>OEIU01002310.1_pt1 | contig 10362 bp, 11 predicted proteins | sample 1539221 | NCBI WGS metagenome assembly OEIU01 (sample SAMN03792071, study PRJEB22550) | activated sludge metagenome | feature: wastewater treatment plant; material: activated sludge; isolation source: Wastewater treatment plant of a petroleum refinery complex | place: Argentina: Zarate | collected... | reverse complement strand
CGGGGTGGAGCAGTCTGGTAGCTCGTCGGGCTCATAACCCGAAGGTCGCAGGTTCGAATCCTGCCCCCGCTACTCGCGAAAGCCCGGTCCTCGACCGGGCTTTCGCACGTTCAGGGCTCGTCTTGCGTCGTCTCGCCGGCGCATGCGGCGGTCCGGGCGACCGGCGCCCGCGTTCCCGGGATCAGCTCCACTGGCTCGCGACCGCCACGATGATGGCCGCGAGGGCCAGGGCGATGACGAGGGACACGGCGCCCAGCATCAGGCCGAGGCCGCCGAGGCCCCTCGCCACCGGATCGTGGCGACGACGCCCGAGCCACCAGCCCGCACCGGACAGGAACGGCGCGACGAGGAACGCCGGGTACGCGATCGCGGCCGCCACGATCTGCGCGGTGCTCGGCTCCCCGTACGCGATGAGCGTCGGCATTGCGACGAAGACGTAGACGGTTCCGAGGACGCCACCGATCGCGACGAGCCCGGCCGGCCGCAGCCCCGCGTCGCTCGAGCCGATGAGGGCCGCGGCGTACCGGAACGTCGTGACGGCGGCGAACGCGAACACGGCCACGGAGATGACGACCAGGGCCGAGCGCGCGCCCCAGACGAGGGAGAGCGACCCCCCGAACCAGGCGGCCACGATCGTGCCGCGGGAGGTCCCGGGCGCGGATCGATGCGCGGGCAGGCCCAGGGAGCTCACCGGGCGACCATTTCCACCGAGACCGATTCCATGCGGCCACGTTGCCACGCCCTGCCCCGCCGGAGACCCCCCGAACGGATGGCCGGACGCGCCGACCGCGGCCCGGGCGTGCGCCCGCCGGCGCCCCTCACACGGAAGCCCGGTCACCGACCGGGCTTCCGCGCCACTTCGAGCGGTTCCGGCGCCCGTCAGCGGGTCCGGGCTAGCCCTTCGGCTTCGCCCACACGTGGGCGCCGCCCCAGTCGATCACGACCGCGGTCTCGTCGCCCACCGTCCAGCCGTCATGGCCGGGCTCCAGCACCACCACCTCGCCGGGACCCGCCTCCAGCTCGGTGCCGTCCGCCATCCGGACGCCGACGCGGCCGGAGACGATGTACTGGAAGTGGGGCGCCTCGCACAGCTCCGTGCCGGCGATGGGCTTGATGTGCTCCGACCAGCGCCAGCCGGGCTCGATGTACAGCCGGCCCACCTCGCCGCCGCCGATCTTCACGATCTCAGCTCGTCCATGAGGGAACTCGCGCACCTCGTCCGGGGTGTCGAAGCTCTTCTGCTCCGAACCGGCCATCGTGTCTCCTCTTCGGGAAGGGACGTGCCGGGCGATGGTCGGCCCGCCGCCGCGCCGCCGTCAACGACCGTCTCGACCCGTGAACCCGCCCGCGGCTAGGGTGCGCCGGTGCCCGAGCCGTTCGAGCAGATGTACGCCCGCGCCGGCCGGGACCTGGCGGCGCTCCCATGGGCGAACCTCGCACCCGACCCGCACCTCGTCGCGTGGCTCGACGGCCCGGACGCGCCGCCGCCCGGGCGGGCCATCGTGGTGGGGTGCGGCCTCGGCGACGACGCGGAGGAGCTCGCCCGCCGCGGCCACCGGGTCACGGCGTTCGACGTGTCCCCCACCGCCGTCGCCCGGTGCCGCGAGCGCTTCCCCGGGACGGCGGTCCACCACCTCGTCGCCGACGTGCTCGACATGCCCGCCGCATGGACGGGAGCCTGGGACGTCGTGGCCGAGAACCGCACCATCCAGTCGCTCGAGCCCGTCCACTGGCCCCACGCCGTCGCCGGGATCGCCGCGCTCCCCGCCCCCGGCGGCGTCGCGTTCGTGCGCTGCTTCGGGCGCGACGACGACCAGCCCCGCGGCGACACCCGCCCGTGGCCGCTCAGCCGCCGCGACCTGGCGGGGTTCACGGACGCCGGGCTGGTGGAGGAGGCGTTCGCCGACGTGGCCGACCCCCGGCTGCGGGGCCGTTCCTTCCCCGTCCGCTACCGGCGGCCCGCGCCGGGGGTCGAGCGATCCCGCCTGCGCCGCACCGGCTCGCGGCCGGGCGGCTGGAGGGGCGTCGGCAGCTCCGGACCGGGCGGGATCGGACGCGTCACAGGCGCGCCCTCCGCCACGATGATGTCCTCACCGTGGTGGGCGACGTCCAGCGGCGCGCCCCCCGCCACCCAGTAGGTCGCCGCGTCCCTCGTCACCTCCACCCGCAGGGTGCGGCCGCGCACGTGCATCCCGAACGTCATCCGCCGCAGGCGCGGGGGCAGGCGCGGGGCGAACGTGAGCTCGCCGTCGTGGTCCCGCATCCCCCCGAACCCGCCGACCAGCGCCAGCCAGGTGCCGGCGAGCGACGCGATGTGCAGCCCGTCGTGGCTGTTGCCGGCCAGGTCGCGCAGGTCGATGAGGGCCGCCTCCGCCGTGTAGTCGTAGGCGAGCTCGAGGTGCCCCACCTCGGCGGCCACGATCGCCTGGATGCACGCCGACAGCGACGAGTCGCGCACGGTCAGCGGCTCGTAGTAGTCGAAGTCGGCCAGCTTCTCGGCGTCGGTGAAGGCGTCGCCGCGCAGGTACAGCGCCAGCACCAGGTCGGCCTGCTTGACCACCTGCATGCGGTACAGCTGGAAGTACGGGAAGTGGAGCAGCAGCGGGTACTGCTCCGGCGCGGTGCCCTCGAAGTCCCAGCGGGCATGGCGCGTGAACCCCTCCGACTGCGGGTGGACGCCCAGCTCGGCGTCCCACGGCACCGCCATCCGCTCGGCGGCGTGGCGCCACGACGCCAGCTCGGCCGGCCCCGCCTCCAGCTGCGCCGCCCGCTCCGGCCAGCGCTCCACGGCGGCCGCCGCGGCCCGCAGGTTCCGCTGCGCCATCAGGTTCGTGTAGACGTTGTTGTCGACGATCGCCGTGTACTCGTCGGGGCCGGTCACGCCGTCGATGCGGAACGACCCGTCGGCATCGTGGTGGCCGAGCGACACCCACAGCCGGGCCGTCTCCACCAGCAGCTCCACGCCGACGTCGCGGGCGAAGTCCTCGTCCCCCGTCGCCGCCTGGTAGCGCACCACCGCCGCCGCGATGTCCGCGCCCACATGGAAGGCGGCGGTGCCGGCCGGCCAGTATCCCGAGCACTCGTGGCCCCGGATGGTGCGCCACGGGAACGCCGCGCCGCCCAGGCCGAGGGTGCGCGCCCGATCGCGCGCCAGGTCGAGGGTGGAGTGGCGCCAGCGCAGCTCGTCGGCGGCGGAGTCCGGGTGGGTGTAGGTGAGCGGCGGCAGCACGAGGGTCTGGGTGCCCAAGACCGCGGGGCCGTCGTGGCCGGCCCGGGTGGGCCCCTGCCCCGGGAGGGCGCGTTTCCGGGCGCGGGCCCCCGCCTGCAGCACGTGGAACAACGCGAAGCGCACCGCCTGCTGCAGCTCGTCGTCGCCCTCGACCTCCACGTCCGCGCAGCGCCAGTACGCGTCGAGGTACTCGCGCTGCGCCGCCAGCAGGCCGTCCCACCCGCTGAGGAGCGCCTCCTGCAGGGCGCCCTCCACCTGCGCCCGGATCGCCGGCGCCGAGCGCCGCGCCGACCACCCGTACGACAGGAACTTGACGAGGCGCAGGCGCTCCCCGTGGGCCAGCTTCGCGGCGACGGTCACCCTGCCGAGGTCGCTGGAGCTCTCCCCGTCCATCCGGTGGCGGCCCGGCGCCTCGATGTGGTGGTCCATGCCGGCCGCCATCCGCAGCCCGCTGTGGGTGGTGGTGTGCATGAGCACGGCGCGGCACTCGTCGTGGGCGTGGTACTCCCCCACGAGCGAGCGACCGAGCTCCGCCGCCGTGCGCGGGTCGTGGGCGGCCCCCTCGGGCACCGGCTCGTTGGCCACCAGCTCCGACTGGACCACCACCGTCGTGGGGCCGTCGAGCGGCTCCACCGTCCACTCGATCGCGGCGATGGCACGCTGGGTGAACGACACCAGCCGCGTCGAGGTCACCCGCACCCGCGTCCCCGTCGGAGACGTCCAATCGGCGGTGCGCCGCAGCACGCCGTCGCGCAGGTCGAGCACCCGCTCGTGGTGGTTCAGCACCCCATAGCGGACGTCGAACGGCTCGTCCTCCACGAGCAGGCGGATGATCTTGCCGTCCGTCACGTTGATCACCGACTGGCCCGACTCCGGGTAGCCGAACCCGCCCTCCGGGTACGGCAGCGGCCGGATCTCGTAGAAGCCGTTCAGGTACGTCCCCGGCAGCCCGTGCGGCTCGCCCTCGTCGAGCGTCGCGCGCATGCCGATGTGGCCGTTGGAGAGCGCGAGCACCGACTCGCCCTGGGCGAGCGCGTCCAGGTGGAGTCCCCGCTCCCGCACCGCCCACGGCTCGACGGCGTAGCGGCGGTGGGCGGTCACGCGGCGTCGAGCAGCTCGGCCAGGTCCTGCACCACCAGGTCGGCCCCGTGCGCGACGAGCGCCTGCGCCTGCCCGCCCCGGTCGACCCCGACCACCAGCGCGAAGTGGCCGGCGTGACCGGCCTCCACCCCCGCGACGGCGTCCTCGAACACGGCGGCCTCGGACGGCGCCACCCCCACCGCGCGGGCACCCTCCAGGAACGTGTCCGGGGCCGGCTTGCCGCGGAGGCCCCGGCGCTCCGCCACCACGCCGTCGATCCGCTCGTCGAACAGGTCGGCGATGCCCGCCGACACGAGCACGTCGCGGCAGTTGGTGCTCGAGGAGACGACCGCCGTCCGCATGCCCGCGTCGCGCACCGCCTGCAGGTAGCGCACCGAGCCCGGATAGGGCGCGACGCCGCGTTCGTGGATGAGCTTCAGCACCCGCCGGTTCTTCCGCGCCCCCAGCCCGGCGACCGTCCCGGCGGTGGGCGGGTCGCCCGCGGAGCCCTCCGGCAGGGTGATGCCACGGGACGCGAGGAAGTCGCGGACCCCGTCGGCGCGCGGCTTGCCGTCGACGTACGCGTCGTAGTCGCGCACCGCGTCGAAGGGCACGAACGGCTCGCCGGTGCGGCGGGCGCGCTCGAGCAGGTACGCGTCGAACATCGCCTTCCAGGCCGCCGCGTGCACGACCGCCGTCCGGGTCAGGACGCCGTCGAGGTCGAACAGGCAGGCGCGGGTGCCGTGGGGCAGTCCGAGCACCCCACGAGGGTACCGCGGATGGCCGCGGCGCCGCCTCCCGGGAGGGCCACTCAGGCCGCCGCGGCCCGGTCCTCCAGGCCGCGCCGGAGCAGGGCGAGCACCGCCAGCTCCTCCCCGCTGTGCCCGCCGGCCGAGGTGCTCATGCGCGACTCGACCTCCTGCGCGATCGACGCGATCGTGGTCCCGTCGAGGAAGTGGTCGATCACCCGGGGATCGATGTAGCTGGCGCGGCACACGGCGGGCGTGTTGCCCAGCAGCTCCGCGGCGATCCGGCAGACCCGGGACACGGCGCGCCGGCGGGCCGTGGCGCCCTCGATGGGGCCCACCTCGCTCAGCGCGACCGCGGCGGCGACGGTCCCCGCCCACGTGCGGAAGTCCTTCGCCGAGAAATCCTCGCCCATCAGCTCCTTGATGTACGCGTTGACGTCGCCCGAGCGGACGTCCACCACGTCGCCGTCGTCGTCGAGGTACTTGAACACCTCGTAGCCGGGGAGCTCGTCCATCTCGGCGACCACGGTCGCGAGCCGCGCGTCGGTGACCTCGGCGTGGTGGTCGATGCCGCCCTTGCCGGTGAAGTCCAGGATGAGGGTGTCCCCCTCGACGCTCAGGTGCTTCGAGCGGAGCGTCGCCAGGCCGTACGTGCGGTGCTGCCTGGCGTACTGCTCGCCCCCCAGCCGGATGTTGGTGCGGTCGAGCAGCCGCACCGCCGCGGCCATGGCCTTCTCGCGGCCGAGGCGCCGGCGGCGCAGGTGGCCGTCGATGGCGCGGCGCAGATCCGGAAGGCCGTCGGCGAATCGCAGGATGCGCTCGTACTTCTCGATCTGCCGCTGCTCGTGCCACTGCGGGTGGTACCGGTACTGCCGCCGCCCGGCGGCGTCGGTCCCCGTCGCCTGGAGGTGCCCCCGGGAGCTGGCGCAGATCCAGACGTCGGTCCACGCGGGTGGAATCGCGAGGGCCTCGAACCGAGCCCGCAGGCGCGCGTCGCGCACGGTGCGGCCCCTCGGATCGACGTAGCGCCAGCCCCTCCCCTGCCGGCGCCGGGTGTAGCCGGGCTCGCGGTCTGAGCTGTGGCGGAGGCTGGGCACGCGCCACGTCCCTTTCCCCGGTGACGGCGCTCCCAACCGGGATCCGGGCGGGGCGGCCGCGACCCGGTCTAGGCGACCCTGACGTCGAGCGTCAGGTGGAGCAGGGTCAGCTCCAGCAGCCGGCGCACCGGCCCGTCCTTCGCGATCAGCAGGCGGGCCCGTCGGCCGATCCGGGCCTCCGAACGCCTGCTGGCCTCGACGATCGCGCTGAGCCCGGTCGAGTCCACGTAGTCGAGCTCGCGCAGATCCAGCTCGAGGACGTCGGCGTCGAGAGACGCCTCCACCTCGGCCAGGAACCGGTCGCGCGTCGCCAGGTCCAGGGCGCCCTCCACCTGGACGCGTGCGCGCCGGTCCGTCACGTGGGATCTGATCGAGGTCTCGGTGTTCATCTGGCGTGGGCCCGAGGGGCGAGAGTGCCCCCGCGGCGACGCGGGGAAACCGCGTCGCGGCCCGCCCCGCTCCGGGGCGGGCCCGCGGCGGTCAGCGCCGGTCGGCCCGCTTCTCGGCCTCACGGGTCTCGGGCGTCGGGCCCTCGCTGGTGTCGTGCTCGCGCTCGGGCTCGCCGTCCGCGCGGCGGGTCTCCGGGGTCGGGCCCGTGCTCAGGTCCTCCTCACCGGCGCGCTGCTCGTCAGTGGACATCCGGGACTCCTCTCATGGGTGTGTCGACGCCGTTTCCCGGCACGGGCCGGACGTAACGGGGTCGCGCGGCGCCCGGGTGCCGCAGCACCTCGGCGGCGCCGCGCCCGCGGCGCGTCCCGATCGCCGCCGCGTGGTTCCGGCCTCCGGAATGGGGGGACCGTCCCCCGGCGACGACGAGCCCGGGCGCGCCGCCCGGGCTGAGAGGAGCACGGCATGAGCGTGATCGAGTCCATCCGCGGGGTCCTGTGGGCCCGCCGGCACCGACCGGACCAGATGGCGATCGTGATGGGGGCCTCGCACGAGCGCTTCCCGCCGCAGGCGCTCCTGCGCGAGGCGGCGCTCGCCGAGAAGGCGGGATTCGACGGGGTCGCCTGCTCCGACCACCTCACGCCGTGGTGGGTCCCGGGCGGCCTCGCGCCCGCCCACTGCGGCAACGCGTGGGTGTGGCTCGGCGCCGCGTCGCAGGCCACGTCGCGCATCGCGCTCGGCACGGGCGTGACGGGCGTCGTGCACCGGTACAACCCGGTGGTGGTCGCCCAGCAGGTCGCCACCCTGGAGGCCCTGGCGCCGGGGCGGCGTTCCTGGGCGTGGGCTCCAGCGAGGCGATGGACGAGGTGCCGGCGGGCATGGCATGGCCCGACACCGCCGAGCAGCTCCAGCGCACGGCGGAGGCGCTCGAGATCATCGTGCGCCTGCTCGACGGCGAGACGCTCGACTTCCAGGGCGTCTACTTCACGACCCGCGGCGCGCGGCTCTACGACCGGCCGCCCCGGCGCCCGCCGGTGATCGTGTCGGCGTTCCACGAGCAGATCGCGGAGGTGTCCGGGCAGCTCGCCGACGGCGTCTGGACGCTCGGCAGCCCGACGACCGCGCCGGCGGTGATCGCCGCCTACCGCAGGGGCGCGGAGAAGGCGGGCCGCGAGGCCGGCGAGATCTGGCTCCAGGCGCTGGCGGCGACCGGCGAGGACGACGACGCGGCGCTCCGGGGCAGCCGCGAGTGGAAGCCCGCGCTCGTCCCCGAGCTCTACACCGACGACATCCACGCGACCGACGCGATCCAGGTGAGGGGGGAGGACGTCCCCGACGGGCGGTTCACCCGCGCCAACCTGGTGTCGGCCGACCCCGACGCCCACGTCGCCAAGCTGAGGCTCCTCGGGGGGCTGGGCGCGACCGGCGTCGTGGTGGTCAACGCCTCCGGGAACGACCCGGAGGGGCTCATCCGGCTGTACGGGGGCCGAGGTGCTCCCCCGCCTGCGCGACGGAGGGTAGGACGGGGGCGCGCCGCATCCGGCGGCGCCCCCGGGCCGGTCAGCCGGCGGAGACCTCCCCGCGCCACGCACCCGTCTCACGGCCGCGCGACTCGATCATCTCCTTGAAGCGCTCCAGGTCCTTGCGCACCTGGCGCCGGGCGAGGCCGACGGCGTCGGCCGCCTTCTCGACCAGGCCCTCGGCCTCGGTGTCCATCACGACCATGATCTGGGTCGCGTCCTCCGACAGCCGGTGGAAGTCGACGGCGCCGGCGTGCTTCGGGCCCTCCGTGGTCGTCCACGCCACGCGGGTGTCGGGGATCTGCTCCGTGATCACCGCGTCGAACTCCTCCGTGCGCCCGGCGGCCGAGACCGTCCAGTGCAGGTGCGTGTCGTCGACCTGCCGGATCTCGTCGACGGTCTCCATGAACGAGGGGAACTCCTCGAACTGGGTCCACTGGTTGTACGCGGTCGAGACGGGGACCCCGACCTCGATGGACTCCTCGATCTGCGACATGCGGAAGCTCCTCCCGGCGTCGTTTCGTGTGCCGATGGGGCGGTACCCGGGCCCATCGCGCCGTAACGGGGACCGGGAGGGCGCACCGCCCGGCGGGTTGCGCCGCGCGGAGAACCGGGTACGGCGGGCCGTGGACCGGGATCGCATCGTCATCGTGGGCGGCGGCCCGGCGGGCCTGTCCGCCGCGCGGGGTTACCGGGCCGCCGGGGGCCGCGCCCCCGTCGTGATCCTGACGGCCGAGCCACACGCGCCGTACCGGCGGCCGCCGCTCACCAAGGAGTTCCTGCGGGGCCGGATCCCACCGGAGGAGCTGCCGATCGAGGGCGACGCGTGGTTCGTCCGCCACGACGTCGAGCTGCGGACGGCGACGCCCGTGGCCGCCCTGCGGCCGGGCGACCGCGAGGTGGTCCTGAAGGACGGCGGGCGCCTCGCATACCGGGAGTGCGTGCTGTGCACCGGCTCGGAGGCGGTGCGGCCGCCGCTCCCCGGCGCCCACCTCCCCGCCGTGCACGTCATCCGCACCCGCGACGACTCGGCCGCCGTGGCCGGGGCCGTCCGGGCCGGGACGCGCGTCGTGGTGATCGGCTCCGGCTTCGTGGGCTGCGAGGCCGCCGCCTCGCTGGCGATGCGCGGCGCGCAGGTCACGGTGGTCACCCCGGAGCCGGCGCCGCAGGCGCAGCGGCTCGGCGCACGGGTGGGCGGCCTGCTCCGCGCGTGGCTGGAGGAGGCGGGCTGCGACGTCCGCTGCGGCACCGCCGTGTCGGCGATCCGTCCCGAGGGCGCCGCCCTGCGCGTGGTGGCGGAGGGCGGCGGCGGGGTGCCGTGCGACCGCGTCGTGCTCGGCACCGGGGCCCGGCCGCGGGTGGCGCTCGCGGAGCGGGCGGGCCTGGCGGTCGTGGACGGCGCGATCCCGGTCGACCACGCGATGCGCGCGTCGGCCGGCGGCGTCCGCTGCGCGGGCGACGTCGCCCTGGCCCACAACACCGCCGCCGGGAGGCGCCTTCGCGTCGGGCACTGGGGCGATGCCCTCGCCCAGGGCGAGGTCGCCGGCCGCGCGATCGCCGGCGAGGACGCGCGCTGGGACGCGGTGCCCGGGTTCTGGTCGACCATCGGCGGCCGCACGCTGAAGCAGCGCGCCTGGGGCGACGGCTGGGACGACGTGCGCGTCGAGGCCGCCGGCGGCGGCTTCACCGCCTGGTACGGCCGCGAGGGGCGCCTGGTGGGGGTCCTGACGCACGGGCGCGACCGGGACTACGACCGCGGCGGCGGGCTCGTCGCCGCCGGCGCCCCCTTCCCGCCGTCTGCGTAGGAGCGGACCGGGCCCGACCGGGCGCCGGTCAGTCCACCGGCAGGCGCACCTCGGTGGTGGACGTCGCGCCGGGGGTGTCGCGTTTGGTGCGGGCCTCGTCGCGGTGGCGGACGCCGCCCGTCAGCTCGTTGCGCACCCGTTCCTCCACCCGGCGCACCGGCTCCAGCAGGTGGGCCCGGAACTCGTCGACGACCTGATAGGTCCAGCGTCCCTCGGCGGCGTCGCGGCCGGCGGCGTCCGAGCGCACGAGCGCCGCCAGCTCGCCATGACCCGCGGCATCCAGGAGCTCGGCGGCCTCGAGCATCATCTCGTGGCCGTGGCCGGCGGCGTGGTGCGCGTCGAGCAACGCCCCGAACGACCGCTCGATCCACTCCGCCGCCACCTCGAGCCGGTGCGCGGCGCGCAGCGTGGCGCCGTCGATCGCGTCGACGCCCTCCGCCGGGTCGACCACTCGTCTCGGACCGTCACCCATCGCCGCTCCGGTGCCCGCCCGGC
>OEIU01002309.1_pt1 | contig 10363 bp, 11 predicted proteins | sample 1539221 | NCBI WGS metagenome assembly OEIU01 (sample SAMN03792071, study PRJEB22550) | activated sludge metagenome | feature: wastewater treatment plant; material: activated sludge; isolation source: Wastewater treatment plant of a petroleum refinery complex | place: Argentina: Zarate | collected... | reverse complement strand
CCTGCATCGTCTGCACGCCGATCGTGCGGCCGCCGCCGCCCGGCCCGGCCACCGTCAGGAACTCCGAGACCACCGGGAACTTCGCCTTCTCGTAAGCCATGTTGGCCTCCTTGTTCGCGCGCCCGAATGCCGCCAGCGCCTCGTCCGGGTTCTTCAGCGATTCGGCCAGGCTCTTCATCGACGCCTTGTGGAAACGCTGCGCCAGGTCTCCCTTGGCCAGGGTGGCCTTGTTGGTGATCAGCGTCTGGCTGTACAGATTGAAGTACTCCTTCGCCTTGAACTCCACGACCTCGACGCCCTGCAGCTTGGCGAACACCGGGATCAGGTAGCTGTAGGTGTGGACCATGTCGACGGTGCCGGCCATGAAGTCGTTCAGGCCGCCGCCGGTCACCGGCACCTCCTCGTACTTGCAGCTCACGTTGGCCGCCTTCAGCAGCGACTTGAACTGCACGTAGGTGGTGCTCTGGATCACGACGCCGACCTTGCGGCCGCAGACGTCGGACGGCTTGGCGATGCCCGAGCTCTTCTTGGCGATCAGCGTGGTCGGCGTTTCCTGGTACAGCACGTGCAGCACCGACAGCGGTACGCCCGCCTCCCACGCGCGAACCAGCGTCGTGCCGTCGGCGAACGCGAAGTCGTTGTCGCCGTTGCCCACCAGCTTCACCGAGATCGTCGAGCCCTGTCCGGGCAGGATGTCGAGGTCGATGCCCACATCGGAGAAGTAGCCCTTTTCCTTGCCGTAGTACATGAACGCATGCTCGGCGCCGGGAATCCAGTCGAGCCGCACCGTCGCCTTGGTCATCTGCTGAGCAAGAGCCGTGCCGGCGAGCATCGCGCAGGCGGCGCCTGCCAGCAGCATCCGACCGATCGAGCGGGGAATCTTCATCGTTGCCTCCTGGGCTTGCTGGGGGGAGAAGCAGTCATTGAGCGTTGACCTGGCGCAGCGGCGCGATCTCCGGCGGACGCCGGGCGTGGCTGCCGGCGTAGCGCCGCCATGCGGTGACGCCGACGTCGGTGCGCGACAGCCGCTCGGGCCCCGGCACCATCTGCTCGACCACCACCTTGTCCTGGCCCGAGAAGATCCGGTCGTGCGCCCAGCCGCGCCACACGGCGTAGTTGAAGCGGTCCCAGGCCTCGCGCAGCGCGCCCATGCGGCGGAAGTTGTTGATGTTGAAGAGCCGCGTGCGGTCCTCGTCGATCGGCACCGCCCATTGCACCAGGCAGTACTCGCCGCTCTGGCGACCGACCACGACGATGCTGGGCAGGCGCATCTCGAACTGCGCGCGGATGCCGTACACCCGGTAGGCCTTCGAGCTCGTGTAGTCGTCGGTGGCGCCGCGGCCGGTCGGGCCGAGCCGCCTTCGCCAGCCGTCGCGCGGGAAACGTCCGAGCCCGGGGTAGTCGCCCTCGCGCATGCCGCCCACGGCCCGCACGCGCAGGCCCTTGTCGCCCTCGATCTCCTCGGTCTCCACCGTCTGCCCGAACGGCAGCATCGGCTGGAATGCCAGCTCCGGTGAATTGCGATGCAGATAGGGCCCGTGATGGTCATGCGGCCAGTTGTCGACCAGGTAGCGCCAGTTGACGCCGTAGTCCTCGATCGCCGTCAGCGAGAAGAACTTGCTCGCGTCGGCCATGAACGGCGGCAGCTCGTCGTCGATCGGCGGCGCCTCCATGTCGCCCACGTAGATGAAGATCAGACCGAGCCGCTGCTCGACCGGGAACGCCTTGACCGATACCGAGCCCTTCTGCACCAGCGACGACTGCGGGCCTTCCATCAGCGCGGCGACCAGGCGGCCGTCGCCGCCGTCGAAGGTCCAGCCGTGGTACGGACAGCTCAGCGTGCCGCTGCCGGGGAACTGGCAGGCGCCGGGCGACAGCCGCACACCGCGGTGCGGGCAGCGGTCCTGCAGCGCGAAGATGCGGCCCTGGTCGCGGAACACCACGATCTCCTCGCCCAGCAGTCTGGCCGCCTTGGGCCTGGCGCCGAGGTCGCGCACCCGCATCGCCGGATACCAGTAGTTGCGGAATCCCAGCCTCGGAATGCCGTAGCGTTGATACGGCAGTTCCCGAGGGTCGATCGTCTGCTCGGCCATCGCCACATTTCCTCCAGTCGAATCGAACCGGTTCACAGCAGCCCCAGTGTCACCGCCCGCTCGCCGCTCGACAGCGTGGTCAGCGTCGTGGCCCGGACGAACACCGCGTCGCACGGCGCCTCGATCGTCTCGACCACCTGGCCCCAGATGTCGACGATCTCGGCCAGCCGCTGGCCGGCGCGCACCGGCTCGCCCAGCTCGGCCAGCGTGCGCAGCAAGCCGCCGCGCGTGGCGCGCAGACCGAGGAAGTCGCGCATCTCGAAGGTCTGCGACGGATGACTGGGCACGCCATCGATCATCTCGAGCCAGCGCAGCGCATTGGTCACGCAGCGCGCGCCGGCATCGACCGTGTGCTGCTCGAGCCGGCCGCCTTCGCCGATCTCGAACGTGAACGACGGCACGCCGGCGCGGGTGGCCTCGACGCACAGCACGCCGTCGGCGACGTAGCCGCCCTGCGTCGGCTGGATCAGGAAGCCGCTGCCGAAATGACGGGCCATCCGCCGGGCGACGGCAGCACCGGCACCCAGCGCGGCGGCCGGGAGAATCGCGATCGGTACGTAGCGGCCGCCGCGCGTCGGCGTATGGATGTCGATCGCGTAGTCGGCGCGGCGGATCAGCTCGAACAGGCGGTGCGCGATGCGCTCGGCGAGGTTGCCGTCCGCCTTGCCGGGAAAGCACGTCCATGCATCGACCGGCGCCTGGTCGAGCGGCGACTTCAGGAACTGCGACAGCGCGATGCGGTGATCGGCATGGAACGCGAGCGGATGCTGCACCGGCACGCAGACGATGGTGCCGCGCAGATGCGCGGCATCCACCTGCGACAGCGCCTGCGCGAGGATCGCGATGCCGGCGACCTCGTCGCCGTGAATCGTCGCGCCCAGATACAGCACCGGCCCGGGCCGCCCGCCGTGGATCACCTGCAGCGGTGCGGCGATGCGCGAACCGTCGGCCAGCTCGACCAGCTCGACGCTGCCGCGCACCGTCTGCCCGCGCTCGACCGTCAGTCCGGCGATCGTGAACGCGCTGCCCGCCGAACCGGCGTCTTCCGAATCTGGCCACCGAGGCATTCGAACCTCCGTCGACTGCTGCCTGTCGCGCTCAGTGTAGCCAGCAAATAATTAAGTAACAAAATCTTTTGTTGGATCACTCCCGTTCGCGCGCAAGGGCCTCCAGCAGCGCCAGCGCGACCTCGGCGTTCTGCACCAGCAATGCGCACAGGCGCTGCAAGGTCGCGAAGTCCTTTGCACTCAGGGAACCGAACAGCGAGTCGTTGACGCTGCGCAGTTTCGGGGCGAGGCGCTCCAGTTCGGAGCGGCCCTTCTGCGAGAGCTTCAGCAGCACACCCCTCTTGTCGTCGGGGTTTTTTCGCTTCTCGACCAGCCGTGCGCGGATCAGGAATCCGACCTCGGTGACGACGAAGGGCGCCGACACTTTCATCTGCTCGGCGACGGCGCGCACGCTGATGCCGGCGTCACCCTGCTCGCTGGCGATCAGCATCAGGATGCTGTAGCGCGGCGCGGTCAGTCCGCGCAGCGCGGCGATCGATTCGCGCACCTTCACCATCTGCGTGGACACGCGATGAAGGTTCAGCACGAAGCGCCGGAACTCGCGGTCGGAACCGTCGACCAGCAGTTGCGGCAACGAAACCGTCAATGGCGGCTTCCACCCGGAGGGCTGCGCCTCGAGTGCGCCGATGGTGGATCTCAACGTTCTTCTCCTCCCGTGATGATTGCCCAGAAGGCAAACAAGTTGATTTAGTTACTGAACTAATGCAATGATGCCCGAAGTTTTCTGCAACACGAAACGAGGGCTGTCGTCAGATGAGTATCCCCCTGTTCCTGATGGTGGCCGGCGGGCCGACGCCGGTCGCGCCGTTCAGCCATGCGGTCGATGTCGACGGCTGGTGCTTCATCACCGGCCAGATGCCCACCGATCCCGAGGACGACAGCAGGCCGCTGGCGCCCGACATCGAAGGCCAGACGGTTCGCGTGATGGAGAACCTGAAGATCGTGCTGAACGGGCTCGGCCTCGGGCTCGAACACGTGGTCTGCGTGCGTGCCTACCTGACCCGTTTCGACGAGGACTACGCGCGGATGAACGCGGTCTACGCCGGCTACTTCCCCGCCGACCGCCGGCCGGCCCGCACCTGCATCGGCGTCACCGGCCTGGCTCGTGGCGCGCGGGTGGAGATCGACATGCTCGCGCGCAGGCCGGCGGTATGAGCAAGGTGGCAGTCATCGCCGGCGGCAGCGCCGGCATCGGCCGCGCCTGCGCGCTGGCACTGGTCGCCGCCGGCTGGAACGTGACCGTCTTCGCGCGCCGCCCGGAGCGCTTCGATGCGGTGCTGGCGGCGGGCGTGCATTGCGCAGCCTGCGACGTCGGCGATGCGGCGGCGGTGCAGGCGGCCTTCGAGGAGGTGAGCGCCCGACATCCGGACGGCATCGACCTGCTGGTCAACGCGGCCGGTGTGATCCGCAACGGGCGGCTGGAGACGCTGTCGCCCGACGACATCGCCGCGGTCGTCCGCTCGAACGTGCTGGGCACGATGTTCACGTCGCGGGCAGCGCTGCCGCTGCTGACGCAGCGGCGCGGCGTCATCGTCAACCTGTCGTCGGCGCTGGCCAATCTGCCGGTGCCCGGTTCCAGCGTCTACGTGGCGACCAAGGGCGCGGTCGACGCATTCACGCGGGCGCTGGCGATCGACACCGGTCCGGCCGGCGTGCGGGTCGTGTCGATCCAGCCGGGCCTGGTGCGCAGCGACATCTGGGCGTCGGCCGGCATGGACGACCAGGCCTACGAGCGCATGCTGGCCGACCGTGCGCGCGCCTATCCCCTGAAGCGCACCGGAGAACCGGAAGAGATCGCCGCGCTGGTGATGTACCTTGCATCCGATGCGGCGGGCTGGATCACCGGTGCGGTGATTCCGATCGACGGCGGCAGCAGCGTCGCCAGGCTCACCGCCTGACTGGCCGGCCGCTCGTCGCCGTCCCCCTTCTTCATCGAACTCATCGAACGAGATCCGCACGACATGAGCTTCACGACCGAACTGCATCCCGGCGTCAGCCCCGAACCGGCGCCGGCCACCCGCGGCTTCCGCTTCAATCACACGATGATCCGGGTCAAGGATCCCGCCCGCTCGCTCGACTTCTATTCGCGCGTGATCGGCATGCGCGTGCTGCGCAAGCTCGACTTCCCGGAGATGAAGTTCTCGCTGTTCTTCCTGTCCTTCGCCGCAGCCGACGGCGAAGCGCCCGAGGATGCCGGTGAACGCACCGTGTGGATGTTCGGCCGGCAGGGCGTGCTGGAGCTGACGCACAACTGGGGCACCGAGTCGGACGCCGGTTTCGCCTATCACGACGGCAATGCCCAGCCGCAGGGCTTCGGCCACATCTGCGTCAGCGTGCCGGACCTGGCCGCGGCGGTGCGCTGGTTCGACGAGCAGTCGGTGCCTTACGTGAAGCGCCCGGAACAGGGCCGGATGCGCGACGTGGCGTTCATCAAGGACCCCGACGGCTACTGGATCGAGATCGTCCAGGCCGATCTGCTGGGCGGGCTGGGCCGGGCGGGCTGACGCGTCCAGGCCGCCGGCCGGGCACCATCCCTTCGCTGCAGAAGGGGCCGGGCCGGACGGAACGTTCAATCGGCCGGATCGGGCGGGCCGCCGGCGGCGGCCGGCGGCGCCGCGCCGCCCCGCGCTCTCGGCCGCCGCGTCTGCGCGATCATCCAGCTCAGATAGGGCGGCCAGCCGCCGTCGGGCAGCCAGCGCAGGATCTCCGGCGTGTCGTACGGATGCAGCTCGCGGATCCGCGCCTGCAGCCGGTCGTAGCGGTCGGTGGCGCTCTTGATCAGCAGCGGGATCTCGGTGGCCTCTTCGACCGCGCCCTGCCAGCGGTAGACCGAGCGGCAGGGCGCGAGGATGTTGACGCAGGCCGCCAGGTGCTCGTCGACCAGCGCCCGCGCCATCGAGTCGGCCAGCGCCTCGTCCGGCACGTTGGTCAGCACCAGCAGCGGCAGCACCGGCGGCGGCTCGTCGATCGGCTGGGGCTTGGGCAGGGCCCCGGGCAGCCTGCGCTCGTTCATGCTCTGCTCCTGACTCCGCTGCTGATTCCGCCCCTGATCCCGCCCCTGATTCCGCCCCTGATTCCGCCCCTGATTCCGCCCCTGGTTCCGCTGCTGATTCCGCTGCTGATCGCGACGGCCGTCACTCGCCGAAGCGCCGGCGCGTCAGCACCAGCGCGATCTGGAACGCCACCAGCGTGTAGCCGACCAGGATCGCCAGGTGCAGCAGCGGCTGCTCCGGCCAGCGGTCCAGCACCAGCGGCCGCACCAGCTCGACCGCCGACGCCAGCGGCAGCAGCGACGAGATCGTTGACAGCCACGACGGCAGGCCGGCCATCGGATAGTAGACGCCCGACAGGAACACCATCGGCGTCAGCACCAGCGTGAAGTAGTAGGCGAAGAAGTCGTAGCCCTTGGCCAGCGCATTGAAGCACAGGCCGATCGCGCCGAAGCACAGGCCGATCAGCATCACCACCGGCAGCGCCAGCAGCAGCTTCGGCGAATGCGACAGGCCCAGCGCCAGCATCACCAGCACGATCGCGATGCCGGAGAACAGGCCCTTGGTGGCGGCCCACAGCCATTCGGCGATGACCACGTCGTCGAGATCGAGCGGCGCATTGAGCAGCGATTCCCAGGTCTTCTGCGCATGCATCCGCGAGAACGCGGAGTACAGCGCCTCGAAACTGGCCGCCATCATCGTGCTCATGCACAGCGAACCGGCGGCCAGGAACACGATGTAGCGGACGCCGTCGATCTCCTGCACCAGCCGGCCCAGCCCCCAGCCGAACGCCACCAGCGTGATCAGCGGATCGGCGATGTTGCCGAGGATGCTCGACACCGCGAGCTTGCGCCACACCAGCAGATTGCGGCGGTAGACCGGCAGCCAGCGCAGCGACAGCGCCGGCAGCCGCAGCGGGCTCGGGGCGGGCGGGACGATGACGTGCGAATCGGCGGGATTCATGGCGGGTCGGGGGGGAAGGAGGGGTGAAGCAGCGGGCGGGGGGGTCGTCGGGGTAGGTGAGAGCGGGGCGTCGGTGGCGTCAGCGACTCGGGCGGCGTCAGCGGCATCGGGTAGTCAGCGGCATCGGGTAGCGTCATGGGCATCGGCACGGCCTGTGCAGCACAGGCAACCGTCAATCCCGCAGATCACGCCCGGTCAGCTTCAGGAACACGTCTTCGAGATTGGCCGGCCGCTGAAGATACCGCAGACCGGGCTGCGATTCGACGGCGTCGATGATCGGCCGGGGATCGCGGCAGTAGGCGAAGACGGTCTCGCCGACGATCTCCAGCCGGTCGGCGAAGTGTCGCGGCCGGATCGAGGCACCCCATTCGGGTACGCCGTCACCGGTGATCTCGATCACCTGCGGCTCGATCTCGCGCCGGATCAGCCCCTGCGGCGAATCCTCGGCGATCTTGCGGCCCTGGTCGACGATCAGCAGCCGGTTGCACAGCCGCTCCGCCTCGTCCATGAAGTGCGAGGTCAGCACGATCGTCTTGCCGCGCGCGAGCAACTGCTTCAGGCGATCCCAGATCAGGTGACGCGCCTGCGGGTCGAGGCCGGTGGTCGGCTCGTCGAGGAACAGGATGTCGGGGTCGTTGATCAACGCCCGGGCGATCGTCAGCCGCCGCTTCATGCCGCCCGACAGCTCCTGGATCCGCGCATCGCGCTTGCTCTCCAGGCCCGCGAATGCGAGCAGGGTGTCGACCCGCGCGGCGGCCTCGCGCGAACGCATGCCGAAGTAGCGGCCGAACACCGTCAGGTTCTCGGCCGTCGTGAAGTCGGGATCGAGCGCGTCGGCCTGCGGCACCACGCCGACCCGGCGCCGCGCCTCGCGGGCCTGCGCCGGCACCGGCATGCCCAGCAGCGAGATCTCGCCGGCGTCGGGCTGCAACAGCCCGAGTATCAGCTTCAAGGTCGTGCTCTTGCCGGCGCCGTTGGGCCCGAGCAGCCCGAAGCACTCGCCCCGCCTGACCTGGAAACTCAGGCCGTCGAGCGCGACGTGTTCACCGAAACGTTTGCGCAGCCCGTCGACCGACAGCACGACTGGAGCGGAGGCAGGCGGTTCGTTCATCGGTCGGAATCAGGCCGGATGCCCCGGCCACGACAGTGAGTCACTCCCGCCTGAAGGCGGGAGCTTCCTCGCCACGATACAGGGGCGCCTTCGGCACCAGAACGAGCTTGCCTCGCTTGACCTCGCCCTGATGGGCGAGGCTTGCGCTTTGGCCCGTGGTCATGAAGGCCCGCCGCCCAGCGCTGACGGGACACGGCGGCCGGCGCCGGCCGGCCGCCAATCGCGTCGTCAGCTCGCCGCGCTGTCGGCTTCGACCGGCTCGGGGCGGTGCATCAGTTCGACCAGCGCCATCGCGGCGTTGTCGCCGACCCGGAAGCCGTACTTCAGGATGCGCAGGTAGCCGCCGTTGCGGTTCGCATAGCGCGGGCCCAGCTCGTTGAACACCTTGAGCACGATCTCGCGGTCGCGCAGCCGGTCGAAGGCCAGCCTGCGGTTGGCCAGCGACGGCTTCTTGCCCAGCGTGATCAGCGGCTCGACGACGCGGCGCAGTTCCTTCGCCTTCGGCAGCGTGGTCTTGATGACCTCGTGGCGCAGCAGCGAATTGCACATGTTGCGCAGCATCGCCTCGCGATGGGCGCTGGTGCGGTTCAGTTTTCTCAGTCCGTGACCGTGACGCATGATTCGTTCCTTCCGTGTCCGCCCCGGCGGTTACGGGCGGTCGAGACCGGCCGGCGGCCAGTTCTCGAGTTTCATTCCGAGCGTGAGGCCGCGCGACGCCAGCACTTCCTTGATCTCGTTCAGGGACTTGCGGCCCAGGTTCGGCGTCTTCAGCAGCTCGTTCTCGGTGCGCTGGATCAGATCGCCGATGTAGTAGATGTTCTCGGCCTTCAGGCAGTTCGCCGAACGCACGGTCAGCTCCAGGTCGTCGACCGGGCGCAGCAGGATCGGGTCGATCTGCGGGCCGCGGCCGATCGCGATCTCGATCGCCGGCTCGGCGCCGCCTTCGAGCGCCGCGAACACCGAAAGCTGCTCGACCAGGATGCGCGCCGACTGGCGCACCGCCTCTTCGGGCGCGATGACGCCGTTGGTCTCGACGTCGACGATCAGGCGGTCCAGGTCGGTACGCTGCTCGACGCGGGCGCTCTCGACGATGTAGCTGACGCGGCGCACCGGCGAGAACGATGCGTCGAGCACCACCCGGCCGATCGACTTGGTCTCGTTCAGCCCGCGCAAGGTGCCCGGCACATAGCCGCGGCCGCGCTCGACCTTGATCTGCATGTCGATCCGGCCGCCCTGCGTCAGCGTGGCGATCGGATGATCGGGGTTCACGACCTCGACGTCGTGCGGCAGGTCGATGTCGGCCGCGGTGACCGGGCCGGCGCCTTCCTTGCGCAACGTGAGGAACACGTCGTCGCGGTTGTGCAGCTTGAACACCACACCCTTCAGGTTCAGCAGAAGGTCCACCACGTCCTCGCGCACGCCGTCGATCGTCGAGTATTCGTGCACGACGCCCGAGATCTGCACCTCGGTCGGCGCGTAGCCCACCATCGACGACAGCAGCACACGGCGCAGCGCATTGCCCAGCGTATGGCCGTAGCCTCGCTCGAACGGCTCCATCACCACGCGGGCGTGGGACGGACCCAGTTGCTCGACTTCGACAATACGCGGCTTCAGCATCGCAGTCTGCATGGAAATATGTCCTTTGCGGATTAACGCGAGTACAACTCGACGATCAGGCTCTCGTTGATGTCGGCCGTCAGATCGGCGCGATCGGGCACCACCTTGAAGGTGCCTTCCATCTTCGTCTTGTCGACCGACACCCATTGCGGGAAACCGTTCTGGTCCGCCAGGTTCAGCGCATCGACGACACGGGCCTGCTTCTTCGATTTCTCGCGGATCGCGACCACATCGTTCGGCCGCACCAGTGCCGACGGGATGTTGACGGTCTGGCCGTTCACGGTGATCGCGCAGTGCGACACCAACTGGCGCGCCTCGGCCCGGGTCGAGCCGAAGCCCATCCGGTAGACGACGTTGTCGAGCCGGCATTCCAGCAGCTTCAGCAGGTTCTCGCCGGTGTTGCCGCGGCGCCGCTCGGCCTCCGCGAAATAACGGCGGAACTGGCGCTCGAGCACCCCGTACATCCTCTTGACCTTCTGCTTCTCCCGAAGCTGCAGGCCGTAGTCGGAGGTACGCGAGCCC
>OEIU01002308.1_pt1 | contig 10365 bp, 9 predicted proteins | sample 1539221 | NCBI WGS metagenome assembly OEIU01 (sample SAMN03792071, study PRJEB22550) | activated sludge metagenome | feature: wastewater treatment plant; material: activated sludge; isolation source: Wastewater treatment plant of a petroleum refinery complex | place: Argentina: Zarate | collected... | reverse complement strand
GCTCGCCCCCCAGGGCGCGACCCGCCGCCAGATAGGCGACGACCAGCGCGCCCAGCGCGCAGCCCAGGCCGACCACCCTGGGCATCAGGGCGGGGCCGCCGCCGATGCGGGCGACACGCGCCTGCGCGCCGTCCACGGCCACCACCGCGTCGCGCGCGCCCGACACGGCCACCACGCCGCCCGTGGCCAGCGCCAGGCGGATGGCCGCCGGCAGCACGGCGTCGACCTCGTCGGTCGAGTCCACGCCGCGCCCCCCGGCGCCAGCGCCCGCCAGCGCGGCGATCTCCGACGCATTGCCGCGCACCACGGTGGGCCGCGCCGCCGCCGCCTGGCGAATCTTGATGGTGCGAAAGGCCACGACACCCACGCTCACCGGGTCCAGCACCCAGGGCTTGCCCGTCTCGCTGGCCACGCTGATCGCGGCATCCGCCGCCAGCAGCTGGTGGTTGCTGGCCGTGCCCAGGTTGATGAGGACGCCGTCGGCCACGCCGGCGAACTGCGCGGCATCGGCCTCGTGGTCGATCATCGCTGGCGCGGCGCCCGCGGCCAGCAGCACGTTGGCGCTGAACTGCTGCACCACCGTGTTGGTGATGGCCTGCACCAGCGGCGCCGAGGCCCGCAGGCGGGCGTGCAGGGCCGGCAGATCGGGCGAGAAAGCGGTCATGCTCATGTCAAAAAATGGCAAGGACTCAGGTCAGACGCGCGGCCACAGCTGCTGCACGAACAACACGGCAAAAAAGCCGAAGGCCGCCAGCAAGGTCCACTTCAGGATCAGCCAGCCGCGCCGGCGATGCCGCGGCTGACCGGTGAGGGCGAACATCCCGTAGCTGACGGCGGCTGCCAGCAGGGCCAGCAGGATCAAAAGGCGAAACAGCGTCACGGCAGTTCAGGCTGGCCGATGCGCCCGCGCCCTACCAGGCCCGCGCCAGCTCGGCAAAGCCCGCCGGCGCCTGGCGCGCGTGCTCGAAGCTGACCAGCTCCCAGGCATCGGCCTGCGCCAGCAGGGCGCGCAGCAACTGGTTGTTGAGCGCGTGGCCCGAGCGAAAGGCGCTGTAGGCCGCCAGCATGGGGTGGCCGATGCAGTACAGGTCGCCGATGGCGTCCAGGATCTTGTGCTTGGCGAATTCCTCCGCGTAGCGCAGGCCGTCGGCGTTGAGCACCTTGGTGTCGTCCATCACGATGGCGTTGTCCAGGCCGCCGCCCAGCGCCAGGCCGTTGGCGCGCATGGTCTCGACGTCGCGCGAGAAGGCGAAGGTGCGCGCGCGCGCGATGTCGCGGCTGTAACGGCCCGAGCCCATGTCGAACTCGACGCGCTGCCCGGTGGCGTCCACCGCCGGGTGATGAAACTCGATCTCGAAACTGAGCGTGAAGCCGTGATGCGGCGTGAGAAGCGCCCACTTGAGCTGCTCGCCCTCGCCTTCGCTCACTTCCACGGGCTTGAGCACCCGCAGAAACTTCTTGGGCGCCTTCTGCGGCTCGATGCCGGCGCTTTGCAGCAGGTAGACGAAAGAGGAGGCCGAGCCGTCGAGAATGGGTACCTCCTCGGCGGTGATGTCGATGTACAGGTTGTCCAGCCCCAGGCCGGCGCAGGCCGACATCAGGTGCTCGATGGTGCGCACCTTGACGTCGCCACGCGAGATGGTGGAGGCCAGGCGCGTGTCGGTGACCGACTGCGCGTTGACGGGGATGTCGACCGGCTGCGGCAGGTCGATGCGGCGAAACACGATGCCGGTGTCCGGCGGCGCCGGGCGCAGCGTGAGCTCGACCCGCTCGCCGCTGTGCAGGCCGACGCCCACCGCGCGGGTCAGCGTCTTGAGGGTGCGTTGCGCAAGCATAACCGTGGATTTTAATTTTTTTGGCGCACGTCATGCTGCACGTCATGCGGCCTGGCCGCCAAAGCGAAACGCCCCCGAGCGGGGCGTTTCGCCCGCCCGCCCGGGGCGCTCGGACGGGCAGGGGCCGATGGCCGATCAATCCGCCTGTTTGCGCAGGAAGGCCGGGATCTCCACGTCGTCCATGCCACCCGAGGACAGCGCATCGACGCGCGCGGCGGCGTGGCTGCGGTCCATGGTGCGCGGCGAGGTCCACACGCGCGGCACGATGGCCGGGTCGTAGCCCGCCTGGCCGCCGGCCATGCGCGTGCCGGCCGGCGCGGTGGCCATGCCGCCCATCGTGAAGGGCACGTTGTCGGTGCCGGTGCGCAGGCCGCCCTGCACCACGGTGATCGGCTGGCGCCGACCGGCGCCCTGGCGCGACAGCCCCGTGGCAACCACGGTGACGCGCAGCTCGTCGCCCAGCGCGTCGTCGTAGGCGGCGCCGTAGACCACGTGGGCCTGGTCGGAGGCGTAGGCGCGGATGGTCTCCATCGCGGCCTTGGACTCGCTCAGCTTGAAGCTGCCCTTGGCGGCCGTGATCAGCACCAGCACGCCCTTGGCGCCCGACAGGTCGATGCCCTCCAGCAGCGGGCAGGCCACGGCCTGCTCGGCGGCGATGCGCGCGCGGTCCGGGCCGCTGGCCGTGGCCGTGCCCATCATGGCCTTGCCGGGCTCGCTCATCACGGTGCGCACGTCCTCGAAGTCGACGTTGATGTGACCGTAGTCGTTGATGATCTCGGCAATGCCGCCGACGGCGTTCTTGAGCACGTCGTTGGCCTGGGCAAAGGCCTCGTCCTGCGTGATGTCGTCACCCAGCACTTCGAGCAGTTTCTCGTTCAGCACCACGATCAGCGAATCGACGTTGGCCTCCAACTCGGCCAGACCGGTCTCGGCGTTGGTCATGCGCCGGCCTCCCTCCCAGTCGAAGGGCTTGGTGACCACGCCCACGGTCAGGATGCCCATGTCCTTGGCGACGCGCGCGATCACCGGCGCCGCGCCGGTGCCGGTGCCGCCGCCCATGCCGGCGGTGATGAACAGCATGTGCGCGCCGCGGATGGCCTGGCGGATTTCGTCCGCGGCCGCCTCGGCGGCCTCGCGTCCCTTGTCGGGCTTGCTGCCCGCGCCCAGGCCGGTGGAGCCCAGCTGGATGACCGACTGCGCCAGCACGCGCGACAGCGCCTGAGCATCGGTGTTGGCGCAGATGAACTCCACGCCCTGCACATGGCGCTCGATCATGTGGTCGACGGCGTTGCCGCCGCCGCCGCCGACGCCGATGACCTTGATCTGGGTGCCCGAGTTGAAGCTCTCGGTTTCAATCATCTCGATGCTCATGATGTACTCCTTAACGTGCCTGCAGTTGCCTTGAATGAACGACTTTTTTGAAATGAACTGACGAATTGCCTAGCAAACCTTCGCGGCGCCGCCCCTCACGAGGGCGGCCCCGTACTCGGCCAGGGCGGGGGAATGGGCGGCACCAGGGCGCCGTGCTTGGGGCGGTGCATGCTCAGAAGTTCCCCACGATGAATTCCTTGATGCGACCGAAGGCCGACTTCACGGAACCGGCCTTTTGCGCCACCTTGAAGCCGCGCAGGCGCGCCAGCCGCGCCTCTTCGAGCAGGCCCATGACGGTGGCCGAGCGCGGCTGGGCCACCATGTCGGACAGCGCGCGCGAATACTTGGGCGCGCCACGGCGCACGGGCTTGAGGAAGATGTCCTCGCCCAGCTCGACCATGCCGGGCATCACCGAACTGCCGCCGGTGATCACCACGCCGGAGGACAGCACTTCCTCGAAGCCCGAGTCGCGGATCACCTGCTGCACGAGCTGGAAAATCTCTTCCACGCGCGGCTCGATCACGCCGGCCAGCGCCTGCTTGGACAGCAGGCGCGGCGTGCGGTCGCCCAGGCCCGGCACCTCGACCTGGGTGTCGGCCTCGGCCAGCAGCTGCTTGGCGCAGCCGTGGGCCACCTTGATGTCCTCGGCGTCCATGGTGGGCGTGCGCAGCGCCATGGCGATGTCGCTGGTAATCAGGTCGCCGGCGATCGGCACCACTGCGGTGTGGCGAATGGAGCCACCCGTGAAGATGGCCACGTCGGTGGTGCCGGCGCCGATGTCCACGCACACCACGCCCAGCTCACGCTCGTCGTCGGTCAGCACGGCGTGGCTGGAGGCCAGCGGGTTGAGCAGCAGCTGGTCGACTTCCAGGCCGCAGCGGCGCACGCACTTGACGATGTTCTCGGCCGCGCTTTGCGCGCCGGTGACGATGTGCACCTTGGCCTCCAGGCGCATGCCGCTCATGCCCACGGGCTCGCGCACGTCCTGGCCGTCGATGATGAATTCCTGCGGCTCGACCAGCAGCAGGCGCTGGTCGCTGGAGATGTTGATGGTCTTGGCGGCGTCGACCACGTGCATCACGTCCGAGGGCGAGACCTCCTTGCTGCGCACCGCCACCATGCCGCTGGAATTGAAGCCGCGGATGTGGCTGCCGGTGATGCCGGTGTAGACGCGGCCGATCTTGCAGTCGGCCATCAGCTCGGCTTCTTTCAGGGCCTGCTGGATGCTGGCCACCGTGGCGTCGATGTTGACCACCACGCCGCGCTTGAGCCCATGGCTGGGCGCGCTGCCCAGGCCCGCCAGGCGCAGGTCGCCGCCGGGCAGCACCTCGGCCACCACCACCATGATCTTGGCGGTGCCGATGTCCAGCCCGACGATCAAATCCTTGAACTCTTTTGCCATTGTTCTACCTGTCGTTGCCCGTGTGCCGGCGCCTCAGCGTTTCGCGCGCCGGTCTGCCGCCTGCACCGTGGTGACGCCGCGCAAGCGCAGCGCGTACCCTCCCACGTGGCGCAGGTCGGCCGTCTCGATGTCCGCCACCGTGCGCTGGTGGCGCGCCGCCACCTCGGCGGCGGTGCTGGCGAACTGGCTCAGGCGCTCCGCCAGCACCGGCTCGGCACCCTGGCCCAGCTCGATCGCCGCGCCGCTGGCCAGGTTGGCGTGCCAGTGGCCGCGCGGCTCCAGCTCCAGGCTGTCGATCGTGGTGTCCAGCGGCGCCAGCAGCGGCTCGAGCGCGCGGTACATGGCCAGCACCGCCGGCGCCTGGCCCTCCGGGCCCAGCAGCGTCGGCAGCTCCGAGTCGGCGCCATCGAAGTCCGACACCTCGAACACCTTGCCCTGCCCGTCGACCAGGTGCGTGTCGCCCTCGCCCCATTGCGCCACCGGCACGTATTCGTGCAGTTGCACCGCCAGGCGGTTGGGAAACTCGCGCCGCACGGTGGCCTTGCGCACCCAGGGCACCTGCTGAAACGCCGCCTGGACGGCGCCCAGATCGAGCGTGAAGAAATTGCCCGCCAGGCGCGGCTCCACGCTGGCGCGCAGGCTGGCGCGGCTGATGTGCTGGGTGTCGCCCGTCACGGTGATCTGGCCGATGGTGAACATGGGGTTGCGCAGCACCCACCACAGGCCCGCGGCCACCCCGGCCAGCAGCAGCGCCGACACCAGCACCGCGGTGGTGAAGTTCATCAGCCGCACGTCGAAGGGCAGCGCCAGGGACGAACTCATTGCTCCCCTCCCGTCGCGTAGTCCAGCCCGGCATCGGCCAGCACCTGCAGGCACAGATCTTCGTAGCTGATGCCCGCCGCCTTGGCCGCCATCGGCACCAGCGAGTGGCCGGTCATGCCGGGCGAGGTGTTGAGCTCCAGCAGCCAGGGCCGGCGCGTGGCGGCGTCGATCATCACGTCCAGCCGGCCCCAGCCGCGGCAGCCCAGCAGGCGGTAGGCCTTGAGCACCAGCGCCTGGATGGCGGCCTCCTCGCCGGGCGGCAGGTCGCAGGGCACGCGGTATTCGGTGACGTCGGTGAAGTACTTGTTCTGGTAGTCGTAGTTGCCCTCGGGCGCCACGATGTGGATCACCGGCAGCGCGCGCGCGCCCTCGCCCGTGCCCAGGATGGAGCAAGTCACCTCGTCGCCGGCGATGAACTGCTCGCACAGGATGTCGGCGTCCAGCCGGGCGGCGGTGGCCACGGCGGCTTCCATCTGCTCGGCGCGCGTCACCTTGGTCAGCCCGATCGACGAGCCCTCGCGCGAGGGCTTGACGATCAGCGGCAGGCCCAGCTCGGCCACCACGGCCTGCAGGCATGCGGCGTCGTGCGGGCCGCGGTGCAGCAGCACGTGGCGCGGCGTGGGCAGGCCCTCGGCCAGCCACGCGCGCTTGGTCATGATCTTGTCGATGGCCAGGCTGGAGGCCAGCACGCCGGCGCCGGTGTAGGGAATGCCCAGCAGCTCCAGCGCGCCCTGCACCGTGCCGTCTTCGCCGTAGCGCCCGTGCAGCGCGATGAAGCAGCGCGCAAAGCCCTGGCGCTTCAACTCGTCCAGCGGCTGCTTGGCCGGATCGAAGGCGTGGGCGTCGACCCCGCGCGCGCGCAGCGCCGTCAGCACACCCCGGCCGGACATCAGCGAAATCTCGCGTTCCGCCGAGCGTCCACCCATCAGCACGGCCACTTTTCCAAGTTGAAGGTCGGGTTGCTGCATGGTCATCACGATGCGCCCGAATTATGCTCAGGTTTTTGTAGCAAATCAACGACTTTCGCCGAAATGCCGCCAATCGATCCCGCGCCCATGCACATCACCACGTCGCCGCCGCGCACCTGCGCGATCAGCTGCGCGGGCAAGTCCGCCACGTCCGCCACGAAAACCGGTTCCACCTGGCCGGCCACGCGCAGCGCGCGCGCCAGCGCGCGGCCGTCGGCCGCCACGATCGGCTCCTCGCCGGCGGCGTAGACCTCGGTCAGCAGCACGGCGTCGGCACGGCCGATCACCTTGACGAAATCGTCGAAGCAGTCGCGCGTGCGCGTGTAGCGATGCGGCTGGAAGGCCAGCACCAGGCGGCGGCCCGGAAACGCGCCGCGCGCCGCAGCCAGCGTGGCCGCCATCTCGGCCGGGTGGTGGCCGTAGTCGTCGATCAGGGCAAAGCGCCCGCCGCCCGGGGCCGGCAACTCGCCATAGCGCTGAAAGCGCCGGCCCACGCCCTTGAACTCGGCCAGCGCCTTTTGCACCGCCGCATCGTCGATGTTCAGCTCCACGGCCACCGCGATGGCCGACAGCGCGTTGAGCACGTTGTGCTCGCCCGCCAGGTTCAGCACCACCGGCAGGTCGGGCAGCCGCACGCCGTTGCGCCGCTGCACCGTGAAATGCATTTGCCCGGCCATCGCGCGCACGTCCACCGCACGCACCTGGGCGTCCTCGCCGAAGCCGTAGGTCGTCACCGGCGTGGTGAGCTGGCCCAGGATCTCGCGCACCGCCGGGCTTTCCAGGCACAGGATGGCGGTGCCGTAGAACGGCAGGCGGCCGAGAAAATCGACGAAGGCCTTTTCCAGCCGACCGAAGTCGTGGCCGTAGGTCTCCATGTGGTCGGCGTCGATGTTGGTGACCACCGCCAGCACGGGCGAGAGATTGAGGAACGAGGCGTCCGACTCGTCGGCCTCGACCACGATGTAGTCGCCCGCGCCCAGCCGCGCGTTGGTGCCGGCGCTGTTCAGCCGCCCGCCGATGACGAAGGTCGGGTCCAGCCCGGCCTCGGCCAGCACGCTGGCGACCAGGCTGGTGGTGGTCGTCTTGCCGTGGGTGCCGGCAATGGCGATGCCCTGCTTGAGGCGCATCAGCTCGGCCAGCATGATGGCGCGCGGCACCACCGGGATGTGGCGCGCGCGCGCGGCCAGCACCTCGGGGTTGTCGGCCTTGACCGCGGTGGAGGTCACCACCGCGTCGGCGCCGGCCACGTGCTCGGCCGCGTGGCCGACGAAGGTCCGGATGCCCAGGCCGGCCAGGCGGCGCAGCATCGCGCCATCGGCCAGGTCGGAGCCGGAAACGACATAGCCCAGGTTGTGCAGCACCTCGGCGATGCCGCTCATGCCCGAGCCGCCGATGCCGACGAAGTGGATGTGGCGGATGGCGTGCTTCATGCGGCCAGTTCCTCGCACGCGGCCACGATCTCGCGCGTGGCCGTCAGTTTTTGCATGGTTTTGGCCTTCAGCGCCCGCTGCAACAGCGCAGTACGCTCCATTTTTTGTAGTATTTCCATCAGTCTCTCGGCCGTCAGGTCGGCCTGCTGAACCAGCCAGCCCGCGTCCTGATCGACCAGAAAGCGCGCGTTGCTCGTCTGGTGGTCGTCCACCGCGTGCGGAAAGGGCACGAACAGCGCGGCGGCGCCCACGGCGGCGATCTCGCTCACGGTGGTGGCGCCGGCGCGGCAAATCACCAGGTCGGCGTCGGCATAGGCCTGGGCCATGTCGTCGATGAAGGGGCGCAACTCGGCCTCGACGCCCGCCGCCTGGTAGTTGGCGCGCAGCGCATCGATCTGTTTGGCGCCGCTTTGATGCACCACCATCGGTCGACTGGCCGCCGGCAGGCGGGCCAGCGCCTGCGGCACCACGGTGTTGAGCGCCTGCGCGCCCAGGCTGCCGCCCACCACCAGCAGGCGCAGCGGTCCGCTGCGGCCGGCAAAGCGCGTGGCCGGGTCGGGCACCCGCGTGAACTCGGCGCGCAGCGGGTTGCCCACCCACTGCACGCGCCGCGCCTTGGCCAGCACGCCCGGAAAGGCCGTGAACACGCGGTCGGCGATGCTGGCCAGCAGCTTGTTGGCCAGGCCCGCCACCGAGTTCTGCTCGTGCAGCACCAGCGGCTTGTTCAGCGCCACGCCCATCAGCGCGCCGGGGAAGGTGATGTAGCCACCCAGGCCCACCAGCACGTCGGGACGCACGCGGCGCAGCACGCCGATGCTTTGCCAGAACGCCCGCAGCAGGCGCAGCGGCAGCAGGGCCAGCGTCAGCGGCCCCTTGCCGCGCACGCCGCCGAAGGCGATGGGCTCGAAGGCGAAACCGCGCGGCGGCACCAGTTGCTGCTCCATGCTGCCCGGCGCGCCCAGCCAGTGCACGCGCCAGCCGCCTTCGCGCAGGGCCTCGGCCACGGCCAGGCCCGGGAAGATGTGCCCCCCCGTGCCGCCAGCCATGACAAGAGCGCAGAAATGGCCCCCACGCTCCCCCGCTGCGCTTGGGTAGCGGCCCCCCGAGGGGGCCCTCGTGCCTTCGGGCGGCCGTGCGGCGCTCATCGTCATGCGCGGCCTCCGCGCATCAGCTGGCGATTCTCAGCATCCACCCGCATCACGATGGCGATCGCCACCAGATTGGCCATGATGGCCGAGCCGCCGTAGCTCATGAAGGGCAGCGTCAGGCCCTTGGTGGGCAGCGCGCCCAGGTTGACGCCGATGTTGATGAAGGCCTGAAAGCCCAGCCACAGGCCCACGCCCTGCGCCACCAGGCCCGAGAACACGCGGTCCAGCGCGATCGCCTGCCGCCCGATGCCCATGATGCGGCGCGTGAGCCAGAAGAACAGGAAGATCACGCAGGTCAGGCCGACCAGGCCGAATTCCTCGCCGATGACCGACAGCAGGAAGTCGGTGTGCGCCTCCGGCAGCCAGTGCAGCTTCTCGATGCTGCCGCCCAGGCCCACGCCGAAGACCTCGCCACGGCCGATGGCGATCAGCGCGTGCGACAGCTGGTAGCCCTTGCCCAGCGCATGGTCCTCGCTGAACGGGTCGAGATAGGCGAAGATGCGCGCGCGCCGCCACGGCGAGGTCCAGATCATGGCGGCGAAGGCCGCCACCAGGATGGTCGCGATGACGAAGAACATGCGCGCGTTGACGCCGCCGAGGAACAGGATGCCCATGGCGATCACCGCGATCACCATGAAGGCGCCCATGTCGGGCTGCGCCAGCAGCAGCGAACCCACCACCGCAATGGCCGCCGCCATCGGCAGCACGGCGCGGAAAAAGCGCTCCTTGACCTCCATCTTGCGCACCATGTAGTCGGAGGCGTAGAGCAGGATGGCGATCTTGGCCAGCTCCGAGGGCTGGAAGTTGATCGGCCCGAAGCCGATCCAGCGGCGCGCGCCGTTGACCACGCTGCCGACGTGCGGGATGAGCACCGCGATCAGCAGCGCCAGCGAGACCAGGAACAGCGGCCGCGCCATCTTCTCCCACCAGTCCATGCGCACCTGGAAGGCCACCAGCGCCGCCAGCAGCGACAGCGCGATCCACATCGCATGCCGTCCCACGAAGTGATAGGGCGAGTAGCGGGCGAAGCGCGGGTTGTCGGGCAGCGCGATGCTGGCCGAATACACCATCACGATGCCGAAGGCCAACAGCGCCACGCAGACCCAGATCAGCGCTTGGTCGAAACCGAGCACGCGCGAGGGCGTGCTGGTGGTGCGCGCGAACTCGCTGCCGCTGATGCGCACCGGCAGCTCACCCTCGCGCGCGGCGTCGGCGCGGCGCCGCTTGCCGCCGGCCAGGCTGGTCAGCTTTCCAACGACTGCGCTCATTGGACGACCCTCCGCGCTGCGCACTGCGGGATTCGCGCTTGGGAGCGGCCCGGCGCGTGAATTTGACAACCCCTCCGCGCTGCGCGCTGCGGGATTCGCGCTTGGGAGCGGCCCGGCGCGC
>OEIU01002307.1_pt1 | contig 10367 bp, 6 predicted proteins | sample 1539221 | NCBI WGS metagenome assembly OEIU01 (sample SAMN03792071, study PRJEB22550) | activated sludge metagenome | feature: wastewater treatment plant; material: activated sludge; isolation source: Wastewater treatment plant of a petroleum refinery complex | place: Argentina: Zarate | collected... | reverse complement strand
CAGACGACGAACATCGAGCACATGACCCGTTCTCGGGTTTCTGACCGCGTCGATTTCCGGTTTCGTCACAACCTCGGCCCATGCCAGTGGATCGACTGTCGTGTTCCCAACCATTGTCATCTCCTTTCTAGAGGCAGAGGATTTCAAACGGATCCCGAGGCTAACAGCGTTCCAGTCGCGCACCGGCTCGGTTTAGCCCCCAGCGCCGCTCGACATAGAATTCGAGGGACCTACGGACTTCGAACCTAAGCACTTCCTCCGTGAACCCATATTCGAGCCTAACTGCGGCCTGCTGCTCAGCGGTCAGGCTGCTCAGCGGCCGAAGCCTGATTTCGACCAGCTCTTCCCAGTCAGCATCGCGCGGCAGGTCTTCAGCGATCGGAGCCACTGAAAAGGTGCTCTCAGGCAGAACCCGGACAGGAACGTAGTCACGCCATGCCCGGTGGTGGAAACTCCACGCCCGAACGTGCAGGCGCTCGCCGTCGGAAGCAAAATGCGCAGGCGCAATCCATTGGTTCTGGCGCAGCCCACTCGACATCGACACATAGCCGATCTCGATCTTCTGCCGCTGCTCGATCGCCTGCCAAAGGCGACGCATCACAATTGGCGGGCACTGCCGGGCCGGCGAAGGAAGCACAGACAGGCCGCTCAATGTGGGATGGCCGACAAACTCTTCCGGTGAGCCTGCATCCTCCACAAAAGGCAGGCCGCGATGGTGGGAGTTGGCAACATAACACTTTCGGACCGTGTCATAGCGAGGCTTCGGCGTTGCAACCCGCTCGAGATACTCCCTCAGATCGATTGCCGCTTGCGGAGAAGAGATCCCAAAACGCTCAATCAGATCCTTGCGATTCACCTGTCCGCGCCATGTCAGGCACCGGTCGAGATAGACCAGGCGGGCAAGCATTGCCGGCTTGAGTGCAGGATCGTCCATGTCCGAACCCTACTTGACGCACCATCACACGTCTATATAAAAATTATATGCAATTGGATTCGAGGACAGATTAATGCGCATTTTGCACACCAGCGACTGGCATCTGGGCCGACAGTTCCATGGCTTGTCCCTGGATGATGACCACGAGCACATCCTCGTCCAGATCCTCGCAATGATCGATGATGAGCGTCCCGACGCCGTGATCATCGCCGGCGACATTTTTGACCGGGCAAACCCGCCCCAAAGCGCGATCACCCGGCTCTCGCAGTTCCTCACAACGGTGCGGGCAGCATCCGATGCAGCGATCGTTATCATCGCGGGCAACCACGATTCCGCCGCTCAGATCGGTGCGATGGGCGTTCTTGCGGATGGCGGCGCGGCGATCGTGCGCGGACCATTGGATGAAGATGAACGGCCGCTCGTGATCTCCGATGCCGATGGGCCGGTGGCCATCTCCGCCCTACCCTTTGCCTTCGAGTATGCCGCGCGTCTGTGCTTCGAAGACGACGCCATCGCTTGCCCTGCGGATGTGATCCGGGCCCAGCTTGCGAGCGCTCGCAGGCACGTGGCCGAGGGAATGCGATGGGTTGTGGTCGCCCATGCCTTTGTCGACGGAGCCGCGACCAGCGAAAGCGAGCGTCCGCTCACGCGCATGGTGGGCGGGATCGAGACGGTATCGGCAACCGCCTTCGACGGGGCGCACTATGTGGCTCTTGGGCACCTCCACCGCCCGCAACCGGTCGGACAGGATCACATCCGTTATTCCGGCGCGCCTTTGGCATTCGGCTTCGATGAGGAAGGTCAGCAGAAGTCCGTCAGTCTGATCGATCTTGCGGCCGACGGCACTGCCACAGTGACCGAAGTGCCGCTGCGACCGCTGCGTCAGGTCAGAACTATTCGCGGCAAGCTGCTCGAGCTGCTCGCTGCCACCGAAGTGTCCAACGACATCCTTCGGGTGGTGCTCACGGACGCCACCCCGCAAATCGATCCGATGAAAAGGATCAGAGCCTTCTATCCCAATGCCGTTCAGCTCTCCTACGAGCGCAACGAGCGTCCCGCAGCGCAGCGCCTTGAGGAGCAGCGCGCTGCCATCGATGACCCGCAGACGCTCTCGTCGGCATTCCTCGACTTTATCCGCGGTGAACCGCTTTCCGAGCCCGAAGGGCAGATTGTGGCGTCCGCGCTGCGATCCTTCGCTACGATGGAGGAAGGCGCATGAGGCCTATCAAGCTCACCCTCAGCGCTTTCGGTCCCTATGGCGGCGCCGAGACGATCGATTTTCGCGAAGCGACAAATGCAGGCCTATTCGGGATTTACGGCCCTACAGGTTCGGGCAAGTCATCGATCTTCAGCGCAATCTCATTTGCCCTGTTTGGCGAAGGGGCCAAGGAGGAACAGGGCATCGGGACCATGCGGTCTGATTTCGCACCTGAGGACCTCCTAACTGAGGTCAGCCTGCAATTCGAGCTTGGCGCAAAGCGCTACTATGTCAGGCGTCAACCTGATCAGGCACGGCCCAAAGCGCGAGGCGAAGGCCATACGATGCAGCCACATGCTGCCTGGCTGTTCGATGTATCGGAAGTGGCGATCGATGACGTCGGTCCGGACTGCTGCGGGGTACCGTTGGCAGAACGGAAGGTCAGCGCCGTCCTCAGCCATGTCGAAGGTCTTTTAGGCTATGGCGCACAGCAGTTCCGCCAGATTGTCCTGTTGCCGCAAGGCAGGTTCGAGCGTTTCCTGGTGTCGAACAGCAAGGACCGGCTCGAAATTCTGCGGGAGCTGTTTGACGTCTCGCTCTACCGCCGGCTCACCGAAAAGCTCAAAGCCGACGCTGCGAACATCAGGCGTGAGATCGAGGATGGCTATCGCCTGCACGGGCACCGCCTTCAAACCGAGGGCTTCGCCAGCTCGGACGAACTCACCGACGGCATTGCCTCGGCACTCGAGCGATATGGGTTTGCCCAACTGGCGGTTTCCGAGACGGCGACTGTGCTTGCAGTGGCAAACAAGGCATACGCGGCCGCCGAAGAGCAGGAAAAGCGGTTTGCCGAGGTAGAGGCTGCAGCAGGTGCCCTCAAACAGCTAGAAGCACAGGTCCCAACTTTCGATGCTATGCGCACCCGCAAATCGCGGGCGCAACTGGCGCAGCGAATGTCAGACCTCGACACCGGCGTTGCCGATGCTCAAAAGCGCCACAGCGCAGCGATTGAAGCACACGCTAAAGCCGAGATTGCAGCCAGCAGAGCGAGGGAGGCTGTATCGGCAGCAAGCGCAACGCTGCGCGATCTTCGTTCAAGCGAACATGAGATCGAGGACATTGCGCGCAAGATCGACCAGCTGAACCGGCACAAGCAGGTTTTGATCGATGCCGCAGAGCGTCAGGATGACCATGAAGCCGCCGTCGTAGTGCTGGACCGGGCAAAACAGGCTCATTTGAAAGCGACCGCCAGTGAGACTGAAGCTACCGAGCTTTGCGAAGAAAAGGAGGCCGCTCTTGCGGCCGCCCAAGCCAATACACTCGAACTTCAGAAATTGACCGGAACGCGCGATGGATTGAAGGTAGAGTTCGACGGGGCGGGTACATTTGCAAATGCCACACAGGCTGTTGCGCTGGCGCTGGATGCCTACGAGAAGGCATCCGTAACCGCACGCGAGGCACAGGCACGCCATGCCGAGGCAATAGCTGCGGCTGAGGCGCACGAAGGTGCCTTCATTTCCGCGCAGGCGAGTGTCCTCGCCCAGCGATTGCAGGATGGGCATCCTTGCCCGGTATGCGGCGCTAGCGACCACCCCGAACCAGCGCATGGCTCAGGAGATGCGGGCGCACTCGAAAAGACTTGGCGCGCCGCTCAGGGCGCAGCACTTGCCGCATCCAAAGCCGATCGCGAGGCCCAAGCGGCCGCCAGTTCGGCCCATGCCACTCTCGACGCAAAGCGAGGTGTCCTGGACGGCCTCTCTGAGCCGAAGCGCGGCGTGAGCGAAATCGAAGGCAACTTGCAGCGCGTCTTAGCTGAGATTGATGCTTTGGGCGCCGCAGTCGATGTCGGCTTGCTCGCCCAGGAACTGGATGACGCACGCAAGCATAAGCTGACAGCGTCAAACGCCCTCCAGCAGGCTCGTGACGCGCTCGGCAAGGCAACGACTGTAGAGGCACTGGCCCGCCAAGCCTACGATGAGAAGATTGCATCGGTCCCCGAAAACCTGCGCCAGCAAGACGGTCTGCAGACCGCAATCGATGCCGCCACCGCAGACTTAAGCGGCCGCAAACAGGCCCTTGCCGATGCCGACGCGAGGCAGCGCGAGCTCGATGCCATTGCTATCAAAGCAGCAGCCGAACTGCAGAGCGCCGCGAGCGCGGTCAGCGACACCGAGATCGATCTCGCCGCAAAGCAAACCGCATTTGAAGCCCGCCTTACCGAGCTTGGGGTGGCAGAGGCAGACTATCGCGCGGCGATCCCCGATATTACCGAGATCCCCGCACTGGAGAAGGCAGTCGCGGGCTTTGACACCGCCCTTGTCGAAGCCCGCGCACGCGACACGATGGCAAGAAACGCGGTCGGCAACGCGCAGCGGCAAAGCCTGGAGCCCTATCGCCTGAGCTGCGCTCAAGCACAGGCTGCGGCAGACGAGGCGGTGCAGCAGAGCGCTGCTGCTCAGCAGAAGCACCAATCGCTGATCGATCTGCAGACCAGCTTGGCCGACCAGCTTGAGAACCTTCGCACCCTTGAGCAGTCCTCGGGGGCGCTGCGCGGTATCGCAGAAGCCTTCGACGGTCAGAACGAGATGCGGACCAGTCTCGAGACGTTCGCCATCGGTGCGATGTTCGATCAGGTTCTCGAAGCGGCGAACCTCCGGCTCGATCCGATGACCAGCGGCCGATATCGGTTCGAGCGCGACACTGTCAGCATTGGAGGCCGATCGAAGCGAGGACTGGATGTTCGCGTCCATGATATCGAGACCGGGCGGGCTCGCGAGATCATCACGCTGTCCGGCGGCGAAACTTTCATCGCAGCCTTGTCCTTGGCACTCGGTCTGTCCGACATCGTCGAGATGACAAACGGGGCGATCAGGCTCGACACCATTTTCATCGATGAAGGCTTCGGCAGCCTCGACACGGATAACGACGCCGGCACACTCGACCAGGTCCTGCAGGTGCTTCAGAATATCGTTGGCGAACGGCGCGCTGTCGGCCTTATTTCCCATGTGCCGCTGGTGCAGCAGGCTGTTCCCAATGGATTTACAGTGCACAAGGGGGCCAATGGGAGCCAGATCGAGATAAGGTCCGTGTGAAGCGACACTAAGCATTCAATTGTTAGGTCGATGGTGGGTGACGGTAGAATCGGGGGCACAATGACGTTTGGGACTGACTGGACAAAGCCTGGATCGTTCTCAGCAGGTCGCGACCCGCTTGGCTTTCAGGCCGCGTCCGTTCGGCTATACACATCACTTGTGCCCGGGCTCACGAATGTGACCAATCGGCTGCGTTATTACTCCTTCTATTGCTGGGTCGTGTGGCAGTTTGAGAAAACCCATCACACCACCAAAGAGGACAAATGGATCGAGTTCATTCGTCGATGTGAAGCAGCGCTTGCACTAGCATGCCAGGTCGGAGACCCGGCTGGCGCCGTTGGTATGGCTGGGTCCGATTGGTGGCGGCATGATGCTGCCGACGTCGCCCAAAAGGTGTTCGATCTCGTCGAACCAACCAACAGGCCCGGCGAAGATAATCAATACTTGAAGGCCAAATACGGCAATTTTGGTCAGTTCTACACGGCAAGTATGTTGGAAATGGGCTTGATCGAAAGCGCCTCTGCGCGCGTGTATGCGGTAACTGGCTCCGCTGGAAGGGAACTCGCCGTGGCGGTTCAGGAAGAGCATCCGAAAGCCTGCGCGCTACTTATGACGGCCGTAAAGACAGGTCGGATTTCGCGATCGGATTGCGAGACAATTTCCGAGGCCCTGCACCCGTCCTACCTTGACCCGACCAGTCACGAGGCGCGGCTGTTGAAACAGTTTCTTGAAGGCGGCCGGGCCAATGATCCAACCGCCGATGCGAGACGGACATCGCTGCGCAATGTGTTAACAGTGGTGTTGGATACGAAGGGCGACTTTGACCTGCGTCGCGAACTTTACGTCCAGGCAGGGACACTTTGCAATCCGCCACGCGGCACCGAAAACCTGATACGCTGGCGGGCATATTTTCTGAACGAATTTTGTCACATCGCGCTTGAAGTGTGGCTGAATGCGATCGTCGGGCTTTCTAACCAAGTCACTGAGCCAGCTTTGGTCGATGAGCTGGCGGCGGACTTAGCATCAATCGCGGTCAGCGACAAAAATGCCTCAACGGAAAAACTCGCGGAAAGCCTTACCTTGGCGAGCCTCGGGGAAGAACATGATCTGGGGGCAGAGTTGCTTGCCGCAGTATCGGTCAAAAGGATGCCTGACCCCTCTGCCATTATTGGCAGCACCAAGCTAATCATGTCTCTGTGGTTTCGGTGGAAGGAAGCAATGCAAATACGCGATGAGCTTCGCCGGGAAACCGTAGATGGTCGTTCGGTTGAAGGAGTATTCGGGTTTCTCGACCTACACTCAGCCGAAACCGCCCATCTCACCATAGCCAAGCTAATCAAGAAATTTGTAGTTTCAAACCACTTGATGATTGCCGGCCAGAAGCTGGCGACTGGAGGGCGCTTCACCTATCGCTTCACCCTCGATGATGGATGTCTGGTGGACGGTGAGTTTGGCGAATACACCTACACCCAGCCAAGAATAGGAAATTTGCTGACGTTCGCTCGTGATGCCGACTTAATTGACGTGGATACCGGGATTTTAAGCGCTGCCGGCATGGAGTTCCTTAATGCCGCATAGCGTTTTCGATGACTTCAAGGAAGGCGGTTATCATAGCTCGGTCCTGTCCACTTTCAGCGTCGATCCAGCATTTTACGATGCAAGCCTGCAGTTCAGGCTACGTGGGCTCGGCTGCCGGAACAATTTGCTAATTGCAGATGCGACGATGCTTGAGCAGTCGCTGGAAGCGATTCCGGACGCTTTTTCAAATGCAGGTCGGAAATATCTGATTCATCCAGTTCACAGCACCTCGTGCTTTCATCCGAAATTGGCACTTCGGTATGGGAAGGCCAAAGCCCGACTAATTGTCGGGTCTGCGAATGTGACTTCAGCGGGTTGGGCTGGGAATCTCGAGTTGGTCTCAACCCTCTCATGGAATGCCCGCGATGAGGGACAAGACAGCGAAGTTCACCGCACACTCTTCGTCAGGGCACACCAGTGGCTGGCTTCGATAACTGCGCCCGCTCAAGATAACAGGGTTGCATACAAGCTCGAGCTGATCCGCAGCCAATCCCCCTGGATCGATGAGCCGGGGCTAGTAGGAGATGCACCGTTTGAACTTTCAGACGGGTCTCAAATTGACCTGTTGGTTTCCGATCCTTCGAACACGACCGGACTTGCGGACAGGATGCTCACGTTAATTGACGAGCCTATTGAGCGACTGACGATCATCTCTCCGTACTGGGACGATCAGCTTTCTGCACTGAAACGACTTTGCACCGAAGTCGGCAGTCCCGACTTGCGCATCTTCCTATCCCAGAACGACCGCAACCCTTCTCGATCATCGACCTTCCCGGTCGCCGCCATTGGAAAGTCATCGATAAAGTTTCATCCGATCGTTCCGGGCGGCGGAAACTCTGATCGTTTTCTTCATGCCAAGATGTTTCTTTTCCATGGCACCGACCACGATTTCCTATTCGTCGGTAGTGCGAATTGCACAGTCGCAGCTCTGGGTACTCAAGGCAACGCAGGGGTAAATCACGAGTGCTTGCTTTTCCGAAAGCTCCCGCAAGGATCGGTGAAAAGGGAACTGAAGCTCCCATACAAGTCGAAGATCGCGGTTGGTGACATTGCGCCCCCTCTGGTCAAATCTGATGCTGCTTCCGACCCAACCACCTTCATGGCTGGTACCGTTGAGCGTCGAGCAGCAAGGCTAATTTGGTCGCCAGCTCCGGGGCTCTTGGAGAATGCAGCGTCATTGAGGGTTGGTGATGCACATTTCCAGTTAGCTCGCCGGGCAGATGGCCTATGGATCGCAGAGATTGGCGCCGCAAAAATCGGCTCGAACGTTGCGCGCGTTTGCTTGGCTGACGGCAGGATAAGTCGCCCCATTATCATCGCGAATTCTGAAGAGCTTATGCGTTTCGCACCATTCCCGGTTGCCGACTCAATCCGGAAAAAGCTTGATGCGGTCCTAAATGGCGACGCTGATCTGATTGGTCTCGCCAAGGACATTCACCTTTTGCTGGAAGACGATGCCAAGATCGGACCAGCGTTGGAGAGAATCCGTGCTGCTGGCGAACGCACCAAAACTCCCGGAATTGCTGGCCGCGACTTCTCTAGTCCCGAGGATTTCCGGAAGGCGGTCAACCTCCGCGCTAGCATGAAGTCAGCCGGTCTGGCTCATGCCGATAATCCGGCCCTCCAAGCGCTTCTCCAGATTGTTCTGCGCGGAATGGTCAATGTCGAAACAGTCGAAACGCTCGATGCTGAGGAGGCCGCCAAAGCAAAAGCCCACGACGTGGGGGAGGACCAGGACGATGTTGGGCAGTGCGACGACATCGAGATGCCTCTTGCCACCGGATCGGATGCGCAATTCCAACTGCAAGTGATTTCCTGCAGCGAGTTCGAACGCAATCAGAAGGCGCTCTGGCGAGGTATTGAAAAGTTCCAAGATTTTTTGGAGCGAGCAAAAGATTCGAACGTGTCACTCGACCTCAATTTCGTGACTCGAACCTTGTTCATGCTCTACTTGATGCTCCATGGCTGCACAAAGCGATACAAGACCGAAGATGGCGAAGAAGCGGTCCTCATCCCTTTCACCGGCGAAGCCGGTGATGATTTTCGTGACACCTTTCTGTTCGTCGCCGCCCAGTCGATTGCATCGATCTGGGGACCAAATTTTTCACGAAGCCTTATTTCCCGGTTGGAATTCACCACAGAAAGTGATGCTCTTCCAATCCAGATCACCACCCTTACGATTATCTCCCGCTGGGTGTTGGCAGCTATCATCTCAGAGGTTAGGGGCACGAAGGCTCACAAATCGCTTGGCGATGTTCTTGAAAAGCAGGTGCCTAGCCTATTTGCTGCAACCAAGGTGTTCCCTGATCTAAGCGACGAGGAGCTGTTGACGACCATCCTGCAGATGGAAGCAAATATGGGCATGAAGGTCGAACAAGGCGCTAAAATCCGGGCAACCCTGCGCGAACTCGCCCGAGTTGAGGTGAGCTAGATGACGCGAGGCATTCACAGATCCAAGAAAGGCCAGGCAGGACGAGGCTTTCCCCAACCTCTAGAAGCCGGCTTGGCTCTCTCGCGCAAAGGGCGCGCAGGAACGCAAATGCCTGATCAGATGGGGTAACTGGATAGGGCGTCTCATGTCTCAGAACCCTCCAACTGCACGCTGCCATCGGATTATCGACCATGGTGGCAAAATGGCTTCAATTCAAAGGTTCAAAGACCATTGGTACCCAGTGATACGGTCTTGACACCGGGCCTGTAGCAATGCGACCGAACTGGTGGTCGAAACGAGCACCAAATGGCAAACTATGACGACGCCCTGAAAGTAATGGACGCGGTCGCAAAGTACCGTGAGGACGAGAGTTTGCCCGACGACCCGCACGAAATCGACCGCCTCTGCGAGCGGTTGTTCTCCAACGATGGATTTGACGAAGTCGCAATCGCATGGAAGCGTATTTCGAAATACGAGCGTGAGGTACACGGAGGCGATTGGCCAAAGGCCGATTGATGAGAATTGCCGTCATGCTACTATTGCCGCATGGCGAAACGGATTGAGCTCTACCAGGAAGCTGCCAAGCGGATGGCGATCAGCCCTGACGCGTGCATGGAGCAAATTCGGCGCTGCAGCATCAGTTCCAAGTTCGGATATGAGGGCACTGACCCAGCTTCGCTTGCCGCGATCGTGGGAATGGACGCAGACTGGGGTGCCGCCGCATTTGCGGAACTGCGGAGCACCGGTTTCATTAAGACGGACTGGGCCCGTTTCAAATGGTACCAGCCCAGCGGCAAGCAACTCGATGATAAGATAGCCGAACTAGCGGCAATCGAAGCCGCGGCAATCATCAGGCTGTCGTCCATGGACTGCGCGCCGGCACTACCTGTTATCCGCGCCTTGGCTGAGAACTTCCTCGAAGAAGCGGATGGCGGGGACACGATTGGGACGAGCCTTGCTCATAACAGGATGATGCTGGCGATCGTCAGCGCCACCGGCGAGCTTCGCCTCATGGAAGATTACGTCAAACACGCCAGTTTGGCGGTCGCCTATGCAGTTGCGGCTCGACTTGAGGCTGCCGACCTCGAGGGCATGAAACGTTCAGCTAATGTCATTGTGGACCTCATCGGGACG
>OEIU01002306.1_pt1 | contig 10368 bp, 7 predicted proteins | sample 1539221 | NCBI WGS metagenome assembly OEIU01 (sample SAMN03792071, study PRJEB22550) | activated sludge metagenome | feature: wastewater treatment plant; material: activated sludge; isolation source: Wastewater treatment plant of a petroleum refinery complex | place: Argentina: Zarate | collected... | reverse complement strand
ATCGAAGCCGAGAATGCCCAGGTCGCGGCGAGCGGCGGCGTCAAGAATGACATCGTCAATCCGTCGGGCGACACCGGCCAGGGCCTCGGCAACGTGCCGTTCTCGCGCGACGAATGGACGGCCGGAAAGATCGTCGCCTATTTCAACGTCGACCTCAGGCAGATCCGCTCCTTTGCGCTCGGCGACGCCGCCGAGCAGCTCCTGATCGCGCTGGCGCTGTTCAAGATCGGCATGCTTCTGTCTCAGGGTCTGCGCTTGCGCACCGCCTGCGATCTCGACGTCACCGAAGTGCGCGTGACGCGACCGACCGCCTTCGCCTTGCCGGACACCGCGACGCTCGCCGACGAACTGCCCGCGCTAATCAAGGCCGTCGCCGCGACGAACGCCTTCAGTCCGGCCGAGGCCCTGACCATCACCTACAAGAAGTAAGCACCATGTTCGCGCTGGTCTTCCGTTTTCCCGCCGGCCGCTATCACGCGACGCCGTGGGGCCGGAACGTCAATGAGGCCGACATCGCCTGGCCACCGGAGCCGTGGCGCATCCTGCGCGCGCTGATCGCGACGTGGTGGCGCAAGGGCGATCATGCGCGCTGGAAGGAAGGCGACCTCGCCGCGCTGATCGCCGCGCTGGCCGAACCGCCGCCCGACTACAGCCTGCCGGCGGGCGTCGTTCACGCGCAGACGCGCCACTACATGCCGATCCCCGGAAAGACCACGCTCGTCTTCGACGGATTCGTGCGCCTGCCCGCCGATGCCGAACTGGTCGCCGCGTGGAGCAGCCTCACGCTATCCGAACGGCTGTTTGCACTCGCTGCCGATCTTGCGGACGGTATCGGCTATCTCGGCCGCGCCGAGAGCTGGGTCGAGTGCGAGGCGCGCAACGATGAGAACTACAGACCGGAGCTGAACTGCGTGATCGAACGCGCCGGCGGCGACGGGAACGAGAGAGACGAGCCGGACCGAAGCGAGCCCGTGCGCGTGATTGCGCCCTGCTCCGCCGCCGGCTACGCTGCCGAACGCAGGCGGCTGCTGGCCGAATTCAATGAACGCGAGCGGACCATCGCATCGGGGAACGGCAAGAAGGCGCCGACCGAAAAGCAGCTCGCGGCCGCGCAGAAGAAGGCCTTCGGCCACACTCTCGAGGAGCGCCTTGTCGATGCGCTGATGTGCGACACCGGCGACTATCAGAAATTCAAATGGACGAGGCCGCCGGCCAGCCAGGACGTCGTTTACCTGCGCAATCCGATCGGGTCGTCGCCGATGGCCTCCAGACAGCGCGACAGGCTGCCCGACGACCGCGCGAGCTTTACGGTCGCGCGGTTCGTGCTGGCCGGGAGGCCGCGGCCACGCATCGAGGACACCATCAGGATCGGCGAGTTGATGCGGCTTGCGTCGTTATCGAAGTTCGACTGGACGACAGACGAGGTTACTGGACGCAAGCGGCCGAATGCGCCCGGCGTTGTCTCAGGCCGCGATACGGATGGCCATGTGTTGCGCGATCCTCAACACCGTCATGCCTTCTGGCTGCCGGAGGATGCCGATGGAGACGGCGAGATCGATCATATCGTCGTCGCCGCGCGCGACGGCTTTTGCGCTGAGGTACGCAGCAAGCTCGACCGGGTGACGCGGCTTTGGGACGCAAAGACGAAACGCGCGCGCGACAGCGAAGGCGAGGAAACGGAAGGTCGCGAGGAGTGGCGGCTCGCGCTCGAAGGCTTTGGCAAACCCGGCGATTTCAGTAACGAAAGCCGCCTGCTCGCTACATCCTCCACTTGGGAAAGCTTGACGCCATTTCTCGCGGCGGGTCATCTGAAATCCGGCGGCTACGAGGCCGAGATACGCCGGCTTACGAAGCTGCGCGGCCTGCCTGAACTCGCAAAAGTGCAATACTTGCGACATGACGGAACGGCGAGCGATGACTCGCACGAACGCGCGATAGGGACTGAAATCAAAGGCCGGCACCGGCGGCCTATCCATTTCCATCGCTTCCGCTCGCGCCGCGGTGAAAAGCAGCCCGATGCGCTCGGCACATTTTTGCGTCTGACATTCGCCGAACCTGTTCAGGGTCCGCTTGCGCTGGGTTATGGCAGCCACTTCGGCCTGGGATTGTTCGGAGCGCCAAGGAAAAGCTCCAACGATGGGGCCGGCAACTGAGCCGCCCGGGATGACAGCGGCCCGACTCCGCGTCATTGCGGTTACGCTGGGTCTCGCCTGGATGCTTCTCTTCGTGCTGATCGGCGTCGCCTTCCGCCTGCAGTTTTATGGCGACGGCTCGGCGTTTTCCTACGGCGTCGCGCTCGGCGAAAACTGGGCGATGCACTGGCACAATCTGGTGACACGCATGGCCGTTTCTCTGTTTTGCCTCGCGCCGGCGGAAGGCGTCGCCCGCCTCTCGCAGAGCGCGGTGGCAGGGACCACCGCCTATGCGCTGCTGTTCTTCGGCGCGCAGGCGGCGGGACTTCTAATGACTTATGTCTGCGACCGATCGCCCGCGCGCACGATCTTCACGCTCGCCTGCGCATCCACTGCTGTCGTCTGTCCGCTGGTGTTCGGCTTTCCGACCGAGATGTGGATCGCGCACGCCGCGATGTGGCCGACGCTTGCAGCGAGTCACCATGCGCGAAACGGCGCAGCCGGCTGGCTCGCGGTGCTCGCGGCATTTCTTGTCCTGGTTCTCTCTCACGAGGGCGGCCTGATCCTCGCCCTCGCAATCGTCGCAACAACGGCAATGCACGGCTGGACCTCGCGGGTCGCGGCGCGAGCCGCCGCGGCGTTCGCCGTCGCAGTCATCGTCTGGCTCGCGGCGCAGGCGGCACTGCCGCCGGATGCCTACTTCGCACCCGTGTTCGCGCGGGCGCGGCAGCACTTCTTCGATCCGCAGGTCTTCACGACCGGCATCTTCGCCCGCGTCGCGCTTGCCATCGCCGGCCTCGGCGTGTCGATGATCCTGCTGCGCCGGCTGAGCGCTGTCGCGGCAGCAATGCTCTCCGTCCTTGTCGTTGCCGGTGCACTGTCCGTCTGCTGGCTCGTCGATCCTCCGCCGCTTCATGCGGAGAACCGCTACTACCTGCGCACCGCGCTGGTTCTGTTGACTCCGGCCTTCGCCATCGCGGCAGTGCTGCTTGCAATCCCGACAACGAACGCGCCGCCGCTGCTGGCGCGCCTCGCCAACGTCCTGCAACGTGTGGCAGACAGCCCGCGACTGATTGCCTTCGCGGGCGCGGCCCTGATCCTGACAACCGTCATCCATGCCGTCGAGACAGCGCGTTTCGTCACGGCATGGTCGGCCTATACGGCGGAGATCAGACACCTCGTCTCCGATCCTCCCGATGCCGCGCGGGACGCCGGCCCGTTCGTTTCCTCGGCGCGCATCAGCCCGGAGCTGCAGCCGCTCGCCTGGTCTTCGACAACGCCCTTCCTGTCGGTGCTCGTCGCACCGGATCTCTCCCCGTCCCGTCTCGTGGTCGATCCGGCAGCGGGATACTTCTGGCTGACATGCTCGCAGAGCCGCCAGAATGAGGCGGTTGGGCAGACCGTTCCCAAACACGCGCTGGCGCTGATCCGCGACTATTCATGCCGGTATCGGCAGGACTGAAACGCCATCAAGCAACGCCGGCACGATCCGCCCGGATCGAGAACCGTGCAATCCGCCGGCAACGCTATTTCCTGACCTCGTAATAGAGATTTCCCGGATCGCGGAAGTCATGCATTCTGAACCGCGTGAAGCCGGCCTGCCGGCTCATGCGCTCGGCGACCTCCGGATTGAAGCCGAGCGTTCCGAGGCCGGCGCCGCCCGGCTCCGACATCGCCGAGGCCATGCAGGAAAATAGCGAGAATCCGTACATCATCGCCAGCATCGGGTTGCGCAGGTTGTCTTCGAACTTCGGCTTCGAGCGGATGTCCTTGATGAACCAGGTGCCGTCGCTCTTCAGGCGGCGAAAGATCTCATCGATCGCCGCCTGCGGCTGCGTCATGTCGTGAATGCAGTCGAACGTCACGATCAGGTCGTAACATTCATCGCCCGGAAATTTTTCAGCCGGCGCGACGAAGGTCCGCACGTTGTGCAGACCATATCCGGCGATGCGCCGCTCGACATGCGCGACCGCCAGTGCATTCGGATCGGTCGCGTGAAAGATCGAATCCGGAAAGGCCTTCGCCATGGCCAGCACCAGCGCGCCGTCGCCACAGCCGACATCCGCCACCAGCGCACCATGCCTGAGCTTGTCCTCGATGCCATCGAGCGCAGGAATCATCTTCGGCACAACCTGCCGTTCAGCAGACACGCGATGCCTCTCCTCGCTTTTCGTGACCGCGTCCGCACCCTCGGATTCATATGTCTTGCCGATGCCGGTGCGGAACGATTCGATCAGTCCTTCGAGCTGTTCGGGCCGATAGCCGCCGGCGAAGCTGCTCGCCGCGAATGCGCGCGACGCGCTGTTCACCAGCAGGTCGTTGGCTTCCACCGGCAATTCGAAACGGTCGTCGCCGCGATAGAGCAGCACCCGCGCCGCCGCCTGCAGCCGCATCCATTCGAGCAGCCAGCGCGGATGAAGCCCGGTCTTCAAGGCAAGCTCTTCGGCGGTCAGCGGTCCGGCATCGGCCATCGCCGCAAAGATTTTCAGCTTGTCACCGATGTAAATCATGGCGGCGACAGTCTCGGCCTGCCGGTACTGCCAGATCATGTTGGCGTAGCTGCGCGCGAAATCGCCTGCGTCCTGTTTGGGCCGGGAGGTCGTCGCCGAAGCTTCGCTCATCGTTTCCAGATTCCCCGCTTCACCAAGAATTCGTTCGGCAACCGCCGCCAGAACGGGCGCTCCAATCTATGGCCGCTCGAGAATCCGAACGATCTCGCCATATCCGCGCGATCGAGCGTGCTGGAGCGCGGTAACGCCGTCCTTGTCCGCGATACCGATATTCGCGCCGGCATTTTTCAGAAGTCTGACAATTTCGACATGGCGCACGCCACCGTCGCCGAGAATGACCGCTTCGAGCAGCGCCGTCCAGCCGAGCCTGTTGACGTGGTCGACATCGACTCCGGCTTCGATCAGGGTTCTCACGGTTTCGACATGGCCGCGCTCGGCGGCCGGGATCAGCGCCGTGCCGCCATAACGGTTGGTGCTTTTCAGATCCGCGCCGTGCCGCAGCGTCATGCGCAGAATTTCGAGATGGCCGCGCGCGCCGGCGTAGAGGTAAGGGCTGTCCTGAATATCGTCTTTCGCATTGACGTCGGCGCCGGCCTCAATCAGCAGCCTGGCCAGAGCGACGTCATTGGCGTGGGTTGCGATCAGCAGCGCTGTTTGTCCCCGCTCGTTGCGGGCATCGACCCTGACGCCGCGCGTCAGCAGGTCGGCGACCACGGCGCGATCGCTCCTGCGCACCGCCGCGAGAAGTTCGGTCTCATGGGAGTTGGACATCGCGACCCCGGTTGCCGGATTACCTGTCAGCATTGATGCGATCAACGCCAGCCGCGCCATGCCCATCAAAAATCGCCGCAAGAGCGATGGGCTCTTGCGGCTCATTTCACCCGATACGGCAGAGACGATCATGCTAGTCGATCGTGATATTGCCCTTGCGAACGATGTCGCCCCAGGTCACCAGATCGTCCTTCACCGTTTGACCGAATTCTTCCGGCGTCTTGATCGGAAGCTTCGAGAAGCCGAGGCTGATGAACTTGTCGACCGTCTGGGGATCCTGAAGGATGCGGTTGATCTCCTTGTTCAGTCGGTCGACGATCGCCTTGGGCGTGCCGGCCGGCGCAAACAACGCATAATAAGCCGCGACATCGAACTTCACGTCCTGCTCGCTCATCGTCTTCACATCCGGCAGCACCGGCACCCGATACGGGCCGCTGACCGCGATGGCTTTGAGTTTGCCTGACTGCACGAGCGGCAGACCCGCCGGAACGGACGAGAACGCCACATCGATTACGCCGCTCATCAAATCCACCAGGATCGTGGACGACGATTTGTACGGGATATGCTTGATCTGAAGCCCCGTCTGCTGCTTGAGCGCTTCCATGCTGAGATGGCCGCCCGAGCCGGAGCCCCACGATCCATAGGACAGTTCATCCGCGGGCTTGGATTTCACGTAAGCGATGAATTCGCTGAGGTTGTTGACGGGCAGCTTCGGCGACACCAGCAGCAGATTGCCGCCGGCGCCGATCTGCGCAACCGGCGTAAAATCCTTCACCGGATCGTAGGACAGCTTTGGATAGAGCGCCGGATTGACGACATGCGCCGCCGTATAGGTGTAGAGCAGCGTGTAGCCGTCGTTCGGCGACTTGGCGGCCGCCTCGGTGCCGACGATGCCGTTCGCGCCCGGCTTGAAATCGAGGATGAACGGCTGGCCGAACGTCTTGGACAGCTGGTCGGACAGAACCCGTCCTGAGATATCGCCGCCGCTGCCCGCCGCGAGATTGACGATGATGCGAACCGGCTTGTTCGGCCAGCTGTCCTGAGCGCAGGCTGCGCCGGACAACGCCAGAAGACCAAATGTCGAAATTAGCCCTGCAACTACAGCCCGCCTGGTCATGGAAAGCTCCTTTCGTCCCAAAAGTTTTTGCGCTGTTTTGTGCAAAAATCCCGCGCACGGCATTCGATAGGATGTTTGAGCCCGTAAATCCAGCGGAATGAAAGCCTCACCATCGGGCAGTGAGAAGAAAATCCTCTTTCCTTGTGCCCGCAGGCGCAGGGGTTATGATAGCTCGAGCACCGCTATCCGGGCCGCTTCGACCAGCTAAAGTCGTGACGTCTGGACAACAACAATCCACTGGGGGAAAACAAAGATGCCGAAGGCCGCTCCGCTTGAAGAAATCCTCGAACCGGAATTGCCGATCTGCGATCCGCATCATCATCTTTGGGATTTTCCGAACAGCCGCTACCTGCTCCCCGAACTGCTCGCCGACGCACAATCCGGCCATAACATACAGAGCACGGTGTTCGTGGAATGCACCGCGTTCTACCGCAACTCCGGCCCCGAGGAACTGCGCGTCATCGGCGAAACCGAATTCGTCAACGGCGTGGCGGCGATGGCGGCAAGCGGACGCTACGGCCCGGTGCTGGCCTGCGAAGGCATCGTCTCCCGTGCCGATCTGACGCTCGGCGAAGCCGTCGGTCCGGTGCTCGACGCGCATATCCGGGCCGGCAATGGACGCTTTCGCGGCATTCGCCATGCCGCGGCGTGGGACGCCAGTCCGGCCATTCGCAGGAGCCACACCAATCCGCCGCAGGGTCTTTATAACCAGCCGGCCTTTCGCGCGGGACTGAAGGAGCTCGCCAAGCGCAAACTCTCGTTCGAGGCGTGGCAGTATCATCCGCAGCTGCCGGATGTGATCGCGCTGGCGCGGGCCGTTCCGGAGGCGAAGATCGTGCTCGATCATGTCGGCGGCGTAATCGGTCTTGGCCCCTATGCCGGCCGGCGCGACGAAATCTTTCAGGGGTGGGCGCGCGACATCGCCGAACTGGCCAAATGTCCGAATGTCTGGGTCAAACTCGGCGGTCTTGGAATGCCGCTGTTCGGCTTCGGTTTTCAGAAGCGCGACACCCTGCCGGGATCGCAGGAACTCGCCGATGCCTGGCGGCCATATCTCGAAACCTGCATCGAAGCGTTCGGTCCGGAGCGCGGCATGCTGGAGAGCAACTTTCCGCCGGACAGCGCGTCCTGCAGCTACGCCAATCTGTGGAACGCCTTCAAACGGGTGACGAAGGGCGCGAGCGCGGAGGTGAAGGCCAAGCTCTACAAGGACACAGCGCGCAAGTTCTATCGTCTCGACGCCTGAACCCGTCCATTCCCTAAGACACGGCAGAAAGACCCGAGCGCGCGCAGCAGGCCGCCTGCCTGCGCCGGATGGGCCGATGCTCGCCGTCGTCGAGGTCGTCCAAAAACATGCTGCCCGACGTACCGTTGGCTGTGGCCTCCGTCACAGCCGATGAATTCACGGCGCAAGCGATATGGAAACCGAGCCGCTTTAAGTCGGCCGATTCAAAACATCTGCTTGTTTGATGAATTACCTCGGATCAAGGCCATCATCCGACGTTTGCAAGAGCCGATGACTTCAACAAGCTATGTGAGAGACGACTCAGGCAGCGGGGCATTCGATTTCCAGCCTGCTCTGCCGCCAGCAATCGATGAAACGTCGGATTCCGAGCCATCCATACGGGGCCACATATAACGGGCATCGTCCGATCGGAATTGACTGCTGATTGGATCCCCGTCTCCTCAAAGCGGTAGTGCAAATCGCACCGGAATTGCCGGGGGCGAAATCTGCCGGAGGCTGCTCATTTGGTGCTCTGGGAACGCATTCTCAGGGAAGGATACTTACTGGCGGAGGGAGAGGGACTGGGTTCGAACCTTCTCTACCTATAACACATCGATCTCGCGTATTTTTTTGGACTCAATGGGATCCTTCACAAGTCTCTTTGGACCGCTAAGCCGGCCCACCAGAAACTCGCCATCGACCTAGCCGGCAGTCACACTGAAGATCATCCCTATCGCTGCGGTCGCGGCCATGGCAAGCCCGCTCCAGAAGGTGACGCGAACGGCTCCCTTGACGATACCCGCACCTCCGGCTGAGGCCCCGAGTCCGCCCAGCACCGATAGCGCGACCAAGGGTGGTGATCGCGATAACAGTGATCTGAGCGCCGGCACGAGCGCCACAAGATTGGCGGGATGACCGTCCCGACGGGAAGGTCGCCGCCGACACCACGGCAGCCTGTATGGGATTTGCAGTCACCGTCATCAGATGCCAAGTTCGTGGCGAATGAGCGCCGAGTGCGTCCTTTGCGTTGGGTTTGATCGCAACTTGGGGGGCAAGCTCCTCATCGAGCCTCTCCATGTAGATGCGGGCCAGTTCGTCTAGCGCGGCATTGGGTGTTTCCCTTCAACTCCCGGGTTTGCGCTCGATGTCCTCCTTCTCCGCGTCAGCCTGCGAACTGACGGCAACGTATTCGCCAGCCGCCATGGACATCGCGCCGGCGACGAGCCGGCAAGCCCTGCACCCAAGACCTCTGCTTTCCGGACCCGCGGCGGCCACGCTCACAACCAAGCTTGCTGTCGAGACGAGCGTGTCGTTGGCACCGAGTACGGCTGCACGCAGCGAACCGATGCGATGGACCATGTGGATTTCGGAATGCGATAGACGGCTCATGGGGTGGATTTCTGCGCGATATGGGCCTGCGCGGACGAGACAGCCTTTGGTTTCGATGTGGTGGGCTCATGGGGGGTGATGCGCAGTGCGCGCAGTGCGTTCAGGATCACGGCGACGTCGATTGCCTCTTGCAGGAACGCTCCCTGCACCGGGGTAAGATAGCCATAGGCTGCAGCGATCATGCCGATCACCGAAAGACCGATCCCCGCGACGACGCTTGCTACGGCGATCCGCCGCGAGGCCCGGGCAATCTCGATCCCCGGGCCCAGCCGGTCGATCCGGTCGACGAGCAGCACCACGTCGGCGGCTTCAGCCGAGGCAGCGGCACCTCGCGCGCCCATCGCCACGCCAACGTCGGCTGCGGCCAGAGCAGGTGCATCATTCACCCCGTCGCCCACCATCATGACTGGCCCATGCTTGCGCTCGGAGAGCACGAGCAGGACCTTCTGGTCCGGCGTCAGACCAGACCGCAGACCGTCAAGGCCCAGCCCCTCGGTTACGCGCTCGGCCACACCCGCACGGTCGCCGGTGGCCAGCAGGATGCGCCCGATCCCCTGGCGGCGAAGCCCCTCCAGCATGGCGCCCGTGCCTTCGCGCAGAGGGTCCGACATCACCAGGTGTCCGGCCATTTGGCCATCGACCGCCACCGCAACGAGGACCGATCCGGCGCCCCCTTCGGGATGATCGCCCGTCATCCGCCCGACCCGGGACGCCACGAAACCGTCTCCGCCGACGATGACGGGGCGGCCCTCGACATGACCTACGACCCCTTCGCCTGGGATCTCGGCGACATCTGACGGCACAGGCAGCGCGAAGCCCCGCGCCTTCGCTGCGGCGACGATGGCCTGCGCCACGGGGCGCTTTGAAGCCTGATCAAGCGCTGCGGCCAAGCGCAGGATGTCGTCCCGGGGCATGCCGCCGTGGCTGTCGATCGACACGATTTGCGGACGACCGTCAGTCAAGGTGCCCGTCTTGTCGAGGATCAGGGTGTGGATGCGCGCCATCATCTCAAGCGGCCCCGCGCCCTTGATCAGGACGCCGAAATGCGCCGCGCGCGACAGGCCGGCGACCAGCGCGACCGGCACAGCAAGGATCAACGGACACGGCGTGGCAACCACAAGGACGGCGACGGTCCGGATCGGATCACCAGTGAACCGCCAGGCAGCGAAGGCGATGCCCACCGTGACCGCGAGAAAGCCCAGCGACCAGCGGTCGGCTAGCCGA
>OEIU01002305.1_pt1 | contig 10375 bp, 10 predicted proteins | sample 1539221 | NCBI WGS metagenome assembly OEIU01 (sample SAMN03792071, study PRJEB22550) | activated sludge metagenome | feature: wastewater treatment plant; material: activated sludge; isolation source: Wastewater treatment plant of a petroleum refinery complex | place: Argentina: Zarate | collected... | reverse complement strand
GACTTCCACATCGTCTACGGCGGGCAGTTCGTCCTCGGCGCGCCCCCGGACATCCCGCAACGCGCGTTGCGGAATCACGCGGCTGTCGTAATGGATCTGCAGGGAGCGGATGCCGGGCGTGAGTTCCTGCACGCCGTGGATCTGCGCGCGCTGCAACCATTCCATCAGCGAGTGCACGCGGAAACGCAGTTCGAGATCGAGCACGAGTTCGCCGTATTCGACGAGGAGGTATTTGTCGCCGGCCTGGCGGTAGGTGACAGTGGGGCTCGTGGAGAGGATCGCGGATATTCGTCCGCTCGCGCCCCCATCCCAGCCTTCCCCCGCAAGCGGGGGAAGGGGTCGGACGCCCCCTCCTCCGCGCAGCGGGGGAGGGTTGGGGGGGCGCAGCGAAGCAATCGACGCCTCCATCGCGCCCTCCATCCCCCCCGCCTCTTCCACCGACACGCAGCGAAATCTCACCCTGTCCCCCGGCCGCAGTTGCCCGACCTTCCACAACTCCGCGCGCACGATCGTCGCCGGACACGCGAACCCGCCGAGGCTCGGGCCGTCGGGCCCGAGGATCACGGGCATGTCGCCGGTGAAGTCGATCGCACCGATCGCATAGGCGTTGTCGTGAATGTTCGAGGGGTGCAATCCGGCCTCGCCGCCATCGGGACGCGCCCACGCAGGCTTCGGGCCGATGAGCCGCACACCGGTGCGGCTGGAGTTGTAGTGCACCTCCCAGTCCGCCGCGAAGAATGCATCGATGTCAGCTTGCGTGAAAAAATCCGGCGCAGCATGCGGGCCGTACATCACCGCGATTTCCCATTGCGATGAGTACTCGGGAATCGGCAGTGCATCCGCGTTGCCCGACTGCGCGATCTCTGCCGATGCGATGCGCAGCGTATCGCCGGCACGCAGCGCGCGACCCGCGTGACCACCAAACTGGCCGAGCGTGAACGTCGCGCGACTGCCCATGTAAGCCGGCACGTCGATGCCACCGGCGATCGCAAGATACGTGCGCTGCCCTGCGCCGCGGATCGAGCGCATTTTCAGGACACTGCCTGCATTCACTTCGACCGGCGTGTAGTACATGACCGGCTTGCCATCGAGTTCCGCCTGCATGCGCGCACCCGTCAGTGCGATGCGCGCGGGTACATTGAACTTCAGCGTCGGCCCGCCGACCGTGCACTCGAGCCCGGCGGCAGATCCGGCATTACCGACGATGCGATTGGCGAGCCGGAAAGCCAGATCGTCCATCGGCCCCGACGGCGGCACGCCGATATCCCAGTAGCCGACGCGGCCGGGAAAATCCTGCACTGTCGTATGCGTGCCCGCCTGGACGACCTCCACCGTTTGTGGCCGGTACGCGAAGCCCGCGAGATAGCGCGTGTACTGGCGGCCCTGCCGGAAAACATCATCGCGCAGGATGTCGAGCAGATAGGCCTGGTTGGTTTCGATACCGTGGATGTGCGTCCGGGTCAGTGCACTCTCGAGAGTGGCCAGCGCCTCCTCGCGCGTGATGCCGTCCGCGATGATCTTGGTCAGCATCGGATCGTAGTGCGGCGACACTTCCGTGCCCGTCTCGATCCAGCTGTCGACGCGCACGCCATCCGGCAGCTCGACATGCGACAGCAGGCCGCTCGACGGCCGGAAGTTGTGCTGCGGATCCTCCGCGTAAACGCGCACCTGAATCGAATGACCGCGCGGCGCATGTCGATACGCGCGCAGATCCGGCGGCTCGCCGGCCGCGGTCCGGATCATCCACTCGACGAGGTCGATGCCCGTGACCTGCTCGGTCACACCATGCTCCACCTGCAGTCGCGTGTTGACTTCGAGAAAGTAGAACTGACGCGACGCCTCGTCGTACACGAACTCGACCGTGCCGGCAGAGCGATAGCCGATGGCCTGGCCGAGGCGCTGCGCCGCATGCAGCAACTGCGAACGCGTCGTGTCATCGAGTTGCGGCGCGGGCGTTTCTTCGATCACCTTCTGATTGCGACGCTGCACCGAACAGTCGCGTTCGCCGAGCGCCACCACGTTGCCGAGTCCGTCCCCGAAGATCTGGACTTCGATATGCCGGGCCCGTTCGACGTACTTTTCGAGAAAGACGCCGCCCTGGCTGAAATTGCTCTTGGCCAGCCGCTCGACGGAATGAAATGCATCCTGCAGTTCCGCTTCGCTGCGACACAGCTGCATGCCGATGCCGCCGCCGCCGGCAGTGCTCTTCAGCATCACCGGAAAACCGATGCGTCGCGCCTCGTCGCGGGCGTGATCGATGCCTTCGAGCAGCGCACTGCCCGGCAGCAGCGGTACTTCGTATTTCAGCGCAAGCGCGCGTGCCGTGTGCTTGAGTCCGAAATCGCGCATCTGCGTCGGTGTCGGCCCGATGAAGGCAACGCCTGCGCGTTCGCACTGCTCCGCGAAGTCAGCGTTCTCGCTGAGAAAACCGTAACCGGGATGAATGGCCTGCGCGCCCGTCTCGCGCGCCGCTGCGATGATGAGTTCCTGCGACAGATAGCTCTGTGCCGCCGGCGCGGGACCGAGTCGCACGGCCTCGTCGGCCAGCGTCACATGCAGCGAATGCCGGTCGGCGTCGGAATAGACCGCCACCGAGCGGATGTCGAGACGTTTCAGGGTACGAAGAATGCGGCAGGCAATCGCGCCGCGGTTGGCGATCAGCACCTTGTCGAACATGCAGCACCGTGAGGAGCCAAGGTGCCGGGTCGTCCCGGCGTTTTCTGATCGGCTACCGGGTCGTCCCGGGAGCCGTGACTATCGTCACTGCAGTGCTCTCGCAGTCAGGCTGAAGCCTGACCCACACGAGAGCCTCAGTCCCACACCATCACTTCCACCGGCGTCGGGTTGTATGCGTTGCAAGGATTGTTCAGTTGCGGACAGTTGGAAATCAGCACCGTGACGTCCATCTCCGCGCGCATTTCCACGTAACGGCCGGGACCGGAAATGCCGTCGGCGAAAGTGAGCCTGCCCTCCGGCGTCACGGGCACATTCATGAAGAAATTGATGTTGCTGGACAGATCGCGCTTGCCGAAATCGCGACCGTATTTCTCGCCCCAGCGCGCCAGTGCGACCAGGAAGTTGTCGCGGCAGCTATGCATGTGCCGCTTGTCGAGTGCGTAGCGCACCGTGTTGCTCTCGGCCGAGCAGGCGCCGCCGAGCGTGTCATGACGACCGCAGGTATCCGCGACGATGGTGAGCATCTTGTTGCCTTCGTTCGACAACAGCGGCGTGCCGGCGGTGAGGTAGATGTTGCCTTGTGCGCGAATCGTGTCCTGCGCGCTGTAGCGTTCTTCGAGAGTATCGGCGCGATAGAACAGCGTATCGACGGCCTGGTTGCCTTCCAGGTCGAGGATGCGGAAGGTCTGACCTGCGCGAACCGTTCCCATCCACGGCGCGCCGGCCGCGATGATCTCGCGGCGACTGGCGCTGCGCGGGTCGAGCGTGCTTTCGATCAGGGGCACGACGCAGTCTCCTCCATGCTCATCGGAACCACACTTCCGTATTCCTGAAGCCGCGCTCGTTCTCCGGGCACTTGATGCGGCACGGATCGTTGCGCGGCGCCGGCCGCGAATGCCATGCGGTGAGACGGATCTCGCGCGGCTGGTACACCGTCGCGGGATCCAGCGGATGCTGCGAGGTCGCCATCACCATCAGCACGTTCATTTCGAAACGCAGGTCGACGTAACTGCCGGGCAGCGAATTGCCGCGGTGATACTCGAGAGCGCCCTGCCCGTTCACCGTGACCTTGCTGAAGAAATTGATGCTGGCACTGAGATCTCTTTTACCGAGACCGTACTTGCCCAGCTCGTTGAGCAGGCTCTCGTAGCCGTTCTGATGCCAGTCGTTGCGACGCTCCTGGTAGCGCGCGATGCCGTACTTCTCTTCGACCAGCCGCGGCGAGGACACGCCGCAGAGCGTGTCGTGCCAGCCGCAGGTGTCGTCGGTGAGCGAACACATCACGCGACCCATGTCCGAGTAGCACACGAATCCCCTGGTGAGGAATGCGGTGTGCTGCGCCTTGAGCGTGTCGGGCATGTTGTAGCGCTCGGTGCGATCGTCGTAATTGAAGAACAGCACCGATGCGTTCGCGCCGCCCGCGACGTCCGTGAGACGCAGCGTGGTGCCACGACGCAGCAGTCCGGACCAGTGCGCTCCCGCGGCCACCAGTTCTTCCCACAGCATCCAGTACGGCGCGCCTTCGGCCATCGTCGCGAACGACCTCGAATGAATTTGTGACGAGGGGGAGAGAGCAAGGAACGTACCAATCAGGGGACCGGCGACTGGCAACTGGCGACTGGCCGGAGAAGCGGCGGATTTGTATTGGTGCACGACGCAGTGGTCGGCACCAATCGGAAGCACAGCACCCTTCATCACGCTCCATTTCGGCGCGAGCGTCCACCGCTCTTCGTTCCATTTCTGGCCAGCCGCCCGTCGCCAGCCGCCAGCGGCCCTCCGGCACACCCTTTGCACTCTCCCGCTCACAAATGTGCGTCTAGGGTTCCGATCACGCAGCGGCGCGCGATGCTGGTCCGAGAGAGGCAGTCCGGGTGATGCGTTCACGAGAAGGCATCGACGGATACACGGCGGGATAAAAGCCCGGGAGGTCGGGAGGCTCACGCAGCTTCCCAGGAACGCGGCACGGCCTGCGGACGGACCTCCGACCCGAAAGCGGTGCTGCGAGAGCTGACGACCAGACCGCTAACGAGGAGTCGCCGAATGCAATCGCGTCTGAAACTGTTCGCCCGCGCAGCCGTCCTGGCCTGCGCCCTGTTCTCCGCCACGTTCACCCACAGCGCCGCTGCCGCCGAGAAGAAATCCTTCAAGGTGGCCTGGAGTATCTATGTCGGCTGGATGCCGTGGGACTACGCCGCCGAGAGCGGCATTCTCAAGAAGTGGGCCGACAAGTACGGCATCGCGATCGAACTCACGCAGATCAACGACTACGTCGAGTCCATCAATCAGTACACGGCCGGCGGTTTCGACGGCTGCGTGATGACGAACATGGACATGCTGACGATCCCGTCGGCCGGCGGCGTCGATTCGACGGCGCTGATCGTCGGCGACTTCTCCAACGGCAACGACGGCGTGGTGCTGAAGGGCAAGGGCAGGAAGCTCGCGGACATCAAGGGACTGCCGGTGAACCTGGTTGAACTCTCGGTGTCGCACTACCTGCTGGTGCGCGGCCTGGAAAGCGGCGGCCTCAAGGAACGCGACATCAAGGTCGTGAACACCTCGGACGCCGACATCGTCGGCGCGTATGCGGCGGCCGATACCAAGGCCATCGTGACCTGGAAGCCGCAGCTCAGCGAAATCCTCGCCGCGCCCGATGCGCAGCTCGTGTTCGACTCCAGCAAGATCCCCGGCGAGATCATCGACATGCTGGTCGTGAACAGCGCCACGCTGAAAGACAACCCCAAGTTCGCCAGGGCGCTGGTCGGCGCGTGGTATGAAACGCTGGCGCTGATGGCGAAGAAGGACCCGAAAGCGCTCGCGCACATGGCGAAGGCTTCCGGCACCGACCTCGCCGGCTTCAACAGCCAGCTCGCCACCACGAAGATGTTCTGGACGCCCGCCGAAGCGCTGGCGTTTACCGCCAGCCCGAATCTCGTCACGACGATGGACTCGGTCCGCAAGTTCTCCTTCGATCACGGCCTGCTCGGCGAAGGCGCGAAGAGCGTCGACGCCGTCGGCATCGAGTTCCCCGGCGGCAAGACGCTGGGCAATGCGAAGAGCATCAAGATGCGGTTCGATGCGACGTATGTGAAGCTGGCGAGCGAGGGGAAGCTGTGAGCGAACGGGCTACAGGCCACAGGCGACAGGCGACAGGCGACAGGCGACAGGCAGAATGCGTGGGCTTGCTCCGGCCCGTCGCCTGTAGCCAGTAGCCTGTAGCCTCTCCCATGCCCCGCCTCATCAACCTCCACCCCAATCGCGGCGGCGCAGTCGTTCTGGCCGCGCTGCCGTTCCTGCTGCTGATCTTTGCCTATCTGCTGGGATCGAACGCGCGGCTGGCGGCGAATCCGGACGACAAGCTGTTGCCGGCGTTCTCGACGATCGCCAGCACCATGCACACGTACGCATTCGAAGAGGACAAGCGCAGCGGCGAGGTGCTGCTGTGGCTCGATACCTGGGCCAGCCTGCAGCGCATCCTGATCGCGCTCGGCATCAGCGCGGCGATCGGACTCGCCGTGGGGCTCGCGATCGGCGCAATTCCGTACGTGCGGGCGCTCGCCGCACCGTTCGTTGCGGCGGTGTCCATGATTCCGCCGCTGGCGATCCTGCCCGTGCTGTTCATCGTGCTGGGACTCGGCGAGGTCGCGAAGATCGTGCTGATCGTCATCGGCGTGGCGCCGGTGATCACACGCGATGTGGCATTGCGCGCCAGCGAACTGCCCACCGAGCAGCTGATCAAGGCGCAGACGCTCGGCGCGTCGAGCTGGCTGCTGTCTTCGAGGGTCATCCTGCCGCAGCTGTGGCCGCGGCTCATCGATGCCGTGCGGCTGCAGCTCGGCTGCGCCTGGCTGTTCCTGATCGCGGCCGAGGCGATCGCTTCGACCGAAGGCCTCGGCTATCGCATCTTTCTCGTCCGGCGCTATCTCGCGATGGACGTCATCCTTCCCTACGTAGTGTGGATCACGCTGCTCGCCTTTCTGATGGACTGGCTGCTGCGAGTCGCGCGGCGGCGATGGTTTCCCTGGGCGGAGGTGGCGCGCTAGTCATGGCCGCGGTCACCGTCAAACGCCTGTGGAAGGAATACGGCCCGCAGGTCGTGCTCGAGAATCTCAACCTGGAGATTGCCCACGGCGAATTCGTCACCATCGTCGGCGCGTCGGGCTGCGGCAAGACGACATTCCTGCGCCTGCTGCTGGGCGTGGAAAAGCCGACGCGCGGCGAACTGCTGCTCGACGGCAAGCCTGTGCCGGCCGAGCCTGGACCGGAGCGCGGCATCGTCTTTCAGCGCTATTCGCTGTTCCCGCATCTCACCGTCACCGAGAACCTGCTGCTGGGCCTCGAATTCGCCGGCTCGCGTTTTCTCGGCCGGCTGTTCGGCGCACGGCGCCGCGTCGCGACGGAGAAGGCGAATCAGCTGCTCGATTCGATCGGCCTGTACGCCGCGCGGGACAAGTATCCCTCGCAGCTCTCCGGCGGCATGCAGCAACGCTTGTCGATCGCGCAATCGGTGATCTGCGAGCCGCGCATCCTGCTGCTCGACGAGCCCTTCGGCGCGCTCGATCCCGGCATCACGGCCGACATGCACGAGATCATCCTCAGGCTGTGGGCGCTGAACCGCATGACCATTTTCATGATCACGCACGATCTGAAAGAGAGCTTCCAGCTCGGCACGCGCCTGCTGGTGTTCGACAAGCGCCGGCACGATCCGCAGGCGCCGGAAGCCTACGGCGCAACCGTGACCTACGACCTGCCGCTCAAGGGACGCGACATTCTTCCTGTAGGTCAGGCTTCAGCCTGACTCCCGAAAAGGCCGGCTGTGACCGAAGGGAATCCCATGGGGAAGCCGGCCCCACAGCCGGCGTAATCCCTTCAGGCCCGTGGCGGATGGGAAAAACCCCGACCCGATTGAGACCCAGTTCCGCTTCTGCGCCGATCGCACTCAATGCCCTGCCCTCATTGCCGTTACAAGCTGAAACGCCGCACCTGCCTGCCCTGCGGGCCGGTACGGTTCGGCATTCATATCTAGTTCGGAGCGACAGCGATGTCCGGTGCACATCAGCAGACCATTCTGGCAGTCGACGATTCCGCCTCGATGCGCCAGATGGTGCGCTTTACCCTCGAAGGCGCGGGCTACAAGGTCGTGCAGGCTTCCGACGGCATGGAAGCGCTCGAGGTCGCCAAGGGCGCCTCGGTGGACCTGGTGCTGACCGACGTCAACATGCCGCGCATGGACGGCATCGCGCTGGTGCGCGAACTGCGCTCGCTGGACTCCTACAAGTTCGTTCCGATGCTGGTGCTGACCACCGAGTCCGGCCAGGAAACCAAGATGCGCGGCAAGCAGGCCGGCGCCACCGGATGGATCGTCAAACCGTTCAATCCGGAACAGTTGCTGGCCACCATCAGCCGCGTACTCTGATCGCTGACGGACCATCGATCATGTCGGCGAGTACAGCAGACACGGCATTGCTGCCGGCGCTGAAGCTGAGCGAGGACTGGACTCCGGAGAGCCAGCTCGGACTCATGCTCGGCCTGTGCGAAGCGCAGATGGACTCGGCGCTGCAGGAATCCGACCAGTCGATCGATGCGCTGGTGGCCGCGTTCACGAGTCTCGTCGATACGGCCCGCGCCGTCAGCTCGCTGACGGGCGCCCTGCCGGATGACGTGAAGACGCAGCTCGGCCCGTCCTTCCACGAACAGATCGCCGCATTCCAGAACCAGATGGCGGCGGCGGTCGTGGCCTTCCAGTTCTACGACAAGCTCTCGCAGCGTCTCGGCCACGTTCGCTACAGCCTCTCGACGCTCGCGCAGTTCGCCTGCAGCCGCTCGCAGATGCAGCAGCCCGAACAGTGGACGCGCCTGCACTCCACGCTGCGCCGCCTGTATCGCACGCAGGAAGAACGCGAGGTGTTCCAGGTCGTGATGGAGGGCGATGGCTCGGGCTTCATGCACGCCTCGCCTGCGCCGGCCAGCGCCGGCAACGCCAAGGCCGGAGAAGTCGAACTCTTCTGATCTGCGCAGTTCTGCGCGCACGAACGATCGATGCGACAGAACATCGATCGTTCGCGCCTCTTTCCCGACGATCTTTTGTTCAATCAACGGTCCCAGCGTGAGACCTGTGTCGCGACCCGGCGACCCATCGCTTTTGCGTCGCGGAAATATGTGACCCGACGCACGGAGCCCGCGACGCAAGGGACTAAGGTAATCCCCGACCGAATCATCGAGCCGCGTGATGCGGACTGTCCTCCGCACCGCGCACTGCAGCCCGATGCTGCAGAAACTGGAGGAACCATGTTGATCGAATCGCGGACTATCGTGGGTGCGTCGGCAGCACTCGCCGTCGTCGGCGCTGCATTGTGGGCTTCGTCGTTGATGATGGCGCCGCCAGCCAAGCAGCCCGGCCACGTCGAAGTGAAGCAGATCGAAGAAAAGTCGTGGAGCGTGGAAGTGAAGGACGTCAGCTTCCCCCCGGCCGAAACGCAGAAGACGGCAGCGATTACTCGCTGATCCTGACGATCGTCGAGAGAAAACCGCAGTGCGGTTCCCAGGAGCGGGAACGCGCTGCGGTTTTTTGTTGCGGTGACGCCGGTCGCGACGTCACCATTCCGGCTCATGAGTACCCTCTATCTCGTCCGCCACGGCCAGGCATCGTTCGGCACCGACCACTACGATCAGCTGTCGGCTCGCGGCCGCGAACAGGTGAAGCTGCTGGGCGGGTATTTCGCCGAGAGCGGCGAGCGTATCGACCGGATCTACACCGGCACGCTGCAACGCCAGCGCGAGACCGCGGAGATCGTTGCCTCTGCGCTCGGCCCCGCGGCGCCGCCGATCGCGACCGAAGGCGCGTTCGACGAATACGACAGCGACGTGATCCTGCGCGAATTCGCCGGCTCCCTGACGGCTGCACAGCTCGCGGAGGCCGGCTGGCCGGAGCTGCGACACGACCGGCGCAAGTTCCAGTTCTTTCTCGAACGCGCCGCGCGCGCCTGGGTCGAGGCGCGCATCGAGGCCGAACAGATGCTGCCCTGGAAAAACTTCCATGGGCGGATCACGCAGGCACTGCGCCAGATCATGGAAAGCGAGGGGCGTTCGAAAACCCTGATCGTCAGCACCTCCGGCGGCGTGATCGGCACCACCGTGGCACATGTACTCGGCCTGTCCAACCACATGGGCATCGAACTGAACTGGGCCGTCCACAACGCCTCGATCACGCGCCTGATCTACAGCGCCGACAAGGTCTCGCTGTCGATGTTCAACGCGCTGCCGCATCTGGAGCGGGAAGGTCGACGGGAGCTCATTACGTACCGGTGATCGGCAGGGGTCCAAGGGCCAGTCGAGAGATGCCGTTGGTGATGAATTCACCGCGGAATTGAGGTCACGTCGCCGGGTCAGTACCATCGAAGCCCTCATCGTCAAGATCGGCCGAGGATGACCGCCATGAACGCACGTACCGACCAGGCGTTCCTCGAAAAGCTTCAGAGCCTGCCCCCGCAGCAGCGCGCGGAGGTAGAGGATTTTGTCGATTTCCTCAAGACCCGCGAGGAGCGCGCTCGCGATGCGGCCGCCCAGCGGCTCGGTCAGGCGTTCGAGAAACTCGACGCCCTGAACCTGCCACCCCTCACCGACGAAGACTTGCAGGCCGAGATCGACGCGGCACCGCACTAACGGCCTCAACCGCGCTGCCGCGCAAGCAACCCACCGGGAT
>OEIU01002304.1_pt1 | contig 10379 bp, 9 predicted proteins | sample 1539221 | NCBI WGS metagenome assembly OEIU01 (sample SAMN03792071, study PRJEB22550) | activated sludge metagenome | feature: wastewater treatment plant; material: activated sludge; isolation source: Wastewater treatment plant of a petroleum refinery complex | place: Argentina: Zarate | collected... | reverse complement strand
GCCCGACGTGGAGAAGGGCATGCTGGAATTCATGGCGGACTCGCAGGTGCCCCCGTCGCTCGCCGCGGGCACGGCTCCCGTCTCCGCGCCGGCGTGGAAGTCGAAGCCGAGCTGGTATCTCGTGGCGAAGGACGACCACATCATCCCGCCCGACGCCCAGCGCCTGATGGCGAAGCGCGCCGGCGCGACCGTTTCCGAGACCGACGGCAGCCACGTCGCCTACATCACCCGCCCGGAGGCCGCAGCCGCGGTCATCGAGGCGGCCGCCGCGGCCGTCTCGAAGTAGCCCGGGTACCCGATAGAAGCCCGGTCCGGCGCAGTCTTCAACGGTTGCGCCGGACCGCCCGGAAGCCGGGGAAAAGGCGACCTGCATCTCCCGGGTCGAGGCGGGCGGAGAAGAGGGCCTTCTGCACGCCTGTTGCCATCAGGGATCGCAGAAGAGACTGCCCGTTTCCATCCGGATGGTCGGGAACGCACACCGCCGACGGCGCCGCGACCGCGATCTCAGCCCGGCGGAGCATCCACGACCGAAACCCGCATCCCGCTGGCTTCATCGAGGAGCCGCAGCCGGACGTAGTCCGGGAGCGCACCGTGGCGGGTCGGCAACGGGTGCCGGTGGGTCGCGGTGACCACGACGACCGTGCAGCCCGCCGACTCCGCGGCTGCAATTCCGGCGGCCGAATCCTCGAAGGCCAGGCAACGTTCCGCAGCGACGCCAAGGCGCCGGGCGCCGAGCAGGAAGCAGTCGGGCGCCGGCTTGCTCCGCGGCACGTCCTCGGCGGTGACGAGCACCGGCGGCGGCGGCAGCCTGGCCGCCTCGATCCGCCGGAGCGCCAGAGCGCGCGGCGCCGACGTGACGACGGCCCAGCGGCGCGCCGGCAGTGCCGCCAGGAACGCGCCGGCACCGGCGATCGCCTCGATCCCTCCGGTATCCGCGATCTCCGCCCTGGTGATCGCCGCGGCCTCGGCCTCCGGATCGACCCCGGGGAGACCGAGCCTCCGGATCGTCTCGACCGACTGGACGCCGTGGATGGTCGGAAGAAAGGTCTCGGGATCGAGGCCATGCGCGATGGCCCAGGCCGCCCACACGCGCTCGGCCGCCTTGATGGAGGTGAGAATCGTCCCGTCCATGTCGAAAAGCATGGCGTCGAACGAGCGCTGGAAGACCGATTCCCACATGCCCTTCCCCACCCCGCTGGCCTCCGGGGCGGCTGGAACAAAACCGGCGCCGTCCCCCGGGAGATTTCTTCCGCTACGATGTCGAATCCCCGACGCTTCGCCCGTCGATAGCATATCCGGCGGCGGATGGCCGTCTCGCTCCGAGGCGGCTGGCGAGACGAGGCGGCCGGCGACCGCAGGAAGCAAGGGAGCAACCGCATGTCCCGCGTCCGCGTGCAGCACTTCACCCTCTCCCTCGACGGCTTCGGCACCGGCGAGGGCCAGAGCCTCGAGGCACCGTTCGGCCACGCCGGCCAGCGGTTGCATCAGTGGCTGTTCCAGACCGAGTGGGGCCGCCGGATGATCGGCCGGACCGGCGGCACGCAGGGGCTCGACAACGCCTTCCTCCGGCTGTTCGACGTCGGCATCGGCGCCGAGATCATGGGCGCCGGGAAGTTCGGTCCGCCGGGATGGCAGGACGACCCGGAATGGCGTGGCTGGTGGGGACCCACCCCCCCGTTCCACACGCCGGTCTTCGTGCTGACCCACCGTCCGCGCCCCTCGATCGCCATGGAGGGTGGCCCGACGTTCCACTTTCTCGACGCATCGCCCGCCGACGCGCTCGCGGCGGCGCGGGCCGCGGCCGACGGAGGCGACATCCGCATCGGTGGCGGCCCGACCACGCTGCGCGCGTTTCTCGCGGCCGGGCTTGTCGACCACATGCACATCGTCGTGGCCCCTGTGCTCCTCGGCCGGGGCGTCCACCTCTGGGACGGGCTCGAGGGGCTCGAGAAGGGCTACGCGGTCGAGGCCGTCTCCTCGCCGGCCGGCGTCACCCACCTGATGTTCACGCGCGCGGAGCCGTAGCCGCCGCGACGGCCGGCAAGCGGCGGCCCGCGGTGCAGCTCCGGGAGACGTCTGAACCGGTCCCTGTCGGGGTGCGCGCGGGGGCTAGGTGTCCGCCTGGATGACCCGGACGCCGCGGCGCTCGAGCTCGGCGAGCGAGCCCGCATCGATCCCCGGATCGGTCACCAGGGTCCCGACATCCTCGATCCGCCCCACCGCCGAAGCCTTGATCTTGCCCACCTTGGAGCTGTCGGCGACGATGATGAGCTGCGGCGCGAAGGTCACCAGGATGCGATCGAGGACCGCCTCCGGCAGGAACTCGTTGGTGAGCCCGCGCTCGGGATGGATGCCCTGGATGCCGATGATCACCTTGTCGGCGCGGAGCTCAGACAGGGCGTTCTCGACGATGTGCCCGATGAAGGAAAGCTCCGGCCGCCTGAGGGCGCCTCCGGTGACGACCAGATCGACGCCGGGGCTGTCCACCAGCGTCGTGATCACCGGCAGCGAGTTGGTGATGACCGTCAGGTTCCGCCGCGTCCTCAGGTTCCGCGCCACTTCGAGCACCGTCGACCCGGTGCCGAGGAAGATCGCCTCCCCGTCATGGACGAACTCGGCCGCCCGCCTGCCGATCCGCCGCTTCTTCTCGGACTGCATGTAGCTCCGCTGGGCGAAGGACGGCTCGGGATTGCTCGCGTCGACGGCGATGCCGCCGCGAAGCTTCTTGAAGCCAGCCTCGCGCAGGAGCGCCAGGATGTCCCGGCGGATCGTCGCCTCGCTCGCCTCGAAATGCTGGCTGAGGCCGCCGACCTCGGCGCTGCCGCGCTGAAGGACATACTCGCGGATCGCAGCGCGGCGCCGCTCGTTGGTCACGGACATTCAGGTTCCCGCCTCCCGAGGATTGCGCGCCAAGATAGGCGACTGGCACAGGGTGTCAACCGCACTTCTGATCATAAAATCATAAAAATGATCGTTACAGTCGAATTTTACGATCAAACAAGCAAATGAATGATTGACAAGGAGGGGGGCCGCGAAGGACGCTGAAGACCGTCGAAGGGGTGGTCCGCGGTCGCGCGGCAGACGGGGAACGGCATGTGAGCGCGAGGTCGGCAGCGGACGGCGTCAAGATCCGGATCGAGCACCTGGCGTTCGGCTACGCCGGCGCAGGGTCGGTCCCGGCCACCATCATCGAGGACCTCAGCCTCGACATCCGCGAGCACGAGTTTCTCGCCATTGTCGGCGCCTCGGGCTGCGGCAAGACCACGCTCCTCAACGTCATCGCCGGCCTCCTCCCCCTCTCGCGCGGGACCGCCCGCATCGACGGCCGGGACATCACGGGACCGGGGCCGGACCGCACCGTCGTGTTCCAGGATGATGCGGTGTTCCCCTGGTACACCGTCCTCGGCAACGTCGAATACGGCCTCAGGGTCGCCGGTCTCGACGCCGCCGAGCGGAAGGCGCGGGCCGCGCGCAGCATCGCCCTCGTCGGGCTGACCGGAAACGAGGGCTCCTATCCCCGGCAGCTTTCGGGCGGCATGCGCAAGCGCGTCGACGTCGCCCGCGCCATCGCCACCCGTCCCGAGGTCCTCATGATGGACGAGCCCTTCGCCGCGCTCGACGTGATGACCAAGGCGAACCTCCAGGAGCAGTTCCTCCGCATCTGGAACGAGACCCGCATGACCGTGGTGTTCGTCACCCATGACCTCGAGGAGGCGCTGTTCATGGCCGACAGGGTGGTCGTGATGGCGAGCCGCCCGGGCCGCATCGCCCGCATCGTCGACGTGCCCTTCGCCCGGCCGCGCGAGCGCGACCTCAAGACCGACCCCGCCTTCCAGGCCATGCGCCGCGAGCTCGGCCACGTCCTCGACGCCAACGGAGGCCACGGCGAATGACCGGCATCGACAACGCCCGGAACCCGGCGGGCCGCCGGCTCGCGGCCGTCGCGCCGAAGCTGGTAGTGCCGGTCGCGCTCCTCATCGTCTGGGTCGTCGTCTCGGAGCTGCGGCTGGTCCGCCCGATCTTCCTTCCGTCGCCCACGGACGTCTGGCGCGCCTTCCTCGGCATGGCCCCGCTCCTGCCGGGCGCCATCCTGACGACCGTCGCGATGACCCTCACCGGCTTCGTCCTCGGCGTCGTCATCGGGACGGCGTCCGGCCTCCTCATGGCCTACAGCCGGATCGTCCGCGACTATCTCGGCGCCATCTTCGACTTCGCCCGGCCGGTGCCGGTCTTCGCCCTGATCCCGCTCTTCATCCTGTGGTTCGGGATCGGGCGGGCGCCCCAGATCGCCCTCATCGCGCTCGGAACCTCCGTCATCCTCGGCGTGACGACCATCGAGGCGATCCGCAACGTCCCGTCGATCTACATCCGCGCCGCGCTCACCCTCGGCGCCGACCGCCGCCGCATCTACCGGACGGTCATCGTCCCCTACATCGCGCCCCACCTCATCGGCGCGATCCGGGTCGCGGCCGCGGCCTCCTGGGGCCTCGACGTCGCCGCGGAGTTCATGGGCTCCCAGGCCGGCCTCGGCTACCTGATCATCCTCCAGCAGACCTACCTGCGGACGGCCGGCATCGTCATCCTCGTCGTCATCTACAGCATCCTCGCCGTCCTCCTCGACACCTTCATCGCCCGGCTCGAACGACGCCTCACCCCGTGGACGGAGCGGCGCTCGAGCGTCGGCGCGGTGGCCTCGATCGTCGGCGACGCGTGACGGAGGTGACGGCGATGCGATGACGGCACCCGGAAAGCGGAATGAACCACCCGAGAGCGAATCCAACCGAAGGACAGAGATGATGGCTGGGAAATCGAAAGTGCTTGCGGCAGTGGCCGCGATGGCGACCGGGCTCCTCTTCGGGAGCGCCGGCGTCCAGGCCGAAGAGCAGAGCGTGGTCCGCGTCGGGATGACGCCGTTCTTCGACTATCAGTTCTTCAGCGTGGCCAAGGAATACGGCTGGGACAAGGAGCTCGGCCTCGATCTGCAGTTCGAATGGCTGACCCAGAGCGGCCCCTCGATCCAGGCGCTCGCCAACGGCTCGCTGGACACCGTGAACACCTGCGTGGTGTGCAACTTCCCGTTCTACGAGTCGGTGCCGGAGATGGAGAACTTCCTCACGGTCAACCAGTTCAAGGGCTTCGTCGTCATCGGCCGGGTCGGCCAGTCGAAGACCTACGCCGAGTTCCTCGCCGAGCTCGGCGATCCGGAGAAGGCGAAGCTCGCAACCATCGAGCAGATGAAGGGCAAGACCTTCCCCATCTACCTCGCCAACTACCAGCCGCTCCTCACTGCCGTCTTCGAGCAGGCGGGGCTGAGCCTCGACGACATCAAGACGGTGAACTTCGCCGACGACGAGAAGGCCGCGCTCGCCTTCATCAGCGGCGAGGGTGAGTTCTACATGGGCGGCCTGCCGTCCGAGATCAATCTGCTCATGAACCACGCCGACCAGTTCCAGCTCATCGGCGGCGCCGAGATCCTCGGTCCGGCCGGCCTCTGGTACAGCAACGTCGCCTCGACCGCGGACTGGCTGGCGAAGAACGAGAAGACCGCCCTCAAGCTGATGGCGATGTCCTACCGCTACAACCGCTACGTCCAGGAGAAGATCGACCAGATCATGCCGATCGTGGTCAAGGCGATGAACGACCATTCGGGCGTCGCGACCGATGTCGACTCGCTCAAGTTCATCTTCGACAAGTTCCTCGAGTTCCGCACCTACCAGCAGGACGCCGAGACCACCTACGACCCGGCGTCGCCGCTCTTCTGGGAGAACTCGGCGAAGTACTACGTCGCCAAGTCGACCGAGCTGCCGAAGGGCGCGGACTACGCGGCGAAGAACCCGCTCAACGCCTGGTACGAGAAGTTCGTCGCCGACAAGGAGCTGCTCGCCTGGGTCGACGCGCCCCTCGACGACAAGCCGGCCGAATAGCACCACACCCCAACGGGACAGCACCGGACCGCCGCGGCGGAAGCTGCGGCGGACGCCACCCCGGCGCGCCGGCGTGAAGCAGGAAAGAGACGAGCGATGACCGACTATGCCACGCTGAACGAGATCGCTTCCCAGACCACCGCCTGGGGCGAGGCCATCGACCGGGCCATGGCCCTCGCGCCCGACCTCCGCGGCCTCGACTTCGGCGGCCCGCGGCAGGTGCTCTGCGTCGGCTGCGGCAGCACCTACTACCTCGCCCAGTCGGCGGCGGCGCTCCTCCAGTCGCGCACCGGCGTCATCGCCCGGGCCTTTCCCGCCTCGGAGCTCCTGCTCGAGCCCGGCACCGCCTTCGTCGACGGCCGGACGATCCTGGTCGCGATCTCGCGCTCCGGCGCGACCTCCGAGACCGTCCGCGTCGTCTCCGACTTCAAGGCTCGGCGCCAGGGTCCCGTGGTGGTGGTGACCAACTATGGCGACTCGCCCATCGCACGGGACGGCGACGTCGTGCTCACGATCGACGCCGGCCGCGAGCGGAGCGTCGCCCAGACCCGCTCCTTCGCCTCCATGCACGTCGCCGCCGCGGCCATCGCGGACCTCCTCGGCCCGGACCCGCTCGGCGTCGGCTACAAGGCCGCGCTCCTCGCCGCCGGCACGCGGCTCCTCGGCGAGCACGGCGCGCTGACCCGCCGCCTCGCCGCCGACGCGAGCATCCGCCAGGTCTTCTTCCTCGGCAGCGGGCCGCGCTTCGGCCTCGCCAGCGAGGCGAGCCTCAAGCTCAAGGAGATGAGCCAGACCGTCTCCGAGCCCTTCCACTTCTTCGAGTTCCGCCACGGGCCGATCTCGATGGTCGACGACGGCACGCTGGTCGTCGGCCTCGTCTCCGAAGGCGCCCAGGGCTACGAGACGGCGGTCCTCGACGAGGTTCGCGCCCGCGGCGGCCGGACGCTCTCGATCGGCGAGACGGGCACCGACGTCGCGTTCCGCTCCGGCGTCCCCGGACACGTCCGCAACATCCTCTACCTGCCGGTCCTGCAACTCTTCGCCTACGAGCGGGCGCTCGCCAACGGGAAGAACCCGGACAGCCCGCGGCACCTCACCGCCTTCGTCACCCTCGATCTCGGCGCGTGAGGTAGGCGATGGCAGCGACGCCATTCGATGTCGTTGCGGTCGGCGAGATCAACGCCGACCTGATCCTGTCGGGCGACGTGATGCCGGCCTTCGGCCAGGTCGAGAAGCTTCTCGACGAGGCCCGCCTGGTGATCGGCAGCTCGACGGCGATCTTCGCCTGCGCCGCCGCGCGCCTCGGCCTCCGCACCGCGATCGTGGGCAAGGTCGGCTCCGACGTGTTCGGCCGCTTCATGGTCGAGGCGCTCACGGAGCGCGGTGTCGACACCTCGGGCGTGGTCGTCGACCCGGAGGTCCCGACCGGGCTGAGCGTGATCCTGTCGCGCGGTGCCGACCGGGCCATCCTCACGGCGCCAGGCGCCATTCCCGCCCTCCGCCATTCGGAGATCAGCCCGGCGCTCCTCCGGGCGGCGCGCCATCTCCATCTCGGCAGCTTCTTCCTCCTCGACGCGCTCCGCCCCGACGTGCCCCGGCTCTTCCAGGAGGCGCGCGGCCTCGGCGCAACCGTGTCGATCGACACGAACTTCGACCCGAGCGGGGCATGGAACGGCGGCCTCCGCGAGGCCCTGCGCTACGTCGACGTCTTCATGCCCAACGACACCGAAGCGCGGGCGATCGCCGGCACGGCATCCCTCGACGAGGCGATCAGCGACTTCGCCGCCTGCGTGCCGCTCGTCGCGATCAAGCTCGGCGAGGACGGCGCGATGGCGCGGCGCGGCGCAGCGCCGCCGATCAGCCTCTCGTCCGTCGACGTCGTCGACACCGTCGGCGCCGGCGACTGCTTCGACGCGGGCTTCGTCTACGGCTTCCTGAACGGCTGGGACCCGCGCCGGGCGCTCCAGCTCGGCATCGCCTGCGGCTCGCTGTCGACGCGACGCGCGGGCGGCACCGACAGCCAGCCGCGGCTCGAGGAAGCGATGCGGTTCATCGAAGGCGCCTGCCCCGAGGGGAGCGTCGGAACGACGGGAGAGGGACGCCCATGGCCACGAGACCCCTGATCGTCGGCCAGCTCTCCAGCGTCCACTCGTCCGACGCCGACCTCGCGCCGGCGCGGGTGGCCGCCCATCTCGACGCCCTCGGACGGGCCTGCCCGCTCGATGTCCTCATCGTCGGCTGGACGGAGCGGCCCGCGCTCTACCGTGCCCTGACCGCACCGGGGAGCCGGCCGGCGCCCGAGATCTTCCTCTGGTATCCGCTCCTCTCCGACTATCCCGGCTTCGAGCCGTCGCATCTCGTCGTCGACCTCACCGCGTCGCGGAGCCGGGGCTGGGGCGGCTACGAGGGAACCGGCATCGCCGAGAGCTTCAAGCAGTCGTGCCCCAACAATCCGGACACCGTCGCGGCGACCCTCGGCGCCCTCGAGCGCTGCCTGGAGACCTATCCCTTCGACGGCGTTTTCCTCGACAAGATCCGCTTTCCCTCCCCCGCGAACGGCCTCCAGGACGTGTTCACCTGCTTCTGCCCGCACTGCATCCGGAAGGCGGCGGACGCGGGCCTCGACCTCGAGGCGGTGCGCACGACCCTCGCCGGGCGGATCGCGGGCGCGCCCGGCCGGTCGGCGAGCATCCCCCGGGGTGCGCCATGGCTCGACGCCGTGGTCGCCGGCGAGCCGCTCCTCCGCGACTTCATCCGCTTCCGCGCCGACTCGGTCACCGCCCTGATCACGGAGGCCGCGACGCGCATCCGCGCTCTCGGCCGGAAGGTCTCCCTCGACGTCTTCTCGCCCCTTCTCGCCCCGCTGGTCGGCCAGGACTTCCCCGCGCTCGCGCCCCTCGCGGAATGGGCCAAGCCGATGATCTACCGCTTCGGCCGCGGCCCCTCGAGCCTCCGCTCGGAGCTGCCGGCGCTGATCCGCGAGCTCGGCGCCTATCTGGGCCGCAGCGAGGCGGAGGCGACGGCCTGGGCCGGCGCCCATGTCGACGGCCTCGCCGGACAGACGGTGGCGGCGATCGAGGCGATCGCGCCGCTCTCCCTCATCCGGGCAGAGACCGTCAGCGCGCTGTCGCTGTTCGCGCCGACGCCGGTCTATCTCGGCCTCGAGACCGTCTCGATCCCCGGGCTGATGGAGGTGACGCCGGGAAACGTCGAGGAGATCCTCGCCATCGGCTCCGAGACCGGCGTCCATGGCTAAGTCGTATCCTGGGACGTCCTCCATACCCCGCCGGAGAACGTGCGGCCCCTGCGGGCCCTCGTCGGATAGGAAGGAACGCCATGGCGAGGACGAGCCCGCTCGCGCGGCTGGCGGAGCGGAACGAGACCGGCGGAAGGCGGGGCATCACCGCCGTCTGCTCGGCCAATCCCTTCGTGCTCGAGGCAGCCCTCGGCGAGGCGGCCGGGACCGGCGCGCCGGTGCTGATCGAGGCGACCTGCAACCAGGTCAATCACCGCGGCGGCTACACCGGCTGGACTCCGGCGGACTTCGCCGGCCACGTCGCCGCCCTCGCGGCGGAGACGGCGGTGCCGGCTGGGCAGGTGCTCCTCGGCGGCGACCATCTCGGCCCCAATCCGTGGCGCTCGCGCCCGGCCGAGGAGGCGATGCGCGAGAGCGAGCGGATGATCGCCGCCTATGTCGCGGCGGGATTCGCGAAGCTCCATCTCGACACGAGCATGCCCTGCGCGGACGACCCGGTCGCCTTGCCGGAGGCGACGATCGCCGCCCGGGCCGCGCGCCTCGCCGCGGCGGCCGAGCACGCGGCAGCCGCGACCGGCGCGGCGCCGTTCTACGTCGTCGGCACCGAGGTGCCGCCGCCCGGAGGCGCGCACGAGGTGGTCGACTCCCTGGAGGTCACGCGGCCGGAGGCGGCGCTCCGGACCATGGCGCTGCATCGCGAGGCCTTCCGGGCCACAGGCGTCGGCCATGCCTGCGAGCGGGTGATCGCCCTCGTCGTCCAGCCCGGCGTCGAGTTCGGCAGCGCCAACGTCGCGCCCTACCGTCCGGAGAAGGCGCGGGCGCTCAGCGCCTGCCTCGACGAGCTTCCCGGCCTCGTCTTCGAGGCGCATTCGACCGACTACCAGCCCGTCTCCTGCCTCGCCGCCCTCGTCGACGACGGCTTCGCGATCCTCAAGGTCGGGCCGGCGCTGACCTTTGCGCTCAGGGAATGCCTCTACGGGCTCGATGCGGCCGCGCGGTTCCTCGATCCCGGGGCGCCCTCCCTCGTCGCCGCGATGGAGGCCCTCATGTGCGGCCGCCCGGCGGACTGGCAGCCCTACTATGGCGGCTCCCCGGAGGAGCAGCGCATCGCCCGGCATTTCAGCTACAAAGGCCGCATCCCCCACTACTGGGCGCTGCCGGGGGGGCGCGCCGCCGTGGGCCCCCCGCCCGCCCGCCCC
>OEIU01002303.1_pt1 | contig 10379 bp, 10 predicted proteins | sample 1539221 | NCBI WGS metagenome assembly OEIU01 (sample SAMN03792071, study PRJEB22550) | activated sludge metagenome | feature: wastewater treatment plant; material: activated sludge; isolation source: Wastewater treatment plant of a petroleum refinery complex | place: Argentina: Zarate | collected... | reverse complement strand
CCCGACTCCCGCTCCCCCCCCCTACCCCCAAACACCCCTCCCCCCCCCCCCCCCTCCCCCCCCTTTTCCCCCCCCCCCCCCTGCCTCCACTCCCCGACCCCCGCCAGCGACTCATCGACGCCGCGGGGGAACTGTTCTGGGAGCGGGGGTACGCGGCGACGGGGCTCTCGGACATTCTGGAATCGGCGGGGGCGCGCGGGGGGAGCCTGTACCACTTTTTTCCGACGAAGGACGACCTGCTGCTGGCGGTGATCGAGCGGCACGCGCGGGTGGTGGAGACGACGATCGAGAACACGCTGGCGGCGCACCAGGAGCCGCGGGCGAGGGTGCTTGCCGTGGTGGAGTTCTATCGGAGCTTCATGCGGCGGACGGGGTGCACGCTGGGGTGTCCGCTGACGAATCTGGCGGCGGAGATCGGGGACTCGCACCCGAGGGCGGCGGAGCGGATCGGGGCGTTCAACGATCGGCTGGCGCAGCGGATCGGCGAGCCGCTGGCGGAGGTGCTGGTGGCGGGGGGGAACGCGGAGCAGACGGCGCGGTGCATCCTGGCGATGATCCAGGGGGCGACGCTGCAGGCGCGGATCGCCAAGGGGGATGGGCCGCTCGACGCGTGCGCGGGGTGTGTGCGGGCGATGCTGGATGGGGCGATGGGCGTGCCGCAGGTGGTGGTGCGTGCGGGGGCGGCGGTCCCGGCGTAGGCCCCCCACTCTTCGCTGCTGGCTCAACCCTTCTTCCTGGCGCGCCAGAGCGTGACGGCGTCGGGTTCGCGGGGGTAGAGCGGGACGAGTTCGGCGGGGTCGATGGGGGTCGTGCGGGCGGCGACTCGGGCGCAGGCGGCCGCGTCGAAGGCGGGTTCGACGAGGCGCACGCCGGCGGACTCGGCCGCGGCGCGGATGGGGGCGGGGAGGTGGCGGTCGGCGATGAGGACACGAACGCCCGAGGTGAACATGGGCGCGGCGGCGAGGCTGTCGACAACAGTGCCGGGGGCGCGTGGCTCGCCGTTCTCGAAGACCTGCACCCACGCGGTCTCGCCCTTGCCGGCGAGGGCGACGGCGACGCGGCCGGAGCGGAGGGTGCTCTGGGCGGCTTCGAGGACTGCGAGGGCGGTGGGCACGGCGACGCACTCGGCGCCGCTGGCTTCGGCGATCATCTTGCCGGCGGCGCAGGCGACGCGGGTGCTGGTGTAGCCGCCGGGGGCGATGCTCACGCCGACGCGGCGAAGATGGCCGGAGCGGGGGTGGATGCCCGCGCGCGTGCAGAGCCGTTCGATGGCGGGCATGAGGTCGTCGTCGTGGCCGCCGAAGCCGCCGGAGCCGCGCCCGCCGGCGCCGACGGGTTCGGCGTCGATGTGTGTGACGGATGCGCCGATGAGTCGGCCGATGGCGACGCTCCCCGCACCGTGGCCGGCGGAGCCGGGGTTGGAGATCTCGATGGCGAGGATGTAGCCGTTGTCGCTCACGGGCGAGGGTATTCGGCCTATTCGGATGCGCCGCCCCGGCCGCGCTTGATCTGGGCGCGGTGCTTCTTGCCCTCGAGGCGGCGCTCGACACTGCCGCGGGAGGGGCGGGTCTTGCGGCGGACCTTGGGCTCGGCCTGGGCCTGGACGATGAGGTCGCGGAGTTTGTCGAGGCAGGCGGACTTGTTCTGGGACTGGGAGCGGAACTCCCGGGCGACGAGGACGAGGTCTCCGGCGCGGGTGCGGTGGCGGCCCTCCTGGTCGGTGTAGGTCTCGGCGCCGATGATGCGGTCGCCGGCGAGGGTGCGCAGGCGGCCCTTCACGCGGCCCGAGAGGGGGAGATCGTCGATGGCGACGCGGAGTTCGGCCTTGGTCTCGAGTTTGTTGACGTTCTGGCCGCCGGGGCCGCTGGAGCGGGAGAAGGCGAAGCGGAGCACGGCGTCGGGGACGCGCACGCCGGGGGCGATGGGGACGCCGTGTTCCCCGATACCTCCGGCTTGCGGCGCTGGGCGGGCCATGCTCGACTCCTGGTTCGGACACGCAATCTTTCCACGACCTGTCGCGGGCGCGGTATCCTCCCTGCCCGAAGACAACTCTACCGGCCGGAGCCCCCGATGCACAGTTTCTTCACACATGCGTGCCTGCGTTCAGCGGTCTTTGTGGCGGGCTCGGTGCTTGGCGCGGCGGCGCTGGGCGGGTTTGACGCGTCGCTGTCTATCCACGCCGGGGACGCGGCGGGGGAACCGGTCCCGGCCGCCGACGATTCGCTGAGGATCCAGATCGAGCCGCTGATCTGGTTCGTGGGTCCGAGCGGGAAGATGAAGCTGCCGGTTGCGTCGGGCACGGGCCCGGGCGGGTTCACCTCCGAGGCGGAGAAGGTGCGGATCAACGACATCGGGCTGGCGAGCACGCGCGTCCGTCCGGCGGGGACGCTGGTGGCGACGACGGGGCCGTGGCGGTTCACGTTCGGGGGGAGCGACTTCGAGCTATCGAGGGGATCGGCCGCGGCGGATGTGGCGGGGAGGCTCGGGTCGGTGGCGTTTGCGCAGGGCGATCCGCTCAACGTGGATATGTCGCTGGGGATGTACGAGTTCAGCGCGGGGTATCGGGTGTGGGAGCACGACTGGCGGGCCGGCTCGGGATCGCCGGACGCGGCGGTCGATGCGTTTGTGTACGTGCACGCGTTTGTCGGGGGCCGGTTCTACGACGTGGGCGTCTCGGTGGAGTCGGCGTCGGGGGCGCCGGCCCGGGCCGAGGAGTCGAACCTGTTCTTCGAGCCGTTTGTCGGGGCGCGGGCGGAGGCGGTGCTGGCCGACGATTTCAGCGTGGTGCTGCAGCTCTCGGCGGGGGGAATGGCGCTGTACTCGACGCTGAGCTACTCGCTGGACGTGGTGGTCGCGTTCGAGTGGCGGCCGGTTTCCAACGTGGGGATCGAGCTTGGCTGGCGGCAGATTGCGTTCAACCTGACGGACGGGCGGGACCTGGAGCGGTTTCAATACACGGGGCGGCTGGCGGGATTGTTTGCCGGGGTGGTAATCCGCTTCTGATGGCGTTCGGATTCGCTGGGTTCGCCAGGTTGCGGACATTGCCCGGATTGCCCACATCCCCATACTTGGGCGGTGTTCGTTCTCCGAATTCGGGGATGCCGGAGTATTGCCGGCAGGAATTATCAACTTTGTTTCCGAAGTCACGAATTGCACCCAAGTTGGGTATTGACGGGGCTTTGCGAATTCGCGATACTGTGCGGATCGGAGCCTCCCGGGGTTGGCCGGGGGGATTGTTTGTTTCTTCGCGGTCGCCGCCGATGGAAATACCGGCGGCGGCGTGTTGGCCTCGTGGGGCCGCCGGAAGGCGGCCCGGACAACCCTGACTTGCCCGACTGGTCCGGACGTGGGACCATGCCGGGACGCGGCATTGGGCGCTTTGGGGGACGCCGGGCGCGTCACGCACGCGGGCACCGTTTCGACCGGATTTCTCCCATGGCGACAGTCACGAAGAAAGACCTGATCGATCGCATCGCCACGGCGACGAGTTGTAAACGGGCGGACGTCAAGCGGGTGGTCCAGCAGTTTCTGGACGAGGTGATCGAGGAGCTCGGGCGCGGGAACCGGCTGGAGTTCCGCGATTTCGGCGTGCTGGAGACCAAGTCGCGCGCCCCCCGGGTGGCCCAGAACCCCAAGACGCTCCAGCGCGTGGACGTGCCGGCGAAACGGACGGTGAAGTTCAAGGTGGGGCGGCTGCTCAAGGCGCGGCTCGACGGCGAGCCTTCGGCGGTGGAGGAGCGGGCGATCGATGTGGTGGTGCAGCCGCAGGCGGGACAGGAGATGCTCGCCAAGGCGCAACGATCGCCGAAGCACTCGGGCTGAGGGGGACGGGTCGGGCGTTGGACCGATGTGCGGTGCAGAAAGAAAAGCCCCGGTCTTGCGACCGGGGCTCGGTTGTTCGTGGGGGGACGGCGGGCCTTAGGGGCAGCCGACGAACCATGCGTTGAGGTAGTCGAAGATATCCTGGACCTCGATGCCGCCGGTGCCGTTGAAGTCGGCCGCGGGGACGCCGGCGAGCCAGCCGTTGAGGAAATCGAAGATGTCCTGGGTGTCGAGGGAGCCGCTGGCGTTGAAGTCCGCGCGGCAGGAGGGCGGATCGCCGGGGACGGGCAGGCCGCGGACCTCGATGGCGTTGGCGTCGGTGGACTGGACGCCGGGCTTGAAGAGCCCGATGACCACGGGCGTGTCGGTGGCCATCTTGGGGGGCTGGTTGGCGACGAAGCGGAAGTTGTAGAGGGTGGACCAGCGGATCGCGTTGGCGTTGGCGTTGGTCGCGTAGGGATCGCAGGCGAAGCGGACCTCGCCGGGGTTGATGGTGGTGTCCCAGGCCTTGGCGGCGTAGGGCTCGCCGGAGTGGTATTCCGGGGCGTGGAAGCCGGTGGAGGAGATCTGCAGGGCCGAGGAGGAGGACTTGGGGATGCTGAAGGACCCGGCGGAGCGGTCGCTGTTGAGATTGAAGACGGCGTACTCGTAGTTCCAGGTTCCGTTGCCGAGGTCGGTGACCTTGGCGCCGATGTAGAATCGGCCGTCGTTGGGGGCGTCGGCGGTGACGAGGGTGACGGTCGGATCGGCCTCTTCCCGGGGGGGGGGGGGGGGTTGGAGGGGGAGGGGGGGGTTCCCGGTCCGGAGGGGGAGGGGGGGGGAGAGGGGGGGGCCGCCCCCGCCGCTGGGAGTGGCGAGGGAGGTGCCGACGACGAGGGCTCGCGTGGAGTAGCCGTTGTAGCGTTCGGTGGGCCATTCGTCGGTGACGATGTACACGACCTCGCCGTAGTAGCGGGCGCCGGTGGGATTGGTGGTGGCGTTGTAGCGGGGGAAGTTCGCGGGGTCGAGGTCGGAGTTGCGGACGAGGAGGCGCTTGTTGAGACAGGAGGACGGGTTGGAGCCCTGGCGGACGTAGGGGTATGGGTACACGCCGGTCCAGGCGTTGACCTCGGAGCGCGGGCCGAGATAGCCCTGGCTGCCGTTGAGACTCGATCCGTAGGTGTCGGTGGCGCGGGCGGCGCCGAGCCAGTCGCAGCCGGTTCCGCCGGTGGCGGGGCTGCCGCGGTAGTCGGTCTGACAGCCGGTGTGGCTGGGGTGGTTGCCGCCGATATTGAGGCAGCCCTGTTGGCCGCCGCTGTTGTTGCCGGTGGAGCAGGAGTCGGCGGCGCAGAAGCCGTGCTTGAGCCAGGACATGCCGATCTGCTCGAAGCGGCCGTTGAAGTTGCGGTAGATCTGTCCGCCGATGACGGGGTGCTGGTTGGAATACGTGCCGGCGTCCATCCAGATGGCGGGGTTGAGGCCGATGTTGCAGGAGTCGGAGCCGATGGCGTAGGAGGCCCAGCCGTTGGAGCTTCCGTAGTTGGCGAGCGCGCCGGTGCCGGTGGAGTCGTAGGAGCCGCCGACGCTGCTCACGATGACGTCGGGATACTCATTGACTCGGGGACCGAACTGTCCGAAGGCGAGGGAGGTCGCGCAGAGGGCCATGCCGGCCGCGCTGCAGAGTCGAAGTCCATGCATTCCAAATACTCCTCTATTCCGGCAGGTGAGAGAAACGACTCACGATGCGCTCGGGGCCGAGAATCGGCCTCGAATAACGACAGTCGATCCAGACAGATCGACGGCACCCCGCCATATTCACTAGTTTGCCACAGATGGTTCCAAGGTTCAACCTCGGAAGAGGAATAATAGGCCCGGGAAACTACTGGGTATTTCGGCGATGGGCGAATCCGGCAGGTTCCCGACAGCCCGAAAGGGAACGGCGTGTTTCGGGAACGGAGCCTTGGTCCCGAGGGTGCAACGGGGACCCTGTGGGGCGCGGCCTGCTTCTATGATGCGGGCGATGCCGTGGTTCATCATCATCGTGGCGATGCTCATCCTGCTGTTTGCCACGCCGATCGCGCTGTGGTGGTGGCGGCTGGTGAACAAGGCGGCGCCGTACCGGGATGCGCGTCGGGGCGATCGTGGGGCCGACGCGGGCGAGGGGCCAAGGGAGATCATCATCACGCCACCGGCGGGTCCGCCGGGGTCGTCGCGGGATGCCCACTGATTGCCCCGATACCGCCTGACCATCGCGTATGACGGGACGGACTTCTGCGGGTGGCAGAAGCAGTCGCCGCCGGAGGAGGGAGCCCTCGCGGAGCACATCCTCGGGGCCGAGGAGGGGGGCGGGGCGCCGGCGGAGCCCATGGGGGACGCGGGTGCCGACCCGGGCGATGGTCGGGCGCGGGTGGAACTGCGGACGGTGCAGGCGGTGGTGGAGCGGGCGTTTCGGGCGGCGGTGCCCGCGCCGGTGACCCTGATGGGGGCGAGCCGGACGGAATCGGGGGTGCATGCGCGCGGGCAGGTGGCGGCGTTCACGTGCTCGGACGACGGGGGGGAGATGCGGGGCGTGGGGTGGCCTTTGTCGCGCGGGACGGAGGCGCTGGTGCGGGCGATCAACTCGAGGCTGCCGGGGGATGTGCAGGTGCTGGACGGGGCGGTGGCGCCGGCGGACTTCAATCCGATCCAGGGGGCGAGGAGGAAGTGCTACACGTACACGATCTGGAACTCGCCGACGCGGCCGCTGTGGGAGCGGCGGACGGCGCTGCATGTGTGGTCGGCGCTGGATGTTGGGCGGATGAACGAGGCGGCCGCGCTGCTTGTGGGGGAGCATGACTTCGCGGCGTTTGCGGCGGCGGGGCATGGGCGGCTGAGCACGGTGCGGACGGTGTTTTCGTGCTCGGTGCGCGAGGAGGCCGCGCGCGCTGCCGATGCGCGACGGATTGTCATCGATGTGGTGGGGAGCGGCTTTCTGTGGAACATGGTGCGGATCATCGCGGGGACGCTGGTGGAGGTGGGGCGGGGGCGGATGGATGAGGCCCGCATTCTGGAGGCGATTCGCACGGGGAAGCGGGAACTGGCGGGGCCGACGTTGCAGCCGCAGGGGTTGTGCCTGGAGTGGATCGAGTACGCATGAGAGTAAAGACTCGACATCGCGTGCGATGGATGCTCACGGGTGCGGGCGCGGGGCTGCTGGTGGTCGGCGCGGCGTCGTGTGTGTGGGGCGTGTGGGTGCACCACGAGGACGGGGCGTATCGCGAGCATGGGTTTTCGGTGGTGCGGGCGACGGTGTATGCGACGTACTCGGACCGGAGCGCGCGGGCGTCCTTGATGAGCCGGCTGGCGCGCCCGGGGTGGCGGTGGGAGGTGCGTCGGGCGAGCGGGTCGCCGGTGGTGAACCTTGGGGCGGCGTTTGAGCACGCGAGCGCGCCGATACCGGGCTGGGCGATTCGGGTGCCGCTGTGGATTCCGCTGGTGGGCGTGGTCGTGCCGTGCGGATGGTTGTGGTGGCGGCATCTGCGGCGCCCGGAGCATGAGTGCGAGGCGTGCGGGTATGACCTTCGGGGGACGCGGGGGGCCACCTGTCCGGAGTGCGGGCGAACATCGGCGGGGTGAGTTCTGTACGCTCTGGGGCCCGATGCGCATTTTGCATATCTCAACCCGACTGATCCTTGGCGGCTCGCAAGAGAACACGGTGCTCTCGTGCGAGGGGCAGGCACGGCTGGGTCACGAGGTACATCTGGCGTTCGGACCGATCTATGGGCCGGAGGGGTCGCTGCTGGAGCGGGTGGGGGGGTTTCGGACGGAGGATGGGCGGGGGATTGCGACGCATGCGGTGCCGCACATGGTGCGGGAGGTCAGCCCGCTTGCTGACAGGCGCGCCTTGGGCGAGCTCCGCCGACTGATCCGCGACGTCTCACCCGACATTGTGCACACGCACTCGTCGAAGGCGGGGGTGCTGGGGCGCGCGGCCGCGTGGCAGATTCACGAGGGGACATTCGTCGAAGAACGGCGGCCCAAAGATATTCGGCCCGAAATCTGGAACCTTGTCAAGGCTGGGCGCGCCGTCGCGGCCAAGCTCCGCGCGCTTGTCGGGATCCCTGCGATTGTGCACACGATTCACGGGCCGCCGTTCATGCCGATCGAGGGCGGCGCGGCCTCGCGGGCTCGCATCCGCCTGAAGAACTGGATGTACACGCGGGCGGAGCGGTACGCGGCGAGGCGATGCCATGTCATCGTGTCGGTGGCGGACGCGATGACGCGCGAGTTTCTGGCTCGGGGGATCGGACGGCCGGAGCAATACGTGACGGTGCGATCGGGGATGGAGGTTGGGCCGTATCTGGAGGCCGCGCCGGGGGAGACTTGTGAGGAGGTGCGGAAGCGGCTGGGCCTTGCGCCGAGCGACTTCGTCGTGGGGACCGTGGCGCGGCTGGCGGAGCACAAGGGGCATGACGATCTGCTCGATGCGCTGGCAGGAGAGATGAAGCGGAACGCGCGGCTGAAACTGCTGTGGGTTGGCGACGGGTGGTGGCGGGCGCGGCTGATGGAGCGTGTGCGAGGGCTGGGTCTGGAGTCGAGCGTGGTCACGACGGGGCTGGTGGAGCCTGCGCGGATTCCCGGGTTGATTCGGGCGATGGATTTGCTGGCGCATCCTTCGTATCGCGAGGGCTTGCCGCGCACGGTGCCGCAGGCGCTGTTGTGCGGGGTGTGTCCGGCGGCGTACGACTGTGATGGGACGGCGGAGGTGTGCCGCGAGATGGAGACGGGGCGGCTGGTGCGCGTGGGGGATCGGGATGGGCTGCGGGAGGCTCTTCTGTGGTTGATGTCGCATCCTCGCGAGCGCGGGGAGATGGCGGCGCGGGGGCGGGAGGAGTGCCGCACAGCGTTCAGTGCGGAGACGATGGTGGCGGAGCTCGAGGGGGCGTATGCGCGGGCGATTGAGATTGCGCGGGGTTGAGGGCCGTTGCAGGGTCGGGCGATGCTCGCGAGTCCGACCGCCGTTGCAGTACCCGCACCGGTTGAACGTGCAGAGCCACGTTCAACCGGTGGCACGGTCAGATCGTGGTGATGCCGCGTTCTTCGGCGCTGACGCAGAGGTAGAGGGCGGCCATTCGGACGGCGAGGCCGTTGGTGACCTGGCGGAAGATGACCGAGCGGGGGCCGTCGGCGACCTCGCCGGCGATCTCTATGCCGCGGTTCATGGGGCCGGGGTGCATGACGATCGCGCCGGGCTTCATGCGGGCGGCGCGTTCGCGGGTGAGGCCGAAGCCCTGGGTGTATTCGCGGATGGAGGGGAAGGAGGGTGAGGACTTGGCCCCCCCACCGCTCTCCTTCTTCTCATCGCCGCCGCCGTGGCGCTCGAACTGGATGCGGAGCATGTTGACGGCGTCCACGCTCGGGAGGACGGCGTCGAGGTCGTGCTCGACGCGGCAGCCGAGGGCTTCGAGGGAGCGCGGGGCGAGGGTGGGCGGGCCGATGCAGACGACCTCGGCGCCGAGTTTGGTGAGACCGGCGATGTTGGAGCGGGCGACGCGGGAGGAGACAATGTCGCCGACGATGGCGACTTTCAGGCCGCGGAGATCGAAGGAGTCCAGCCGCGCTCGGTCGCTCACTCCCTTGCTCCCTTGCTCCCCCGCTCCCTTGCTCGCGTTCAGGCGCGACTCCACCAATGTGTAGATATCGAGGAGGCCCTGGGTGGGGTGCTCGTGCTTGCCGTCGCCGGCGTTGACGACGGCGCACTTGACGGCGCGGGCGGCGACGAGGGCGGCGCCGGCGGCCCTCGCGCGGATGACCATGCCGTCAACGCCCATGGCCTCGACGTTGCGGCAGGTGTCGGCGATGGTCTCGCCCTTGTTGACGCTCGAGCCGGTCTCGGTGAGGTCGATGACATCGGCGGAGAGGCGCTGGGAGGCGAGGGTGAAGGAGAGGCGGGTGCGGGTGGAGTCTTCGAAGAAGAGGTTGGCGATGACGCGGCCGCGGAGTGCGGGGACTTTCTTCACCGATCGCTCGGAGACATCGGCGAAGGAGCGGGCGGTGAGGAGGAGGGCGCGGATCTCTTCGGGGGAGAGGTCCTGGAGGCCGAGGAGGCAGCGGCGGCTCCACGTCGCGGCGGGGTCGGGGGCGACCGGCTGCGACGGCGATGCGGGTGGGTTTGAGGCGGAGCGGGCGACGGGTGCGGGGTTCGTCGTGGTGGGCACGGGGAAGTGTAGAGGGGCTCCCCATCTATGCTTGCTTAGCGTCACGGCTTCCGAGCTGGGCTTAGCCGCAATGCGTTTCTGTTGAAGCATGCAATCGACAGCGATCACGTTGGGCATCCTCTACAAGTGCGGAAGAGCAACAAGACTCCTGTGACCGGCCAGAGAGGCCTCATTGAATCATGCCAAGTCTTCCATCACGCTCAACGCCTCAAATACCTGCACGCTTCAAAGGATTCCGCGCTCAGCCACACTTCACCAGCATCTTTGAGATCTATCCATCGGAGACCCGCCTGTACTGACCTGCCTGACTTTCCTGTACCAGTTTGGATGAGAGGACCAGATTGTACCAACTCCTCCTCCCGTGTGCCGTGCGGCGACGGA
>OEIU01002302.1_pt1 | contig 10383 bp, 5 predicted proteins | sample 1539221 | NCBI WGS metagenome assembly OEIU01 (sample SAMN03792071, study PRJEB22550) | activated sludge metagenome | feature: wastewater treatment plant; material: activated sludge; isolation source: Wastewater treatment plant of a petroleum refinery complex | place: Argentina: Zarate | collected... | reverse complement strand
AGGCCAGTAGCTAACGATCAGATCGAAGAGCTACACCACGCCGTGGGACACGACCCTGCCCGATACGGAAGATGGCTCGTGGGTCTCTAACGAGGTGTCGAAACTAGGCCTTCAGGATGTAGTCGTACTTGACCCAACGGCAGGAGGTGGCGCCATTCCGCTTGAAAGCGCCCGTCTCGGCTTTGGCACTCTCGGCAACGACCTCAATCCTGTAGCGGCAATTATCGAGCAAGCGACGATTGCGTACCCATCAAAATTTGGGTCGCAGCTGACATCAGCATTCCGCAAGTTGGCGGATGAGTTTGTGTCCCGTCGAGAGCAGCGACTCTCAGCCTATTTTCAGCCCGAACTCTCACCTGACATCGTCCCAACAAACTATCTTTGGGCGAGAACCATTCGATGCCCACATTGTGAAGGCGTTGTACCGCTTTCGCCCAACTGGCGACTCGCCCCAAACGGGACGGGCGTTCGCCTCGAGCCGCGGTGCGGCACTGGACCAGGCGACGTCAACCGCCATGTCGCATTCACCGTCGTCTCCGAAGTCCGGCATCAGTCACCTGGCACCGTAACAAGCGGAGATGCAACCTGCCCCTTCACCGACTGCGGCAGACTGATTTCCGGTGACGACATCAAGTCGCAGGCTCAGGCCGGCGAAATGGGGGAGCAACTCTATGCCGTCGTGTACAAGAAGCGAGAGATTGTCGGACGCACTAAGGCGGGCAAGGCGAAGGAGAAGTGGACTCGCGGGTATCGAGCGCCACGGGTCGAAGACACTGCAATGCACGCGGTCCACGCGGCAATTGCGCATCGGATGCCTGACTGGGAAGCGCTCGACGTAATTCCAAATGAGGCGATTCCAGAGGGCCACAAGACGGAGGAGCCTCGACGCTACGGAATGCTCAAGTGGACCGACATGTTTTCGCCGCGCCAGTTGCTTGCGCACGTCGAGTCTGTTGTGTTGTTCCGCGAGTTGCTTGATGAGTATGAACGCTCAGGAGCACTTGACGAAGTCTCGCGGGCGGCGTTCGTGTACCTGTCGTTCTCGTTCGACAAGCTGCGTGACTACAACTCTCGCATGGCGCGATGGCACGTAAACAGGGAACTGATGGTCAACACATTTGACCGCCACGATTTCGCGTTCAAGTGGTCGTACGCAGAGATGCCTGCACTTGTGCATGGGGTCGGATATGACTGGGCCATAGAGCAGACAGCCAAATGCATTGATGAACTCATAGTCCTTGTGAACGGCTCGGCCGTGGAGGGCGCTCACCAACAGGGATTTGAGTTCGACGGCCCAGAAACTAAGCGCAAGCGGCCGCCTGTTCAGTTGACCTGCAAGAGCGGGGACGCGCTCGACCACATTTCCGATGCTTCTGTAGATGTAGTTGTGATGGACCCCCCGTACTATGACAACGTCATGTACGCGGAGTTGTCGGATTTCTTCTACGTGTGGCTGAAGCGAACAGCCGGGTACGTATCGCCGGACTTGTTTCGCCGACCACTGACGGACAAGGAGACCGAGGCGGTCGCCAATCCGGCGAAGTTCCCCGCTCAGAAGGGCGCAAAGGCGTTGGCCGGTCGGGACTACCAACAGCGGATGTCGTCCATATTCGTCGAAATGCGGCGTGTCTTGAAGCCCGACGGCGTCATGACGCTGATGTTCACCCACAAGGCTACTGGTGCATGGGATGCTCTCACGAAGGGACTTATGGAAGCCGGCTTTGGTATCACCGCCTCATGGCCCATCAACACCGAAGCAGAAGGCAGCCTTCATATAAAGGACAAGTCGGCTGCAAACTCAACCGTCTTCCTTGTCTGCCGGCCGCGGGCTTCGGACGGAGGAGATGCAAAGTACTGGGAGGACATTGAGCCCACTGTTCGGACGGCAGTTCGCGGTCGTATTGCGTATTTTCAACAAGCAGGCATCCGCGGTGTTGACCTCTATCTGTCCTGCTTTGGCCCTGCGCTCGAAGCCTTTTCCCAGCATTGGCCACTAAAGAGAGGCACTCCACGACTGGACATCGAGCAGGCGCGGCGCCGAAAGCGGCAGAGCGAAATCTTCGAAGAGGAATACGACCCATACGCGGTGACGCCTGAGGACGCTCTCGAGGTGGCGCGTCGCGAAGTGAAAGACTGGCGACTTCACCAACTGACTCACGTGCAGCGGAATGTCGAGCTCGACAGTCTGACCAGCTGGTTCGTGCTGGCTTGGGACGCCTTCGAAGCCCCCGCGTTTCCTTACGACGAAGCCAACCGCCTTGCGAAGGTGTGTGGTGTCGACCTTGACCGCGATGTTGTGGGCAAGCTTGCAGAGAAGAAGGGCGCGGACCTCGTGCTCTGGGACAGCGTGACTCGGGCGGCAAAGGGCTCCTTGGGCTTGCCGGACGGCCGCGACTCGATGATGGACGCTCTGCATCACCTGGCACGAGCTGCTCGGTCGGCATCGCTCGAGTCCGCGAACGAACTGCTGGCAAAGCACAGCCTTCCCAACGAGCCAAGCTTCCTCGTAGCACTGGAGGCCGTACTCGAGGTCTTGCCGGTTGGCGAGGAGTGGAGCGGCCTAAACCTGCCTGATGCCGCCAAGGGCGCTGGCGCAGACTTCGACGCCCTCGAAAAACTTCGGCGACTGGCGCTGGCCGAGAAGGTCGCCGAACCGGAACAGCTCAAGATTTGGCAGGAGGACGCGGCGGCATGACGCTGCACAGTTCCATGCTCTCGTACGTCGCCAACTCGCACGAGTCGGCGTGGGACGCCTATCTTGAAGTGAAGGACAGGGCGATGCGCCTTGGCCTACACGAGACTGCTGCGAAGCGATGGAAGGGGCCGGGTGAGCCAGCGTTTGTTGCGCAGTTGGTCTCCGACAAGGCTTTGTCGGAGTTGAGAGTTGCACTTGTCAAGCACCTTCCCGCTCACTTGTGCAATGGTGAGCCGCTCCTATCGACAGCCTTCATCCATCAGAAGCCGAAGGTCCTCTTCGGTTCGAGTGAAGTCGAACTGGGTGACCTGCTTCTGGTGCGTCACCACTTCGTATACGGTCGACCGGAGCCAGAAGGCCGCGCGCTGCTCCTACAAGCCAAGGCCTGCCCATCGCCAAGAACCGGGGGCCTGCGCGGCAATGATGCTGAGCAGCTAAAGCTCTACAGGGACTGGCCCGTCATTCAGTTCCCCTATGGCGAGGTTGGGCTGGCCCCGGACGGCACTCCGGACTGGGACTTCAAGCTCGGCCCATCTTCGGCGTCCGAGGCTGGCTGCTATGGAGTGGTCTTTCCTCGTGAACTGCCTCTGCCGCCGGCAACCAAAGGTCGGCCAGCGTTTCCCGAAGGCTCGCCCTGGTCTGCAGGGTTGCATGCCGACTTCCGCGCCGCCAGCGTCGATGCATCGGCTCAAAGCCTGGCGGCAGTTCTGGCAGGTTTGGTTCAGGGAAGTCGTGGTCGGCGGTTTGATGCCGTGCCGAGTGGCAACGACCACTGGTCGTCGTTCATCAACGAGGTCTTGAAGAACGCCGTTGCGGAGAAGTGGCGGTACCGCCTCCAACGGCTTGACATCGAGGGGCGAGAACGGCTTCAACACGTCGCCGCCTTGAGCACTTCGATGCCCGCGCTCTCGTTTACGGTCGCAGCGACAGTAGAGCAAGGTTGGTGGCATCCACGGCGGCAGCGGCACTACTCATTGGCGCGGTGGGTTGACAGGACGTTCGGGGACGGTCGCGGTAGTGACAACGCCGACGCTCCGTCGCTGGAGGGTTCAGGTGGGGGCATCCAGCTGCTCTACCTTGCCACGTTCGGCGACGCACCTCTGGATGAGGTGCAATGGGCCCATAAGAACGGTGAACGCTGATGCCATTGCTCACGGACTTCGACTGGCGCATCAAGTACGACCCCGATGAGGGAGCGCTCATCGACCAGTTCTACCTGACGGCGCTAGCCTGCGCGCAGCGCTATGACCGCACGACGGGCTATTTCAGCGCGACTGCATTGGCCATCGCGGCGCGTGGCGTCGAGGGCCTGGTGCTCAATGCAGGGCGCATGCGCATGGTGGTGGGCTGCACGCTCGGCGAACCCGAAGTCAAGGCTATCGAGCAAGGTCAATCGCTCAAGGATACGGTGGCCGGCATGCTGCTGTCCATGCCTTTGGCCGGGGCGAACAAGGGAGAGCAGGAAGCCCTCGAACTTCTGGCCTGGATGGTGGCCAAGGGGCACATCGAAATCAAGGTTGCTGTTCCTTGTGACGACAATCGCAACCCCGTGACATCACAGGCCATCTTTCACGAGAAGGCCGGCGTCATCGAGGACAAGACCGGAAACCGTCTGGCGTTCGCCGGCAGTGTCAACGAGACAGCCTATGGGTGGCTGCACAATTGGGAGAGCTTCCACGTCTTCTGCGACTGGGACGGGGGTGGCAAGCACGTCGATGCGGAGGAGCGCACGTTCGCGCAGCTTTGGGCGGACAAGGCCAAGCGCGCCAAGGTGCTCGATGTACCGGCTGCGCTACGGGGAGACCTGATGCGCTTCATGCCACCCGGCGAGCAGGAGCCAGAGCGCTTGAAGCGCGCTCGGGCCGAAGGACCGCCCACAGAGGGGCCCACGCGGCCGGACGTCACCAAGCCGCCATCTGCCCCCCAGCCGACGGGCACAGAGGAAACACGCAAGCAAGTGTGGAGCGTCATTTGGGGCGCGCCGCAGCTACCGGGTGGAGAGCGCATTGCCGAGGCCACCAGCGCCATCACGCCGTGGCCTCATCAGGTCCGGGCTTTCGAGCGGATGCTCGGGCAATGGCCGCCGCGGCTGCTCATCGCAGATGAGGTTGGTCTGGGGAAGACCGTCGAGGCTGGCATGTTGTTGCGCTACGCGTGGCTATCCGGCCGCGCCAAGCGCATCCTGGTGCTGGCTCCCAAGGCAGTGATGAGTCAGTGGCAGCTTGAACTGCGCGAGAAGTTCAACCTCAACTGGCCCATCTATGACGGCAAGAGCCTCAAGTGGTACCCATCCCCGTTGATGAAGGGGCATGTGGACCGGGAGGTTTCTCGGGACGAATGGCATCGCGAGCCGTTCGTCATTGCATCGAGTCACCTGATGCGCCGGCGCGACCGTCAGCGCGAGCTGCTGGAGGTAGCCGACGCTTGGGACCTTGTCGTCCTCGACGAGGCTCACCATGCCCGTCGCAAGAGCCCCGGCACGACCAGGGAGGGCCCGCCCAATCTGCTGCTGCAGCTGATGCATAAGCTGACCGTGCGCACCAAGGGCTTGTTGCTGCTGACAGCCACCCCAATGCAGGTGCACCCTGTGGAGGTATGGGACCTGCTCAATCTGCTCGCCATGCCGACTGCCTGGACAAGGTCGGCGTTCTTGGAGTTCTTCCGCAAGTCGGGTGACGGCAACCCATCCCCGGACGACTTCGAGATGCTGGCGGCACTGTTCCGAGCCGCCGAGGCGGCGTTCGGCCCCATGCCGTCGGACGTCGCAGTGCGCCGCACGGCGGGCAAGAGCCGCTTGAAAGCCCAGAAGATTTTGCGAGCCTTGCGCGACGCGGCTGCAACGCCGCGCCGCCAGCTCTCCGCGGAAGAGCGCCGCAATGCCGTCGCCATGATGCGCGCCCACACGCCGGTTTCAGGTTTGATATCCCGCCACACGCGCGACCTTCTGCGTGAATACCACCGGCGCGGGATGATTGACTCGCCAATCGCTAATCGCATCGTAGTCGACGAGTTCCTCGACATGACCCAGGCTGAGGACGAGGTCTACTCAGCGCTCGAGAACTACATCTCGACCACCTACAATGCCGCTGCGCAGGACAAGCGAAGCGCAGTTGGCTTTGTGATGACGACCTACCGCAAGCGCCTGGCCTCCAGTTTCTATGCCCTTCGCCAAACCCTGGAGGAACGCCTCGGCGTCGTTAGCGGCCACGCGAGCTTGCCCTTCGACCAGCTTCGCACTTCGGAAGACGCCGAAGACGACGAAGACGAGAGCGGCGACCAAGCCGACGATGATGCTGTCGCAGCGCAGAAGGTGGCGGCCCTCAACTTGGAAGAGAGCGGGGACATCGAGGAACTGCTGGCGCAGGTGCGCCGCCTTCCGGTGGATAGCAAGGCACGTCGACTTGCCGAAGTGCTGCGGGCTCTGCAGGCGGGCAGCTTCCATGCGATGGACAACTCTTTGTTGCCTCCGTACCCGCAGGCCATCGTCTTCACGCAATACACGGACACGCTCGACTATCTGCGTGACTTCCTCAAGGGGGAGGGCTTCTCCATCCTTTGCTACTCCGGGCGTGGTGGTGAGTGGCTGCAGCCGGACGGTCGTTGGAAGAACCTTTCTCGCGAAGAGACCAAGCGCCGGTTCCGGCGCGGTGACGCGCAGGTTCTCGTCTGCACTGATGCAGCGGCCGAAGGTCTGAACTTCCAGTTCTGCGGCGCCCTCGTCAACTTCGATGCCCCATGGAACCCCATGCGGATTGAGCAAAGAATTGGGCGCGTCGACAGACTGGGGCAGCGCTTTGACCGCATCGCCATCGTGAACCTCATGTACGAGGGTACCGTCGAGACCGATGTCTATCGGGCCCTGCGCTCTCGCATCAATCTCTTCACGGCGGTCGTTGGACGCTTGCAGCCCATCCTGTCCTCAATGCCGCAGCTCATTGCCGCAGCGGCGCTCACCGGACCAGACCAACGGCAACAGGCGAGAGCCAACCTCGTGGCTCACCTTCAGCACGAGGCGGGCGCACCGCCGCCGGAGTCATTCGACATTGACGACGCAATCGACACTGCATTGGAAATGGGTGAGCGGGCTCCGGCACCGTACGACTTGGATGACCTGGGCCGCTTGCTCGACCAGCAAAAGCTTCTGCCGCCGGGCTGCGAAGCGCGACGCGCCAATTCAAAGGACGTGTTCTGGCTGCAGCCTGGAGCACCGAGAGTTGCTGTCACAACAGACCCGGAGTTCTTCGAGGAAAACGCCGACTCATTGGAGTTCTGGACGCCCGGGAGCCCGGCGTTCCCGAAGGCGGATGTCCCCGATGGGTGGGCCGCGGGCGGTGCCAGCCTGAGCGAGCTCCTGCGCTCGACTTGAAGAACAGTGTCGAGCGATGAGTTCCTCCGACGACAAGAAGCTGACAGACCGACAACTGCTCGGCAGCCAAGGAACAAGCCTCATCGACTTGGTCGTGTCGAAGATGGGCTTCGTCTGGCGTCCGACGGCTCAGCACGACACTGGTATCGACGGTGAAATCGAGGCGAGAGACGGGGCGACTGGTCGGATGACAGGGTTGCTCGTCAAGGTTCAGAGCAAGGCGCTGTCTTCGCTCGCGAACGAAACCGACGAAGGGTTCGACTATTGGCCGGAAGAGCGCGACATGCGCTACTGGCGAGGCCACAACGTGCCGGTCATCCTCGTGGTCTCCCGCCCGGCGACGGGCGAGGTGTATTGGCAGTCGATTAGGGACCAGGTAGCCGCGCCAGATGCAAAGCGCCTTCACTTCGTGAAGGCGCGCGACCGATTGAGTGAAGATGCCAGAGGTAGGCTGGTGCAACTCGCGCAGAGCGCAAGTCCAGGAAGCTTCGCGCCGGCATTGGCCAAACATGAAGAACTAACCAGCAACCTGTTGCCTGTCGCGCGCTTGCCCGAGCGCCTCTACTTGGCAGAGACGAAGTTCAGAAGCGGCAAAGAAATCGGGAATTTGCTCAAGGAGATGAATGAGCGAAATGCCGAGATTGCCAAGGCGGCTCCAGCGCTGGCGCTGTCCGACCTCCGAGTCGAATTTGTACTGAAGAATGGGCGCATCCTCACGGTACGTGACTTGAGGGACCCGCGCTATGAGTTCTTGTGCGACCGCGGAACGGTCGAAGACTTCCCAGCGTCGGAATGGGCTCTGGCGAGCGACCCCGACAGGCAGCGTGATTTCGTACATCTCATGAACCAGTGCCTTCGAGAGATGCTTCGAAGCATGCCTGAACATCTATGGTTCGACCGCGACAGCCGGTGCTTCTTCTTTCCGCCGTCTCGAGACCGCAGGCCCTACGACTATGCCTATCGGGGAGCTAAGAAGGAAACTGCGCGAGAAGTGTTCAAGGAGCGCATCAACAAGAGCAAGGGGCACATCATGGGTTACCGGCACAGCGCCATGATGGCTCAGTTCTATCGGCTCGATGTGTCGTGGTATTTGGAGGTGACGCCGACGTACTTCTTCACCAGAGACGGAGCGCAGAAGAGCAAGTGGCACGAAGAGTGGCTCAAGGGTATCAAGGAGCTTGAGAAGAACAACGCGGTGCGCGGCCAACTCCTCATGTGGGCAGACCTGCTGGTGGAAGTGCCCGACCTTCTTGGGGACGGCTATCCATTCCTGCGCTTCGGACCGCCCGTCACGTTCGCAGCTGACCGTGGCATCGACGACTCGTCATGGGCAGCGTCGGAGTCGAGCGGTAAATCGGGTGCGAACGACGGCAGCGCCCCCTTGTTCGAGTTGCTCTGATGAGACTTGTCCACCTCGAAGAGCCGGAACTGGAGTTTGGTGGCTTGCGACGGCACATCGACATCCGGCGTGGGCTGACGCTCTTTGGGCCGCTGGATGCCGATGCTGCGCAGGCGCGCCGAATTCGCCTTGGCATGGTCGGGACTCAGCAGACTATCGACGGCATCGTGAAGTGGTTGGAGCGGTGTCACTCCGGAATCGCGGCCAAGGCTAGTCGGCAGCCCAATCTCTTTGCATCGTTCCCGGGATTTGGTGCCGACTCGCCGTTTCGGACCGAGTTCGAAATCGACCAAGGGCTCGTGCGTGCTCTGTCGAGTCGTGAAGTGAGTCGCATTGCTGCCTTGTCACACTACACCGCGCTCGTCGAGGCGGAGCAAGTTCTCGAGGCGGAGATACAAGCCATCAGCGAGAAGGCACGGCCCGACGTTGTCATCGTTGCGATGCCGCCCGAACTCGTTGCGTTAGAAGATGAGGAGGAGCTCGAAGCGACTGCCGAGTTCTCGACCGCAAAGGACCAGCTGGACTACGAAACGAACATCGACCTGCGCCACATGCTCAAGGCCAAGGTGATGCGGTTCAACCAACCCATTCAACTCGTCCTGCCACAGACTTACGACGAGCGAGCTAAGGTAAAGACCAGCAAGAAGTCCGGCAAGCTAAGGCTCCAGGATGAGGCGACGCGCGCCTGGAACTTCCACACGGCGCTCTGCTACAAGGCCAACCACCGTCTGTGGCGGATTGTCCGAAACGCTACGGACCTCCATACATGCTTCGTCGGCATCAGTTTCTATCGTTCGCTGAATGAAGCAAACCTGATGACGAGCATGGCTCAGGTCTACGACGAACGCGGCGAAGGAGTCATCGTTCGCGGAAAGGCCGTTGAGCTATCCAAGGATGACAGGCAGCCACACCTCGCGAAAGATGACGCTTACGCTTTGCTGGCTTCCGCGTTGACCGAGTATCGGCGCGAGCACAAGCACCCGCCGGCGCGTGTCGTTCTTCACAAGAGCTCGTCCTACAGTCAGCCCGAACTGGACGGCTTCAATGGTGCCGTCGACGCGCAGGGACTCGACTCGGCGGACTTCATGGTGGTGGGAAAGGCCTTCACACGGCTATTCCGTGACGGCCGCTACCCACCATTGCGAGGGACGATGCTGACGCTCGATGAAAGGACCCATTTGCTCTACACGCGCGGCAGCGTCCCGTACTACGCGACGTACCCTGGGATGTACGTGCCCAGACCCTTGAAGTTCCAGCTGGCGCAGGCGGACGGAAGTGCCAGGCAGGCGGCAGAGGACCTTCTTGCGTTGACCAAGCTCAACTGGAACAACACGCAATTCGACGGCGGCCTGCCAATCACAATGCGCGTGGCGCGCGAAGTCGGAAAGGTTCTGAAGTATGTGCCGGACGGGGGCGTGGTTCAGCCGAGATACAGCTTCTATATGTGATGCCACAAACAAGGATAGCGTGTAAGCCCCCTACTCGCGCTAGCGAAGTCCAGCAAGCAACTCTGTTCTCCGCTTGGACGAGGATGGTAAGCAGCTCCCTTTTCTAGTCAGCGAGTCTGTTTCTTGTAAGCAACTTTGTCTCTTGCGCACACGACTCGCACGGAAAGGTGCGAGTGCCCACTTGCGGGCTTTGCAGTAAAGGACTCAGTTAGCCAGTAAAGAAGACTATTTCGGGTAAAGAAGACAGTTTGCATGACCCACGTGGAGTGAGGGGCGCGCCCCGGTTACTCCACGGTGACCGATTTGGCCAGGTTCCTCGGCTTGTCGACGTCCGTCTTGCGCGCCAGCGCCACGTGATACGCGAGCAGCTGCAGCGGGATCACGTGCAGGATCGGCGACAGCAGGCCCGCGTGGTCGCCGAGGTTGATGATGTTGATCCGGTCTTCCGGTTCGATGTGCGTGTCCTTGTCGGCGA
>OEIU01002301.1_pt1 | contig 10384 bp, 16 predicted proteins | sample 1539221 | NCBI WGS metagenome assembly OEIU01 (sample SAMN03792071, study PRJEB22550) | activated sludge metagenome | feature: wastewater treatment plant; material: activated sludge; isolation source: Wastewater treatment plant of a petroleum refinery complex | place: Argentina: Zarate | collected... | reverse complement strand
CCGCGCGAGTGGAAGAGCGTGGTCGTCACCGGGCGCTACGAGGAATTGCCGGATCGCCTCGGCTCGAAGACGCAGCGCGAGCGCGCGTGGTCGCTGCTCAGCCGGCACGCCAACTGGTGGGAGCCCGGCGGGCTGAAGCCGGTCGTGGACGCGCCGACGCCGCATCTCTTCTACCGCGTGAGCATCGATGAGCTGACCGGTCGTCACGCCCGGCCTGCCGAATAGTCAGCTCCTGCGCCGAAATATCGCCTCGATGCGCTGCCGCAACTCGTCGGCGGACCGTTTCGTCGAGAAGTTCGATGTCTGGAAGCGTTCCGCCGCGGTCGTCAGTTCGACGAACCATGTGTTGTCGCCTTCCATCGCCTCGCGCTCGATCGTCCTGATGCCGAGGACGTCGCGCTCGTCGAGACGCAGCAGCCGCCGCTTGAACGGATTGCTGAGCGCGATGCTGATCAGGCCGGGCGTCACCTCCCAAATCGCGGCCCAGCCGAACAGCCCGCCGCGGATGATGGGCACACCCACCGTGCAGGCGCCGAAGATCATGAACAGGAAGAAGAGGCTGCCGATATTGGGCGGCCAGACGCCGCGTCAGAGTTCGTAGACGGCGATACCGATGACGAACAGCCCCATCGCCACGAATATGGCCCTCACCGCCACGTGGCCAGGTATTTCTATGCGCAGGGGCTCTGGTGGATCGTTCATTTCTGTCGGTGCGGGAAAGGCCTTCGGTTTTTCCCGGGCACCCTACTTTCAAAACGATGGAAATTCCGTTCAGAGTCGGACTCAAACTGTCTGGAGGTTCCGATGTCCAACATGATGCGTGCGCTGGTGAAGGCGAAGGCCGAGCCGGGCATATGGATGGAGAATGTCCCGGTGCCGGAGATCGGGCCGAACGACGTGCTCATCAAGGTGAGGAAGTCGGCCATCTGCGGCACCGACGTCCATATATACAACTGGGACCGGTGGGCCGAGAAGACCGTGCCGGTGCCGATGGTGACCGGCCATGAATTCGTCGGCACGGTGGCCGATGTCGGCTCCGCTGTCACCGAGTACAAGGTCGGTGAGCGCGTGTCGGGCGAAGGCCACATCGTCTGCGGCCATTGCCGCAACTGCCGCGCCGGCCGCGGCCATCTCTGCCGCAACACGATGGGCGTCGGCGTCAACCGGCCGGGCTCCTTCGCCGAATATGTCGCCATCCCGCAGCACAATGTGGTGAAGATCCCCGACGACGTGCCGGACGAGGTGGCGGCCATCTTCGACCCGCTCGGCAACGCCGTCCACACCGCGCTCTCCTTCGATCTCGTCGGCGAGGACGTGCTGGTCACCGGCGCAGGCCCTATCGGCGTCATGGGCGCGCTGGTGGCGCAATGCGTCGGCGCGCGGAAGGTCGTCATTACCGACATCAATCCCGTCCGCCTCGCTCTGGCGAAAAAACTCGGCGTCCAGCATGTGGTCGACGCCTCGAAGGAGAAGCTGCGCGACGTCATGGACGGGATCGGCATGACCGAAGGCTTCGATGTCGGGCTGGAAATGTCGGGCGCGGCCCCTGCCTTCCGTGACATGATCGACACGATGAACAATGGCGGCAGGATCGCCATTCTCGGCATCGCGCCGACCGGCTTCGAGATCGAGTGGAACAAGGTCATCTTCAAGATGCTGCATCTGAAGGGCATCTACGGCCGCGAGATGTTCGAGACCTGGTACAAGATGATCGCGCTGGTGCAGGGCCCGCTTGACGTCTCCGGCCTCATCACCCACCGCATCGGCATCGACGATTACATCTCCGGCTTCGAGGCCATGAAGAGCGGCAATTCCGGCAAGGTGGTGATGGACTGGTGAGGCGACGGCCTCTGCGTGAGGGCGCTACGCCGTCGGGTTGACGGGGACACCTTCGGCCTCTGCCGCTTGCGCCAGTTTTCGGTCGAGCGTCGCCAGCGGCGCGCCGATCCGTTTCGCCAGTTCGAGATAGGCGGCGTCGTAGGCGGAAAGCCCGTGCTGTCGACCGAGCGCGAGGATCGCGCCGGTGTCGATGATCTGGTCCGTCGACGGCAGCATGTTCCGGACAAGCTCCATCGCTCGACGCGACAGTTCCGGCGTAATCCGTCCGCGCCGCTCGTTGACCAGCATCACATTGGCGAGTTCGTGCCAGAAGAGAGCGGGCACCTGTATCCCTTCCTCGCCGGCGATCGTCAGGGCCGTATCGGCGAGAGAGGAGACTTCATCCGGCGTTCCCCAGCAGACAGCGATCGAACTGTCGATGACGATCGCCACTACGGCCGACCTTCGTCGCGGGCTGAAAGTATCTCTTCAACCGTGATGCCTGTCCTGATGCCCGACTTCTTGTAGTCCCTGATGGCCTGCACCGCGTCTTCCCGCCGCTTGCGGTCGTCGTCGATAGGCACGATCTTGCCAACCGGCTTCCCATGACGTTCGACGATGATCGTCTCGCCGCGCTCGACATCTCCCAGGATCGCCGAAAGTTTGGCCTTCAGTTCGGTTGCTTGAATCGTTCTCATATTATGACCGGTCATTTTGACTGGTCAGAATTAAGACGTCGCGCGACAAGGGTCAAGTCCCCTCGCTCCCCAGCGACAGAATTTCAACTTGCGCCGCAAGATTGGAAAATCCGACCAACCTCCGGCTTCCGTGATCTGCTAGACAGCGCGCCTCCTTCAGGCGGGATCTGCATGCGTCATCATATCCGGACATTCACCGCGCGTCATGAACCGGCGGGCCGGCTGACGTCGCATATCAAATCCGCGCTCGGCGCCGCCGCCGGTATCGCGACTGTCGGCGGCTTCTCCGCCATGACCGAACTGCCGCTGCTGATCGCGCCCCTTGGTGCGACGGTCGTGCTGCTGTTCGGCCAGCCTGCCAGCCCGCTGGCGCAGCCGGTCAACATTTTCGGCGGCTATCTCCTCGCGACGATCATCGCCGTCTCGACCGCCCACGCGTTTCCCGGTGTCTGGCTGGCCGCCGCGCTGGCCGTTGGATTCGTGATCGCGGCAATGCAGGTGCTGCGGGTCACGCACCCGCCGGCCGGCGCCGTGCCGCTGGTGACGCTTTCCGCGCCGCTCCAGAGCGCTTCCCTTTTCGTGACGATCCTGCTCGCCTGCCTCAGCCTGATGGTTCTGGCGCTCGTCCACCATCGCATCCCGCCGCGCGTGCCCTATCCCCGTCCGCTGGGTTGACGGGCGCCCGGCCGCTGATTTTCGCGGAGCCTGTCGGAACCGTCGTTCCTCATACGTCTTCCATGTGTTGAACACGCAAGGAGACTCATCATGAGCTATGTGGACGGTTTCATTCTTCCCGTGCCGAAGACCGAATGGGAGGATTACAGGAAGCAGGCCGAACTCGGCGCGAAGGTCTGGATGGAGCATGGGGCGCTGTCCTATGTCGAGGCCGAGTCCGAAGACGTGCCGGATGGCGAAATCACGTCGTTCCCTCTTGCGGTGAAGAAGGAAGAAGGCGACACAATCGTCTTCTCCTTCGTCACCTACAAATCGCGCGAGCATCGCGACGAGGTGATGAAGAAGGTGATGGCCGATCCGCGGCTGCAGGAAAGCATGCAGAGCATGCCGGCCTATATGAAGCGGATGATTTACGGAGGCTTCAAGGTCTTCGTGGAGCGTTGAGGAGGATGAATGAAGCTTGCAACGGCGAAGAATGGAACACGCGACGGCCGGCTGGTCGTCGTCTCGCGGGATCTGACGCGATGCACGGATGCGTCCTTTCTCGCGCCGACGTTGCAGGCGGCCCTCGATGACTGGCGCAGGATCGCTCCGCATCTTGCAGCGCTGGCTGAATCGCTCGAGGTCGGAGCAGTTCCGTCGAGCCGTTTTCACGTGCACGCCGCGCATTCGCGGCTGCCGCGCGCCTATCAGTGGGCGGACGGCTCGGCCTATGTGAGCCATGTTGAATTGTCTCGGAAGGCGGCCGGTTCCGACACGCCGGATGGGTTTTTCGCCGATCCGTTGATGTATCAGGGAGGCTCCGACAGCTTTCTCGGGCCTCGCGATCCGATACCGCTCATCGATACGGAATGGCGGCTGGATTTCGAGGGAGAACTCGCCGTTATCGTGGACGACGTCCCGCTTGGCGCTTCCGTCGATGTCGCGCGCGATGCCATTCGGCTCGTTGTGCTCGTCAACGACATCTCGCTGCGTGGACTGGCGGCCGCCGAGCTTGCCAAGGGTTTTGGCTTCTTCCAGGCAAAACCGTCCTCTGCCTTTTCGCCGGTGGCGGTGACGCCGGACGAGCTGGGCGACGCATGGGACGGCGGCAGGGTGCATCTGCCGCTTGCCGTCGATCTCAACGGAAAGCCGTTCGGGCGCGCCAATGCCGGCGTCGACATGGCGTTCGACTTTCCCCGGCTCGTCGCCCATGCGGCGAGGACACGTCCGCTGGCGGCGGGCAGCATCATCGGCTCCGGCACGGTGTCGAACAAGCAGGAGGGCGGGCCGGGTCGTCCGATCGCGGAAGGCGGCGTCGGCTATTCCTGCATCATGGAACAGCGCATCGTCGAGAAGCTGGTTCACGGCTCCGCCGGAACCGCATTCCTCAAGGCTGGTGATATCGTGCGAATCGAGATGAAGGACGCGTCCGGCCATTCGATCTTCGGTGCGATTGAGCAGACCGTCGCCGCGCCGTAGGAGGAAATCCGGTGCCCTGGTTCGCGACGCTCACCGGACTTTGGGGCATCGTGATGCTGGCGGTCTTCGTCGCCGCCATCCGCCTCAGCTATCGCATCGAGGCGCGCTCGCCCGACCTGAAGAACAGATCCGGTGTGCCGCGCAAGGCGATGATCTTTCATACGGTCACCAATCTTGGCGTGGCGCGGGATGATGAAACGCAATCGATGCGCCGCCGCATGAACCGGCTTCTGCTGGTCAATCTCTTCGGCTTCGCTGGCCTCGGCGCTTGGCTGGCGATGGTGGAGCAGGGGCCGTGATGGATCTCTGCGGCCATTTCCGCCGCATGGCGAAAAACAACCTCTGGGCCAACGACCGGCTCTGCCGAGCTGTGCTCGCCCTCTCGCCCGGCGAGTTCGAAGCGCCGCGCGTGAGTTTCTTTCCGTCGATCGCGGCGACGCTCAACCATATCCTGTCTATCGACCTCTTCTATCTCGACATGCTGGAAGAAGGCGGCGTCGGCCTTCGCATCTTCGATAGCTGGACGGATTTTGACGATCCGGTGAGACTGGCAGCCGCGCAAGGCGAATGCGACAGGCGCTATCTGGCTTTCTGCGAACGCCTTTCCGCGCCGGACCTCGAACGGCGTGTCGCCACGGATCGCGGCGAGGAGGGGCGGATACTGGAACGCATCGGTGACCTGCTCGCCCATATCTTCCAGCACGACATCCACCATCGCGGGCAGGTGCACGGCACGCTGTCCGGCACATCGGTCGCGCCGCCGCAACTCGACGAATATTTTCTGGACTTCGATCTGCCCCGCCGGCGCGACGAGATGCGGCGGCTGGGCCTGTCAGGCTAGAGTGTGCGAACGTCGTAGCGCGTGATGTAACTATCCGCCGTCACTAAAGTCATCTTCTCGATCTGCGCTTGGGCAATGATCAGGAGGTCGAACGGATCGCCGTGAAAGTCCGGCAAAGTCGCTACATGCAAGGCGTGCTCCGGCGCTATCGGCAACAATTGCACGTCGCTTGCAGAAAGTATGTCGAGCAGGTTGTCCGGCACAACGAGTTTTTTCTTCCTTACCTTGAGCGCGATTTCCCAAAGCGAGGCGACGCTCAGGAATTTCGGATAGTCGCCAAGCAGGATCTCATCGTGTCGAGGCTTAATCCTCGGATCGTCGCCGAGGTCCCAGAGAACGATTTGTGTGTCGAGCAGAAACCGCTGCTCGCTCACTTTACGTATTCATCCCATTCGGGACCGAGTTCGTCGAAATCGGGTGCGATCCAGATTTGCCCTTTCAGGGCTCCGCGAAGCTTTTGCTTAGGCTTTTGGTTCGCGCCCGTAATCTCGACGATGGGACGTCCGTGCCGCGTCACCGTCAGACGCTCGCCTGCTTCGGCTCGGCTCAGAAGTTCCGAGAACTTCGCCTTGGCTTCCGCAACGCTGAAGACTGTGGGTTTGCTTTCTATGTTCACCGTATCGCTCCTATGACCATAATTTAGGTCATATTTGCGAAAATCGCAAACGATGCCGTCTCGCAGTCCTGATGGGAAACTTATCCCCTTAGCTGCTGCACGCCCGTAAAGAGATTGGCGCAGCGGGTGCCGGAACGGCAGTAGGCGAAGACCGGTCCTTCCAGCTCGTCCAGCGCCTTGGCCTGCGCCTCGACGTCGTGAGGCGTCATCTGACCGCTGATGACCGGGACATGGCGGAAGGTAAGGCCTGCCGCCTCGACCGCCTTGCGGATCGTGTCGGCGGAAGGCTGGCCGGCATCTTCATTGTCCGGACGGTTGCAGATCACGCTTTTGAAGCCGGCGGCCTTGATCGCCGCGACATCCTCGACGGAAATCTGGGGGGAAACGGTGTAGTCTTCGGAAATCTGGCGGGGGTTCATCAAGGCTTCCTTGCAAAAGACGGGGCGTTATAGCGCATTGCCCGGAATATGGAACGCGGCCCGTCTCACTTGGGTGGCCGCATCTTTGCGGTCAAGCGTAGCGTGCGCCTTTCAGGAACGTGGCGATCAGGTCGGCCACCTCGTCCGGCTGCTCGACGCAGGGAATGTGACCCGCATCGGCGATGACGCGAAACTGCGAGCCCTTGATGAGGTTCGCCATCGACCGGACCAGATCGGGCGGTGTCGAGCCGTCGTGGTCGCCGACGATGCAGAGCGTCGGCACTGTCAGCGCAGCGGTCGATTCCGTCAGGTCCGCGTCGCGGATTGCCGCGCAGGTAGCGGCATAGCCGCTGGCCGGCGAGCGGACCAGCATCGCCGTATAGCCTGCGAAATTCGCGTTTTCCGGCGAGCGGAACTGCGGGGTGAACCAGCGCTCCATCACCATGTCGGCGATGACCGCGATACCCTCGTTCTGAACCGTCGCGATGCGGTCGTTCCAGACGGCCTCCGTGCCGATCTTGTGCGCGGTGTTGGAGAGGACGAGCGCCGCCACCATGTCCGGATGGCGCGCGGCGAGCCCCTGCGCGATCAGTCCGCCCACTGACAGCCCGACCACGGCCGCGCGGTCGAGCGAGAGATGGGCCATCAGCGCGGCGAGATCCTCGACATGGTCGACGAGGCTGTAGGGTCCAGGCGGCGCTTCGGAAAGCCCGTGGCCGCGCTTGTCGTAGCGCAGCATCCGGTAGCGGCCGGCCAGCCGCTCGACGACATGATCCCATATGCGCAGGTCGGTGCCCAGCGAATTGGAGAACACGATCAGCGGCAGCACCCTGCTGCCGGAGAGTTCATAGTGAAGGACGACGCCGTTGACTCGCGTAAACTTCATGAAGCCTCCTGACCTTCGGCACTTCCGGCAAAAGCCGATGGCTGTCAATCGCTTGAGAGGATCATCATGTCTTTTTGGCGTCGTCTTCCTCACAAGTGAATGTCCACATAGCCTCTGAGCCAATCGATGGGCATTTGCTTTTCGGCGCCGCCATGACATTGGTGGCGCCCGGCCGGATTGGAACAGCCGGTGATATGGAGAGGGCCGTGAGCGACGAAATCGCGGTGGACGTTGCCATCGTCGGAGCTGGTATCGCGGGTGTAGGCGTTGCCGCAGCGATTTCCGGTGATTTGTCCTGTGTCGTCCTCGAGCAGGAGGAGCGGCCGGCCTATCATTCGACGGGCCGCTCGGCGGCGCTTTTCCTGCGCAACTACGGCAACACGGTCATCCGCACGCTGACCGCGGCCAGCGCGCCGATCTACGAAGCCCGCGACACCACGCTTTTTCCCAATCCGCTGCTGACACCGCGCGGGCTGCTCATGGTCGCCAACGAGGACGGCCGGGCAAGTCTCGCCGAGAGCGTGGCAAGCGCGGTGACGATGCGGGAAATCAGCATCGGTGAAGCAGTGTCCCGCGTCCCGATCCTCAACCGCGATTGGCTGGTGGCCGCCGCCTACGATGCGGACGGTCAGGACATCGACGTGGCGGCGCTCCACGAGGGTTTTTTGAAGAAGGCGCGCGCCAACGGTGCTTCGATCGTCTGCCGCGCGCCGGTCGCGCGCGCCGAACGAAAGGATGGCGTCTGGCTTGTGGAGACGCCGGCCGCGCGTATCCGGGCGCGAACGCTGGTGAATGCCGCCGGCGCCTGGGCCGATCGCGTCGCCGCGACCGCCGGGGTCGCGCCGATCGGCCTGCAGCCGTTGCGCCGCTCCATGGCCGTGCTGCCGTCGCCGGAAGGTTTTGACACGCGCAACTGGCCGGCCTTCGAGGATGCGCGCGAGACGTGGTACTGCAAGTCGGACGGCGGGCGCTTCTTCGTCTCGCCGGCCGACGAGGACCCTGTCGATCCGCACGATGCCTTCGCCGACGACATGGTGCTGGCCGAGGGGCTTCATCGCTACGAGCAGGCGGTGACGACGCCGGTCACTCGCGTCGAGCGGAGCTGGGCCGGCCTGCGCACCTTCGCGCCCGACCGCACGCCGGTCGTCGGCTTCGACCGGACTGCGGAGGGATTTTTCTGGCTGGCCGGGCAGGGCGGGTACGGCATCCAGACGGCGCCGGCCCTGTCGAAGCTCGCCGGCGACATGATAAGGGGCCTCGCCCCCGCCGCCGATGTCGAGAGCGCCGTCGAGGCGCTTTCGCCCAACCGTTTCCGTTGACCATCAAAAGGAGAGAAAAATGGCAACTTCCATCAAGCGCCTTCATGCCGGCCCGCGCATGAGCCAGGCCGTCATTCACGACAACACCGTCTATCTCGCTGGTCAGGTCGGCAGGCCGGGCGGCACGGTGGCCGAGCAGACGAAGGATATTCTGGAGGCGATCGACAAGCTGCTGGCGGAGGCCGGTTCGCACAAGTCGAAGCTCCTGCAGACCATCATCTGGCTTGCCGACATGAAGGACTTCGCCGAGATGAACGCCGTCTGGGACAAGTGGGTCGACGGCCCCAACGCGCCTGCCCGCGCCACCGGCGAAGCCAAGCTCGCGGGTCCGGAATATCTGGTCGAGATCATCGTTACCGCAGCGATCTGAACACCGTTCAATCGCAATTGAACACTGTTCAATCGACCTGAAACAGGCTTCGCCGCCCCTCGCGGCGGCGCTTTTTCATTCCCGCGCGGGCGCGAAGCGGGCCACCAGCGTATGGCTCTCGGCCGCATAGGTGAGGCGTACCTGAGTAATCGCCTTGCCTCCGCTCCACGTCCGGCGTTCCACCACGAGGGATGGGGTACCCTTGGGAATGTCGAGCGCCTTCGCCGTCTCGCGATCGGCCGACGCCGCCATGATCCGATGCTCGGCGTCGCTCCACGGCACCTGGGCGATCAGCCATGCGCTGGGAGATTCCACCGAAAAATCGACGGCCTTCGATTCCGGCACGGTTTGCTGGTTGATCAATCGCCGTTCGAGGCAGAACGGCCTGTCGCCCGCGAAATGCACGCAGGTGAGTTCGAGCAGCGGCGTGCCTTCCTCGACATCGATCCGGTCGCAATCGGCGGCGGCTGCGGCAAAGGTCCGCCGTTCTAGCAACTGGTAGCGATAGGAAAGGCCGAGGGCCAGAATCTCGGTCTTCGTGTCGTGGATTTCGAGAATCGCCGCCTGCGATTGCGGCCGGCGCACGAAACTGCCGGACCGCCGCCGCCGCTCGATCAGTCCGGCCCTGACGAGTTCGGTCAGCGCCTTGTTCACGGTCATCCGCGAACAGCCATACTGCTCAGTCAGCACATGCTCGAACGGGATCCTGTGGCCGGGCGGCCATGCGCCGGACACGATCTTTTCCGTGATGTCGGAAAGGATGCGCTGGTGCAGCGATCCTTGCGACCGGCCGTCCTCGGCCGGAATGGCGTGGGCGTCCAAGGCGGTCTCCCCGGCCGTCGTCATAGTCCTTTGCGGGACCTGCGTCACGCGCCTGAAGCCAGTTCGGACATGGCCTTGCGGAAGCCCCGCGATATTGCCTCGCGGGCCTTGTGGCGGCCATCGGCGACCAGTTTCCTGCCGGCGACCCAGACATCCTTCGGTTTCACGCGGCCGGCAAAAATCCATGCGTCGAGAACGCCGTCATGCGCGGTCGTTTCCAGTCCGGGCCAGGACAGATCGAGCGAGACGAGATCGGCCGCCGCGCCCGCTTCGATGGCGGCAGGCGGCGCGCCGAGCGCCTGTGTGCCGCCGGCAAGCGCCGCGTCGAACAGGGCGCGTCCGGTCGATCCGCCGGGCTCGGCGATCACGTTGCGGGCTCGATGGGCCAGCCGCTGCGAATATTCGAGCTGCCGCAATTCGTCGGTCACGCCGATCAGCACGTTGGAGGCGGAACCGATG
>OEIU01002300.1_pt1 | contig 10388 bp, 9 predicted proteins | sample 1539221 | NCBI WGS metagenome assembly OEIU01 (sample SAMN03792071, study PRJEB22550) | activated sludge metagenome | feature: wastewater treatment plant; material: activated sludge; isolation source: Wastewater treatment plant of a petroleum refinery complex | place: Argentina: Zarate | collected... | reverse complement strand
GGAACAGGGGAACAGGGGAACAGGGGAACAGGGGAACACAGATTCTACGAGGGAGGTGCGGCAACGTTGGTTGCGCGTGTGAGCAGAGACCGCACCGCCGCAGAACACTGCGCGGCGAACGCCGGATCGGTCCAGAGGTTGTTGTGGCCTGCGCCGTCGATCATGGCGAGCGTGGACTTTGGGGCCGCGGCGACGATGGCCTGGGCGTCTTCGGGCGGGCTGATGGGATCGAGCGAACCGTGGAGGACCAGCAGCGGAACGCTCGCGGGGAGGCGGGCGGCGTGGAGGGCGGTGTCGAAGCCGCCCGCCGTGGGGGAGAGGGCCCAGGAGAGGCCATAGCCGAATCGGAGGCCGAGCAGGGCCATCGCGGGGCGGAGCGTGGCGCGATAGGGGAGGCCTCGCACGCGCAGGACGTTGCGGGCGGGCACTCGCGGGATGCGGTAGGGGGCTTCGGCGATGACGGCGGCGATGGGGCTCGCGAGGGCGGGTCGCGGGCGTGCGGCGCGGGCGGCGGCGGCGACGATGGAGACGCCGGCGCCCAGGGAGGCGCCGTAGAGAATGAGACGCGATGCGCCCGGCACCGACCGCTCGGCGGCGCGGTCGGTGGCACCGTCGGTGGTCAGCGTGTCGATGAGGGCGATGAGGTCCTCGTGCTCGCGGGCGCGAAGGGTGAAGCCGCCGGGCGGGCTGTCGCCGTGGGCGGGGAGGTCCCAGAGGATCAGGCGTGCGGCGAGCGGGGCGAGGCCCGCCAGGCGGGAGAGCATCATCACGCGCGAGTCGCCCCAGCCGTGGGTGAGGATGATGGTGGGGCCGCTCGGGCTCAGGCCCTGGACGTCCCAGACGGGAAGATCGCGGGACCGGGAGCGGAAAGTCCAGCTGGCGAACGCGAGGCCGCGCGTGGGCGGGTCGCCGACGAGGAGTTCGGACGGGTCGCCGGGGAGGTTCCTCGCGACGGCAAAGCCATAGGTGCGGCGCGCGGGGTGGATGAGCACCCACGCGGTGTAGAGCACCATGGACGCCCAGGCGAGGAGGAGGCCGAGGGCGAGAAGGATGAGGAGTCCCATGGAGGCGAGGAATAGGCACCCGGGCGCGACGCCCGTGCAAGGATGGGGTCAACTGCTGAGGAAGCGTTTGATGTGGGCGAAGACACTGGAGACGTCGTTGAACGTGACGACGATGAGGAGGGTGCCGATGAGCACGAGGCCGAGGATGGCCGCGGCGTTCTGGAAGCGCACGGAGGGCGGCCGACCGGTGAGCTGCTCGTAGATGAGGAAGACCATGTGGCCGCCGTCGGCGATGGGCATGGGGAGGAAGTTGATGACGGCGAGGTTGACGCTGATGAGTGCGAGGAAGAAGAGGAGCCAGACCGGGCCCCTCTCGGCGACGCTCACGCCGAGGTGGGCGATGCCGACGGGGCCCTTGAGATGCTCGGGCTTGACGGTGCCCTGGAAGAGGCGGGCGAAGGTGAGGTAGGTGTTCATCATCACGCGGTGGGTCTCGTGGAGGCCCATCGGGATGGTGTCGAGGATGGAATCGGCCTTCCAGACGAACGACTCGGGCTCGAACACGGTGGAATCGAGCGGGTTGTTCCAGCCGAGGCGGGAGAGCGCGGCGACCTCGTCGCGGGTGAGCTTCCAGGTGACCTTCTCGACGGCGGGCTTGGCGGCGTCGTCGCTCGGGGAGGGGAGTTGCACGTCGAGCGTGACCGGGGCATCGGGGGCGGCGCCGGTGATGGCCTTGAGCTCGTCGCGGAGGGCCGCGAGGGTGGCGACGGGCATGCCATTGATGGCGGTGATCCGCGAGCCGGGGCTGATCGAGGGGAGCAGACCGCCGCTGGGTGTGGGGAGTCCGGAGTTCTTTTCGGCGAGCGGCCAGACGGAGACCAGGGAGGTCATGCTCGCGCTGTCGGTGGGTGCAAAGCCGATCTGGCCTTTGTCGGTGGGGCGGACGTCGCCGAGCGACTTGCGCTCCCAGGTGCCCGGGGAGGTCTGGCGGATGACCACGATGGGGATGGGCGAGTCCTTGTGCTTGCGGATCTCGGTCACGCCGGCGGCGACGCTGGGCCACACCACGGAGCCGATGCGCTCGAAGATGTCGCCGCGCTGCAGGCCGGCGATGGCGGCGGGGGTGCCCTTCTCGACGGTGTCCACCGCGAGCACGGGGGTGAGGCCGAGGAGGTGGTAGAAGCGGTAGGGGTCTTTGCCATCGCCGATGAGCACGCGGGCGGGGACGAGCTTGGCGTCGGGGGTGATCCGGACGGTGACGCGCGAAGCGCCGTTGGCGGGATCGGCGAAGGTGGCGGAGACGGGCTTGCCCCCGGAGCGTTCCACGGCCTGGTCGAGGGTGTAGGGAGAGTGGGCGGGGACGCCGTTGATCTCGACAAGGCGCATGCCGGCCTCAAGGCCCGGAAAGCCGTGCTCTGCAAGGCTGGCCGCGAAGGCGGCCTTCTGGCGTTTGGTGTGGGCGACGAGCAGGCGGTCGGAGGCCAGCGGGGCCACGCCGATGGAAAGCATGTGCGAGCCTGCGTCTTCCTCGGGAGTGATCTGGAAGTGGAGCACCCCGCTCACACCGGGTCGCTGGACATCGATCTTGAGCGGCTCGCCCCTGGGGGCCATGGCCACGGCCAGGGAGATGTCGTTGAAGTGGCTGGGGGCCTCGCCGTTGATGGAAAGCACGGTGTCGCCGGGGCGGAGGCCCTTCTCGGTGACGCCGAGTTCCCTGGCGTTGGTCGCCTCCGCGGCGTACGCGGGCTTCTCGGGATCGACGACCAGACCGATGCGGGGCGGCTCCTGCCTGAGGCCCACGGCGGGATTGAAGACGATAATGAACAGGATCGCGGCGGTGATGATGTTGAAGACCACGCCGGCGGAGATCACGATCATCCGCTTCCAGGGGACGCAGTTCTGGTAGGAATCGGGCTCGTCGGACTTGGCGGAGGGGTCGGCGTCTTCCTGGCCGAGCATTTTGACATAGCCGCCGAAGGGGAGGTAGTTGAGGCGATACTCCGTGGGGCTGATTCCCTCGGCGAGCCGGGCACGGGCGAGGTCTCGTTTCTCGCCGGCGTCGGCGCTTGCGTCCTGCTGGAGTTGCTTGTACTCGGGCTCGCTGGAACCCTTGCGAAGGCCGAGGCCCTTGCGGTAGCTCACCAGCGCCGGGCCGAAGCCGACGGCGAAGGCGAGGACGCGGATCCCGGCCCAGCGGGCGGCGAAGAAGTGGCCGGCCTCGTGGATGATGATGATCGCGCTGAAGCCGAGGATGACCAGCAGCAGGTCGGGGACGGACATGAGGGCTTCGAGCAGTCGTTCCATTGCGTGATCCTAGACGGGAACGGGGGGTTTTCCGGCCCGCCGCGCCCGCCGGGGAATGATCGGACGTTTGGGGCGGGGTGTGGGATGAATACGTGCGAATCGCGGGGCCGGGAAAGAGCGCGGCCCGATCGCTGGGCGACCGGGCCGCGGGGTTCTCGGGCAACCGGAATCCGGGGGTTCGAGGGCAGAGCCCCGCGTATCCCCGGCGTGGATCACTTGCCGTACTTCACGGCGCAGCCGTAGGGCACGGTCTCGGCGGGGTCGGCGGCCTTGGAGGCCAGGACTTTGTCGAGGGCCATCTTGGCGTAGTTCTTGTCACCGACGGTTCCGGAGCGGAAGTCGCCGTTGTCGATCGCGCCCTTGTAGGCGATCTTGCCGTCGGTGCCGATGACGAACACGTGCGGGGTGTTGGTCGCGCCGTAGGCGTGGCCGGTGGCGCCGGACTCGTCGAGGAGGATGGGATACTCCATCTTCCAGTCGGTCTTCATCTTGGCGTTGAACTCCTTGCCCGAGCCCTGCTTGCCGGCCGCGCCGGAGTTGATCGCGAGGATCTGCACGCCCTTGGTGTGGTACTCCTCGTAGAGCTTGTTGAAGGTCATCGTCTCCTTGGTGAAGTGCATCGAGACGCCGGGGCACTCGGGATTGAACCAGAAGAGCACGACGGCCTTGCCCTTGTAGTCCTCGAGCTTGACGGTCTTGCCGTCGGTGTCGGTGAGCGCGAAGGCGGGGGCCTCGTCGCCGATCTTCACGCCCTTCTTCTCGGCCTTCTTCTCGGCCTTCTTTTCGTGCTTGTGGCCGGCGTCGCCGTCGTGCTTGTGGCCCGGCTCGGTCGCGGGGGGCTCGGCGAACGTGCGGGAGGCCACGGAGACGCTCAGGGCGAGGCCGCCGGCGAGCATGAGAGCGGTCACAAAACGGGTCTTCATTCGAAACACTCCTTTGATTGAACCTGCTGATTCAGTCTGTGTATTCGCGAGTCGGAGGTCCGCCGGCAACACGCCGCGGGCCGCCGCGATTGGTCAGGGATAGGGCTTGGGATCGACCGGGGGACGCCGGGGTGTCTGGGGAAGGTCGGTGGGACGGAGGGCGGGGCCGGGAGTGGCCGGGGCCGCGCCGGGGGAGGATTGGATGATGTAGAAATCGGGGGTGTCGGAACCGCGACGAACCTCGAGGACGCCCGCGAGGGCCGTCCTCTCGCCGTCGGGATCGCCCAGGCGGAGGATCAGCGAGGATCGGGCGGCGTCGGCGTCCTTGATGGCGTCGGCCAGCGGGACGCAGTCCTCATAGGGGAAGAACGTCATGCGGGTGGCCGCCAGGGAGGAGATGCTGACCCCCGACGGGAGCCACTGGATCTGCACGTCGCGGGTGTCCTTGGGGAGTTCGCGCGGGACGCGGGCCCGGGCCTCGTCGATCGCCTTGGCGTCGTCGGACCTGTGCGGGCGATCCATCGAGGAAATAATCGGCAGCTTGAGCGAGACCTGGGCCTGCTCGCCGAAGCAGGACTCGTTGCAGACCATCCACGAGAGTCTGGCCTTGATGGCGTCGGTTGACTCGGGCTTGGCGCTTGCCGGGATGTGCAGGGTGGTGAGGAGGGTCAGCGAATCGAAGTAGACGTGGTTGAGCAGCTCGCCCGGCTCTATGTTGCGGACGGGCGTGGGCCACCGCAGGGCGTCCACGGTGTATCCCGTGGGGAGGTCGAACTCGATGGTGGGGGGGAGGCCGCTGTCGTTGCGCCCGTGCCAGTACATGTGCCACTTGGGCTGTATCTTGAACGACACGCCCAGCGTCACGGTCGTGCCGGGGACGGCCCCGGTCTGGTCGCAGATCAGCGAGGTCTTCACGTGCAGCGCTTTGTCGGGTTTGATCGGCTTCTCGATGGGAACGGAGGATTCCGGCGGCGCGCCCGCGCCACCCAGGCCCAGCCAGACGCACAGCAACGCGGCCGTGCGGCCCGCATGGAGCGTGCGATTGTTGGAAGATGGCTTGCTCATCGGTTTGCAGACGTTTCCCATGCACGCCCCATTCGGGAGCCGGATGATCGGTTCGGAGGGGTCCTCGGGCACCACCCATTTTCCGCGGGGAAGGGTTTTGGATGGTAGGGGCGGTCCCGGGTGTGCGAATGAGGAGATAAGCGAGCGAACCCCCCGTGAGTGATACCGGCGTGACGACAGGCGGTTGAGTTGGTACGCTGTCGGGATGAAGATCCGGTACGACTCACGCGTGGGTAGGTGGCTGGCGGTCATGGCCCTGTGCTTGTTGGGGGGGACCCTCGCGGGGTGCGAGGACATCAGCGACAAGAACATCGAGTTCGCGACCCTTGCGGAGACCAGATCCCTGCTCCAGGACAAGCCCGGGGTGGCTCGGGCGGTGGACGTTCGCCCCGGGGCCGAGTTCGCCGCCGGACACCTGCCGGGCGCCGTGAGCCTGGAACTGGCCGATGTGTCGGCCACCAAGGACAGCATCGACCCGGCTCTGGCCGCCTACAAGTTCTTGATCGTCTACGGCTCGGACCCGGGGAGCGGATCGGCACGCGCGATGGCCAAACGACTCATGACGGCGGGTCACAAGGGCGTGAAGTTCTTCGCGGGCGGGTACGCGGAGTGGGTGGGGTCGGGGCTCAGGCCCGAGACGGGCGGGCCCCCGGCGGCCCGCTAGGGCACGCGCGGGCGCGTCGGGCCCGTCGGGCCCGTCGGCGACGAGCCGACATCGCACGGGCGCACAACAGACCGGGAGAACCGATCCATGTCCACCAACGCCGAAGTGATTCACAAACGCACCTACCCGAGCATCATGGAGTGCATCGGGCAGACGCACCTGGTGCGGCTCAACCGCGTGGTTCCGGCCGGCGGGGCGGAGGTGCTGCTCAAGCTCGAGTTCGACAACCCCGCGGCGAGCGTGAAGGACCGCATCGGGAAGGCGATGATCGAGGACGCCGAGCACAGGGGCCTGATCCGGCCCAAGGGGGGCAAGGGTCCGAGCGACCCGGGCACGCACATCATCGAGCCCACGAGCGGGAACACCGGCATCGCGCTGGCATTCGTGGCCGCGGCGAAGGGGTACCGGCTGACGCTGGCGATGCCCGAGACGATGAGCATCGAGCGCCGGGCCCTGCTCAAGCACATGGGGGCGAACCTGGTGCTCACGCCCGGGGAGAAGGGGATGAAGGGGGCGATGGTCCGGGCCCAGGAGCTGGTGGCCGAGACGGCCGATTCGTGGATGCCCCAGCAGTTCGACAACCCGGCCAACCCGGCGATCCACGAGGTCACGACGGGCGCGGAAATCTGGGCCGACTCGGGCGGGAAGATCGACGCGATCGTGTCGGGGGTCGGCACGGGGGGGACGATCACCGGAGTGACGCGCTACATCCGGGGCGGCGGTCGCAATCCGAACTTCAAGGCCATCGCGGTCGAGCCGGTCACCAGCCCGGTGATCTCCGGCGGTCAGCCGGGGCTGCACAAGATCCAGGGCATCGGCGCGGGCTTCATCCCGAAGAACCTCGACACGACGCTGCTCAGCGGCGTGGAGACGGTGAGCAACGACGAGGCCTTCGAGTGGGGGCGGCGGCTGGCCAAGGAGGAAGGGATTCTCGGCGGAATATCGACGGGGGCGAACGTGTGCGTGGCGGCCCGGCTGGCCGCCAAGCCCGAGTGGAAGGGCAAGCGGATCGTGACGATCGCGTGCTCGTTTGGAGAGCGGTACTTGAGCACGCTGCTGTTCCAGTCCCAATAAGGCCCGCTCACGCGTTGCACCGAGGCCGATGGACATCGCGAACCGCCCGCGCGGAGGCGAGATCACGCCTGGGGATGCTCACTTCCGGTCGAGGGATGGAGCATCCTTGTTGAAGTACAGAACGAGACGGGCGAGGGGCGAGGCCCACCCCTCGAGAATTGCGTCGGACCTGTCCCAGCGTGCAGCACAGCGGTCGAGGAACGCAGCAGAGCTCAACCGATGCGGGATGGACTTCGGCGTCGATGGTCCGTCCCTGGCGACACCCGCTTGGCGTTCCGAGAAATCCCAAGGCGGCGCCACGAAAAGCAAGTCCACCCGCTCCGCCCCGGTATTCGATGGTGAGCGGTGGGTTGCGAGGGAGACATGCGCCTGTGAATGCCGCGGACCCAATCGGCAAGACCCCGTTTTGGGAGTCGGCGCGGCGGGTGCTGGTCACGGCCGGCGTCCGCGCGGCCAGTTCTGCGCGTGGGGCGTGCCTGCGGTGGCGTGCGGAGGCCAAAGTCGCGGAACTCTCACCCGATCGTTCGCGAACGCCGATGCACAGGAAACGGGCAAGCACGCCGCCGGATGGGTCCGGGCCTTCTCGCCCACAGTCCTCCCGCGAAGAAGGATTATCCCATGGCAGGCATCGCACTCGTCAGCGCCGTCACATCATCCGCCGCCTCATCGTTCATCAGGAACCCACCCGCAAACCAGAAAACCGCGCAGAATCCCATCGCCGCCTCGCAATCCGAGGCGAACGAGACCATCGCCGTCACCCGCGCCGAGGCCGCCAAGGGCGACCAGACCGCCATTCGCAAGCTCGCCTCGTTGCAGCGGGCCGAGCAGGCCCGCCAGACCGCGCAGGCGGGGAGCGCCTCGAAGTCGGCGGCGAAGACCGACAACGATGGCGACCACGACGGCGGCGCGAAGGAAGCCGACGCCGCGACCAATTCGGCCGCGTCAAGGTCCGCCACCACGAGCACCAATCACCTCGACACCCAGGCCTGACCAGAACTCGCAAGCCGGAAGCACCACGCCGCCGACGCGGTCCACACGATCGCGCCGGCAGTTTCTTCATGGTGGTGCCCGGTCCTCTTCGCCGACGGCTACCTGGCGGGGGCGGGATTCGTGTGCTTCTGGGCTTCCTCGGCGGGCTCGGCGTCCTTCTCGCGGCCCATCGCATCGAACTTGACCTCGCTGCTTGTGCCGTTCTCCACCACGTCGACCTCGTAATAGAACTCCTTCACGGTCGTGTGGTTCTTGAACACGGCGGCGGGATGGGCCTTCTTCAGGGCCGCGAGTGCCTCGGCTGGGATGGCGGACTCTTCCACGAGGCCCTCGACCTGCATGACGTGGCCGCCGGGAGAGATCGTCGCGGTGTGCTCGCCGCGCTTGGTGGTGTATTCCACTTCGTAGGCGATCGCGCCGTCCTGCTCTTCCTTGACGACCTGCTTGACCCGCCCGGCGGGGGCGAGCTTTGCGATGGCCGCACGGACGGCCTCGGGGACATCGGCGAGCTTGATCGGGGTCTCGTCGGCCTCTTCTGCGGGCGACTTCGTGGGGGCTTGTGCGTCGCTCGTTGGCTGCTGGGCCAGCGCGAACAAGCCGCCGCCGCTCAGGAGTGCGAACGCGACCACGCCGGTGCCGACAACTCGATGCTTCATGGCGAATCCTTCCGTTGAATGCTCGCTCGGGGCGAGAGGCTTGGCGACATCCCGTGGCGCACGCTGCGGTGATTCGAGGATCATTCCCGCGAACACACGAGCAAACATGACGGCCAGATGAAGACGTTGCATCGGCATGATCAAATGAGGTCTCGTGGTGTTGGAGTGGCCTCACGTGTGGCCATCCACGCCATCTCGGTGCTCGTAACACGAATGGAGAAACCTACCAGCGCTCGGGCGGCGGATCGTTCCTTGCGTGGCGCCCGCTCCGCCGTGGAGTGGATGAGCCCCGTGCCCTCAACTCTTTCAGGAGATCACCCATGAGATCGTTCGAATCCTTCCAAGCGCGGCTGGGCACCATCGCCGGAGCGTTGTGTTGTCTGCTCACAAGCGGCCTGGCGCTCGGACAGACCACACCCCCGCCGGTGCCCACCGGGGCGTGCTGCGTGACCGATGCTGCGGGCGTCGTGACTTGCTCGGTACTGACCGACGATGCCTGCGACGCGGCCCACGGTCGCTACAAGGGCAACAACGTGGCGTGCGCCGCCGGCAACGCCTGTCCTCCGCCACCGACCGGCGCGTGCTGCGTGACCGGCGCGGCGGGCGTGGCGAGCTGCTCGGTCGTGACGAAGGGCGCTTGCCGCTCCGCCCACGGCCGCTATCAGGGCAACGCCGTGGCCTGCGCCGCTGGCAACGCCTGTCCCCCGCCACCCCCGAAGGGCGCGTGCTGCGCCGCCTCCGGACGCTGCAACGTGACCACCCAGGCCCGCTGCACGGCGAAAGCGGGAACGTACCAGACCGACGGCTCCACGTGCACGCCCAATGTCTGCCCGCAGCCCGCCCGCGGTGCGTGCTGCACCACCGAGCACAACGCCGCCTCCTGCGCGATCGACACCGCGGCCCACTGCGCCGGCGAGCAGGGCACCTACCAGGGTGACAACTCCACGTGCGCCGTGACCACCTGCCCGGCGCCCGTGCTGGGCGCCTGCTGCACCACCGAGAACAATCTCGCCTCCTGCGAGATCACCACCGCGGCCAACTGCACCGCCGAGCAAGGCGCGTACCAGGGCGACAACTCGGTGTGCGCCGCGACGACCTGCCCGCAGCCGATCGTCGGCGCGTGCTGCATCGCTGCGACCGCTACCGCCGCGCCTCGCTGCACCATCGGCACGGTCGCGAACTGCGCGACGGCCACGGGCACCTACGGCGGCGACGCCTCTACCTGTCGCAGCGCCAACTGTCCGACCGCCTGTCCCTGCGATTGGGACCACAGCGGAGCCGTGAGCCACATCGACTTCTTCGTCTTCATGAACGATTTCCTCGCGGGCCAGGGAGACTTCAACGGCGACGGCGTCACCAACAACCAGGATGTCACCGATTTCCTGAGTTGCTACAACAATCCGCCCGTCGGCTGCGTTCGTTCCGGCGGCGGAGGCGACCACGGCGACCACGGCGACCACGGCGACCACGGCGATCACGGCGATCACGGCGATCACGGCGATCACGGCGATCGCGGCGATCGCGGCGATCATGGCGGCCACGGCCGCTGACCACCTCGCACGGGCGAGGTGTATCTTTGGGCGGCTCGTGCCAGGTCGCACGGGCCGCTTTTCATCGACAGTGCTCGGTTCACAGCTGAGAACCTTGTCGCGCTGACCTGGCCTGAGAATCCCGAGCCAGTCCGGATGAGAGTTTTTCGGGTACAAGG
>OEIU01002299.1_pt1 | contig 10391 bp, 12 predicted proteins | sample 1539221 | NCBI WGS metagenome assembly OEIU01 (sample SAMN03792071, study PRJEB22550) | activated sludge metagenome | feature: wastewater treatment plant; material: activated sludge; isolation source: Wastewater treatment plant of a petroleum refinery complex | place: Argentina: Zarate | collected... | reverse complement strand
GCCGGGTTCGGTGGGCGTGCCCCGGGCCCCGCGCGCGGCGGGTGGGAGTGCCGGGCCAATCGCGGCCCCGCCGCTGCCGATGACGGCGACGTGCAGCGCCTGTTCGCCGCTGCGCGCCTTCTGGCCATCCCCGCAGAAGCTCGGAGCCCGGTCGTGCAGGCTTTCGCGCGGCTGCTGCTGCTCGGAATCGGAGACACGAGCCCGATAGCCGGCCGCGATCACGGCTGAGACGAGGGTCGCCACGGGCGTGCCGTCCTCGAGCGCGAACTGCGCCGTGCCATTGGCGTAAGACACCTGTGCCGAGTGCACGCCGGGGACATCTTCCAGGGCCTGACGGACATGCGCGGCGCACGAGTCGCAGGTCATGCCGCTGATCACGAGTTCGGTCATGGGGCCTCTTTCAGTTGAGTTCATTGCACAGGCGCTTCACGCCTGCCTGGGCGGCGCTGGGCAGCCGTCCGGGCCGCAACGCCGATTCGCCGGCGCGACAAAGTCCCATACCGACACTGCGACCATCGCTGCCAGGCCGACGTAGAGCAGCCTCTCGGCGCCGGTGAAACTGGCGATGAGCACGATGGTCGGGCCGACCATGCCGAGCACGCTACGGTGCCACTGGTGATGGCTGAACCAACCCAGCGCGTTGGCCAGCAGCGCCAACCCAGCGAACAGCGGGAGGAGCACGGTGATGAACACGACTTCGAACTGGCTCAGGAAGCCGAGCCCAAGAGCCGCGCCGAGACTGGCCAGAGCGGGGAAGCAGGCGCCGCAACCCATCGCCGAGACGATGCTGCCCAACGCCCCGGCCTTGTTCGCGACGCGCGTCATGACGGTGTTCATGCGGGCACTCCTTGCTGCGGTTTCAGCGCTTGACGGTGGACGGATAGCCCGCGTTCTCGGTCGCCTGGGTCAGCTTCTGTGCGCTGGCCTTGGTGTCGTCGAAGGTCACGACGGCCTGGCGCTCCTCGTAGCTCACGGCGACCTTGCTCACGCCGTCGACCTTCGAGATCGCCTTCTTCACCGTGATCGGACAGGCCGCGCAGGTCATGCCCGGCACGTCCAGCGTCACGGTCTGCGGCGCCGCCTGCACGGCGGCCGCGCTGAAGAGGGCGAGGGCGGCGATCGGGATCAGCTTCGTCATGGGGCACTCCTGGTCAGTAGAACAGTGGAAGGACAAACGGAAAGGCCAGCGCGATCAGCACCAGCACGGCGACGACCCAGAACACGGCCTTGTAGGTGGAACGCACCTGAGGTATCGCGCACAGCTCGCCTGGCTTGCACTGCTGCGCCGGTCGATAGATGCGCCGCCCGGCGAAAACCATCGCGACGAGGGCCGCACCGATGAACAGCGGGCGATACGGCTCCAATGCCGTGAGGTTGCCGATCCACGCACCGCTGAAGCCCAGGGCCACCAGCACCAGCGGACCCAGGCAGCAGGTGGACGCCAGGATCGCCGCCAACCCGCCAGCGAAGAGCGCACCACGCTCGGTCTGCGATTCGTTCATGCAACTTCCTCGGTGTGATGGGGAGACGATGGCGTAAGCTTATTTCCGTACTCATGTACGGAGTCAAGCGCTATGCAAACCGATCCGCCGGGCCTCACGATCGGGGCCGTCGCCAAGGCGGCCGGGGTCAATGTGGAGACCGTCCGCTTCTACCAGCGCAGGGCTCTTCTGCCCGAGCCGGACCGGCCGTACGGGAGCATCCGACGCTATGAGGCGAAGGACGTGGCGCGGGTGAAGTTCGTGAAGGCCGCGCAGCGGCTCGGATTCAGCCTCGACGAAGTGGCAGGACTGATGACGCTCGACGATGGGGCACACTGTGCCGAGGCGCGCATGCTTGCCGAAGGAAAGCTCGCCGACGTGCGCGCCAAGCTGAAGGACCTGCGGCGCATCGAGTCGCTCTTGAACGGCCTGGTGCGCGAGTGCGGCTCGCGCAGCGGCCGCGTCTCATGCCCGTTGATCGCCGCGCTGCAAAGCCCGTGATGCGCGTCTGCCAGATCTCAAGCGCAGGGGCCGAACACACAGCGCCTGTAAGAAAAGCGCGTCGGTTTGCGTCTGTACGATTTCCGGCCATCGAGGCGGGGCACGGGATGTCACGATGGTCGACTGCGGCGCTGCACGACGGCGGAGGTTCATGATGTTTGCGCGATGGCAACAGCGGCACGGTACGCAGGTGGCCTTGAACGGTAAGCCCGTGGCCATCGAATGGTCGCGCGCGGCGCAGGCTGCTCTGGTGCCGCGAACGCACCCGCTGACCTTGGAGCTCGAGCTCTACTTCTCCTGCCTGGTCAAGAAGTTTGTGCACTTTCACGAGTCGGTGCCCGAACGGGAAACGATTGCCATCAACGACCAGTTGCGGATCTGCTTCCGCATTGTCACGTCCACCGCCTGCTCGATGGACGTTGCGCAACGCCTCGGTCGCCAGCCCGAAGTCGAGTTGGACGGCAGCGTCGCGCGCAAGCTGGCACCCAAGGGCGTCTGGATCGATCACCGCCGGGGTGCCTGGGCGGCGGAGTACTGGATGTGAAACCGATGCATGACGACCCGACGCAACTGCGGCGCAGGCGCCTGGGCGCCTGGGTCATTCCCCTTGTGCTGCTGTGCGTCCGGCCGATGAACGTCGCGGCGCAGGCCGCAAGCCAGCCCCTGCAGAAGCATCCCGACGTGATCGCAGTGAAGGTACGCGTCAGCGGCCCCGGGCGTTTCGACTTCGACGTGATAGTCTCCTCAACTTACGACACGCCCGCGCGCTACGCCGACGCGTTCAGGGTGAGCACCGCAGACGGGGTTGTCTTGGGCGAGCGCGTGCTGCTCACGACCATGCCGACGAGCAGCCGTTCACGCGTGACCTCCATGGCATCGTGGTGCCACCCGGGGTCAAGCGAGTCGTTGTCCAGGCCCGCGACAGCCAGTTCGGCTATGGCGGCAAGACCGTCGAAGCCTCGCTGCCGGGGCGGAACTGAACGTGGTGCCTGGCGACCCGCACGCAGCCGCGGCGGGCTCAAGCAGATGAAGACAGCGCCGCGGTGGCGGTGTCACGCAAGAAGCGCTGGATGAGCGCCGTATCTGCCACCGGAGCCAGGTCTTTGGCTTGCCCCTGCCGACCGGTGGGTTCGACATGGTAGGGCTGGTCTCCGAGCGAGCGGTCCAGGCGGTACTCGCCGCCGCAGTTGCGGCAGAACACCGACGCACCGGCGGACTGTTCACGCCGCACGACCAGGGTCGGCCCACACATCAGGCAGTGCTGCAAGGGAATGCCGTCATCGCTGTGCCCGGCGATGTGGTCGAGCAGTCCCTCGGACCCCAGCGCCAGAAAGTGACGGCCGAGCGAGACATCGAACTGCCGGCCCAGCGCGCCGGCAATGTGGTCCAAGGCTTGCGGTACAGGCATCGCGACCCTGTACGGGCGTGTGCTCGTCATCGCGTCGAAGGCATCGCAGATGCCCACCACACGCGCTGCGTGCGGAACGGCGTCGCCCACCAGCCCTTGCGGATAGCCCTGGCCATCGGGCCGCTCGTGGTGCGATTGCACGGCGTCGATGGCCCAGTGCGCCAGGGGATGACCCGCGAGCAGCCTGCCGCCCAGTTCCGGATGGGTCTGAATTACCGCACGTTCATCGTCGTTGAGCGCAGAGGGCTTGCGCAGGATGGCATCGGGAATGCCAACCTTGCCCAGGTCGTGCAGGAAGGCACCGACGCTCACGCGCGCGCAGACGGCAAGCGACGTTCCGGCGCGCTCGCACAAGAGCGCTGCATACCGCGACACACGCCACAGATGCCCGCCGGTGTACGGATCGCGCGCTTCCACCACCCAGGCCATCGCCAGCAGACTGGCGAGCAGCGCTTCATGGTCGGCATTCTTGAGGGATGTGGCGGTGGACGTCGTGGCGGTCTCGACGGCAGGTGGGGGCGCTGCCCGCGAGAACATCTTCAGCCAGTTCAAGGAAATGTCTCCTATGGTGCCGTGCCGAATCGCCGCATGAACTGCCGGTCGATGCGGTCCTTCCACCGCCAGACCCAGGATCCGCTCCAGGACCAGCGTCCCCAGGTGGCCAGTGCATGCCGGTCGCCGGTGCTGATGAGGTACAGCGCGCGGGACTGCGGCGTCCATGCCTGAAGTCGGGTGCCCTCGCAGAACGCACGCAGGTTCCCGGCCAGCACCGGGCCGGCGCGTACTGCAAACACGCCGGACTTCGGGCGCATGTCGGCGTAGGCCGCGACATCGCCCGCAGCAAAGATGTTGGGGTGCGAGGTGCTCTGCAGCGAACGCCTCACGCGGATGAACCCGCGTTCGTCGGTGGCCAGACCGCTTGCCGCGGGCCAGGACGGGGCTGCGGCGCCTGTGGAGGCGATGCAGGCATCGAAGGTCAATGGCGGCCCCGCCTGAAGATGCACGAGGCCCGCCTCCACCCGTGTGGCACGGGTGGCGCCTTTCCAGACGATGCCGCGTTGCGCGAGCAAGCGCGCGGCGTGTTTCCGCGTCTTGTCGGGTGCGCCAGGCAAGGGCAGATCGTCGCTGCCCATCACGGTGATGAACAGATGCGACCAGCCGTCGGTGGCGGCGCGGCGCTGGATGGCGAAGGCCAGTTCGATGCCGGCGGCGCCGGCGCCGAGGATCAGGAGATCGAAGCGTTGGCATCGACCGAGAATGCGGTCCACGAGTGCCGGCCAGGCAGCAATGAACTGTTCGATGGGCCGTACCGGCAAGGTATGCGCCGCACTGCCGGGCAGGTCGCCCAGGGCCGGCATCGGTCCAGTGTCGATGGATAGAGTGTCGTAGCGCAGCGTGGCGCCATCTGCGCACTGCACGGTTTGTGCGATCGGATCCAGACCCAGACCGGCGGTTTGGTGGGAAGGCACCCCGGGGCGGCCCGCCCGCGGGTGCAGACGAATGGCGCAGGCCTCGATGGGATAGTGGCCGGCCACCCAGCCCGGCAGCATGCCGGAATAGATCTGCCGACGGTAGGGCGAGATCAGGTGCACGTCCCAGCCGGCCAGGGGCTGCTCCGCCAAGTCGGCCAGCACCTTGACATGCGCGTGCCCACCGCCGAGCAGTACCAGGCGCTTCATGGCGCCACCGCCAGCGACGACACGTGCGCCGAGTGCTGGTCTCGCCACGCGCGCCAGCGGACGAGGTCCCCAGGAACGTCCAGGTCCCACAAGGTCTCGAGCTCGCGCAGACGCAGGCCTGTCGCCGAGGCGCGCTCGCGGGTCTGCGCCATCACGACATCGGTGCTCCAGGCGATGTTCTCGAACAGGGCGGCCTGCGGCCGGCGCAGCCCCAACAGCACGTAGCCGCCGTCCTCGGCGGGATAGAAAACGGCGTCATCGCCATCGAGCAGGGCCTGGGCGGCCCGGCGTAGGTGGTCGGGGGTCAACGGCGGGCAATCCGTGCCCGTGAGCAGCAGCGGCCCCTGCTCGCAATGAAGGCGGAAAGCGGTGTGCATGCGTTGGCCCAAGTCGCCGCTGGCCTGCACGAGGCAGCGGACGCCGGTGGTCCGATGCATGGCCCGGAAGAAGCGGTGCTGAGCATGAGGTGCACACCACAAGGTCACGGGACCCAGTCTGGCGTCGAGAGCCGTCTGCACGGCTGCGCGCGTCAACTGACGTTGCAGTCGCGCCGCGCCTTGCGGCCCTAAGGCAGGTATCAGGCGGGTCTTGGCCAGGCCCGGTATCGGCGCCTTGGCCAGCACCGCCACCTGGACCTGCGTCAGGTCACGCAGCGCGTCAACGGGGGCGGTAGCCATATCGGATTGCAAGTTGTCGTGGGTCGGCGCCCAGGAAGTAGGCGGCGCGCAGGTGCCACATCAGGACGATGGTTCGCCAGACACCGTGGCGCTCCCAGCGTCGAGCCGAGGTGGTCACGCGGTCCTTCAGGCAGGCCGGGGGTCCATGCCGCTTGAGCGCGCGCGACATCGCGATGTCCTCCATCAGCGGCAGGTCAGGGAAGCCACCGATCTGGCGGAACAGGTCGTGCCGAACAAACAGGGCCTGGTCCCCAGTGGCGATGCCGGTCCAGCGCGAACGCAGGTTCATCATCGCGGCCACCATCCGCAGTGCTGGCCGAGGGCTGTCGATGCGCACGTCGAAGCGGCCCCAGGCGAACGGACCCAGCGTGGCGCGCCGCACCAGCGCGTTGTCGGGCAGCACGGTGTCGGCGTGCAGGAACAGCAGCACGTCGGCAGGGCAAGCCGCCGCGCCGGCGTTCATCTGCGAGGCGCGGCCACGCGGTGCCAGCAGAGCAAGGTCGGCATGCTCGCGGGCGATGGCCAGGGTGTCGTCGTCACTGCCGCCGTCGACCACCACCACACGGGCGCCGCGCCGCCGGAACGCGTCCAGTGCCTTCAGGCGGGCGGGTAGCGATGCGGCCTCGTCAAGCACCGGTACCACGATGCAGAGAGCCGGCCTCATGCGCTGGCCACCTCGGCCATCCTGGGGCCGTGGCGCCAGGTGGGTGTGCGGTGGTCGAAACCAGCCTGCAGGGTGGGCTTGATCACGGCGAAATAGGGTGAAACGTCGAAGTCACGTGGCGCGAACAGGCTGTGATGCCGCACGTGCAGGATCTCATCCATGCAGCCCGGGCACATGGGGTCCTTGGATGGCACGTTCTCGATGATCGGCAAGATGGGGTAGCGCACCGACTGGAAAGCCTGGGCAATGAGCGTCGAGCAGATCGCACGCGTCGGATCGCCACTGCCCAGCGCCAACATGCGCCGGCGCCAGCGCACCGGCACGGGCGGCGTCGGCAGCAGGTAGCGCGCCAGGTCGATCACGTTCTTCAGGTCGTACTGGTGCCCCAGGCGCGCGAGCGCATGGCGCACCAGTGCTTCGATCTCGCTGTCGTCCAGGCCGACCGGCCGGCACACGCGGCAATGCAGGCCGGCGTACTCGGCCACACTGACCACGCGCACACCCTCTCGAAGATCGGCTTCGAGGAAGCAGCGCGGGCTCCCTTGCGCATCCGCCAGGCCACTGGCGTCGCCCACGTAGAGCGCCGCATGCGACCAGGTGGACTGGGTCAGGTACTTGATCGCCACACTGAAGCGGCTCTGACCTTCGACCAGCAGGACATCACCTGGCTGCAGACAGGCCATCAGGCGAACCGGGTCGGTCGGCGCAGCCAGGCTGTGCGTGTGGTGCGTCTGGCTGAGGTACCGGCTCAGGCGGTCGCCGAGCCAGCGAGTGATGGGGTCGAGGAGGGCGGCCATGGTGTGTCGGGACGGTCCAACCGGTCGGATCAGCGGGCGTCGTTGAGCGCCCAGTCGTAGTCCAAGTACGCCAGCTTGTAGCGGCCGCTGCGAATCTCGGTCTGAGCCTGCGGCGTCGCCCCCAGCAACTCGGCGTGCCGGGCGAACAGCGTCTGCAGCGAGTCGTAGCCCTTGTGCCCGCGCTCGAAGTCCTTGCGATACCAGTCGAAGATCTTCGAGACCAGGAGCGTTCCCGAGCCGGTGTCGAAGCGGTTGCGCGATCGGTCGGCCAGGAAGCGGCGCATCGCGTCGTCGAGCTGTGTGTCCAGACGCTCGGCGACGAAGGCCTCGCTGCGCAGCATCGGGCAGCCGATGGAGGCGCAGACCACGGCCACGTGGATGCGCGGGTCGTCGAAGACACCGGGCGCGCGGATCATCTCGTGCTCGACCTCGTCGAGCGAACGCTCCTGGCCGAGCAGGTGGAAGAACTTCTTCTTCCACGGGCTCTGCAGGAAGCTGCCCAGGTCCTTGATCGACTTCAGGTCCGGGTAGCGCGTGAGGATCAGCTCGACCGTGAAGGCGTTGTAGGCGTTGATGAGGAGGGCCAGCTGCTGGGCCTTCGACCATGTGCCGTAGCTGGCAGGCGAGACGGCCGATAGACCGTCCAGGTAGCTCTTGAGCGCGGCGCGCTGCGTCTGCAGGGCCGCGTAGCGCAGGGCCGACGCGTTGCCGCCTGCAGCGACGACCACGTGCTGCCGCAGCAGCGCGTCCCAGGCCGCGTGGCGATGATCGAACCCGGCTGATGTGGACTGAGACCGAGCGGTGCGCGGCAGTCCCAGGAATGCCAGTGGAAGTGTCAGCACGAGTGCACGACGCCGAGTGGACAGGATGCGCTCTGGTGAGATGAGGGTGTTGGTCATGGCTCGTTGCCGTCGACCGGCTGGCCCGTGAAGCGGTAGAAGAAGTTGCCGTCAATGACGGGTCTTGAGATCGTCACGTGCTCGATCAAGCCGAACTGCATCAGGCGATGCAGCAGCAGCCAGGCGTCGTGACGTTGCAGACGGTATCGGGAAATCAGTTAGTCGATGGCCTCGGACCCGCTCCAGCAGTTCGGGTACAGCTTGCCCAGGTGGCTGCGGTCGGCGACCGGGACTCCGTCGCTCGCCACCAAGGCGGTCAGCACGTCGCCCAGGTCGAGCGCGTCCGCGGCAGGGGACACGGCCAGGCGGTAGTACAGCGTGTCGTCGAGAAACGGATGCTCGTGCGCCACATGCACCAGCAGCCCGAGCGACATCAACGCCTGCCCCAGGGCCTGGGCTTCGGGTGTCGATCGCTTGAAGTGGCGCGCCAGCCAGGCCACCGCCTCGCTGCCGATGAAGCAGTGCGGGTAGCGCTGCAGCCGCCAGGTTCGGTCGGCGATGTCCAATGACTGGGCCAGCAGGGCGGCCAGGGCTTCCGAGGACAACCCGCTCAGCGCGCGGATGGTGGCGCGCGGTGAGCCGGTGTCGCGCACATCGTTCATCACCCGCGCATAGCGGGCCAGTTCGGCCGGCGAGAGCGGTTCGAGCGCCAGTTCCTGCGCCACCAGATCCAGCGCGAGGCGCAGGCTGCCTTCGCAGTCCGTGGCGTCGAACTCCGGGATCAGGTCGGCAAAGCCCAGGCGCCGTACCCAGCGACGGTCGGCCTCGCTGACGTGACCCAGGCCCGCGCCACCGGCCAAGCGGGTCAGCACGATGCGCCGACGGCTCTCGTCGCGCGCCAGCGTGGCGTCGAGTTGGAGCAGGGTCGGCGTTGTCGTCGTGCCACCGTGCGAGATGTCGATGAAGGCCATGGTGCGGGGCTTGTCGACCAGGCCCCGCAACACCATATCGCGCCCGCGCCGGTCGGTCGGCAGCGGTGTCGGCGCCAGGCGCATTGCCATCAGTCCCGCCCGCAGTGCGGCGCGCGCAGGGACGTCGGGCAGGTCCAGCAGGACGGTGGCTTCAGACGGCCGGCTCATGGCGGGCTCCCGTCATCCCCGCCGCCAGGCGTGGAAGCGTTCCACCCAGGCCAGCAGCGCCTGCGGCGCATGGGCGCGCTTCCAATTGCCGGCGGCGTACTTGTTGGCCTCGGCCAGCGTGGGGTAGGTGTGGATGGTGCCGAGGATCTTGTTCAGGCCGATGCCGTGTTTCATCGCCAGCACGTACTCGGCCAGCAGGTCGCCGGCGTGTTCGCCTGCAATGGTGACGCCCAGGATGCGGTCCTTGCCCGGCACGGTCAGCACCTTCACGAAGCCGTGGGCCTCACTGTCGGCGATGGCACGGTCCAAGTCGTCCATGCCGTAGGTCGTGACCTCGTATGGGATGTTCTGTTCCTTCGCCTCGAGCTCGTTCAGACCGACACGTGCCACCTCGGGTTCGACGAAGGTCGCCCAGGGGATCACGCGGTAGTCGGCACTGAACTTCTTCAATGGATCGAAGAGCGCGTTGACGGCCGCGTACCAAGCCTGGTGCGCCGCGGTGTGGGTGAACTGGTAGGGCCCGGCCACGTCGCCCGCGGCATAGATGTTCGGGAAGTTGGTCTGCAGGTAGCCGTTGACTTCGACCGTGCGGCCGGTGGTGACGCCAATTTCCTCCAGACCGTAGCCTTTCAGGTTGGCCGAGCGCCCGACGGCGACCAGGATGGCATCGAAAGGGATGTGCTTCTGCTGGCCGTCGATCTCGACCACCAGCACCTTCTCCAGGCCGCCGCCCTGCACACGCAGAGCCTTGTGCCCGGTCAGCACCGTGACGCCTTCCGCCCGGAAGCGGGCCGTGACCAGCTCCGACACTTCCGGGTCTTCGCGCACGAGGATGCGCGGCAGCATCTCGACCTGCGTGACCCGCGAGCCCAGCCGGGCAAAGGTCTGCGTCAGTTCGCTGCCGATCGGGCCGCCGCCCAGCACGACCAGACGCTCGGGCCGCTGGCGCAATTGCCAGACGTTGTCGGAGGTCAGCAGTTCGGTCGGGCCCAGGTCGGCGAGTCCCGGAATCGGCGGCACGAAGGGCCGCGCGCCGGCCGCGATGACGATGGCGCGTGTGGTGAGTGTCTCGACCCGCCCGTCGCGGTGGGTGATCTCCACCTCCCACGGGGACACGATGCGTGCCGTGCCCTGCGCCACATCGACACCCAGGCCGGTGTAGCGCTCGACCGAGTCGTGCGGTTCGATGTCCTTGATGACCCGCTG
>OEIU01002298.1_pt1 | contig 10391 bp, 9 predicted proteins | sample 1539221 | NCBI WGS metagenome assembly OEIU01 (sample SAMN03792071, study PRJEB22550) | activated sludge metagenome | feature: wastewater treatment plant; material: activated sludge; isolation source: Wastewater treatment plant of a petroleum refinery complex | place: Argentina: Zarate | collected... | reverse complement strand
TTCATGCGGCCGGTGAAAGCGCGGCGGAGGCCTTGCGCTTTTCCGGGTTTGCCGAAACGGCGGCGCGGCACGGCATGGCGGCCGTGTTCGGCCAGAGCCGTGACGGGTTCTGGGGCTTTCGCGGGTTTACCGGGCATGACGACGGCGCGGATGAAGCCTATGTGCTAGAGCTGCGGGAGCGGTTGGTCGCGCGGGGCCTCGGGCCCGTGTATCTGGCCGGCTTCGCAAATGGCGGGTTCGCGGCGGCCGCCACCGCCTGTGCGCCTCCCGGCTTGTCCGCGGGCCGCGGCCTGATTGCGAGAGGCGTTCCCCGAAGGGTGGGCGATCTTTGCCGCGAACCGCCTGCAAGGTTCGTGGCTATCGTCGGGGACGGGGACGGCGTGACACCGCTCGCCGGAAGCGTTGGTGCGGCGGTGTTCGCGGGCCCGCTGTGGGGGCTGACGGATATGCGGAGGTTTGCCCATATCGAGGGGGAGGGCGCGCATCTTTCGACGCCCGCGAGCGGCAATGCCCGCGATGCGACGGTCTACGGCGAAGTCGGCGGCCCGGCGCGCATCTACATCGTGCATGGCGGCGGGCACCTCGTGTTCAACGAGGATTTATGGCGGCGGCGGTTGCTGCCGCGCCGCTGGCTGTTTTTGGCGTCGGAGAAGGTGATTGGGAGTTTTTGGCCGTAATCCCTTGATCCAATTGCCACCCGTCAGCAATAAGAAAAAATACCTTGTGCACGTCTACATAAATATGTAGATTGAGGTATGGGACAAAACGAAACTTGCTCGTGGGACGACCGCAAGCGGGCGTTGAATCTGACCAATCATGGTTATGATTTTTCTGACCTGCAAGAGGTGTTTGATGGGCGGTTCTGTGTAACTCGGCAAGATATTCGCAATGATTACGGAGAATTGCGCTACAATATGCTTTCCGAATACAAAGGACGCATCCTCAACATTACGTTTACCCCGCGAGCGGGCAAGGTTCACCTGATTTCGGTGCGCCCTGCCAGCCGTGAAGAAAGGAAGGTGTACGATGCCAAAAAGCAAAGCCGCTAGGCCTGCCGCGAAGGGCACCGATTGGGCGCGCGTCAATGCGTTCACCGAAGCCGACATTGAGCGGATGGCGAAGGCCGACAAGGACAATCCCGCTACCAAGGCCTCCGATTGGGCCGACGCGATTGTGGGCCTCCCGCCCCTCAAAACACCCGTCAACGCGAAGTTCGACGTTGATGTGGTGGACTGGTTCAAATCCCAGGGCCGGGGCTACCAGACCCGCATGAACGCCGTTCTGCGGCGCTACATGGAGACGCACCGGAAGGTGGGCTAAAGCCACGCAGCGGCGGGGCAGGGGGGATACCCGCGCCTCTCTTTTGCCCCGTTCTGACGCCGGAGGGCGTCGCAGGCCTCGCCGGCGGAACGGAAGGCCACGACTCGAACGTGACCAGACTGGCCGATGCGGCCCCATTCTCGAATAAGGCTCCAGCCTCCGAACAGGTCGGGCTGCACGTCGAGGCGGTAAAAGCGCGCCATGTTCCGCGTCGGATCGACGCGGCGAAGTACGATGGCCGACGGCGGGGCAGGGGGCGTCCAGGCGAACAGGTCGAGCTGGGCGCTCATGCATCCTCCCTGGCCCGCGCGCGGGCCTCGGGAATGTGCTTGTAGAGAGTAGGGCGCGACACGCCGAAGGTCTTGGCGACGGCCGCCACGGAAATCGTCCCGTCGCGCAGCATGGCCTTGGCTTTCGCCAAATCCTCAGCGGAAAGTGCAGGGGGTCGGCCGCCCTTGCGGCCCCGCGCGAGCGCGGCTTTCAAGCCGGCGCGGGTGCGCTGCTGGATGATCGCCCGCTCGAACTCGGCGAAGGCCCCTGTGATGGAATACAGCAAGCGCCCCTCGGGCGTGGTGGTGTCGATCGCCGGCGCGATGCAGCGGAAGCCGATGCCGCGCGCGGAAAGGTCGTCCAGCACCAGGACGAGCTGCTTGAGGGAGCGGGCAAGCCGATCGAGCTTCCAGACCACCAGCACGTCGCCCTGGCGCATCACGTCCAGGGCGCGGATCAATTCCGGCCGATCCTCTTTGGCCCCGGACGCCTTTTCCTCGAAGATGCGTTCGCAACCGGCGGCCTTGAGCGCGTCCAGTTGCAGGGACGTGTCCTGGTCGATGGTCGAAACGCGGGCGTAGCCAATCAGCATGTAAAGAAAACGTACCATGCGACGCGTTTTGCGACAATAGATTATTTAATGGGTTGTTTGACAGTCAGCGATCGGCGTGGGGGCCCCAGCCGGCGATCGAGCATGACTGTAAAACAAACGACCGTTTTTTGACGCTCGGTCGTCTCAATATTTTCCGATGATCCTGACGACTTTTTTGCACTGAGCACTCAAAGCATCTGCGTCCGGCACCTGCGATCCGCCATGCATGCTCGGCCGGGAGTACTCATTGATAGCGAGTATGTCGTCCACTGATCCGAACATCGGATCATCGGTTCCCTCGTTCTGTATAGCTTCCGCCATTTCGAACAAATGGTCACTGTCCTGAAAGCGTCCCGGAAACCGAGCTCTCAAATAGTCCTCAAGAAAAGGCCTTAGTCCTTGCATCACGGACACCAAGGTTTCGTCTTTGAGCAACGCGCCATGGGCCGCGTACTCGCGGATAGCCTCCGCTCGTCTGACGTAAAGCTCCTTCAGCTCGTCCTCTGTTGACCACTGGGAAATCGCCCCCTCGCCATTTTGTGCACACAAGACTTGGAACGTCTTGACCACGGCCCTGTCGGCGTCCTTTTCGATCATTTGAAGGAACCGGGGATCATGCGACAAAACAATAGTTTGGCGCGCGTCCTTCGCGATTGATCGAATTTGGCTTGTGGTCTCGAATTGCCGACTCAAATCCTGACTGTTGAAGGGGTCGTCGAAAACAACGATTGCATCGGCAAGTCGCGGATAAGCGCGCACTTGAGAGATGAAAAAGGCGAGCGCCAATGTTGCCTTGTCTCCTGCGCTCAACACCGTCTTGAAGCTCGGCTCAATGTCTGACTTTTCGCCGACCGATATTTTGTGCTGCCCAATGGCGATCGCATAGTCAGTGTTTGGCTCGCGGCCGACGAAATTTGCTTTTGCATCGACAATCCTGAAATTTGCTCCAAAGTCTGACAGCAACGCGTTGATCTCGTTTTGCTTGGACTGCATTGTTGTCTTCGCGAATGTTGTAAGCGTCGATTGAGCGGTCTTCTTTTCTTTTTCCACCTCGGCCCGTCTAGCACTGGCCGCGGTGTATTTTTCGGCGGCGGATTGTACCGGCTCCGATAGCTTGGCTTGGAGCGCCAACCAACTTTTGTGAAGATCCTCTGTCTGCTTCAAATCGACCTGGCCCACCCTTGTTCGGGCGGCTTCGATCTCTGCGGAGCAGTCCGCTATGCCGGCATTGTATGCCACTATCAGATTGAACGACTGTTCAATCGCGCCCGCACTCGATCCAAAATCGACGACGGCCAGCGGATTAGAGACTTTTTGCTCCAACAACCCAATCAAAGCGTCGATTCCGCCTTTGATTGAGATCAGCTGCTCGGGGGATAAAGTAGGGGGCTCGGGTAGTTCGCAAACAAGCTTCCAGAAAGCAAAGTCTGCAGCATTTTCGTTGTGAATGGCCGCAATCGACTGAGGACCGTTCGCCGCAACTCGTAGGATGGACAGGGCGGAGTCTCGCTCAGCGATAAGCGACGCGTAGGCTTCGCTGAAAAATGCCCTGTAGACGCCGATGATGTCGAGGTGCGACACGGGCTGATCGCAGAACGGGCAGGAATCCCCCACCAGCTTGTCGATACCGTACTTCAACCACCGGTCGCCATTCGGGGTAAGATGATGGTTCTCGATGTGCTCACGAACGCGGGCGGCGATGTCGGCGGACACGCTTTCCAAGGTTCGTGATGCCAGCTCGCGAAAGAAAACCAGCGCTCCCACTTCAACCGTTTTTGGGTTTTTCTTTTGCTTGACCGCGACTGCCTGCTTGGCGAGCTCGACCGCTCGCTGTGCGGTGTCGATTTTCTTCTCGATATCCGGCGGCACCTCGCGCGCACAGAACGCAGAAATATTTGACCATGTCACGGTCGGACACTTCGCCGATATTACGGCGGTGTATCCCTTCATCGCCGAATCTAAATCTCGTTGTTCGCCGTCTAGCGCGATAATTTTCTGTGCGAGCGCGACACCTTGCTCCCCAAGCACGACCGGAAGAAGGCTTCGTTTGTTCTCCCGCGTGACACTTTCGCCCACGTGTAGGTTTTGATTTATAAATTCTTGATCAAAAATAAGAATGTCGGGAGCTGGCGAGTTCCACTGTCCAGCGTTGAAAGCGATCGTTCCTGCTCGCGCCCAAGTGGTCTGGACTCGCGACTCTGTCGTGGCACCGAGCCGCCGCCGCGCATGAATTAGGTTGGCCTGCCCGTCGCAGGCCGAGCGCAGAACAGCACATAGAGTGCTTTTCCCGTAACCATTGCGGGCATAGACGAGAGTCAGGCGTGTAAACTGCGGTGCTTTGTGCTTCAATGAAGCGAACCGTCCAATTTCATGAGCAAAATCAAACTTCAAAAGCATTTTTTGTCCCTTTTTCTAGGGCTTGGATTCGATTGCTAACAAATCGAGGCTCTCAATTTCTTGCAACGCGCGCCCGGCAATTCCTTGCAGGTCCCCGTACATGCCGACGGTCGATTCGATGACGCCGCGTATCTGTTCCTCGCGCTTTGCCCACATTCGGGTCATGGTCTTTCGTTCGCGATCGAGATCGGCCTGCATGTCCGAAAACCGTTCGACAATCGCTTCTATGCGATGCCGGAAGCGAGGGCCGGTCAAATACTGATAGACCATCTCCATCTTGGTCTGTTGGCCCTCCTGCGAAAGCCTTGCCCCTGCCAATTCGATCAGCGTCTGCCGCAAGGCCAAGGCAACTGGAATCATACAGCGAGGCTCACTAACCCAAACTCCGTCGATTTGATCAAACGCCTCGACCCCTTTTGGCAGCACGGTTGAGACGATGAGCGCAATTTCCGCCTTGGCGGTTCGCTGATCCTCACGGAGCTTGGGCAGCCAGCTATCGCTCCAGTTCTTGGTGCGCTTAGTTTCCCACAGGATCGCCCCGCATATCTGGCCAGCCGGTCCGACAACACGATGGAGAACGTCCCCGCCAAACTCGCCTTTGGCGACGGGCTCTACGATGTCTCGGGGGAACTTACTTCTGAGCGTGGTCTCCAACTCCAGCTCGAAAACCTCGCCCTGGAGCTGTTGCGACCCTTGCTCAGCCTTTTTGGCCAGCTCCTCGATTTTTCGCTGCATGGACGCAATGGTCTCGTCCTTTTCACCTAGTTTTAGCTTTAGGCCCTCTTCCGCGTCCTGCTTTGCTTTTTCGCGGACCGTAGCAAGCGATTCCTGCACCTTCTTTTCAACCGTCACATCAAGTTCGCGTTTCGCGTCGTCCAGCTCTCTCTGCTTCTTGAGCAAATCCGCTTGGACCTTTTGCGCCTCTTCAAGTTTGGAGTTCCGCTCGGCGATGACCTCCTGAAGGTCCGCGACCTCTTTGATTTTTTGCTCGAGGTCGCTGCCGATGAGCAGCCGGGCTTTCTTGGCCTCCTCTGCCGCAATTTTCTCGCGCTCCCCCTTCAACTGGGCTGCGACCTGTTCGGCGATCGACTCTTGAGCCTTTGCGACTGACGCTAGTTGCGTCCGCACAACAGCCTCACGGGCGGCGATATCCGCATCCTTCTGTGCGAGCCTTTGCTCGAACTGGTGACGGGTCGCTTCAATGAGTGGAGCTGCTAACGATTCTGTCAGCTTAATTTCCGTATGGCAGCTTGGGCAGACGATCGTCGGTTCGGACATCGGACACGGTTCCTACTCATTCACAATTTTCAACTCGGCATCGCTGAGCGAATAGGCTCTGTTGGCCAGATCGTTGAGAGCTGATTCAGCATCGTGAATGTCCTTCTCGATCTGAGCCAACTCTGCATCTAGATCGGCAATTTGCTTTGCGATTGCAGGATTGCTGGTGATGCGAACGCAGCGCAGGTTTGAAGCCAATTGGGCTGCATCAGGGACTGAGGGAACAGGATTGAGACGCAAGTAATTGCGCCAATCTATCAGGGTCTGGTGGGCCTCGTCCTTGTCGACGAAAACGCCGTCCAGGACGGTAGTTCCATCGTCGACTATGCGCAGTTCGCCCTTCAGCAGCTCAACTTCCAAGCGTGCGCCTGGTCGCAACCGATCTTTGAGGTCATCGGTCGCGCTGGCGATCTGTTCGTCTTGACGCTCTCTTGCCCACTTTGTCTTCTCTCGTGAAGAGAGGTCGGCGGGCGCTTTAGCCTTCCAGGCCGCAAGGCTGCGAATGGTCGGCCACAACCACTCAACAGGCTTTTCAACGGTCTCGCAGGTAGCGAAGCGTTTCAGAAGCGCGGCCACGAGGTCGCGACGTTCCGCATGTAGCCTCGACAGATTTGCGACCACTTTCGCAAAATCAGCCTTCTTGGCCTTCGTGGATTTCGGAATTGGCAACGGACCCAGGAATTGGGTCTCGATGTCGAAATAGCCACCGTCTTTGGGGCGAGCCAGATGCTTGAAAACAAAATTGCACGTTTTAGAATTTAGGATCCCTGTGAGGAAGGCCAAGTCTTCCGGGGTCGTCGGATAAACCGAATAAACGCGCTTATCGTTGGTTGCGAACTTACCCTTCGCATCAAGAGCAGCCTCAACCCGTTGGCCGGTGCCCGCGATCACAATTTTCGGAAGAGCTTGCTTGTCGAGATTCTGAGTGCGGCTGAATGTGTACCAATGAGCGCCATCCATTTTGCCGCTGTCGCGTTTTCGTAAATCGGCTTCGTTGGATTTCAGATGCTTGTAGGCGAGGGGAAACCGTTTCTTGAAGTCTTTCTCGCCAATAGCTTCAAAGCCTGTGCCGTCGTCCTCATATGGAAAGATAATTTCGGCGTTTGGCTTCGTAATCAGAAATGGATCGATATCCTCGGCCGATATCAGCGGGAGACAAGCTGCGCTCTCGATCGCAACCTCCTCAGGCTCGTCGCCGTTGCGCGAACTGTAGCGGTCCTTGGCAATCCGCCCATTGATATAGATTTTCGACGCTCCTGAGATTAGACCCTGCGATATGTCCGTTGAGACCTTAGGGTCGGATAGATTCATACAATCGGTTTGCAGTCGTTTGATTAGCTGCCTGGCGGACTGAGACGCGAAGACCCAAGGACCGACTTTCGCCAATTCGTTGTACTCGACACGCCATTCAGGGTCAGACCAATCGGGGATGTCCGCGAGCACGCCTCGTGGTGCCATGGCGATCTGAACGTGGTCGCTGGGGGCCTTCGTGAAGAATTGCAGCGCTGTGTAAGTTATCGCCTCGTCGAACACTTGGAATGACATAAAGTCGATCCAGCGGCTGAGGTGCTTGCCCGATAGGAGAAGCGATTTCAGGCCCTCCGCGTATTTATTGAATCGCCACACGCTGGGCGCGATGTAACCCAGGCGCCCCGCCGAATTCAGCAACTCTAGCCCTCGTTCTATGAAGGGTAGATAGAGGTCAAACGCGCCGGTCTGACAGCTTTTAAACCGCGGGTGCCCTCCTTTTCCCGTAGCGTTCGCTAAGAAATCAGCTGTTTCGGGGTAGACCTTCTTGAAATTCTGGAGCTTCACATAGGGGGGATTGCCGATGATACAGTCAAAGCCCGGCCCACCCGGCCGTTTCTTATCGAAGACGGCGGCGAAGTGCTTCTCATAATTGAAGGGATTGATCTCCTCCTTCTTTTTTTCCGCTGCGGAAATTAGGTCCTTTTTGAAGTCGTAGACTTCCTCGCCGACGAGCGAATTGCCCGTCACAATGTTCGTGTCGAGATTGGAAAGCGGCTGATCGGATTTAGCGGTATGAAGCCAAAGCGCAAGCCGCGCGATTTCGACAGAGGCGGGGTTAATGTCCACCCCGAAAATGTTCTTCGACAGGATTTGCCGGATTTCGTCGTCGGCTTTGAACTCGAAGAGGCTTTCCCCCTTGCCGCCCGTGACAAGCGCCAGCTCCCGTTGAACGCGCTTGCGCTCGCGGAGGAGGAATTCCAGGGTGTGAATGAGGAAAGCGCCAGAGCCGCAGGCTGGGTCGAGAACGCTAAATGAGTTGAGTCGCTCGCGGAACGCGCTCACGCCCGCTGCGTGCTTTGTGAAAGCTGCGCTGCGATCTGACGGTGCCTTGGCGACCTGCTTTCGAATAGCGTCCTCGTCGCCCTCCAATTCGAGGTTCCAACCTAGCTGCGTGCGAATTTCGTCGAGGCGCGGACTAAGGGTTTCGGCGACGACGCGCTCCACAACCCATTCCGGCGTGTAATAGACGCCATCTCGTTTGCGTTTCGATACAACTGTAAGGGATTCGCGTTTGTCTTTTGCGGCCTCCAGCGCTTCCAGCTCGGCGATGGATTGTTAGAACATGCCCCCCAGCGTGTAGAGCGTGATGGCCTGACCTTCGCGTCCCGCCGCGCCGAAATTATAGCTGCCGGCGAAATAGAGCAGGGTGAGCTTGTTCTTGCTCAGGGTGTCGTCGTTCTCGCCCTGTAGCTTTGCGCAAAACGCCTCGTTGGGGATCGACAGTCCGTCGAGTTCCGCATCGGTGGCGAACAATCCGCCATTGAACCGGTTGATCGCGTGAGAACGAAATTTCTTGCCCTCGTTCATGGCGTGAAACAGCTCTTTCAGCTTGTTCCACGCGTCCAGCTCGTCGGGCTCGAACGTCGCGTTCTTGCTCAGCTCACTGAGGTAGTCACGAAGGGCATTGGGCGGAAAGCTCAACTGCTCGCCCATATCTTCGCAGAACATCACAAATATGCAGCGGTCGATCAGCTTCTGAGCCAGGCGAACGAGACGCCCTTTGGTGCCCGGGAATTTGGGATTGTGCTTGATCAGCAAATTGACCAGGTGTTCGCGGTATGCGCGATATTCAAGGTAGAACGCCTTCTCGATCTCGCGTTCTTGGAACCGCTGGTCCTTGAGCAGTTTGAGGAGGGCGGAGGCCCCGCCCTTGGTCAGCAGGCTGTCCGCGTGGAAGAGCCTAGCAAAGAGAAATCGCTGAAAGCTGTTGCTTTCATCGTCGCCGAGAAGGGCTACGCCCTCGTCGGTCGTCGCCTTCTTTATGATGAAGCGCTGAAACTGGCTCGGCATTGTGTTTCGCCAGTACAGGCGAAACTCGTTCATATCGGTGACGATGCCCCAAGTTGGCTGGATCGCCTCGTTGCCAAACAGGGGCTTCATGGCCTCACGCAGATAATCTGCGCATTGCTTCACCGGCGATCGGTTGTTGCCTTTGCGCTTCTGCGGACCGTCGAGGTTTGAGCGCACGTCTTTGAATTCGCAAACAACCTGAACGGTGCCAGGAATGTCTTTCACCCCGAACACACCCATCCCGGCGTCCGCCTGACCGACACCTCCTCCGGCACCTGCGCCCGGGATCTCAAAGTTTTTCTGAACCGTGAAGCCTTCGGTCGCTTCGGCTTTTCCGCTCTGGACGTAACCCCAGGTTTGCTCAAAGAAAACATTAAGGAAGGCTGCGTCGGCAGTCGTTTCCTTTTGGAAGCTCTTCTGAGACCATTTCTGCAGGCGACCGACTAGCGCCTTCTCCTCAGCACTTCCTTTGAAAGCTTGAAATTCTTTGTCGAAGACGGCCCGAAGGTAACTGTCTGAAAGTAGGGTTTGGTATGTTGCCGTCATTCAGTTTCGCCCCGCACCAATCCTCGAATCACCTCCGCAAGAGGTTCTTCCTTCCCGCCAAAGCTCGCAATCGTCGCCGCTAAAATGGCCTGCGGTTCGAGCCTATCCAAATCAAGAGGATAGCCCGCCCGATCCGCGAGAAGTGTGAGGTAAGTCAGCTGAGAACGACCATTGCCTTCGCGGAAGGGGTGGATGGCGTTAAGCTCTGCCAGAAAATGCGCGCTCTCGGCTGCAAAGCGCTCAACTGAATGTCCCTGCAGAAAGCCCTTCGCCCGGAGTCGGCCAAACAGCCGGTGCATCTCCGCGGAGAGGTGTTCGGGGTAGCAAAACATGCTGCCGCCCTTGCTGATGCGCACGGTCCGGAATCGGCCCGCCCAAGGATAGACATCCTGGAAGAGGTGCCGGTGAATGGCCCGATAGTGTGTAACGCTCAGGCGGCCCGCCGGCGTAGGCTCTTCCGCGCGCTGCAGCATGGCTTCATGCTCGAAGGCGTCCAGCGCAGCCTGATCGCGAATGCCGGCGCGGTTCTTGAGAACCGTTGTCCCTGGGTAGCAGTAGGGGTCCGGGCCGCTATCGTACACCGGCCACTAGGCTTTCCTGGCGTGCTTCTCGAAGATGGCCTTGCGGCGCTTATCGGCGCTCAGGCCGCGACGATCGAACTCCGCGA
>OEIU01002297.1_pt1 | contig 10397 bp, 8 predicted proteins | sample 1539221 | NCBI WGS metagenome assembly OEIU01 (sample SAMN03792071, study PRJEB22550) | activated sludge metagenome | feature: wastewater treatment plant; material: activated sludge; isolation source: Wastewater treatment plant of a petroleum refinery complex | place: Argentina: Zarate | collected... | reverse complement strand
ACTTCGGCTGGCTCGAGGGATTGGACTGGTATAGCTATGTCAAGCGACGGAACGAAGCTGGCCGCTGTTGCCGATAGTGATTATATATATACTTCAGTTGATTCTGGGGCGACTTGGACACAGCGAGGATCTGGACTTGGCGCGCAATCTTGGACTGGTATAGCTATGTCAAGCGACGGAACGAAGCTGGCCGCATCATCGTATGGGTATGTATATACATCTACGGATTCTGGTGCCTCGTGGACACAACGTGATCCAACTGGCGGTAGCGGAGATTATTGGCAGAGTATTGCAATGTCTTCGGACGGTACAGTAGTTGTTGCCGGTGCTAGTAGAGTTTATGTTTCTACAGACTCTGGTGTCAATTGGTCGCAAACTTCAGCGCCTTTTGCTGGGTCTTCTTATATATCCCTAGCCTCTTCGTCAGACGGGTCAAAGTTAATCGCAGCCAACAATAACAGTTATTTATATACATCTAACAATACAGGATCTAGTTGGAGTGCAAATAGCAATCCTGGTACGCAGAGTTGGGGTAGAGTGATAATGTCATCTTCAGGAGCAAAGATGGCTGCATATCCTCAAAATGATTCTATCTGGTCATCAACAGACTTCGGAAATAGCTGGAGTCAAACAACAGGCGGTGGCCCTGGTTACTGTTATGGCTTAGCATCTTCGTCAGATGGATTGAAATTAATTGCTGGTAAGAATGATAATACTATATACACATCTGTCGATGGAGGAGCTAGTTGGTCGTCAAAAACTATGCCAGTTTCGTCTTGCTGGAAGGTGTTAGCCTCTTCGTCTACTGGTACAACAGTAGCTGCTGCAGTTAATGGCGGCTATATTTATACAGGTGTTTATGGTCCATAACAATCTGTTATAATAGTAGTTAACAATGGATAAAAAACTCTACATTACAACTGCTATTCCTTACGTTAACGGCGAGCCGCATATTGGCAATGCCCTAGATTACCTTTTGGCTGACATTTGGACTCGTTATCAACACCAAAACGGACGAGAAGTTCGCTTTCAGGTAGGTACGGATGAGCATGGTAATAAAATTGCCGCTAAAGCCGCAGAAAACAACATGGATCCCAAATCCTATACTGATAAAATGTATGTTAATTTTGAGAATTTAATGAAAAAGGTTGGCGCGAGTTACACGGACTTTATTCGTACGACCGACCCGCATCATGAAGCGTCAGTGCAGTACATTTGGAAAACACTGGCACCGTATATTTACAAAGGTAAGTACGAGGGTTGGTATTGCATGGGGCATGAGGCATTCTTTACCGATACCGAAGTTCAAGAGACAGGCGGAGTTTGCCCGGACCACCAGACCCAATACCAGCAAGTTAGCGAAGACAACTACTACCTAAAGACGAGTGCGTTTAGCGATAGAATCCGCGAAGCCCTCGCAAATGACGAGATGCAAATTATTCCAGAGTTTCGCGAGAAGGAATTCCTAGAACTTATGAAAGACGGTCTTCAGGACGTTAGTATTTCACGTCCCAAAAAAAGTCTAAGTTGGGGAGTCCCTGTACCTGGCGATCCAGATCAGGTTATGTATGTTTGGATTGATGCGCTAGCTAATTACATCACGGTCCTAGGATATCCAGATAAACCTGAATGGCAAGAATATTGGCCCGCCGATGTTCAGGTGTTGGGTAAAGATATTTTACGATTTCACGCTGGGATTTGGCCAGCAATGCTGCTTGGCTTGGGTCTGGCATTACCTAAAAAACTATTGGTCCATGGATTTATTAACGTAGGTGGTGCCAAGATTAGCAAAACTGTCGGTAACGGCATCGACCCAAACCTTGCGATTGACCAATACGGTCTTGATGCGTTTAGGTATTACTTCTCTCGTCACATTCCGACACAGGATGACGGAGATTTTACTTGGGAGAAGTTTGAAAATTCCTATAACAATGAACTCGGTAACGACCTAGGCAACGCAGTTTCACGCGTAGCTAGCATGATCACTCAGTATCAATCTGGCGTAATTGGTGACGCAACTCAGACTGAACACGACATGAAGGATTATCACGATCACATGGAAAATCTAGAGTTCGATAAGGCGATTGACGAAGTATTCACCAAAGTTCGTAGCCTAAATCAGTATATTGAACATGTAAAGCCCTGGGAAATAGCCAAACGGCGCGAAAAAGACACAGAGGCAGAATCACACCTAGGTGAAGTTTTGGCACACTGCGTCGGATCGCTACTGCAAATTGCAGATTTATTGGTGCCGTTCCTGCCGAATGCTGCACTCAAGATTCACGACATATTCGAACGTGGTGTTGTTGCGCCGGTTGAAGGTGTGTTGTTTCCGAAAGTTTACATTCATACGCCTGATCCCAAAGCACCAAAGGCCTAAGCATGCTAGTTGATACACACTGTCACATACACGAATCGGATTATCCGCTCGATATTGCTGAAGTTTTAATGCATGCCCGCGAATCAGGGGTAGAGAAGTTAATTTGTGTCGGCACGGATCAAGAAAGTTCACGACTAGCTGTTAAATTTGCTGCAACTCACGAAAATACATACTCGTCAGTTGGCGTGCATCCTCATGAGGCGAAGGACGGCTGGGGTGACATCTTGGAATATAGAAGTTGGAAGATGGAAGATAGCGCACCGATAGCCATCGGTGAAATCGGCTTAGATTATTTTTATTCGCATAGCCCACGCGATATTCAAATTCAGGCGTTTGAGGCTCAAATTGATTTGGCAGCCAAGAATAATCTACCGATCATTTTCCATGTTCGTGATGCATTCGATGATTTTTGGCCAATACTTGATAATTTTAGTGGCATAAAGGGCGTTTTACATAGTTTTACAGATAATCAGGCTAATTTAGAGAAAGGCTTGGAGCGTGGTTTATATGTTGGGGTTAATGGTATTAGCACCTTCACCAAAGATGTCAGCCAGCAAGCGATGTTTGACTCAATTCCGCTTGATAAATTGCTACTTGAAACAGATGCGCCGTTCTTGACGCCTGTACCCTTACGTGGTAAAGTAAACGAGCCAGCATTTGTAAGGAATGTAGCAGAGTTTCATGCAACCAAGAGAGGAATATCTCTTGATGAGATTTCCGCTACAACTACTGCAAATGCTTTTGCGTTATTCGCACTCTAAGACAAACAAAAAAACGTTATTAACCTAAGGTGAGGTGATAAATCCTTAATGCAAATTAAACCTGAATTCAGCTTTTCGGAAGGTGAATCATTCATAAATCCCGAACACCTATCTAAAAAAGGTGAATATTTAAGTGGAGCGGTAGACCCAATTGTCGAAACCCCGCAATACTACGAGACAGCTGTTGAGCCATATCCCAAGCTAACTTTAATTGAAAACTATGAAAAGTCCAGAAAACTATTGACTAGTTATGCTCGTAATCTAGACTTTTTCCGTGAGCTTGCTATTCGTAATCAAGACGCTATGTTGCAAGATTTAGACGCCGACAAAAGTACGCCAACCTTTAATTATCTACTGGGTAAATTTAAAAGTTTAGCGCCCAGATTAATATCGCTTGATTCAAAATCTATAATCACTGAACGTGATCTAATACTTAGAGAGAGTAAAATTGGTGGTCAAGCTTTTGGTGGAAAAGCCAAAGAACAGGATTTCGCATTTCACTATAGTTCAGGAAAAGATTGGTTTTTTTCACGACGCACTGAATCGGGTGTTGTCGATGAATATGAAGTGTGGCATATCGAGGTTGAGCCAGAGCTTATAAAGACGACAGTAACGAGGATCAGCAAAGACAACACTGTCAGCGAAGCAATGCGAGAGATTAATCATCAAGAAAATGGAATTATTACATTCATAGCAGAAAAATATTATGACCAAGTAATGCGTCGAGTGTATGGCATCGACCCACAAACGGGCAAAAAACTTCAATAACCGTTATAATTAACTAGGTGAGTAAACCAGAGATAATTTATCTGGACCATGCGGCGGCAACTCCGATGGATCCACGCGTCTTGACTGCAATGCAGCCTTATTTTACTGATAATTTTTATAATCCATCTAGTCCATATTCCAGTGCAGTTAATGTCAGGAATGATTACGAATCGGCCAAACAAATCTTGGCGTCATGTATTGGTGCCAAGCCAGGTGAGATTATTATAACTGCTGGAGCGACCGAATCGATTAACTTGGCTTTTGCAAGTACGCATGGACATGTCGTAACGGCGAACATTGAACACCATTCGGTTCTAGCAAGCGCGAGTGCTCGTGATAACACTATTGTTTCGGCCGACGAGCGGGGACTTGTTTCGGCGGACATGATTAAATCTGCTATTACGCCATTAACCCAACTTGTTAGCGTGGGGCTTGCCAATAATGAACTAGGAACGATTCAACCAATTAGAGATATCGCCGCTGTTATTAGACAGGAGCGTGAGTCAAGATTGTCGCGTGGTGACAGCACTCCGATTTATTTACATACCGATGCATCGCAAGGTGTTGGGCAACTAGATGTTAATGTAGCCAGGTTAGGTGTCGATATGATGACGCTAAACGCCGGTAAAATTTACGGACCTAAACAAGTTGGTTTGCTGTGGGCGGGTACACATGTGGCACTAGAGCCACAAATTGTTGGTGGTGGACAAGAGCGCGGTATTCGCAGCGGCACCGAGAACGTCGCGGGTGTAATTGGGTTTGCCAAAGCGTTAAATTTGGCGACTGAACATCGTAAATTTGAATCAGATCGTCTGAGTGAGCTACGCGACAGCCTTCAAGACGTCCTAGTATCAGCGTTTCCAAACGCGGTTATATCTGGCCACAAAAAACATCGATTGGCTGGACATTTACATATTTCTTTTCCAGGATTAGATGCTGAACGCTTGGTATTTGCGCTTGAAAACAGAGGAGTATTAGTTGCAACTGGTAGCGCATGTGCGGCAAATCATGGTACGAGGTCGCATGTTCTAACCGCAATTGGACTGGCTCCAGAAGTTGCTGACGGTAGTCTGCGTATTACTTTGGGTCACCTGTCAACAGACGAAAATATTACTAGCGCTGGTCAAATTATTATCGAAGAAGTAAATCGAGAGACAACGAGGGTTGCGCCATGATTAGGTCATTAGTAATCGTAATTTTAGCTGCCATCGTCGCTGTTATGGGGCTAAGTTGGTATTTGGCACCTGATGATTTAAAAGGGTGTGCCGACAAACCGTCAGGCGAGGGCATGTGTCGTTCAGTCGATGCGATAGTTGCAGTCAGCGGTGGCGACACAAACGCCAGAACTGATGAGGCGATCAAGTTATTTCAAAACGGATGGTCTAATACGTTGATTTTTTCTGGTGCAGCTCAGGACAAAACTGGACTAAGTAACGCAGCCGCTATGCGACAAAGGGCTATTGCCCTTGGCGTTCCAGAACCGGTAATATATTTGGACGAATATTCCGAAACCACTAGGCAAAATGCCGAAAATGTTCAAAACATTTTTATGAAGCGCAAAATCGGTCACGTTATATTAGTTACCTCTGGATATCATCAGCGTCGTGCAAGTCTAGAGTTTAATGCTCGGACTTCAAACGTTACGATTGTTAATCATCCAGTTCCAGCTGATAAAGACTGGTCGGCTTGGTGGTGGTTGACGCCACGTGGCTGGTGGTTGGCTGGAGGTGAGATGGCGAAAATTATTGGATTTTATTTGGGTGCATCTCGATGAGTAGAGCTGTAAAGGTATACGTCGGCATGAGTGGCGGCGTTGATTCGTCACTGACCGCCGCACTCTTAGTCGAGCAGGGCTACGATGTCGCTGGCGTTTATATGAAGAACTGGACGCAGGATTTGCCCGGCATGAAGTGTCCGTGGGCTGATGATTTGGCCGATGCTAAGCGCGTTGCGGTTCAATTAGGTATTGATTTCAAAGTTTTTGATTTTGAAAAAGAGTATAAACAAAAAGTTGTTGATTATATGATTGATGAATATAAAAATGGCCGGACGCCGAATCCGGATATTATGTGTAACCAGGAGGTGAAGTTCAAGTTGTTCCTAGAGGCTTCATTAGAAGATGGAGCGGATATGATTGCAACTGGGCATTATGCCAGGGTGGAAGGTGGAAGGTGGAAGGTGGAAGGTGGCGACACTGAAATTGCCAATAGCCAAATTCCAAATTCCAGTAGCCATAGCCTGCTGATGCAGGCGGTTGATAAGAATAAGGATCAGACTTATTTTCTATACCGCGTCACAGGTGAAGCGCTGGGAAAAACATTGTTTCCGCTGGGTGAATATACCAAACCTCAGGTTCGCGAGATGGCTGATGAGCGTGGGCTTTATACTGCTGGTAAAAAAGATAGTCAGGGTATTTGTTTTGTTGGAAAGGTTGGAATCCGAGATTTCCTATCGATGTATGTTGAACAAAAACCGGGCGAGATTATTGACAAGAAATCTGGTAAAGTTCTGGGCCATCATGACGGGGCGATTTTTTACACGCTTGGTCAGCGTCATGGATTAGATTTAGGCGGTGGTTTTCCGTATTATGTCGTAGGTAAAGATATGGATAAAAACGAGGTTTACGTTACGACTGATTTGAACGATGATACTTTGTGGAAGAAGGACGTAACACTTACTAACGTGCACTGGATTAACCAAACGCCGGTTGATGGGTTGTGTCAAATTCGCGTTCGCCATCGTGCTAAATTAGTTGATGCAAAATTAAAAACTGACGGGTCAAATGTAAACTTAAAGCTCGATAATCCTGAGCGCGCCGTGGCAGCCGGTCAATCAGTTGTAGTTTATGACGGTGATATCTGCTTAGGCGGCGGCATAGTAATTTAACTAGCATAAACTCAGTCAAGCTGATAGAATAACAGAGATGAATGCTCAACAAATTCGTAATGCGTACTTAGAATTTTTCAAAAGTCGTGGTCACACGATTATTCCACGCGCCAAATTAATTCCGTTAAATGACCCCACTACGTTATTTACGGGTAGCGGTATGCAGCCACTGTTGCCGTATTTACTGGGCCAAGAACACCCTGACGGTAACCGACTCGTTAACAGCCAGACTTGTTTGCGCGCTCAGGATATCGAAGACGTCGGTGATAATCGTCACACAACATTCTTCGAGATGCTAGGCAACTGGAGCATGGGTGATTACTTCAAGGAACAGCAAATCCGTTGGTTTTTTGAATTTTTGACTGATGTAGTTGGCCTAGATCCTAATAAAATATACGTCACAGCGTATATTGGCGACAAAGAACATGGAATTCCGCGTGACGACGAGGCTGCGAATATTTGGAAAAAGATATTTGACGAAAAGGGCATTTCGTCCGAGGTTGTTGAAATTGGTAGTCAAGCTGATGGTGACAAACGTGGTATTAATCCGGGTGAACGAATTTTCTTTTACGATGATGGTGAAAACTGGTGGTCACGTGGTGGTGGACTCGACAAAACTCCAATTGGTGATCCATGCGGTCCTGATAGCGAAGTGTTCTATGACTTTGGTCCAGAAAACCACGCCGAAGGTTTTGGATTAGCCCATCCAGCTAGCGATAGTGGTCAGTTTATGGAAATTGGTAATCAAGTCTTTATGCAGTATCGTCGCAACGATGACGGTAGCTTTAGTCCACTTGAAAAACAGAACGTTGATTTTGGCGGCGGACTAGAGCGCATCGCAGCTGCACAAATAGATAATCCTGATGTATTTAAAATTAGCTTGCTGTGGCCGATTATCGAAAAATTACAGAGTCTAAGCGGTAAAAAGTATGACGATCATACCGAAAGTATGCGCGTCATCGCCGATCACCTGCGCGCCGCCACGTTCCTGGCGGTTGACGGGGTTAAACCTGCCCATAAAGAGCAGGGTTATGTAATGCGACGTCTTCTTCGTCGAGCGATTCGTTTTGCGTTTGATCTAGGAATCGAACAAAACTTCCTGCAGGAAATCGTTCCAGTGATTGCAGATTTATACCACGAAGATTACCCAGAAGTAGCTGCGGCGCGTGATGAGGTCGTTGCGACGCTTGTCAAAGAGGAGAAAGTATTTCGCCAAACACTGCGAAAGGCAATCCAAATGTTTGATAAATTTATTAATCGTGGTGGATGGACTGACCATACTATTATGGGCTGGAGTGACCCAAATCTAACATTTAATGGGCCGGTTAAGGTCGAGGACAAACAACTAACCGGTGGAGAGTTATTTACACTTTATGACACGTATGGTTTTCCTATTGAACTTTCAGTCGAGGAGTCGAAGAAGAAAGGGATTTCTTTGAGTGAGAATTGGCGCGAAGAGTTTGACGCCAAGATGGCAGAGCAACGCGAGCGTTCGCAAACTGCCGCCAAGGGTACGTTCAAAGGCGGCCTAGGTGGCCAAACAATGCAGCACAAAATATACCACACAGCGACGCACTTGATGTACGCCGCTTTGAAGCAGGTTTTGGGTGACCATGTCACTCAGCACGGTAGTAATATTACCGAAGAACGTCTGCGCTTTGATTTTAATCATCCTGAAAAGGTTACACCCGAGCAAATCGCTGAAGTCGAAAAACTCGTTAACGAGTGGATTGCAGCAGACCTGCCAGTGTCATTTCACGAATATCCAACTAATCAGGCTTTTGAAATGGGCGCCATCGGCGCATTTGGTGATAAATACGGTGAAACCGTCAAAGTCTACAAAATGGGCGATGACGAATCTAGAGTTAGTTTTGAAATCTGTGGCGGCCCGCACGTCGACCACACCGGCCAACTAGCCGAAGGTGGTAAGGTATTTAAAATTACCAAAGAAGAATCAAGTTCGTCTGGAATTAGACGTATAAAAGCTATACTTGGGTAGTAATAATTCTATTCAAATACTCAGCTTCTTCGACTAGACGTCGAAAACTCTCATATGAATTTTCATCAAGTATAATTTTCTCAAAACCGTACTCGACTGACTCAGTATTGTTGATGACAAAAGGGTCGATTGTGTCTAGAAACCCTTGATTATATAGCGACATCTCTTTTTGTTTGCCGCTATATGACACTTCAATTGAAGAGTCGATACGATGATTCTTACCAAGTTCACCATCCATTACAGATAAGGATTTGCTGATTTTTTTACTACGGATAAGCTCACTATCAAGCGACGGAAGTACCTCCGAGTTTGATATCGTAAAGGTTGTAGAGGTTTGTAGTGACCGACTCATCCCTTCACGGGGTAGTGTGTCCCCAGTAAGTAGGGGCACGTCGTAATCGTGCTGATTAAGCTCGGTTGGAATTTGCACCTGTTCTATAACTTGCCAACCTTTTGTTGATGAAAGCAAGTTGCTTAACCATGTTTTATAATCCACTACGTTGTTGGTTGGAGGTTGTGGGTCGACGCCAAGTTGTTTTAGTATCTCTGCACTTCTCCCCAAAGGCATAGGAGGCGTATATCTTTTACTTGTAAGCGAATTTTCGACAAAACTACTCGTAACATATCCAAGTCGCTCAGTTCTAATCAAGTCGACTAGAGAATTTTGACCATTCAACTTCATACCCATGGTTTCTATCATGAAAGAACTAGAGTGTTGGTCGAAAAATAGCGATAGGTTTGCGCCGTAGGTACTATCAAGCGTTAACTGCAAGTAAGCTTCCATTTCCTTTTGGAGTAACATCGGTATCTCTACTCCGACGAGCTTCAGTGCATACTCTGGACCAGGTTTTAGCTGATCGACAGCGTAATCTACTAGTTCAATTAGTTTTTTCTCTCCGTAGGATTCTGGCTTGGGTAACATTTCTTCCATATGTCTTTATTATACCATAAACACTACTCAATTGCAACGTCTAGTGAGCATAAGCACCGTAGTATATAATGGTTACACATATGGTATTCAACAAACTACGCGCGGCACGCAAAAATGCCAACAGTGATGATTATATTGTTGCCCTTGATATTGGGACAGAATTCGTCAAAGCACTAATCGCTAAACTCGATGACGATAAACTAAACATAGTAGGTGTCGGTCGTAAGCGCCAAGAAATAAGCGACATGCATTCAGGGGCGATTGCTGATATTTCTGGTGTGGTCCGGAACTGTGAAGAGGCACTATCAGAGGCCGAAGACCAAGCGGGCCTTCAGGCTAAGCGTGTTGTGATTGGTATTGCTGGCGAGCTGGTCAAGGGCGTAACTAATACGATTCGCTACCGCCGTCCACAACCAGATCGCCCGTTAGATGTCGGCGAAATGGAATTTATTATCGAAAAGGTTCAAGAACGTGCTCAGGGCAAAGCTCAAAAGCAAATCGCACTCGAAACAGGCAATGCTGACGTAGAGGTTAAATTGGTCAACAGTGCGCTTGTCAGTATCCATATTGATGGTTATAAGGTGAGTAATCCAATTGGCTTTCAGGGTCGTGATGTCGCCGTTCAGATTTATACTGCTTTTGCGCCGATGGTTCATATTGGAGCACTAGAGA
>OEIU01002296.1_pt1 | contig 10397 bp, 7 predicted proteins | sample 1539221 | NCBI WGS metagenome assembly OEIU01 (sample SAMN03792071, study PRJEB22550) | activated sludge metagenome | feature: wastewater treatment plant; material: activated sludge; isolation source: Wastewater treatment plant of a petroleum refinery complex | place: Argentina: Zarate | collected... | reverse complement strand
CCACTGCATTGCTTCCGAAGCTAACACCCTCAACGTTCTCCATGAACGATCAAACCGCCTCGATGCCTACGACCTCATTCATTCTGAGGCATAACGATTGCGTTAACGGCGCGCGTTGTCTTCAACGCGTTGACCGTTGAACGCATTGTTATAAGGCGGCAATTCGAGACCAGAGAATAACAGCGCGAGACCAGCAGCACCGGACGACGCAGTTCCGATAAACGTTCCGACAACATTGCCGCCAACGACAATCTTGTCGCCCTGAACTAGACCGAGAATGCTTCCATCTGGTTTAGTGACGCTTTGGCCATCGAAAGTGGCGACGACTGTGCCAGTGTTGTCGTAAATGGAGGTCTCTGTGTATTCACCAATTCGCTCACGCGGAGGTCGGCCCCAACAGATGCCGCCCTTGAATACACCGATAGGCTCACCGGCGTTGTCCCAGATGCTGTTGTTCTCCGACATGTCTTACGCCTTATAACGCCGCACATAAGCCGCGAGCAAAAGCGCCTCGCTTTTGCGAGTCGGGCGCACGCAGTGCGCGAACTTGATGTGCTTGTTGGGCATCACTTACCTTGCCCACGGCGGCCTATTCCCGCCGCTGAACGGATTCTGCGGTTGCGGCAGCACAGCGGTGTTGCCGATTAGCTGATATCCGAGTCCCGTATAGAGCTCATCGAAGAAGTAGTACGAGGGGGAAGCCCCCTGCTTTTGCCAGACAAGCGCTTCAGCAAGAATGCGGGACGAAAACGGAACAAACATCGCGCCAACACCCGCAAAGAAGGACGGGCATAGTGAGTCCCTAAACCTGCAGTTGTTTAGATTCACACCGATCAGCCGACAACCCTTATCCACAGCGGTCTCGACTTCGTCCTTCACGAACACGGTTTTCGTATATGTATCAGCCCCAATCAGAAGGACGAACGTATCTACGCGGCGGATCTTTGCGGCGTAGACGGACTTGATGTACTGCGGTCTTTGCGAGTTGATCGCCTCGTCCAACTGGAAGTCTGCAAAATTGAAATCTATGTGTTGGTGGGCTTTCCAGGCGCACATGAGGTCGTAACGCCCTTTGTCTGCGCTACTGAAGCTGACGAAAGTCCGAGGCAACGATCCTGTCCCAGTCATGGCGTGTTGCTACTCCTTTGCCTCTGTCCCATTCTGATTTCTGAAGCCCAACTTAGATATAGACCGCACTAGTCTGCCCAATCAACCTGCCACGTGCCAAATAACCTGTCACACGCGACCTTGCCAAAGCCCTGGCTCGCTTCAGCTCATGTCGCCGAGTGCGATCTAACACCCCATCAATTTCGGGATACTCCAGCAGTGCCCGCAGGCGATGTTGATAGCGGGCAAAGAAAGTTGCCGAATCAACCTGCAGGTGACGGATAACCTGCCGACGGCTCCGCACGCAAACGATTCAATCCCGCAGGCTTTCTGCGGATGCATCACCGTGGGACAACATGAACAGGACCATCAGCGCCCAAGGGCTCATTGGACGACTTGCCGAAGGAATCGCAGTACCGCTTCGTTCACTTCGTCGGGTCGTTCCTGCTGGATCCAGTGTCCGGCGCCTTCGATCATTAGTTTCTGTACGCCGGGAATGATCTGGGTCATCTGTTCGATGGCGACTTCGCCGCGTCGGCCAGCGATCACGGGATCGCGGGTGCCGGCGATGAACAGGGCGGGTTGCGTGATCTTCGCGTCCTGCCAGGGCGCAGTGAGTTCCCAGTTGCGATCGATGTTGCGATAGAGGTTGAGGCCGCCGCGGAAGCCGGTGCGTTGATATTCGCCGGCCATGCGCTCGATGTCCTTCTCGCGCAGCCATGACGGCAGTTTGTCCGGCACGGCCATGCGATCGAGGAAGCCCTTGCCTTCGGGCACGATGAGCGGATTCTCGCGATCGACTCTGACGTCGCCCGAAATGCCGTACAGCAGCTTGCGCATCGTCGTCGGTACGTCGCGCTCGAATTCGGCTTCGGCGACGCCGGGTTGCTGGAAGTAGATCCAGTAGAAGTTCTCGAGTCCGGATTTGCGCAGCATGCGCAGCGGCGCATCGGGAGCACGCGGACGATGCGGCACGCTCATGCCGATGACGGCGCGAAACAGGTCCGGACGCATCATCGCGGCGTGCCACGCAACGGGCGCGCCCCAGTCATGGCCGATGACGCAGGCCTGTTTCTCGCCCAACTCGCCGACGAGACTCACGATGTCGCCGACGGTGTGAAGGATCGCGTATGCCTCGGCGTCTGCAGGTGCATCGGTCGCACCGAAGCCGCGCATGTCCGGGGCGACGGCGTGAAAGCCGGCTGCGGCGAGGACCGGCAACTGGTGTCGCCACGAGTACCAGAGTTCGGGCCAGCCGTGACAGAGCACGACCAGCGGGCCGCTGCCCGCTTCGGCGACGTGCATGCGGATGCCGTTGAGGGTGAGTTCGCGGTGATGGATCTCAGACATGTGATTTCCTCCTGCGCCCCCTCCCTGGCCCTCCCCCGCTTCGCGGAGGAGGGGATCAGAAAAGAGCGATGGCTATCGATTCAGTTCATACACGCACATGTTCACGGCCGACGCCACGTTCAGCGACTCGATCGCGCCGCTGCCGGCGATCGAGAAGCTGACGGCGTTGAGCGTACGAAGCTGATCGCGCGGTACGCCGCGCGCTTCATTGCCGAACAGGTAGCAGTCGAACTCGCGGAACGACGCAGACCGCAGCGGCTCACCCTGCATGTCGAGACAGGCGATGCGCGGCAGCCGGGCCGGCAGCGATGCGAGCGGCACATCCGTTTCGACAGGAACGTGAAAAATTGCGCCGACGCTCGCACGCAGCACCTTGGAGTTGTAGGGATCGACGCTGCCCGGACTCAGCAGGCAGCGCAGTCCGCCGAACCAGGCGAGCGTGCGCAGGATGGTGCCGAGGTTGCCGGGATCCTGGATCTCATGCAGGTACACCGCGCGTTCGCCGCGTGACGCCGGCGTCGGTCGCGGCATCGGCACGAGCGCGACGAGTCCCTGCGGCGTCTTCGTTTCCGACAGCTCTTCCATGCGGCGATTGCTGACGACGTGCTTCTCGAACGGACCGCGCCAGTGTTCGTTCTCCGCGGTCACGTACAGCTTGCAGTCCTGCAGCTGCGGATTCCTGGCGGCGGCCTTCTGCAGTTCCAGCACGAGGTGCTCGCCTTCGACGAGGTAGTGGCCGAACTGCTCGCGGTATTTCTTCTGATGCAGCTTTTTGAGGTCGTCGAATTTCATGCGGCTGCCTGCTGAGCATTCAACATCGACTTCGCAACCGCCTCGGCCACCTTGATGCCATCGACGCCCGCCGAGAGGATACCGCCGGCGTAGCCCGCGCCCTCGCCCGCCGGATACAGGCCGCGCACGTTGAGGCTCTGCAGCGTGTCCGCATCGCGCGTGATGCGCAACGGCGACGACGTGCGCGTCTCGACGCCGGTGAACACGGCATCGTCGCGATCGAAGCCATGGATCTGTCGCCCGAACGCAGGAATGGCTTCGCGGATCGCTTCGATCGCGTAATCCGGCAGCGCGCCGGACAGATCACCGAGACGCACGCCGGGTTTGTAGGACGGCTCGACTTCGCCCAGCTGGGCAGAAGGCGTGTTGCGAAGGAAATCGCCGACGAGTTGCGCCGGTGCGCTGTAGTCGCCGCCACCGAGTTCGAAGGCCTGCGATTCGAGTCGTTCCTGCAGCTCGATGCCTGCGAGCGGACCGCCGGGAAAATCTTCAGCAGGATTGATGCCGACGACGATGCCGGCGTTCGCATTGCGCTCGTTGCGCGAATACTGGCTCATGCCATTGGTGACGACGCGGTTCGGTTCGGACGTCGCCGCCACCACCGTGCCGCCCGGACACATGCAGAAGCTGTAGACCGAGCGGCCGTTCTTCGCGTGATGCACGAGCTTGTAGTCGGCGGCGCCGAGTTCCGGATGACCCGCATACTTGCCGAGTCGCGCACGATCGATCATCGACTGCGGATGCTCGACGCGAAAGCCGATGGCGAACGGCTTGGGTTCGAGGAAGACGCCGCGCCGATGCAGCATCCGGAACGTGTCGCGCGAGCTGTGACCGAGCGCCGGCACGACATGCCGGCTGTGCAGCGTCTCGCCGCTCTCGAGCACGACGCCTTCGATCTGCCCGTCATCGATGAGCACGTCCGTCACCTTGTGTTCGAAGCGCACTTCGCCGCCGAGCGCGATGATTTCCTCGCGCATGCGCGAGACGACGCCGGTGAGGCGGAACGTGCCGATGTGCGGCTTGCTCACGTAGAGAATCTCTTCGGGCGCGCCGGCGCGGACGAACTCCTGCATGACCTTGCGGCCGTAGAACTTCGGATCCTTGATCTGGCTGTAGAGCTTGCCGTCGGAGAACAGTCCGGCGCCGCCTTCGCCGAACTGCACGTTGGATTCCGGCGTGAGCGTGTGCTTGCGCCACAGGCCCCACGTGTCCTGCGTGCGACGACGCACGTCGCGACCGCGTTCGAGCACGATGGGCCGGAACCCGGCCTGCGCCAAGATCAGCGCCGCGAACAGGCCGCACGGTCCGAAGCCGATCACGAGCGGCCGTTCGACGAGGCCCGCTGGCGCCTGCGCGACCGGGGTGTAGTTCGTATCCGGCGCCGGTTTCACGTTCTGGTCGTGCGCGAAGCGCTTGAGGATTGCCGCTTCGTCGCGGGCCCGAAGATCGACGATGTAGACGAAGCTGATCGTGCTGTTCTTCTTGCGCGCATCGTAGCTGCGCTTGAACACCGTGAAATCCAGCAGATCGACGTCTTTCAGATTCAGACGCTTCAGAAGCGCGGCACGCAACGCCGGCGGCGGATGGTCCAGCGGCAGCGACAGTTCAGTGATGCGGATCACGTGAGATCTCCTGGCCGGTGACTCCGGCAAAGGAAGCGCGGTTAGAATGGCGCGCATTGTAGCCGCAGCCCACCCTTTTCCGGTTTTTTCATGGCCCGTTCCAAAAGCAGTCACCGCTGGATGCAGGAGCACGTCAACGATCCCTACGTCAAACAGGCGCAGAAGGACGGCTATCGCTCGCGCGCCAGCTACAAACTGATCGAACTCAACGAGAAGGACCGGCTCATCCGGCCCGGAATGCTGGTGATGGACCTGGGTTCGGCGCCCGGCGGCTGGTCGCAGGTGGCGGGCAAGATCGTCGGCGACAAGGGCCGCGTGATCGCCAGCGACATCCTGCCGATGGATCCGGTGCGCAACGTCGATTTCATCCAGGGCGATTTCACCGAGGAGTCGGTGTTCAACCAGATCCTCGACAGCCTCGGCGGCAAGCAGCCCGACCTGATCATTTCCGACATCGCGCCCAACATCAGCGGCATCGACTCGGCCGATCAGGCATCGTCGATGTACCTGGTGGAACTCGCGCTCGACATGGCGCGCAAGGTGCTCAAGCCGAAGGGCAACTTCGTCGCGAAGGTGTTCCAGGGGTCGGGGTCGGACGCGTATCTCAAGGAACTGCGCAAGTCGTTCGAGAAGGTGTCGATCCGCAAGCCGGCGGCGTCGCGGTCGCGCTCGCGCGAGATCTACGTGGTGGCGAAAGGGTTCAGAGGCTGATCGCTCTTCTCTTCCTGTGGGGCCGGCTTCGGCCAGCCTGATTCGTCAGGCTAAAGCCTGACCCACAGGAAGAAGGCCGGCTGAAGCCGGCCCCACAGGAAGAAGTCACGCCAGCACGATCAGCAGATCCTTCGCATCGATCGCCTCGCCCGGGCGCGTGACGATCTCGGCGACGGTGGCGTCGCGATCGGCGCGCACTGACGTTTCCATCTTCATCGCCTCGATGGTCAGCAGCACATCGCCGCGGGCGACGCGTGCGCCCTGCGCGACGGCGACGGTCGCCACCGTTCCAGGCATCGGCGCGGCGACGTGGCTCGCGTTCGCCAGGTCCGCCTTGCGGCGCGGCGGCTTGAGCGCGACCTTGCTGCGATCGGGCACCTTCACGGAGCGTGGCTGGCCGTTGAGTTCGAAGAACACCGTGCGCGTGCCGTCTTCGTGGCTTTCGCTCGCGGCGACGAAGCGCACGATGAGACTCTTGCCGCGTTCGATCTCGACGGTCACTTCGTCGCCCGGTTCCATGCCGTAGAAGAAGAGCGGCGTCGGCAGCACGCTCGCGCGTCCGTAGTCGAGGCGGGCCTGCATGTAGTCGAGGAAGACCTTCGGATACATGAGATACGACGCGAACTCCTCGTCCGTGATCTCGCGCCAGGTCTTCGCCGTCGCTTCGGCGCGTGCTTTCGCCAGGTCGGTGGGCGGCAGCACTTCGCCGGGGCGGACAGTCAGCGGCTCGGCGCCCTGCAATACCTTCTTCTGCAATGCCGGCGGAAAGCCGCCATAGGGCTGACCGAGATCGCCGCGGAACAGCGAGACGACCGATTCGGGAAAGGCGACGTCGGCCTGCGGATCGAGCACCTGCTCAGCCGTGAGTCCGCTCGTCACCATCATCAGCGCCATGTCGCCGACGACTTTCGACGTCGGCGTCACCTTGACGATGTCGCCGAACATTTCATTGACCTTCGCATAGGCGCGCGCAACTTCCGGCCAGCGCACATCGTCGATGCCGAGCGAGCGCGCTTGTTCTCGCAGGTTTGTAAATTGACCACCAGGCATGCCGTGGACATACACCTCGGAGGCGCCCGAGCGCAGATCGCTCTCGAAAGCCGAATAGCAGCGGCGCACCTGTTCCCAGTAGGACGAGATGAGACGCAGGCGATCGGCATCGATGCCGCTGTCGCGCGGGCCGTGACGCAGCGCTTCGACGATCGAGCCGAGATTGGGCTGCGACGTCAGTCCGCTCATGGAATCCATCGCGCCGTCCACGGCATCGGCGCCGGCATCGATCGCCGCCAGCACGCTCGCTGCGGCGATGCCGCTGGTGTCGTGCGTGTGGAAGTGCACGGGCAGGCCGATCTCTTCTTTCAATGCCTTGACCAGCGTGAACGCCGCGCGCGGCTGGCACAGGCCGGCCATGTCCTTGATGCCGAGAATGTGTGCACCGGCGGCTTTCAGTTCGCGCGCAAGCCCGAGGTAGTACCTGAGGTCGTACTTGGTCTGTTGCGGATCGGACAGATTGCCGGTGTAGCAGATCGCGGCCTCGCACAGCTTGCCAGCATCGCGCACCGCGTCCATGGCGACGCGCATGTTCGGCACCCAGTTGAGGGAATCGAAGACGCGGAACAGATCGATGCCCGACGTCGCCGCCTGTTTGACGAAGTACTGCACGACGTTGTCGGGATAGTTGGTGTAGCCGACGGCGTTCGCCGAGCGCAGCAGCATCTGCAGCAGCAGGTTCGGCATGGCCTCGCGCAGTTCCTGCAGGCGTTCCCACGGGCATTCGTTGAGAAAGCGCATCGAGACATCGAAGGTCGCGCCGCCCCAGCATTCCATCGAGAACAGGTTCGGCAGCAGGCTCGCGTAATGCGGGGCGATGGCCACGAGGTCGCGCGTGCGGAAGCGTGTCGCCAGCAGCGATTGATGCGCATCGCGCATGGTCGTATCCGTCAGCAGCACGGACTTCTGTTCGAGCATCCAGGCGGCGAATTTTTCCGGGCCGAGCGCATCGAGCCGTTGCTTCGTGCCGGCCGCCGGCGCGGGCAGGTCGATCTCCGGCACCTTCGGCGCAACGATCCGTGCGGGTCGCACGCGGCCCTTCACTTCCGGATTGCCGTTCACCACGACATCGCCGATGAAGTTCAGCAGGCGCGTCGCGCGATCGCGCTTGCGCGGGAAGCGGAACAGTTCGGGCGTCTGGTCGATGAACTTGGTCGTGTACTGCGCCGACGCGAACTGCGGATGCAGGATGAGCTGATCGAGGAAGCGCAGGTTCGTCACGACGCCGCGCACGCGGAATTCCCACAGCGCGCGATGCATGCGGGCGATGGTTTCCTGCGGCGTCGGCGACCAGGCGGTCACTTTCACCAGCAGCGAATCGTAGGAGCGCGTGATGATCGCGCCGGAATACGCGGTGCCCGCATCGAGGCGGATGCCGAAACCGGCGGGACTGCGATAGGCGGTGATGCGCCCGTAGTCCGGCGTGAAGTTGTTTTCCGGATCTTCCGTCGTCACGCGGCATTGCATGGCGAAGCCGTTGAGGCGGATGCCGGGTTGCGCCGGCACGCCGCTGTCGGGCTCGCCGATGACCGCGCCTTCGGCGATGCGGATCTGCGCACGCACGATGTCGATGCCCGTCACGGCTTCGGTGACGGTGTGTTCCACCTGCACGCGCGGATTGACTTCGATGAAATAGAACCTGCCAGTGTCGGCGTCCTGCAGGAATTCGACGGTACCGGCATTGAGATAGCGCACGGCGCGGCCGATCTTCAGCGCTTCCTCGCACAGCGCGGCGCGCTGTTCGTCGCTGAAGAACGTGGCCGGCGCGCGCTCGATCACTTTCTGGTTGCGACGCTGCACCGTGCAGTCGCGTTCGAACAGATGCACCAGATTGCCGCGCGAGTCGCCCAGCAGCTGCACTTCGATGTGGCGCGCGCGGCGCACCAGCTTTTCGAGATACACCTCGTCGTTGCCGAAGGCCGCCTTCGCTTCGCGCCGCGCGGTGGCGACCATTTCCTTGAGATCGCTTTCCTGTTCGACGATGCGCATGCCGCGACCGCCGCCGCCCCAGCTCGCTTTCAGCATCACGGGGAAGCCGACTTCGCGCGCGAGTCTGACGATCTCTGCATCGTCGCGCGGCAGCGGCGGCGTCGCCGGCATCACCGGCACGCCGGCCGACACGGCGAGATTGCGCGCCATCACCTTGTTGCCGAGGCGACGCATGATCTCCGGCGTCGGGCCCACGAAGAGGATGCCCGCCGCGGCGCAGGCTTCGGCGAATTCGGGGTTCTCGGACAGGAAGCCGTAGCCGGGATGGATCGCATCGACCTGCGCGGCCCGGGCGATGCGGATGATGTCCGCGATGTCGAGGTAAGCCTCGACCGGGCTCTTGCCGGCGCCGACCTGGTAACTCTCGTCCGCCTTCATCCGGTGCAGGGAGAAGCGGTCCTCCTGCGAGTAGATCGCCACCGTGCGAATGCCCAGCTCGGCCGCGGCGCGCATGACGCGAATGGCGATTTCGCCGCGATTGGCGACGAGCAGGGCCTTGATGGCGGCAGGACGGGGCGAAAGCGGGCTGAAATCTGGCATGTCGGACTCGGAATCGAAGATCGAAGGCGACCGCAGGCAACGTCATCGGGCTCGAACCCGATGGCGTGGAGGTCGTTCCGCGCAGTGGGAGCCCAAGGATCATAGACCGGCACGGGGTTGCTGCAAGAGCAGTGCCCTTATCGGGTTATCGCCGGGAATGATTCGCCTCTGCCTGTGGGGCCGGCTTTAGCCGGCCTTTTTCAGAGTCAGGCTAAAGCCTGACCTACAGAGGAAACAGATTGCACGGCTTAAGTCAGTGCCGTTGGGCTTCAGCCGGCCTCTCGGAGTCAGGCCAAAGCCTGACCTACACGCGGGAGAGGCGTCAGATCGGGACGCGGCCGCCGCCCGCCGACTTGCGGAACGAGCCGGTCGAGAGCTTTTCGTATTCCTTGTCCATCACGACCACGCAGTTGCGGCCGCGCTCCTTGGCCGCGTACAGCGCCTCGTCGGCAAGCTGGATGAAGCCGAAATGGCTGCGGCCGTTCATCGGCTGCACGCAGGCGGCGCCGATGCTCACCGTGAGCCGGCCACCCTGCGGCGAGGCCGGATGGTCGATCGCCAGCGACTCGATGCCCGCCTGGATGCGGCGCGCCAGTTCCTCGACATGATCGCGGCGGGTATCGAACAGCACGATCGCGAATTCCTCGCCGCCGTAGCGCGCCGTGACATCCAGCGGCCGTCGCGCCGTCCGTTTCAGCGAGCGGGCAACGCGGCGCAGGCATTCATCGCCCGCCTGGTGTCCGCAGTGATCGTTGTAGGCCTTGAAGTGATCGATGTCGATCAGCAGCAGCGCGAGCGGCGCCTGCTCGCGGATCGCCTGCAACCAGATGCGATCCATGTGGTCGTCGAAGTAGCGCCGGTTGTGGATACCCGTCAGGCCATCGCGGCTGGCGGTTTCGATCAGCAGCTGTTCTTCGAGATAGCTGGTGCGATTGGCGCGTTCCAGCGAGTAGCAGACCATCGCGCCGATCACATTCGCCGACACCAGGATGCCGACGTCCACGATCACCGCGGCAGCCTCCAGCCCGGCCGCCACGGCGGCGATCACGTACGCCACGGTGACCAGCAGCGCCGACCCCAGCGCGGCATGGAACAGCATGCCCAGCATGAAGTAGATGAAGATCGTCATGATGACGACCGTCGAAATCAGATTGACGCCGTGGCCCGCGGCAATGACGGCCAGCACTGCGACCCCGGCGCCGAACACGGGCGCGAGGATCTGGCAGGTCAGCGGCC
>OEIU01002295.1_pt1 | contig 10398 bp, 5 predicted proteins | sample 1539221 | NCBI WGS metagenome assembly OEIU01 (sample SAMN03792071, study PRJEB22550) | activated sludge metagenome | feature: wastewater treatment plant; material: activated sludge; isolation source: Wastewater treatment plant of a petroleum refinery complex | place: Argentina: Zarate | collected... | reverse complement strand
GCTGGTCGCGTTCATGCCCTGGAACGGCTACAACTTCGAGGACTCGATCCTGATCTCCGAGAAGGTCGTCGCCGACGACCGCTACACCTCGATCCACATCGAGGAGCTGTCGGTGCTGGCCCGCGACACCAAGCTGGGCTCCGAGGAGATCACGCGCGACATCTCGAACCTGTCCGAGTCGCAGCTGGGTCGCCTCGACGACTCGGGCATCGTCTACATCGGCGCCGAGGTGCAGGCCGGCGACACGCTGGTGGGCAAGGTCACGCCGAAGGGCGAGACGCAGCTCACCCCGGAAGAGAAGCTGCTGCGCGCGATCTTCGGCGAGAAGGCCTCCGACGTGAAGGACACCTCGCTGCGCGTGCCCTCGGGCATGAGCGGCACCGTCATCGACGTCCAGGTGTTCACCCGCGAGGGCATCCAGCGCGACAAGCGCGCGCAGTCGATCATCGACGACGAGCTCAAGCGCTACCGGCTCGACCTGAACGACCAGCTGCGCATCGTCGAGAACGACGCGTTCTCGCGGATCGAGCGGCTGCTCGTGGGCAAGGTCGCCAACGGTGGACCCAAGAAGCTGGCCAAGGGCGCGACGGTCACCGCCGAGTACCTCGCCGACCTCGACCGCTACCACTGGTTCGAGGTGCGGCTTGCCGACGAGGCGGCCGCCAACCAGCTCGAGGCGCTCAAGGAGTCGATCGAGCAGAAGCGCCACCAGTTCGACCTGGCCTTCGAGGAGAAGCGCAAGAAGCTCACGCAGGGCGACGAACTGCCCCCGGGCGTGCTGAAGATGGTCAAGGTCTACCTGGCGGTCAAGCGCCGGTTGCAGCCGGGCGACAAGATGGCCGGCCGCCACGGCAACAAGGGTGTCGTGTCGCGCATCGTGCCGATCGAGGACATGCCGTACATGGCCGACGGAACGCCGGTCGACATCGTGCTCAACCCGCTCGGCGTGCCGTCGCGGATGAACGTCGGCCAGATCCTCGAGACGCACCTGGGCTGGGCGGCGAAGGGCATCGGCCACCGGATCGGCGAGATGCTCAAGCGCCAGGCGAAGGCGGCCGAGCTGCGCAAGCTGTTCGACCAGATCTACGACGGCAACGGGCAGCGCGAGGAGCTCGCGCAGCTCAACGACGACGAGGTGCTCGAGCTCGCCGAGAACCTGCGCAGCGGCGTGCCGTTCGCGACGCCGGTGTTCGACGGCGCGTCCGAGCCCGAGATCAGGCAGATGCTCGACCTCGCGTATCCAAACGACGAGCCGCGCACGAAGCTGATCGGCTTCACGCCTTCGAAGACGCAGGTCACGCTGTACGACGGCCGCAACGGCGACTCGTTCGACCGGCCGGTCACCGTGGGCTACATGCACATGCTGAAGCTGCACCACCTGGTCGACGACAAGATGCACGCGCGCTCCACCGGCCCGTACTCGCTCGTCACCCAGCAGCCGCTGGGCGGCAAGGCGCAGTTCGGCGGCCAGCGCTTCGGCGAGATGGAGGTCTGGGCGCTCGAGGCCTACGGCGCCTCGTACATGCTGCAGGAGATGCTCACCGTCAAGTCCGACGACGTGAACGGCCGCACCAAGGTGTACGAGAACCTGGTCAAGGGCGAGCACGCGATCGACGCCGGCATGCCCGAGTCGTTCAACGTGCTGGTCAAGGAGATCCGCTCGCTCGGCATCGACATCGACCTCGAGCGCAACTGACAACGGCCCAGACCCGACAAGGATTCAGGAGCAGCAAATGAAAGCATTGCTCGATCTGTTCAAGCAGGTCCAGGAAGAAGAGCACTTCGACGCGATCAAGATCGGGCTCGCCTCGCCCGAGAAGATCCGCTCGTGGTCGTTCGGCGAGGTCAAGAAGCCCGAGACGATCAACTACCGCACGTTCAAGCCCGAGCGCGACGGCCTGTTCTGCGCGAAGATCTTCGGCCCGATCAAGGACTACGAGTGCCTGTGCGGCAAGTACAAGCGCCTGAAGCACCGCGGCGTCATCTGCGAGAAGTGCGGCGTCGAGGTCACGCTGGCCAAGGTGCGCCGCGAGCGGATGGGACACATCGAGCTCGCGAGCCCGGTCGCGCACATCTGGTTCCTCAAGTCGCTGCCGTCGCGCCTGGGCATGGTGCTCGACATGACGCTGCGCGACATCGAGCGCGTCCTCTACTTCGAGGCCTTCGTGGTCATCGAGCCGGGCATGACGCCGCTCAAGCGCGGCCAGATCATGACCGAGGACGACTTCATCGCGAAGACCGAGGAATACGGCGACGAATTCCGCGCGATGATGGGCGCGGAGGGAGTTCGCGAGCTGCTGCGCACGATCGACATCGACCGTGACATCGAGAACCTGCGCAAGGAACTCGAGTCGACCGGTTCGGAAGCCAAGATCAAGAAGATCGCCAAGCGGTTGAAGGTGCTCGAGGGCTTCCAGCGCTCGGGCATCAAGCCCGACTGGATGGTCATGGAGGTGCTGCCGGTGCTGCCGCCCGAGCTGCGCCCGCTGGTACCGCTCGACGGCGGCCGCTTCGCGACCTCCGACCTCAACGACCTGTACCGGCGCGTCATCAACCGCAACAACCGGCTCAAGCGCCTGCTCGAGCTCAAGGCGCCCGAGATCATCGTGCGCAACGAGAAGCGCATGCTGCAGGAGTCGGTCGACTCGCTGCTCGACAACGGCCGTCGCGGCAAGGCGATGACCGGCGCGAACAAGCGGGCGCTCAAGTCGCTCGCCGACATGATCAAGGGCAAGGGCGGGCGCTTCCGCCAGAACCTGCTCGGCAAGCGCGTCGACTACTCGGGCCGTTCGGTCATCGTGGTGGGGCCGCAGCTCAAGCTGCACCAGTGCGGGCTGCCCAAGCTGATGGCGCTCGAGCTGTTCAAGCCGTTCATCTTCAACAAGCTCGAGACGATGGGCGTCGCCACGACCATCAAGCAGGCGAAGAAGTACGTCGAGAGCCAGGAACCCATCGTCTGGGACATCCTCGAGGAGGTGATCCGCGAGCACCCGGTGCTGCTCAACCGCGCGCCGACGCTGCACCGGCTGGGCATCCAGGCCTTCGAGCCGGTGCTGATCGAGGGCAAGGCGATCCAGCTCCATCCGCTCGTCTGCGCCGCGTTCAACGCCGACTTCGACGGCGACCAGATGGCCGTCCACGTGCCGCTGTCGCTCGAGGCGCAGCTGGAGGCGCGCGCGCTGATGCTCGCGTCGAACAACGTGCTGTTCCCGTCCAACGGCGAGCCGTCGATCGTGCCGTCGCAGGACATCGTGCTGGGCCTGTACTACACGACGCGCGAGAAGATCAACGGCAAGGGCGAGGGCATGTTCTTCGCCGACGTCGGCGAGGTGCAGCGCGCCTACGACAACGCGCAGGTCGAGCTCAACACGAAGATCACGGTCCGGCTGGTCGAGTACACGAAGAACCGCGAGACCGGCGAGGTCGAGGCCAACCCGATCCGCGCCGAGACGACGGTCGGCCGCGCGCTGCTGTCCGAGATCCTGCCGAAGGGCCTGCCGTTCGACTTCATCAACCGCGCGCTGAAGAAGAAGGAGATCTCGCGGCTGATCAACGCGTCGTTCCGGCGCTGCGGGCTGCGCGACACCGTCATCTTCGCCGACCAGCTGATGCAGAACGGCTTCAAGCTCGCGACCCGCGCCGGCATCTCGATCGCCATCGACGACATGCTGGTGCCCGCGCAGAAGGTCGAGATCCTCGCGCAGGCCGAGAAGGAAGTGAAGGAGATCGAGCAGCAGTACACCTCGGGCCTCGTCACGCACGGCGAGCGCTACAACAAGGTGGTCGACATCTGGGGCCGCGCCGGCGACGACGTCGGCAAGGCGATGATGCGCCAGCTCGAGACGCAGAACGTCGAGGACCGCAAGGGCAACGTCGTCAAGCAGGAGTCGTTCAACGCCATCTACATGATGGCCGACTCGGGCGCGCGCGGCTCGGCGGCGCAGATCCGGCAGCTCGCCGGCATGCGGGGCCTGATGGCCAAGCCCGACGGCTCGATCATCGAGACGCCGATCACCGCGAACTTCCGCGAGGGCCTGAACGTCCTGCAGTACTTCATCTCGACGCACGGCGCGCGCAAGGGCCTGGCCGACACGGCGCTCAAGACCGCGAACTCGGGCTACCTGACGCGCCGCCTGGTCGACGTGACCCAGGACCTGGTGGTCACCGAGGACGACTGCGGCACGACGAACGGCGTGTCGATGAAGGCGCTGATCGAGGGCGGCGAGGTGATCGAGGCGCTGCGCGACCGTATCCTGGGCCGGGTGGCGACCGTCGACGTGATCCATCCCGAGACGCAGGAGACGGTCTTCGAGGCCGGCACGCTGCTCGACGAGGACGTCGTCGACGAGATCGTCCGGCTGGGCATCGACGAGGTGCGCGTGCGCACGCCGCTCACCTGCGAGACCCGTTACGGCCTGTGCGCGAAGTGCTACGGGCGCGACCTCGGCCGCGGTTCGCTGGTCAACAGCGGCGAGGCGGTCGGCGTGATCGCCGCGCAGTCGATCGGCGAGCCGGGCACGCAGCTGACGATGCGCACCTTCCACATCGGCGGTGCGGCGTCGCGGGCAGCGGTGGCCAGCGCGGTCGAGGCCAAGTCGAACGGCATCGTGCGCTTCACGGCGACGATGCGCTACGTGACCAACGCCAAGGGCGAGCAGATCGTCATCTCGCGCTCGGGCGAGGTCGTCATCGTCGACGACAACGGCCGCGAGCGCGAGCGCCACAAGGTGCCGTACGGCGCCACGCTGCTGGTCACCGACGGCAAGACCGTCAAGGCCGGCACGCAGCTCGCCACCTGGGACCCGCTGACGCGCCCGATCATCACCGAGTACTCGGGCACGATCCGCTTCGAGAACGTCGAAGAGGGCGTGACGGTCGCCAAGCAGATCGACGAGGTCACCGGCCTGTCGACGCTGGTCGTCATCGACGCCAAGCGCCGCGGCCCGACGACCAAGTCGGTGCGCCCGCAGGTCAAGCTGATCAACGAGGCCGGCGAGGAAGTGAAGATCGCCAACACCGACCACGCGGTGACGATCAGCTTCCCGGTGGGCGCGCTGATCACGGTGCGCGACGGCCAGCAGGTCGGCGTCGGCGAGATCCTCGCGCGCATTCCGCTCGAGTCGCAGAAGACCCGCGACATCACCGGCGGCCTGCCGCGGGTGGCCGAGCTGTTCGAGGCGCGCTCGCCGAAGGACGCCGGCATGCTCGCCGAAGTCACCGGCACCGTGTCGTTCGGCAAGGACACCAAGGGCAAGCAGCGCCTGGTCATCACCGACCTGGACGGCAACGCCCACGAGTTCCTGATCCCGAAGGACAAGAACGTGCTGGTGCACGACGGCCAGGTGGTCAACAAGGGCGAGATGATCGTCGACGGCCCGGCCGACCCGCACGACATCCTGCGACTGCTCGGCATCGAGGCGCTCGCGCGCTACATCGTCGACGAGGTGCAGGACGTCTACCGGCTGCAGGGCGTGAAGATCAACGACAAGCACATCGAGGTGATCGTTCGCCAGATGCTGCGCCGCGTCCAGGTCACCGACCCCGGCGACACGCCGTTCATCACGGGCGAGCAGGTCGAGCGCTCCGAGATGCTCGACGAGAACGACAAGGCGATCGCGGCGGACAAGCAGCCGGCCAGCTACATCAACCTGCTGCTGGGCATCACCAAGGCGTCGCTGTCGACCGACTCGTTCATCTCGGCGGCCTCGTTCCAGGAGACCACCCGCGTGCTGACCGAGGCGGCGATCATGGGCAAGCGCGACGAACTGCGCGGTCTCAAGGAGAACGTGATCGTCGGCCGCCTGATCCCCGCGGGAACCGGCCTGGCCTACCATCGCGCCCGCCGCATGAAGGAGCAGACCGAGGCCCAGGAGCAGGCCGCGCTGGCCGCCGCCGAGGCACTGTTCGAGCCGATGCCGGCCGGCGACGCGGCGGAGGCCGAGGCCGCGCCAGGCGCCGAGGGCGGCGAGGCCTGACGGACCGGCGATGTCGGCCGCGGCTCTCGCGCGGCGCGCCGCCGCCGCGGCGCTGTGGGTGGCGCTCGGGGCGGGCCTGGCGGCCTGCGCCGGCCCCGGCGCAGGCTGGCCCGGCGGCCTCGGCGGACCCGCGGGTGCGGGGTCGCAGGCGATCGCCTGGCCGGTGGACAGGCCGCAGCTGCGCGTCGGTGACCGCTGGGTGTACGCGGGCCGCGAGCTCGGCGACAGCGCCGCCGACGGGCGCATCGTCCTCGAGCGCACCGTCACGCGGGTCGCCGGCGACCGCGTCGAGTTGCGCCAGGTGCCGCTCGACGCGGCCACCCGCCGGCCCGCCGGCCCGGCACGCGCGCGCAACGTGAGGTTGTCGGTCTGGCACCTCGACCCCGGCGTCCGTTCGTCCGGCGAGATCCGCAGCCTCGCGTTCCCGCTGACGCCGGACAAGCAGTGGCAGTACGAGTACTGGCTGGCCGCCGGCGCCGGCGACGCCGTGACCACCTATCGCTACCAGGCGCGGGTCGACGGGACCGAGATCGTGCGCACGCCGGCCGGACGCTTCGACACGGTGCGCGTGGTGCACGAGGGCGAGTGGAGCCGGCCGGTGCTGGAGCGCGGCCAGCCCGCGCTGCGCAGCGGCGCCGTCACCACCACGTACTGGTACGCGCCGGCCGTGGGCACGTGGGTCCGGCTCGAGGTCGACCTGCGGCGCGCCGACGGCGGGCGCGAGCTGGGGGTCGTCCAGGAGCTGGTCGATTACCGACGCGGGCGCTGACGCCGCAGGCGCCTGGGCGACGCGGAATCGCGACAGCCGTGCTCCCGGCAGGCCCGCACGGACTTGCTCTCGGGCCTTCCGCAACTTATACTAATCGGCTTTCCGGAATTCACAGCCGGCGGCATGGCCAGTCGCCGTGCCCGGCGCGTGAAAGTCGGGGCCGGCGCAGCCGGTGGCCGGTGGGACGTCGACGCGACGGCGCGAACCCCATCCGCGGACGGGCGCCGGCAGGCCGGCGGACACCCGGCAGGAACGGCGCAGCAGGAACAACGCGGCAGGAATACAAGGACATCAGATGCCAACCATCAGCCAGCTCGTTCGTCAGGGTCGCGAGACGGCCGTCACGAAGAGCAAGAGCCCGGCCCTGCAGGACTGCCCGCAGCGCCGCGGCGTCTGCACCCGGGTGTACACCACCACGCCGAAGAAGCCGAACTCGGCGCTTCGCAAGGTGGCCAAGGTGCGCCTGACCAACGGTTTCGAGGTGATCTCGTACATCGGCGGCGAGGGGCACAACCTGCAGGAACACTCGGTGGTGCTGATTCGCGGCGGACGGGTCAAGGACCTGCCGGGCGTGCGCTACCACATCGTTCGCGGCTCGCTCGACCTGCAGGGCGTGAAGGATCGCAAGCAGTCCCGATCGAAGTACGGCGCAAAGCGCCCGAAGAAGGGCTGATACCGGCGGCGGGCCGCCGACGACGGCGGACGCCTGCCAGCAAGGGTGGGCGCGAGCCGGCAGGCGGAGGCTCGCGCTCTTGTTTTTGCGGCGTGCGCCGCCCGTCCCGGGCGGTCCGCGTCGAGTAAGCGGCGGCCTCCGCCGTCCCGATGGGCGGGGCGGCGAGTAGGGTCGCCACGCGGGCGGTTCCCCGATGGCCGGGGCCGCGCGCGAGCTGAACAGTGAGGTGAAACATGCCACGTCGTCGCGAAGTTCCCAAGCGCGAGATCCTCCCCGACCCGCTCTACGGCAGCGTCGAGGTCTCCAAGTTCGTCAACGTGCTGATGCTCGACGGCAAGAAGGCCGTCGCCGAGCGCATGCTCTACGGCGCGTTCGACCAGATCAAGAGCAAGTCCGGCAAGGACCCGGTCGAAGTGTTCGCGCAGGCGCTGCAGAACACCAAGCCGATGGTCGAGGTGAAGAGCCGCCGCGTCGGCGGCGCCAACTACCAGGTGCCCGTCGAGGTGCGTCCCGTGCGCCGCCTGGCGCTGGCGATGCGCTGGCTGCGCGAGGCCGCCAAGAAGCGCGGCGAGAAGTCGATGGGCGTGCGGCTCGCCAACGAACTGATGGAAGCCTCGGAGAATCGCGGCGGCGCGGTCAAGAGGCGCGACGAGGTGCACCGGATGGCCGAGGCGAACAAGGCGTTCGCGCACTTCCGATTCTGACGGGGCGGCACACCGCTACCCCAGCACTGGCGACGCTCACGAGGCGTCGCGAAACCCGAAGAAAGTACCCATCATGGCCCGCAAGACCCCGATCGACCGATATCGCAATATCGGCATCTCCGCCCACATCGACGCCGGCAAGACGACGACGACCGAGCGCATCCTGTACTACACCGGCGTCAACCACAAGCTCGGCGAGGTCCACGACGGCGCCGCGACCACCGACTGGATGGAGCAGGAGCAGGAGCGCGGGATCACGATCACCTCGGCTGCGGTCACCTGCTTCTGGAAGGGCATGGACCTCACGATGCCCGAGCACCGGATCAACATCATCGACACCCCCGGGCACGTCGACTTCACGATCGAGGTCGAGCGCTCGATGCGCGTGCTCGACGGCGCGTGCATGGTCTACTGCGCGGTGGGCGGCGTGCAGCCGCAGTCCGAGACGGTCTGGCGCCAGGCCAACAAGTACGGCGTGCCGCGGCTGGCGTTCGTCAACAAGATGGACCGGATGGGCGCGAACTTCTTCAAGGTCTACGACCAGATGAAGACGCGCCTGAAGGCGAACCCGGTGCCGATCGTGGTCCCGATCGGCGCCGAAGAGGGGTTCAAGGGCGTCGTCGACCTGCTCAAGATGAAGGCCATCCTGTGGGACGAGGCTTCGCAGGGCATGAAGTTCGAATACGCCGAGATCCCGGCCGAGCTCGTCGACACCTGCAAGAAGTGGCGCGAGAACATGGTCGAGGCCGCGGCCGAAGCCGACGAGGAGCTGATGAACAAGTACCTCGAAGAGGGCGACCTCCCCGAGGACCTGGTCAGGCAGGGCCTTCGCAAGCGCACGATCGCCAACGAGATCCAGCCGATGATGTGCGGCACCGCGTTCAAGAACAAGGGCGTGCAGCGCATGCTCGACGCGGTGATCGAGTTCCTGCCGTCGCCGGTCGACATCCCGCCGGTGCAGGGCACCGACGACAACGACGCCCATACCGAGCGAAAGGCCGACGACGGCGAGAAGTTCTCGGCCCTCGCGTTCAAGCTGATGACCGACCCGTTCGTCGGCCAGCTGACGTTCGTGCGCGTCTACTCGGGAGTGCTCAATTCCGGCGACACCGTCCTGAACTCGATCAAGGGCAAGAAGGAGCGGATCGGGCGCATCCTGCAGATGCACGCGAACCAGCGCGAGGAGATCAAGGAACTGCGCGCCGGTGACATCGCCGCCTGCGTCGGCCTCAAAGACGTCACTACCGGCGAGACGCTGTGCCACGTCGACGCGCCGATCATCCTCGAGCGCATGGTGTTCCCGGAGCCCGTCATCTCGCAGGCGGTCGAGCCGAAGACCAAGGCCGACCAGGAGAAGATGGGCATCGCGCTCGGTCGACTGGCGCAGGAAGACCCGTCGTTCCGCGTGCGCACCGACGAGGAGTCGGGCCAGACGATCATCGCCGGCATGGGCGAACTGCACCTCGAGATCATCGTCGACCGCATGAAGCGCGAGTTCGGCGTCGAGGCGTCGGTGGGCAAGCCTCAGGTCGCGTACCGCGAGACCATCCGCAAGACCTGCGACGAAGTCGAAGGCAAGTTCATCAAGCAGTCGGGCGGGCGCGGGCAGTACGGCCACGTGGTGCTCAAGATCGAGCCGCTGGAAGCGGGTGGCGCGAACTTCGAGTTCGTCGATGCGATCAAGGGCGGTGTCGTGCCGCGCGAGTTCATTCCGGCAGTGCAGAAGGGCATCGAGGAGACGCTTCCGTCGGGCGTTCTGGCCGGCTATCCGGTCGTGAACGTCAAGGCGACGCTGTTCTTCGGCTCGTACCACGACGTCGACTCGAACGAGAACGCGTTCAAGCAGGCCGGCTCGATTGCCTTCAAGGAAGGCTTGCGTCGCGCCAGTCCGGTGCTGCTCGAGCCGATGATGGCGGTCGAGGTCGAGACGCCGGAGGACTACGCCGGCACGGTGATGGGCGACCTGTCGTCGCGTCGCGGCATGGTCCAGGGCATGGAGGACATGGTCGGCGGCGGCAAGGTGATCCGCGCCGAAGTGCCGCTGTCCGAGATGTTCGGCTACGCGACCACGCTGCGTTCGCTGACGCAGGGCCGCGCCACCTACACGATGGAATTCAAGCACTACGCCGAGGCGCCGAAGAACGTGGCGGAAGCCATCATCTCCGCGCGCACGAAGTGATCGGCTCATCCATTCAACGCTAATCGGGAATCGGAGTCTCCAAATGGCGAAGGGAAAGTTCGAGCGTACGAAGCCGCACGTGAACGTGGGGACGATCG
>OEIU01002294.1_pt1 | contig 10402 bp, 8 predicted proteins | sample 1539221 | NCBI WGS metagenome assembly OEIU01 (sample SAMN03792071, study PRJEB22550) | activated sludge metagenome | feature: wastewater treatment plant; material: activated sludge; isolation source: Wastewater treatment plant of a petroleum refinery complex | place: Argentina: Zarate | collected... | reverse complement strand
TTGCTAAACTCAGACCTGTCTTTCGCAAGGATGGAACAATTACGGCGGGCAATGCGCCCGGCCTCAACAGTGGCGCCGCAGCCATGATCGTGGCGGATGCTAAATGGGCCGAAAAGCATGCCCTCGAGCCGTTTGCCCGTCTCGTTTCTTTTGGGGTCGGCGCAGTCGATCCTAACATGTTTGGCCTCGGACCCGTGCCAGCCGTGCAACAGGCACTCGAGCGTGCCGGTTGGCGCATTGAAGATGTCGAACGAGCCGAGATCAACGAAGCGTTCGCCGCAATTGTTCTCGTGCTGATGAAAGAAATCGGGTTGCCTGAGGACATCGTCAATGTCGAAGGCGGTGCGATCGCTCATGGTCATCCAATCGGTGCAACCGGTGCAATCCTCACGACCCGGCTCCTTCATTCTATGCGTCGTGACGGCGTCAAACGCGGTCTCGTCATACTTTGCATCGGAGGTGGGCAGGGCATCGCGTTGGCACTGGAGCGTAACCCTTAAGGTGGTCGCCATGCGGATCAATCGGTTCACCATATTCTCGACGGGAGCCATTCTTGTAGTGGCTCTATCGTTAGAGGCGGCGCGTGCAGCCAGCGACGGCCTGCATCAGAAAGTGTCAGGAATTGAAGCGTACCTCGGCGTAGTCCCTGCGGAGTTTACAAAAGGGCACGAGCCAACCGGGCGAGCAATGAATGCGGATATACGTCGAGCAACTCCGGTTTCCTCGGGTCGACGAACAACCCATAGAAATCGTCGAGCGCAAGGGACTCGGACGTCCAGACACGATTTGCGACATGCTGAGCGAGCGGTTGAGCGCCGCTTTGTCGAGGCGTTATCTGGATGAGTTCGGTCTAATCCTCCACCGACAATGTCGACAAGGCCCTCCTGGCAGCTGGCCGATCCGGGCCCGTTTTCGGCGGCGAGCGCATGCTCAAGCCAATTGAGTTTCTCTTCTCGGGGCGCGCGACGATGGAAGCGAACGGCAGGACAACTCCTGTTCATGAAATCGCGAAGGAATGTGATCGTGGCTAAAAAATAGCATGCACGCAATGGCACCTGAAACTGATATTCGTATTCATTCTCTAGTTCAGCCAGGCTCGCCCGACCTTGTCGAACTCTTCATGCGGCGAGAGACAATGGTGCGTTTCTGGCAAATGATACGTCATGAGGAACTGGGTTCGCACCCTTCACCACGCTCGAACGCGTCGTTATTGCCGTCGAAAAGAAGCTCAATTCGCCTCAATTCAAGATGGACTACCAAGAGACCGGCGAGGACATCAAGGTCATGGGATTGCGCGAGTATGATAAGATCACGCTAACGATTTCGTGCGCTTTCGTCGGGTGGCACCTGAAGAATATTTTCTCATACTCAGAAGCAAAGGAGCGGCTTGCGACGATCGTAGGCGAAATGGCGCAAAGCGTGACAGACGGCGAGGTCACGGTGCGCGTCAATGTGGCCGATGACATCGCGGGCGGCTCCATCTTCCTGACGGTAACCGGGATGTCGGCCGAGGCCGGTGACGATGGCCAGACCGGACGCGGCAATCGTGCCAATGGGCTTATCACCCCGTACAGGCCCATGACGATGGAATCCCTTGCGGGCAAAAATCCAATCACCCATGTTGGAAAGCTCTATAATACGGCCGCCGCGCGCATCGCTGAATCCGTAATTTCGGAAGTGTCAGGGGGCACGGACGCCGAATGCTACCGCGTGAGTGAGATTGGGGCGCCGATAAATAATCCGCGCGTCGCCCGCTTGCGGATCAGGTACCAAAACGACGCCATGGATTTGGAGGTCGAAGATCTAATCAAAACTGTCGTGACCCGCGAAATCGAGGATATACCGAAGCTCTGGAAGATTTTTGTTGTGGGATCGGATAGTTATTGACGCAGAGTGTGTGTCTTTAAGACGAGGAAGTTTGAGATGTGCTTTTCGGCGGAGGCGAGCTATACGGCCGCGGCGGTACTGTTGCCCGCAGGGGTATTTGCGATTCGCAAAGCTGGTCAAATGAACCGAAATTTGATTCCACTCGCGACGCTGCCGGTGCTTTTCGGGTTTCAGCAGCTGTTCGAGGGCCTCGTGTGGACCGGAAACACACTCTCAAGCGACGCTATGGTTGAGCGATATTCCTTGGCCTACATGTTCTTTTCCTGGCTGGCCTGGCCCGTCTGGGTGCCCTTCTCGACATACTTCCTGGAACCTTGCAGACGGCGACACATCTATCTTCTCTTCGCTATTTTGGGCGGCATGATTGGCGCCATGCAGTATTTCCCTTATTTCGCCCACGAAGGCTGGTTGATCACGAAGTTTCTGCCCAATGCGATCAGCTATCAAGGAACCGTGCTTTTTGATTTTATTATGCGCAGGGAATACACCTATGCGATTTTTCTTTTCGTGATCATCGTGCCGTTGCTGACCTCATCGAACCGTCGAGCACAGGTGTTCGGCGTTCTCATTTCACTGGTCCTGCTGATCACGTTCCTTTTCTTCAGATATGCCTATGTTTCAGTCTTTTGTTTCGGCGGAGCTTTGATGTCACTCTACATCGTCTACATGATCTTCAGCGAACCGGCGCCTGCAAGGAGTGCGTATGCGCCTAGCTAAGACGGCAAGCGCGGCGATCGATTGTACGACCAAATCTTCTCAAAAGACGGCTCGAGGGTCACCTTGCCCCAAGAGCGCTTCCAACTCCGTCTCGGCCAACAAGTTCTTGCCCTGAACGCCGAGTATATCGGCGCAGTGCTGGACGATGTGGGCCCAAGTGCAGCGGTTCGCAAAAGCATTCCCGACACATCAAGCGTGCCGCCGCGATTTCTGAAACCTGCAAACCGAGTGGTGGCCTTTCGGGTGCCACCCGTCTCATAACTCCCATGAGCGGTTCTGGCCTTGTATGCGTGGCGAATACACGAGGCATGCCTGGTGGAAACAATTGGTTGATTGTCATAGTCAGAGCTGACAAACGTTTCCTCTATCGGATCGCGGGGCTCGCGAAAGCGGCCGGGTTCGCAGATATAGGTTACACAGGCTGGAGATGCGCTGAATTTGGCAACAGAATTCCGCAGAGTTCCCGCGTGGCTTGGCTGCAGTAAACAGGCCCGCTGTAGCCGTTTTTGACCAGGAGCGGCAGGGACCCTGTGTGATCGATGTGAGCATGCGTAAGAACGACCGCCCCAATCGTTCGTGGGTCGACGGGAAGCGGTTGCCAATTCCGTAACCGCAACTGTTTGAAGCCCTGGAATAGTCCGCAGTCCACGAGGCACGCCGCGTCACCATCGTGAAAGACATACTTTGAGCCAGTGACGGTGCCCGTCGCGCCTAGGAATGTTATGTGCATCGATGTCTCCCTTGGCCCTTTGCGCAACCGCCAGTCTGTGTCCCTGCGTCAGATTTAGTCCGTCTCTCGTTGCTTGACCTGGATACCGTCCCTGACCCGGTCGCTCGGATGAAGCACCACCTGATCGCCTTCGGATAGACCTGAAAGTACTTCCGCCTGCCGACTATTCCGGTGCCCTATCTTGAGTGCTGTGCTGCGAACGCGGCCGTCCTTGACCGCAAACACAGTCCAGTCGTCGCCCCGGCGGAACAGCGCGCTTACCGGCACCGTGAGTACCTTGTCAGCGTTCCAGGTGCGCACATGCACCACAACCCTGAAGTCGTGTCCGAGGTCCGACCAAACAGCGGGCGGATCGACAAAATCGATGATGGTACGGACTCGCTGTTCCTCGATGCCGAGCGCCGAAATCTTCAAAAAGCCCGCCGGATCGACGCGCTTTACGCGTCCAGAAATGGGCGAGCCGCCCCACCCGTCAATCCTGACCGGCGCACCCGGTTTGATACGAACGGCCTCGGTCGAAAGCAGTTCGGCGGAAATTTCAAGATCGAGCGGATCGCCTATTTCGATCAGCGGAGCCCCAGCCGGGACCGTGGCCTCGCTCTCCTGGATAATCTTTAGAACCCTGCCGCTGACCGGCGACCGAAGTTGGATACAGCAGGCGGGATCAACTTGTGTTGGGGCCGACGTTGGGCTCAACATCCGGGCGGCGGCGACGGCTTGTTCGCCTCGTCTGACATCCAGTTGGGCTTTGGCGCTCGCAAGTGCCGCTTCATTCGTGGCGACGTCCAGCTTGGCCTTGTCGAAGACTTTGACCGAGATTGTATCGGTGCGGGCAAGAGCCTGAGCGCGACTGAGGTCATTTCGCGAGAACTCCAGCGCAGCCTCGATGCGGCGGACCTCGGCTTCTGCCAGCCGTACGGCCGCCTCCGCTGGTGCAGCTGCAGCCTGTAATTCCTCGCGCGAGCGAATGTCCAGGAAACTCGGAGACATCGGCTGCATGACGGCCACGATGGTCTCGCCGGCGATCACCTCATCTCCGATGTGGCGAGACAAATCATGCTGCTCGCCAGGCTCCGAAATTCTCAGCACTTTCCCGGCCACGGGTGCGGAGACCGTATAGACGTGCCGCACGCGCGTCCTGGCGTCATCGTCAACTGTGACCTCCATCGGGCCTACAGCTGCTGTCGCGATGTCAACCGGTATCGGCGCGGGACTTGCAAACCAATACGCCACGGCCAAGGCTGTACCAACCAAGATGCCACCAATTATCCGCTTCATAGAAACACTGCGCATGAATTACTCTCGAGTCTTGAGGACGGCCACCAAGTCCAGTTGACCTATCCGCCTTCGGACGACAAGTGCTGAGAAAAGTGCGGCAAGGAGTACGATCACACTGGCCACAACATAAGTCGACTGGTCCACAACCAAGCGAACGCGCATCAGCTCGCCGGCCAATTGCGTCTTCATGATCCAGGCTAGCCCGTAGCCAATGAGCCAACCCGGCGGTTGAGCGATGAGAGATAAGAGGGCAAGCTCCAGCAGGAGTATGCGAAGCACTTCGCCCTTGGTGAAGCCAAGAACGCGCAAACTGGCCAACTCGCGGGCGCGCTCCGAAAGGGCAATCCGCGCGCTATTGTAGACAACGCCGAAGGCAATGACCGCGGCGAGCACCGTATAGATGCTTGCCATCGTTGTGACGATCAACGCCACCGCTTCCCGAAAATTTGCAAGAGATGCATGGTGAAGAGACATGCCGCTGACGGTCGGCATGCTCTTGATTGCTTTGTACAGCGGGTCCAGTTGGTCTTGGTCAATGCTCAAGTTGACACTGTTCGACGAGGGCACCTCGCGCATCAACCGCGAGAGAGCTTCGGCGTTCATCATGCCCCTGATGCCGAAATAGTCTTCAACGAGCGCTGCAACCGGCAGGCTCACAGTCCGTCGCTGCCCGTCGAGCAGATCGACCTCAACCGAGTCGCCGACTTGGACATCGAGAATCCTGGCCAGCAGATTCGAAATTGCCAAGCCGTCCTCGGGAAGCGTGACCGTTCGCAAGTCAACATCGATGATGCGTCTGAGGTCTGCGTCTGACGGCCTGCCACTGATGACGATGCGCCTCTCGGTGCTACCGTTTCGGATGCGCACTGGCACTTCACGATAGGGTTCGACCGCCAGTACTCCCGGCAGCCGGTTTACGTCGTAGACGACGTCGTTTGAGCGTCTCTCCGCAAAACTCACCGTGGCATCCTGGCGATCGGCCAGGAAATAAGTCACGTCGATCAGGTTTTCCATCGTGCCGCGTGTGAAGAGCGATACAATGAGGATGGCCGTGCCGAGCGCGATACCCAAAGATGTGAACACCGCCCGTATGGGGTGATGCCCGATGTTTCGGAGCATCATCATGGTTGGCTGTGTGACAAGCTTGTTGAGAGCAAGTGTTGACGGCAGAACATGACGGAATCGCGCTGGCGCTGGCGGCTGCATTGCAACGGCCGGCGACAACTTCGCCACCTCTCGAATAGCGCGCATCGCTCCAACAGTTGCTGCAAGAAGGCTGAGGAGACCTGCCTGGAGATAGAGATCTGGGCTCTGGACGAAGACGAGAAATGGGAAGCGGAAGAACTCGCCAAACAACTTTGTAACAACAACGCCGAGCCATGTTCCGGCGGCGGCGCCGATAAGAATCCCAAGGATGACTATGACGAATACAAACTTAAGATAGTGAACGGCGATCTTGTAACCGCTATAGCCAAGGGCCTTCAGCAGACCAATCTGTTCGCGTTCGAGGGCCACGATGCGTCCAAGTGTGATGTTCACGAGAAACGCAGCGACGAGCAGGAATATCGGCGGAAGTGTCCGGCTCATGCTCTTCAGCATGTCGAGTTCATGATCGGTCCAAGCATGAGACGTCTGATCCTTGCGGCCGTACGCCGATCGTCCACCATATCTGTCCAGAATCGCATCGAGACCCTGAATTACTTCACGCTCCGAAGCGTTCCGAAGCAGTTTGACATTGACGGCCGAGAAGGCTCCTTTGAGATCATAGGCATTGGCGAGCGCCTTCTCCGGCATCCAGATGATGCCGAACCGGCGGTTGTCCGGCATGATGTCGCCGGGGCCTACCTCGAAGATGAATTCTGGCGAAAGGGCTAAACCGACGATTGTCAGCTCGCGTTTTCGGCCATTCAATATTGCGGAGAATCGCGAACCAGGCGCGAAGCGATGCGCCTTCGCAAAGGCCTCGCTTACGACAACCTCATCCGCTTTCCCAGGCTCAGGAATTCGCCCGATCCTGAGATAAAGACGATTGAGGGTCTGCTCGCCAAACTCAGGCAATGAAATGAATTGCCCGGTGGCCGGTTCGCGAAAATCAGGAATATCGAGGAGAGCAAGCTTTGCAATGCGCGCATCTACCGCCGCAACCCCAGGTATCTCTTTGATGCGATCCACAAGAGCCTTCGGAGCCCGGCTTACAATTGCGAAGACGTCAGCAAAGAGATGGCGTTCGGAGTAGGCATTGCGCGTCTCCTCTAGAGAGCGATAGGAGCCGACTGCCATTAGCAGCGTTGCCATTCCGCCAGCGACAACGAGAGAAATGGCGAGGGCTTGCGCCCACAATCGCTGCAAATCGCGGAATAGCTTCCTGTCGAGTGCCTTCATGCGCTCACCAAGTGAGTTCGGCCGCAGATCGGCGCAGCGCATTCCTGTGAGTCTTTGTAATTTGTCCATCGCCGAACGACAAAACCCGATCGGCAACGTCCTGGATCGTGGCGTTGTGGGTGATAATTAGAGTCGTCGTTCCAATTTCGGCATTGATGCGAAGCAAGGCTTCGATGACGCGAATGCCGGTTTTCGAATCGAGTGCTCCTGTCGGCTCGTCGCACATCAAGACGTCCGGCCGTTTTGCGACGGCGCGCGCGATTGCGACGCGCTGCTGTTCGCCTCCGGAGAGCTGGGAGGGAAAATGATCCGATCGCGCTTCGAGCCCTACGAGTGCGAGTGCCTCCTGCGGAGGCATCGGATCGTCAGCGATTTCCGTAACAAGCGCGACGTTCTCGTAGGCCGTCAGACTCGGGACAAGATTATAGAACTGGAATACAAATCCGACATGCTGCCTGCGATAAGCTGTCAGTTCCCCGTCATCGAGAGCGGCCAGATCCCGATCCCTGAAAAGGAGGTGGCCGCTCGTTGGGCGATCAAGGCCGCCCATGATATTGAGGAGTGTGGACTTGCCACTGCCGGATGGTCCAAGCAGTACGACGACTTCACCTCCCCAGACTTCAAGATCAACGCCCCTCAGCGCATGAACCTCGGTTGCGCCCGAAGCGTAGACTTTCGTTAGGCCCTGCGCCGAAAACACCTGTTCTTTCATAGAAGCATCTCTCGAATCAACGACTGGGCCATGGCCGGGCACCCTTTACCTTGTTTGACGGCCGTCACATGCCCCCTAATCCATACGCCCTGCCTGCCTTTCGTCTCTCCCCGTAAAGTCATCCAGGATTGGGCAATCCGGGCGATCATCGCCGTGGCACTCGCTTATCAAGCGCGTTAGGACCTTAATGATCTCTCGATGCGCTTCCATTCGTGAGGCCACCAACTGGCGATGACGCTCGGCAAGCGCGCGCACTTTCCGGCTGGGTCTTTTTGTGTCGCGCCACAGCCGAAGCAACTCCAAGATGTCTTTGATTGGGAAACCAAGAGCACGCGCGCGCTTAATGAACCGAAGCTCGTGCACGTTGCGATCATCGAAGTCCCTGTATCCGGTTTGGTCGCGGCCTGCCGGGCTCAACAAGCCTGTATCTTCATAATATCGGATCAACTTTGCCGATACGCCGGACAGCCTTGATGCCTCACCGATGCGCATAGTTGTTGGGACCGTAAAATGGCACTTGACCTTCCAATCGTTGGAAGCCGCAACATTTCACAAGTATGGCGACCACGCATGCGCCATCCGCCGGCTGTTACATGCGGTTACAAAATACCGGACCATACAGGACCGGGCTGCTGATCTATATCAAGTGCAAGCGGTGAACCTCGAGGGTAAGCACGACTCCAATGTTTGGAGAGCCATTATGACCGTCACCAGGAAGAAGACAGCGCCGACAAACGAGATCACCGAGGCTGGGCTACAAGGCCCTTCATTGCTGGTTGGTCCGCTCCAGACAGCGATCGCCTCCCGAAATTTGCCGCCGCGCGCGGTACAGAAGAGTAAGGAGGAGAGAGCGTCGCGCGGACCATCCCCCAATTCGGCTTTCCCATCGCCTTTCGAACTGTTCGAGTATCAACGCGACGTGCTTGAGCGCACGATACTGTTCTTCGATACTTTGCGTCGGCGTGCCAACAACATGCTTGAGCACGAGGACGCGGGTCTGCCGCCGCTGCTCAACTTCAAGTACGAAGTGTTGCTCGATGCCCGTCACTTCGACCGTCCGGCCAACTACGCCCTCTTTAGAATTACCGAGGTCGGTGACGACTGTTGGGATGATTGCGTCGATCTCAGCAAACCGCCCGTAATCGTGCTCGATCCACGTGCCGGGCACGGCCCAGGCATCGGCGGCTTCAAGCGGGATTCTGAGGTCGGTATCGCATTACATACAGGTCATCCAGTTTATTTCGTTGTCTTCTTTCCAGAGCCCTGTCCTCATCAAACGCTCGCCGACGTTTTGGCGGCGCTGAGGTGCTTCGCAAAAAAGGTATCCGATCTCCATGGTGGCAAAGCGCCAGTGCTTTACGGCAACTGCCAGGCCGGTTGGGCGGCAACGCTGCTTTCGGCCCATTGCCCGGAAAGCATCGGACCTTCGGTGTTGAACGGGTCGCCGCTGTCCTACTGGGAGGGTGAGCCCGGAGCGAACCCGATGCGATTGATGGGTGGGTTCGTCGGCGGGGTTTGGCTGACCCATTTCCTCGCAGACCTCAACAGGGGTCGCTTCGATGGCGCTTGGCTGGTTCAGAACTTCGAGAGCCTTAAACCCGGAAACGCCATCTGGGGCAAGTACGCCAGCCTCTTCACGAAGATCGACAGCGAACAGGAGCGCTTCCTCGACTTCGAACGCTGGTGGAATGGTTTTTACAGATTGAGCGGCGAGGAGATCGTCTCAATTGTCGAGGATCTCTTTATCGGCAACAAGCTGGAGCAGGGTGAAGTTCAGGTCGACGAGCACTGCATCATCGATCTCAAGAAAATAGAGAGCCCGCTCATTATTTTCGCGTCCTACGGTGACAACATCACTCCGCCGCACCAGGCTCTAGGATGGGTTCCGGCAGTTTATAGAAGTACGGATGCACTCAAGAAGGCAGGGCAACGCATCGTCTACTTGACCAATCCGCATATCGGACACCTTGGCATTTTCGTCTCAGCCAGCGTTGCCCGCTTCGAACATCGGGCCATCCTCGAGAGCCTGCATGAGATCGAGGCGCTTGCGCCCGGTCTTTACGAAATGAAGATCGACAATCCGACCGGCGATCCCGAGTGTGCCCGTGATCAGTATTCGGTACGCTTCAAGCCGAGAAATGTTGAGGACCTTCATTTCGACTATCCGCAAGCAGCGTTCCGGCGCGTGCGAGAGGTCTCCGAGTTCAACGAGACAGTCTATCGCGCATTCATCGGCCCTTGGGTCAAGGCCATTTCCAATCCTTGGCTCTCCGAAGCCATGGGGTGGCTGCATCCGATGCGCATGAAGACCTACCTATGGTCGGAGCGCTTCATGCCCTGGATGGGCGCGTTCGCGATACTCGCCGATACAGTCTCCAAAGACCGGCAAGCATTGCGCGAGGATCACCCGCTGCTGGCCCAGGAGCGCAAGCTGATAGCCGAAATCTCCGCATTCTGGGAAACGGCGCGAAAGCTGCGAGACGCTGCCCAGGAACGGACGTTCACAACACTGTATGGAGAGTAACATGCTGGCAATGCTGCGCGCATTTCTCAATCGAGTTGTGCGAGTAGGGGCGCTTGAAGTCGAGACGGCGACCGGGCAACGGTTTGCAGTTGGCGACGGCACCGGCGATCGCATCGGGATCCGCCTTGCGGACCTAGCCGCCGAGCGGCGGCTTCTTCTCAATCCGTCCCTT
>OEIU01002293.1_pt1 | contig 10404 bp, 7 predicted proteins | sample 1539221 | NCBI WGS metagenome assembly OEIU01 (sample SAMN03792071, study PRJEB22550) | activated sludge metagenome | feature: wastewater treatment plant; material: activated sludge; isolation source: Wastewater treatment plant of a petroleum refinery complex | place: Argentina: Zarate | collected... | reverse complement strand
TCTATTTCACCAATTCGCCTTTCATGGACGAACTGATCTTCTTTCACCGCGCATCCCGCACCGCCATCATCGCCGACCTGTCACAAACTTTCAGCGAGAGGTTCCTGAAAAGCCATTGGCCCTGGTGGATGCTGCCCATCGCAAGGCTCTCGAAGATGGTCGAGGGATGGGGTTATCCGCCGATCGACTATCGGATCAGTTTCCGCAGCCGCGCGAGCGCGCGCCCGAAGATTTATGAGTTGATCGGAAAACATCCCGAGCATGTCATCGTCGCGCACGGTGAGGTCGTCCGGGCGGACGGCGAATTCTTTCTACGTCGTGCTTTTTCGTGGCTGCTCCAAAAACAATAACGTCAGCATTGGACGAAACGAGACACTATTCGAAGGCATAATTGTCGATATTCGTCGCGACCTAACCTGAAGACTCTATATCTAGCGACAGTTCTCTGAGAAATCTGTATGGCTGTGGTAGCCGCATGCATAGTAATTATATGTGAAGATAGAATAATAAGCTATTAAGTTGTTTTGAGGCGTGATTATGATGGCCCGCCCCTCTCCCGGCGATCGGATAGGATCGCCGTTGATCTGAAGAGAGAGGAGCGGACCGATGGATATCGTGATAATCTGGATCGACCTTGGCGAGAATTCGTGCAGTCCGGTTAGAGTAGAAGCAACCGGACGAGGGGTCATGCGACCTCGGATACGACGAGAGATGCTCGAAAGCTTTATCGGCGGCGTTGGGCGCTGTATCGTCGTGATGGAAGTGTGCTGCGGAGTGCATCACCTCGGTCGGATTTTTGCGGCGCAAGGTCACGAAGTGCGGCTGATGTCGCCGGAATATGTTCGCCCGTACGTGAAGGCGAACAGGAACGACGATCTCGACGCCGGGGCGATCGCGGAAGCGGCGAGCCGGTCGACGATGAGGTTCGTCGTGCTCAAGAGCCAAAGCCAGTCGGATGTTCAGGCATTGCACCGGGCACGCAAGCGACTGGTGAACGCACGGCGCTGATCAATCGTTTGCGGGCGCGGTTTTTACGGCCCACACAAGACGCTCTACAACCGCTTCTGCCGAAGCCGAGCATGCCAGCGGATCACGCTCGCGGCCCCGATCTCAAACCGTTCTGCTGTCTGTCGGCGCGAGGTGCCGGCCTCGATGGCCACAATCACGCGTTCGCGCAGATCAAGCGACAAAGCTGCGGGCGTGGTGCGTCTCTCCTAGCACCCCACAAGGTTCAGATGGCCGAATCTGCTTTCGATACGCCCGGCACCGGCTCTAGTTGGTTGCCGCTGCCATCATCCTGTTCAACTGCCGCCATCTGGGTCATTCCCTCAAAGACCTACGGCGACGCGACTTGCAGAGCGATCCGGCCAAGCAGACCACCTCTCGCCACTGGAATGGGGTCAGATCAATCTTATCGGCGATTATGTTCATTTGATCAGATTGATTTCGACGCCAATCGCTTTATGCCATTGACCATCAAACTATACCGTTGATCTATAATCGAATAGCGCATACCGGCCATCTGGGCGAATCAGTTATTGTCGACTCCGAGCCGAATTTCACGCATAAATCGACGGCGGGTTCTCAAGCTCCGTGGTTGAATTCTGAAAAAGTCGAGTTAGTAAACATCCTACAGAGACACAAAAGGGACAAATGTCATGACGACGACGAAGATTCTCGTCATCCGTCACGCGGAGAAGCCCAACTCTCACGGCATAGGCGGGGTTGAGGCGAACGGACAGCCGGACGAGAAATCATTGACACCGCGCGGCTGGCAGCGCGCCGGCGCCCTTGTTCGGCTTTTCGCGCCCGATAACGCACGCCCGCGTGCGCCGCTGGAGCGACCCAAGCATCTGTTCGCAGCCCGAGCCAAAGAGGGGGCCGACGATCACAGCAAGCGACCGCACCAGACGATCGAACCTCTTGCGGAATATCTCAACTTACCGCGAGGAATCGACGATTCCCTGAGGAAGGACGAATTTAAGAAACTGATCCAAGCAGTCACTGCACTTGATGATGCCGTGCTGGTCTCCTGGGAGCACAAGAATATCCCACCAATGGCACGTCTTTTGGTTCCTGCGGGCGATGCAGTGCCGAACTGGCCGGAAGAGCGATTCGATATGATTTGGGTTTTCGACCGAGTAGGAAAAACCTGGCATTTGACCCAGGTGCCGCAACTGCTCCTCGCAGGTGATAAAGTGGAATTGTTTACCTGATTTCAGAGGCATCGATGACGCGCATCGATGGAGATGGCAATATCTGTCGCTAGCGGCGCCTCAGCGCTGTCAGAGTGCCGCCGGACTGTCTCAGTCTAGTTCGCGTATTGGAAGGGCAAAAGACCACGCAGGGAGTCTCTTTAATGGCTTATGGCCGATCCGACCTCTCATGAGGCCGATGCCAGGAGCTTGGGGAGCCTGATCAGGTTGCAGGCGGCCATCGTGAAGGTGAATTGCCAGCCGACGCAGTCGATCCCGCGATGGCGGGTCTTGCGCAGGCCCGCCGAGCCTTGGCCCAGCCGAAGGCCTTCTCGGTGCGTTTTCGAATGACCGTAAGCGGTGGCCTGACCGCGCCTTTCGCGGGTGGAGTTGAACGTTGATGTTCCAAGCGGAGAGGGCTTGGGCATATCTCCCGCTCCGATCGTCATCGGCGGCGTGAGGGCTCCGAGGCGCCGAGGATCTCGAACGATCCCCGCAGGGTCGTGCTCGAGGAGCTGCCGACATGGACATCGAAAGGCCCCGCCTCGACCGCGTAGCTGCCGTCGTCGCGGTGGAAGCCGAGGTCCCCGGCCGGGACCTTCAGGGTCACCTTGCGGCTCTCGCCGGGCGCGAGCGCGATCTTCTCGAACGCCTTGAGCTGGCGCACGGGGCGGCTCACGCTCGCGACCTTCTGGTGGATGTAGAGCTGGATCACCTCCCGCCCCGGACGCGGGCCCGTATTGGCGACCCGCACCGACACCGCCAGCGTGCCGTCGGGGGTGAGGCGCGGGGTCTCGACGGTCGGCTCGGAGATGCTGAAGCGGGTGTAGGTCATGCCGAAGCCGAAGGGGAACAGGGGGCCGAGCAGCTCGTCGGAATAGCGCAGAGTGTAGCGGTTGCCCTCCTCGAAGGGCCGGCCGGTGGGCAGGCGGTCGTAATGGAGCGGGACCTGGCCGATCGTGCGCGGCCAGGAGATCGCGAGCTTGGCGGAGGGATCGGCGTCGCCGAACAGGATGTCGGTGATCGCCGCCCCGCCCTCGGTCCCGGGGAACCAGGCCATCACGAGCCCGGCGAGCCGGTCGACGACGGGGCCGAGCTCGATCGGGCGCCCGGCGACCAGCACCAGCACCACCGGCTTGCCGGTCCCGACGAGCCGCTGCAGCAGTTCCCCCTGGTGGCCGGGCAGGGTGAGATGGGCGCGCGAGCCGCCTTCGCCCGTCATGACGTCGGGCTCCCCCATGACGGCGACGACGAGGTCGGCGGCCCGGGCCGCCTCCTCGGCAGCCGCGAAGCCGCCGGTTCCGGCGCAGAAGGCGTCGCATCCGGCGCTGTGCGTCAGGATCATCCCGGCCTTCCCGGCCCGCGCCCGCAGGGCCGCGAGGACAGTGGTCGTGTCCTCCCCGCGCGAGACCGCCCCGTGCGGGCCGAGCAGCGCCTGGCCGGAGGTCGCCATCTCCCCGATCAGCGCGATGCGCGTGCCGGGTGCCCCCTCGATCGGCAGGACGCCCTCGTTGCGCAGCAGCACGATCGTGTCGCGGGCGATGCGCCGGGCCGCCTCGCGCGCCTGCGGGGTCGGGGGCGCGAGCGCGTCGGAGGCCGGGCGGAAGGGCGGACGCTCGAAGAGGCCCATGGCGATCTTGGCGCGAAGGACCCGGCGCACGGATTCGTCGACCACCGCCAGGGGCAGGCGCCCGGATTCGACGGCGGGCGCGAGGAATCGCCGGTAGGTCGAGCCGGCCATGTCCATGTCGGTCCCAGCTTTGAGGGCCTTCAAGGCGGCCTCCTCGTCGTCCCGGGCGACGCCGTGCGCGACGAGCTGGTTGATCGCCTGCCAGTCCGAGACCACGAATCCCTTGAAGCCCAGATGGCCGCGCAGCATGTCGGTCAGGAGCATCCGGCTGGCGGTGGCCGGCACGCCGCCCACGGTATGGAAGGCACTCATCACCGTCTCGGCGCCGGCCTCGATCCCGGCCCGAAACGGAGGCAGGTAGAAATCGTAGAGGGTGCGCGGAGAAATCTCCGTCGCGTCGTAGTCGCGCCCGCCCTCGGCGGCGCCGTAGCCGGCGAAATGCTTCAGCGAGACGGCGAGCCCGCCAGCGTGAAAGCCCTCGACGCGGGCGCGGGTGAAGAGGGCGCCGAGATAGGGGTCCTCGCCGAAGCTTTCGATGGCGCGGCCCCAGCGGGCGTCGCGGGCGAGGTCGGCCGTCGGCGCGAAGGTCCAGTTGTAGCCCTGGGCCGCCGCCTCGCGGGCCGCGATCTCGGCGGCCTCGCGGCCGAGCGCGGGATCGAAGCTCCCCGCCTCCGCCATGCCGAGCGGAAACATGGTGCGGAAGCCATGGACCACGTCGAGCCCGACGAGGATCGGGATGCCGAGGCGCGAGGCGCGCGCCGCATCCTGGACGGCGGCGATGTCGCTGGCGGTCGTGAGGGCCGAGGCGGCGCCGACATGGCCGCCCCGCACCTCCGCCATGTCGAAGCTCGGCCCGTTGGGCGCGAAGTTGAGCTGTCCGACCTTCTCCTCCAGCGTCATGCGCTCCAGCAGCGCCTCGACGCGGCGCTCGGTCTCGGGCGTCGAGAGCGGCACGCGGACCTGCGGCCCCGGATTGGCGAGCGCAGCGGCGGCGAAGGCGACGACGAGGCCGGCCAGGGCGGTGCGTATCGCGATCAGAGGTGGGAGAGGATGGCGCGCGGGGGAATGGTGCGAGATCGGACGGAAAGGCATCCCCTGCACTTACGGGCCGCCCATGCCGTCCAGCAAGTGCTGTGGGGGATCGGCTTCGGGGACTTCCGCCGGCCACTCCCTTCCTCGTCATCCTGATCGTCTGGCCGAAAGCTGCCTCCGCTTGTGATTCAGCACGCGGTCCGCCCCCGCGTGGAGTGAGCAACTCCAAAGACATATGGCGCCGATCGGCCTCGGAACCCATGCCTTTTCACAAGGTGGGGCATCGGCCGGATAGGGCTCACTCGTCGCGTGTCAGCACGAAGGCGGCGCCACAGAGCATGAGAGCCGCGACGGCGAGAGCGAGGAGAGGCCCGGGCCTGCTGCCGATCCAGAACAGCCCGTAACCGACGACCATGCCGATGCAGGACAGCATCTTGGCCTTGCGCGGGATCGCTCCGCGTTCCCGCCAGTCGCACAGCAGCGGCCCGAAGCGAGGATGGCGCAGGAGCCGGTCCTCCAGCCGAGGCGAGGAGCGTGCGAAGCAGGCGGCGGCCAGGATGAGAAAAGGCGTCGTCGGCAGGACCGGCAGAAAGGCCCCGACGAAGCCGAGCCCCACCATGCACCAGCCCAGCGCGAGGAAGCCGGCACGCCTCATGGGGTTGCGGCCGACAGTTCCCACGCCTCGGCCGGAGGAAGGCGAACGTGTTCGGGGCGAAAGCTAAGGCCGATCGGCCGGCCGGCGAGGCGGGAGAGGATCGGCCTGCCGCCGGTTGACCGAAGGCGAGGCATCGCCGATCCGGGAATCTCGGCTGATGCAGGACCCTCGTCGGTTCTGTTAGATTGAACCGCCCAGCACCCTGGGTTCCGTTGTGGCAGGCAGTTCTGAGGACGTTCGTGAATCGTAGACATTTCGCCGCTGCCTCCATGGCATTGCCATTTGTTTTAGCCGGTCAGTCGACGCAAGCGCAGCAGCGGACGGAATCGAGCGCGTCCCCGTTCGATGCCAACGTCGTCCGCCAGCGTGCCCGTGCTCTTGCGCAGGCGCCGTTCAAGCCGCAGGACAACAAGGACCTCGGCTCTCTCAGGGACATCGACTACGACCAATATCGCTCGATCAGATTTCGTCCGGACCGAGCCCTGTGGCGCGGCGAGGGCCTGCCGTTCGAGATCCAGTTCTTTCATCGCGGATTTCTTTTCCTCGACTCGATCGAGGTCCATGAGGTCAGCAACGGCCAGGCTCGCCCGATCGTCTACTCTCCGGATCTCTTCGATTTCGGAAAGCTGCCGCCGCCGACGGATGCGAATTTGGGCTTCGCAGGGTTTCGCCTGCATGCCCCGATGAACCGTGCCGACTACTATGACGAGGTCGGCGTCTTTCTCGGCGCGAGCTACTTTCGGGCGGTTGCGAAGGGACAGGCCTACGGGCTGTCGGCGCGCGGGTTGTCGCTCAAGACCGGCGATCCGAAGGGAGAGGAATTTCCGGCCTTCCGTGCTTTCTGGATCGAGAAGCCACCGAAGAACAGCGATTCGATCGTCGTCCATGCGCTGCTGGACAGCGAAAGCGCGGCGGCGGCCTATCGCTTCACGATCCGTCCGGGCGAAACGACCGTCTACGCTGTCGAGATGGCTCTCTATCCGCGCGTCGATATCGACCAGGCCGGAATCGGAACGCTGACGAGCATGTTCCTGTTCGACGCCAATGACCGCGTCGGCGTCGACGATTTCCGGCCCGCCGTGCATGATTCCGACGGGCTCGCCATCCGCAATGGTCGCGGCGAGGAGATCTGGCGTCCGCTCTCCAATCCGATCGACCTCCAGATCAGCGTCTTCAGCGACGCCAATCCGCGTGGTTTCGGGCTGATGCAGCGGCGGAGGGATTTCCACGACTACGAGGACATCGAGTCGCGTTTCGAAACCCGCCCCAGCGCATGGGTGGAGCCGATCGGGAGTTGGGGGGAGGGTTCGATTCATCTGATCGAGATCCCGACCAAGGAGGAGATTCACGACAACATCGTCGCCTTCTGGCGACCGAAGGAACCGATGCGGGCCAAGGGCGAGAACAACTTCATCTACCGGTTGCATTGGGGAGCCGGAAAGATATGGACCCCGCGGCTCGCGGCTTTCGTGCAAACGCGGATCGGGGCGGGCCTCGGCAATACCCGCCGTTTCGTCCTGGATCTGGTCGGTGAAACACTCAAGGACATCGATGCCGCCACCGTCCGAAGCGAGGTGACCAGCGACAGAGGCGAATTGCGCAACATCGTGACCCAGCCCAATCCCGTGACCGGCGGCTGGCGGCTGAGTTTCGAGCTCGACCCGAAGAAAGCTCCTGTTGCGGAACTGCGCGCCCAGCTGGTGCAGGGCGACCTCCCTCTCTCCGAAGTCTGGTTGTACCGTTGGACGTCGTAATGCGCGAACAGGCGCAAGAGGCTCGGCACCAGGCGTCATCGAACGGCTTTCTGCCGCCCGAAGCTCCTCTGGCCATGCCGGAGCAATCGCTGTGGCGGGGGACGGGAAGGAGAGTGCCCCCGTCGACATCGCCCCGGTACGTTTTTCTGCGGCGAGTCTTTGTCCTTGCCGGCACGATTGCGCTGACGGCTGCCGCGGCCAACGAGATGTATCAGGTGCTGCAAGTCGCCGGCCTGACCGTTCTCGAAACGGTCATCCTGATGTTGTTCGTCATGCTGTTTGCGTGGATCGCCTTTTCATTCGTCAGCACTCTGATCGGGTTTTGCGCGGCAATGGCCCTGCGCGACCGCTCGCTCGGAATCGACGACCGGGCGGCATTGCCGATGCTGGAGAGCCGCAACGCCCTGCTTCTGCCGACCTATAACGAGCCGCCTCATCGCGTGTTCTCCCGCCTTCAGGCGATTTATGAATCGGTCGCTGAAACCGGCCGAATCGAAAGCTTCGATTTCTTCATTCTCAGCGATACGACGGATCCGGACATCTGGATCCAGGAGGAAGCGTGCTATCTTCGCCTCGCCGAAGAGATCGGCGCCGGCCGTGTCTTCTACCGGCATCGCCAGAAGAATACGGCAAGGAAGTCCGGCAACATCTCCGAATGGATCACCCGGTTCGGCGACCGCTACGATCACATGCTCGTCCTCGACGCCGACAGCCTGATGACCGGCGACACGATCGTGCGGCTGGCGCACGCGATGGAACGGCATCCGGATGTCGGCCTGATCCAGACGCTTCCCGTGCTGGTCAACGGACGCACGCTCTTTGCGCGCCTGCAGCAATTCGCGGGGCGCGTCTACGGACCGCCCATCGCGAGGGGAATCGCCTGGTGGCACGGCTCCGAAGGCAATTATTGGGGGCACAATGCGATCATCCGCGTGAAGGCCTTCGCTGATCAGGCCGGATTGCCGCTGCTCGGCGGGCCGAGGCCGTTCGGAGGCCATATCCTCAGCCATGACTTCGTCGAGGCCGCATTGATGCGGCGGGCCGGCTGGGGTGTCCACATGGCGCCGGATCTCGGCGGAAGCTTCGAGGAATGTCCTCCGTCCCTGACCGACTACGCCGTTCGCGATCGGCGCTGGTGTCAAGGCAACATCCAGCATCTGGGAGTCTTGCCGGCCCGCGGCCTGCATTGGGTGTCGCGGCTTCATCTCCTGACGGGAATCGGCTCCTACATCACCTCGCCGATGTGGCTGCTGTTCCTGCTCGTCGGTATTCTCATTTCGTTGCAGGCTCAGTTCATCCGCCCGGAATATTTCAGCGAGCGCTCGCTGTTTCCGCAATGGCCGGCGCAGGATCCGGTGCGCGCCCAATGGGTGTTCCTGGGCACGATGGCGATCCTGCTCATCCCGAAATGTCTCGGCTATCTGCTGCTGCTCCGCCTGCCGGCCGCGCGTCGCGGCGCCGGAGGGGCGGGGCGAACCTTCGCGAGCTTGATCGTCGAAAGCCTGATCTCGGGCCTGATCGCCCCGATCATGATGGTGATGCAGTCCCGGTCGATCATGGAGATTGCGGTCGGCCGCGATTCCGGCTGGCAGCCGCAGCGCCGGGACGACGGCCAATTGCCGTTTCGCGAGCTTTTCCGGGTGTATCTGTGGCCGACTGTTCTCGGCCTTCTGCTCGCGGCGGGCGCTTACGCCGTGTCGTTCTCTCTCTTTCTCTGGATGACGCCGGTTGTGCTCGGACTCGTATTGGCGATCCCACTCGCCGCGTGGACGTCGAATCCGCGGGCCGGAGCTTGTTTCGGAGCTGTCGGGCTTCTGCGGACGCCTGAGGAGGGGGCTCCGCCGGAAGTGCTCGTCCGTGCCAATGAGCTGGCGGCGACGTCTCCCCGTCAAGCGCCGGTGGAAGCCATGACCTTGCTGCGAACCGATCCCGCGCTCCTCGCTGCTCATGAAGCCATGATTGCGGGGACCTCCATGCGGCCACGAGGCGAATATGACATCAACCGTCTCGTCGGCGCCGCCAAGGTGGATGACAGTGCGACCCAGGAGGAGGCGGTAGACCTGCTGACGTCCCGTGAGAAATATGCCGTACTCGGCGACGGACCAGCGCTGAGGGCGCTCTTGGCGAAGCCATACTCGGCGAAAGGCGCGGAGAAGTGAATTTCGACCAATCGAGATTGGATTTGATCCGGTTTCATGGCTCTCGCATGTTGCCGCGGATCATCCGACTGTCTGGGGGCCCTTATCCAGGGCGGCCTCGGCCTGCCGCGCCTCCTTGGGGGTATCGCCGCACGTCCCAGCGTCGTTGAGCAGGCTGACAGGAGCCGGCGCCGAAGCATAGTTCTCCAATATTCGCGCGAGCTGCCCGGGTTTTGGAAAAGAGCATGCTAAACCAAAAAGATAGAGCGTGATGACGATTGAATAAAGCGTCATCACGCTCTAGCGCTGGAGCCTCGGGAGCAAGATCCGGGCGTTCCCGTGATTGATCGCAACCTTGTCGCTCTGCGTCAGATCGGTCGAGGAATCGAGCTTGGCGGTGAAGGAACTGATCGCCGCCGACAAGGTCAAGCATTTCGGCTGTCGGAGCCGGCCGCGCAGACCGTCCGCCGCTGTGATTCAGATCGAGGGAGAGCGCTATCCCGAACACATCCTCAAGATGACGGGTCTCTGAGGAAGCGGTTCAGCAAATCGAAGGAAGAGCCGACGTCAAGAGCAAGGTTGTCGTCATCACCGGCGCGCCGAGCGGGCCCGGTGCGGAAACCGCGCACCATCTCGTCAAAGAAGGGACCACGACCGTCCTCGTCGCCCGTCTGCCGGATCGTCTGACGGCCCTGACCGATGGGTTCGGCTTACGGGAGGCCGTCGCCTTCAAGGTCGACGTCCCCGACCGCGAGCAGGTGAAGGTGCGCGGTCGCATTGACGTCAGGGTCAACAACGCAGGCTTGATGCGGACGCTCTTCTTATTGACTTGAGGGAAGCCCGTCCCCGGCGAACCCCAGCGCAACGTCGACCGTGTCGTCGTCGCCGGCGCTAGCGCCTGTCCATTGCCCTCTCCATGGCCTCCTGCAGACGCGTCCGGTCCGTCGCCGAAAGCTGCGGCCGGTCGACCTTGACGGTCAGCTTCTCGAGCTTGGCGGTG
>OEIU01002291.1_pt1 | contig 10407 bp, 11 predicted proteins | sample 1539221 | NCBI WGS metagenome assembly OEIU01 (sample SAMN03792071, study PRJEB22550) | activated sludge metagenome | feature: wastewater treatment plant; material: activated sludge; isolation source: Wastewater treatment plant of a petroleum refinery complex | place: Argentina: Zarate | collected... | reverse complement strand
CCATGCCGCATTCGTCCTTGCGGAACTGGTTCCAGGTCTTGCCGCCGAGCGTGCCTGCGCTCTTGGCCGCCTTGTACTTCGTACTGCATTCCTGCGCCGTAAGCGCGTTCGCGCTGGAGGCGGAAAACACGATAGCGACGCCCGCGACGAGGAGGGGCGCAGCCTGCAAAACTTTGCGGATCGACATAAGGGAACTCCTTGTCAGTCATGCCCGGTACGCAACGTGCGGCCTGAGCAGCCGTCGTCCGGGTTCGGGAGACTATAGGGCGAAGCGATGTGTACCGACAATATGTCTTGCCGGATTCTGTTTCGTACACGGGCTGGCTCGTACCCCTCAACAGCGGCGAAGCGGCGGCTCCGAGCTTACAAAGCCCCAATCAAATGGACGGGCCATCGCCCGGGCACCACAAAGATGAGATCGAAACGCATCTCACCGGACCGGTAGCGGTCGTGGCGCTGAAGCCAGGCCTCCGCGGCACGGCGCACGCGCGCACGGGTTTCTTCCGTCACAGCCGCCTCGCAGAGCTCTCGTGCCGGGCGCTGCTTGACCTCGATGAAGGCGATGCAGCGGCCGCGCCGGGCGATGATATCGACCTCGCCCATCCTTGTCTTGAAACGCCGCGCCAGGATGCGATACCCCTTCAGACGCAGGCTCAAGACGGCAATCCTCTCAGCGGCGTGACCGCGGGCGAGCGCCTGCAGGCGGCCAACCCGCGAAGGCTCCCGCTTGCCGGCCGGAAGCGTCATCCGTCTTCCCCATCCCCGTCTTTGACCTTGAGCCCGATGTCGTAGACGCGCGACTTGGAGACACCCAGCGCATCGGCAACCGCCGCGGCCGCGTCCTTCAAGCGCATGGAAGCGAGTGCTACCTTGAGCCGGGCGGCGATGTCTTCATCGCTGGCCGCTGCTGCTTCGGCCGGACCGGCGACGAGCACGATTTCGCCCTTCACCTCGCGCGCCGCGAACGTCGCCGCCAACTCAGCAAGCAATCCGCGCGCGATCTCCTCGTGCAGCTTGGTCAACTCACGCGCAACAACACCTTGGCGCGCGCCCAGCACCTCGGCCAGATCGCTCAAGCATTGCGCCGCGCGCTGTGGCGCTTCGTAGAAAACCAGCGTGCCCGTGATGCCTTTCAGCTCTGACAGACGAGCGCGCCGCGCGGCCTGCCTGGGCGGCAGAAAGCCTGCGAAGGTGAACTGATCCGTCGGGAGACCCGATGCGCACAGCGCTGCCACAAGTGCACAAGGCCCGGGAATGGCCACGACGGAAAGTCCCTTTTGCGCACACGCCCGCACGAGCTTGAATCCGGGATCGGCAATCAGCGGCGTGCCGGCATCCGAAATGAGCGCCACGCGTTGCCCACTTTCCAAACGCTCGATCACCCGGCCGCGCTCGGCATCCTCGTTGTGCTCGTGGAAGGGCAGCGTCCGAGCCCGGATGGCGTAGTGCTGCAGGAGTCGCGCAGAGGTCCGCGTATCCTCGCAATAGATCACGTCGGCATGGGCGAGTACGTGCAGCGCGCGCAAGGTTATATCGGCCAGGTTGCCGATCGGCGTGCCCACGATATAGAGCCCGCCGGGCAAAGGCCGGGCATCGAGCCGGGCGAATTCGCCTATCGCGCGCTGCGCGAGCCTGCGGCTTGCACCGGCATCATGGTCCGCGTCCAAATCATCACCTGCATCATCGCCGATGTCATCGTCAGGGCGCGACAAGTGTTTCTCCTCAAATTTCTCTTTTGGCGCGGAGTTTTGCACGCTGGTGTGTCGCGCGAGATCTTACGCCACGCGTGCCTTTTGGCTAAGCCGGAACTTGAAGCGGCTGGGCCGGGCAGACCCTATCATATCTGCCCGATCCGGCAGCCAGCCCGCTGGCCCGTGACAGCCTTCGCAGGAGACGACGCCGGACCTCACGCGCCCATCTGTTTTGGAGCCCTACCCACCGCCATGCCGACCTGCAAATTCGCCGTCTCGACACTCGCCATGCTTCTTGCGGCTTCTCTTACGGCAGGCTGTGGCTCCACCTTGTCGTCAACTGCGGGAACGACGTCGTCCATCGACGCTTCCGCCGCCAGCACGCTCGTGCAGCCCAAAGCACCGCCCGCCCGCGTTGCATTGCTCCTGCCGCTTGCCGGATACAGTGAGCCCGCAAAGATCGCACGCGGCATGAAACAGGCCGCTGAAATGGCCATTATCGAGGCCAACGATCCTTCGATCCAACTCGTCGTGAAGGACGACGGCGGGAACCCTGACAGCGCGCGCCAAGCAGCGAACGCCGCCATCTCGGAAGGGGCGGAGGTCATTCTGGGACCGCTTCTGTCCAAGGCATCGATGGGTGCGGCGGATGCGGCCCGGCCATCGCATATTCCCGTCGTTTCGTTTTCAAATGATCCGGCGATCGCTGGTGACGGCGTCTATCTGATGAGCTTCCTCGCCGCCGACGAGGTGAAGCGGGTTGTCGGCTACGCCAGCCAGCAGGGCAAGCGCCGCTTCGTGGCGCTCATTCCGGCCAATGCCTATGGCCAGACCATAGAACAGCCCTTCCGGGACGCGATCGCGGAGGCTGGGGTGGAATTGGCCGCGGCAGAAATCTATGAGCCAAATGCGACCGGCCTGCTGGAAGGCGCCAAGCGTATCTTCGCACAAATCAAGGCGGCGGAGAACGCAGGCCAGCCCGTCGATGCCATCTTCTTGCCGATCGGACCCGACGAGATCGCCCAGATTGGGCCCCTGCTCACCTATTCGGGCATCGATACCAAAACGATCAAGCTCATCGGCACGTCGGCATGGGATACCCCCTTCACGGGGCGCGAGAGCGTGTTGGCGGGGGCGTGGTACGCGGCTCCAGATCCTGCGGCCTGGGCTGCTTTCTCGCAGAAGTTCCAGGCCAACTTCGGCCAGCCGCCGCCACGGCTGGCGACACTCGCCTATGACGCCATGAACATGACGATCGATCTTGCCCGCACCCCGCCTCCCGCCCGTTACACGGCAGCTGCCCTCACGCGCACAGCCGGGTTCACGGGTGTAGATGGCGCGGTGCACTTTGGCGCGGATGGCAAAGCGCGGCGCAGCCTCGCCGTGCTCCAGATCGAAAATGATCGTTCGGTCGTGATCGATCCGGCTCCGGGAGTGCCCGCTGTGCCTCCGGCCGCCAATCCGCGCGTCTCAAGCGCGACGCCCTGAGCGGATGATTTGCTCAACCGATGGCCGGATAATGATTGGACGCTGCGCGAGTGAAGTGGCGGCTGCCATGGCGCGCCTCAGATGCCGGTCACGCTGCGAGTGCGGCTGCGCTGCGCCGAGTGGCCTTGGGCTGAAGCCGATGGACAACGGCCGCCTCGCGAATGAGCGGCTCACTCATCACCGCGGTCAGATCGTCAAAAAGGTTGTAGAGCGCATACGTCGCCAGATCGAGCTGCTGGGCGGCGCCCGCCTGCAACTCCCGCGCGGTCGCGACCGAGGTGATAGCCGCAGATACCACGCCGGAAAGGCGTTCCCATTGCTCGTTCGGCGATAGCTTCTGGGGCGATCGGCCCGCTGCCGAGGGCAGTACAATTGGGCTTTTTGGCGTGAAAAAACGCTGCCCTATCCACGGCACCCGTCGGAAGAGATTGACCGAATTGGCAAGAATAGACACGGCGCAGCCCGCTCGCCCGAGTTTCAATTCTCTAGAATTGCGCTTATTCGCGTAATTCCACAATAGCCGAATGGCGGATTTTGATCCTAACACGTGTTCCGCGTGCGGATCTATCCATTACTGCGGATAAAGTTTCAGCAGAAATATGTAAATGCCGTTAACGCCATCCATTACGGAATGCCGAAATCCCGGGCGCAAAATTATTTTTTGAGCGATTTCGCCGTTTTGGCGCGAGCCAAATGCGCGCGTTTGATCATGGACTTTATGCGTGCCGCCCGGCGTGGTGCGGTGGCCGGGTCATCCGCCGCGTTTTGAGTATCCGCCACAGCCTTCAAGGCCGCGATCCTTGTGGTGCGAAACGCGCGCAGGGGAAATATCGGCTCTATGCGGCCGCGGTAGCGATAATGACCCGTAATACGATCGACGAATAAGGCGTCCTCCAATTGCGGCCCCCAGCTGCGATTATGTACGATCATGGGGCGGCCGGACGGGGCAAGAATATCCGTGACAATGGCGATATGATCTCGCGAACCGCTGTTCTGCGGCCTGTCATACGTCACGATATCGCCCGCCAGATAGTCCTCGGCGAAATCGGTAATTGGCACGCTCGCCCCGCGCGAAGCGAAGTAGCGCCGCAGCGTGAATGTGCGGCGGTGGGCGATGCTCGTGTCTGCCGACCCGATGCGTGCGGCATGGACAAGCGCCTGAAGATCGATCCCGAGCGCGCGATAGGCGCGAATAACGACGTCCGTGCAAACGCCAAACAAGGCGGGAACGTCACCCATCGGGTAGGCGAGCTTACGGTACGCGTCGGTGTAGACGACGAACTCCGTCGTCTGGCGCAGGGCCGCAGCAGCCAGCGCGCGGCCGAAATCGCTGGACGGGGGTGTGGGATGGGATAGAGGCTGAACGTCCAGCTGATCCTCAACGCTGCACTGGCGGGGGCCGGCCTCGACAGCGGGTGGCGGCAACGAGAGGGCCGCGCCGGGGTTCAGCGCGGCAAGTTGCACCGGTTCAATCGGCTTAGCCGCATCTGAGGGCGAGGGCAGCGTTGGTGCGTCGGCGATATCTGACCTGGCGGCAACCTGCTCGTTCCAAGGATTGACCAGCAAGGGAGCCTCAACGCCATCCCCCTTGTCGGCAATCTCGTCCGCAACGCGATCCTCCCCGCCTTGCACACCATCGGCCACACCATAGGCAGCACGCGCTGCCACATCCACGTCGCGGGCAATTACTGTCGCCGGAAGCGCCGGGTCGGCCTTCAACGGCGGACCGGATCGCGGCGGCTCAAGAAGCAACGGCGCGCTGGCAGTGCTGACCGCAAGCTGGTCCCGGGACGTCAGTGCAATTCGCAGCGAACGCCCAACATCCATTTGCCAACACGCAGCCGCCAGGAGTGCACCGGCAAAGCCAGCCCCTGTCGCCAGCAACAGGGCACGCCGAGAGCCGGTCCGCGTTTTCCTCACAACCGGAACGGCTCGAGAGACACCAGCGTTGATCCCGTCCAGCCGAACACTTGCAGCTTTACAGACCGCAACATGACATGGAGCGCGTTCTAAAGATGTTTGACCGCGCGCCTGCGCCGCGGCTGCCATGCGCTGGCGGAAGCGCTCGAGCGGGGCGCGGTGCGTCCGGCTCTGATCCGGCCGGCACGAAAGGGGTCCGCTGCGGGGTCTGTCCCCGCATGTAGCCCTTTGACCGCGCCGCTGTTGCTGACGCCCCCCGCCACTCATGCGCCTACTATTCCCGCCATTAAAACCGAAACCGGCTCTGGATACGCACCGAACCTGCCGCCCCAGACAAGCCTTTGCCAGTCACATCCTGGTCAAGGGCCAGAATTGCGGCCGTTGTCGCCAATGCCTATGGGCAAATTACGGCACTCTCCAGCCAGCCCTCAGCCGGATGGCAGAGGTACGGCGTTGTTACCAATCCGCCGGAGCACTTGCGCGGCCGTGACGCCTGCGGCCCGAAGACTCGCCAGCGATTGCGCACCTGTGCTCTTGGACAGCTTCAGCCCGGCGTCATCCACGATCAGCCTGTGGTGATGGTAGAGGGGTGCGGGCAGGTCGAGAATAATCTGCAAGACGCGCTGCGCATCCGTGGCGGCGAACAGGTCCATGCCCCGCGTGACGTGGGTGATGCCCTGACGGGCATCGTCCACGACGACGGAGATGAGATAGCTCGAAGGCGTCTCCTTGCGCAAAACGACGACATCGCCCCAGCGTTGGGGATCGCATACCACGATGCGGCTGCGGCCTGCGCCATCTATTTCTGTGAACGTGATCGGTCCGCCGATCTTTTTGCGGGCCAGCGCGACGGCGCGCTCCATGTCGAGCCGCATGGCGAACGCCTCACCCTTGGCGAGTTCGCGCTCGACGTCAGCTTGCGGGCGGCCGCGCCATATCCCCGGATAGACGAGTGCCCCCTCGGGATCGAGCCGTGCGGGATCGGCGGCAGCGATGATCTCCTTGCGGCTTGCAAAGCATGGGTAAAGCAAACCCATGCCATCCAGGCGGGCAGCAGCCTGCTTGTAGGCAGCCAGATGGTGGGACTGAAAGAGCACCGGCTGCTCGAACGTGATACCGAGCCAGGCAAGGTCCTCGAATATTCCGGTAATGTACTCGGGCCTCACACGCGCGCGGTCGATGTCCTCGATGCGCACAAGAAAGCGGCCGCCGAGGCGGCGCGCCATCTCGAAACCCGTCAATGCCGAAAGCGCATGCCCCAGATGGAGCGCGCCATTGGGCGAGGGCGCGAAACGTAAGACCGGCTGTGCTGTTTCCTGCAGTCGTGTCAATCGCACGCGCCCGTTTTTCCTGCGCCCGGCGTAAACGACCGCGCGACGGCTTCCACCACGCGATCATACATCTTGCGCTCGGCTGCGGGATAGAGCATCGCCCAACTGTTTATGAGCCTGCCGCCGCAGGTGAAACTGACGCGCTGGTAGAACATCTCCTCACCCTGCGTCCCCGATAGCACGAACCAGCGCTTGCGCACGGGAGCATAGTCGATCTTCGCACCCGCATACTGCTCTGAAAGCAGGAACTGGCGGTATTCCTCAAGCGAATTGTTTTCGGAGTTATCGAACGCGCCAAACAGCAGCTTGGCTTTGCCGTCCTTTGAATACAGCACGCGGCCGTCTTCGGATTTGGGCGTCTCCCGCTGTTCGAAAACGTCAACCGGATAGGCGATCGCATATCCGTGCCGCTCGTTCTTGATGGTTGCCCAATCGTTGAGCTTGGGCCCAGCCACGGCACTGCTGGCGACACCGCTGATTGTGAGAGAAAGCGCAAGACAAAGGGCTAACCGGGCTTCAGCCCGGAGTTGAGCAAGCGACGCAAACATGACGGACCTCACGCAACGATTGCGAGCTTTATCGAGTGGATTATCTTAAGGTCGAAGACGGATTCAATAAAGTGCTTGGGCGAAAAACTTTCATGCCAAACGACGGCACATCGCCTTCTTCTGCGATACTCCACATCGTACTCGGCAACGACGCGGCGCTTCGTGATGCGATCGGCGAGCTTACGCGACAGTGCCGCATCATGCGCGCCATCCACGCGCGAACCGGCACGCCACCACTGCGCGATTTTTCTGCAGACTTCAGCGGGCTGGCCAAGATCGTCGTCGGCCAGCAACTTTCAGCCAGCAGTGCGGCGGCAATCTGGGGGCGGCTATCGCAGGCCGTTCGTCCCTTCAAAGCGGCGCGGATACTCACAATGAGCGAGGCAGACCTGCGCGCGCCTGGGCTCTCAGCAGGCAAGATCAGGACTCTGCGTGCGGCCGCCCAAGCCGTGGCCGATCGCCGTATCGTTTTTTCGAAGCTGAATGCTCTGCCCGACCCGGACATCATCTCCACGCTGACCCAAGTGCACGGCATCGGCCCGTGGACTGCGGAGATCTACCTTTTGTTCGCCCTGCGACGCGCCGATGCCTTTCCATGCGGCGACCTCGCCCTGCAGCTTGCCGTCCAGAATGTGATGAAGCTCGACGCGCAACCCAGCGCAGCGCAATTGGGCGACGTTTCCCAGCGCTGGCGGCCGTGGCGGGGTGCTGCGGCGCGCCTGCTTTGGGCCGACTATGCGTTGCAGCGCAGCGCCAGTCGCGGCCCGCGCAACCGCGAAATTGCCAAAAAACCCATATAATTATGGGGCTTGAACAGGTTGTTTGTCCAAAGTTGCAGTGCTTCACATATTTGATATGCGAGGCTAGTATCCGGCCGTCTGGTGGGACGACACCACGCGATTCGCTACAGATCATCCTGCAAGGAAGCGCGAGACGTGAATGCTCACACTACGATACCGGACAATTGTCCGGCGCTGGTTCTGAACGCCGATTTCCGGCCCCTGAGCTATTATCCTTTATCGCTCTGGAGCTGGCAGGAAACGGTGAAGGCCGTCTTTTTGGATCGCGTCAACATCGTCTCCGAGTACGATCGCTTCGTGCGCTCGCCGACCTTGGAGATGCGCCTTCCTTCCGTCGTCTCGCTCAAGACTTACGTCCGCCCCGCGCTCTACCCTGCGTTCACGCGTTTCAATGTGTTCCTGCGCGACCGCTTCACCTGCCAGTATTGCGGCGACAAGAGCGATCTGACGTTCGATCACCTCATTCCCCGCTCGCGGGGCGGTCTCACGCGGTGGGATAACGTCGTGACCGCGTGCGCGCCCTGCAATCTCAGGAAGGGCGGACTGATGCCGCGCGATGCGGGAATGCATCCCCGTCAGGAGCCCTACCGGCCCACGGTATTCGAGCTGCACAGGAACGGCAGGCTGTTCCCGCCCAACTATCTGCACGACAGCTGGCTCGATTATCTCTACTGGGATACGGAGCTCGAGCCGTAAAGGCTGCGTGCTGCCGTCGTCGTGCGCGCCACCTGCCCCTTGCCAAGCCCACTCAGTACTGAGGTAGCGGGTTGCTTCCGCTGCCGCTTTAGGAGCTGTAGTTTTCCTCGCAGCGCGCCGTCGCGCGAAGAAAACAACAAGGGCAGGCCCGGTTATGAAGCGACATATGACTGCGATCTTGAGCCTGGGCTTCCTTGTGGCGACGGGAGTATGCGCGGCCTGGGCGGACGACGACGAACTGCCGTTCTGGGCCTATCCCGACACACCGACACAAGCGCCGCCGCCGAAGGACGACGGCCAGATGCGCACGTTGCCGGGAAGCTCCAAACAGTTCTCGCTGGCCGAACTGCGCAACTTCTTCAGCCCGCCCGACTGGTATCCTGAAGATCATCCGCCGATGCCCCCGCTCGTGGCGCATGGCGCCCAGCCGAAAGCGTATGCCTGCGGCTATTGCCATTTGCCAACCGGCATGGGCCGGCCGGAGAACGCGCCGATTGCCGGGCTGCCTGCGAAATACATCATCAAGCAGGTTCACGAGATGAAAAGCGGCGCACGCAAGTCCGCGCTGCCTCACCACTATCCGCAAGCACTCATGTGGGAGCTGGCGGAACAGGCGGCCACCGATCCGGGCCTTGAAGAGGCCGCCGCCTATTTCGCCGCGATCAAACCCGAGCAGTTCATGAAGGTCGTGGAGACGGACACGATCCCGAAAGTCGAGGTTCTGCACTGGATCTACAAGAAGGCCGAAGCCGGCGGCACTGAGCCGCTGGGTGATCGGCTGATCGAGCTGACCGATGACTTCGCGCGCTTCGGCAAGCGTGACGGACGAATCACCTACACGGTCTATGTGCCCCCGGGCAGCCTTGCCAAGGGCAAGGAGCTGGTGGATACGGGCGGCGGCAAGACGATGGCGTGTGCCACATGTCATGGCGCCGATCTGAAGGGGATGGGCCTGGTGCCTCCCATCGCCGGGCGATCACCAAGCTATATCGCACGCCAACTGCATGACTTCCGGGCCGGGGTGCGCAGCGGAGATTATTCCGAGCTGATGAAGCCCGTGGTGGCAAACTTGAGCAACGGCGATTTCATCGCCATTACCGGCTACCTCGCCTCGCTTGCGCCATAGAATGCTTTGCGGAAAAGTGGGAACCTCCATCGACGCAAAAGGCCCCGCTGCCGCGCCGCGGGGCCTTTTTCAAAATCGATGATCGACGTGACGGTCAGGCGGCGCGCGCCATCGGATGCGCGCAGATCTCGCCTGCGATCTGATCGACGGCCTTGTCCCAGTTCGGAATTTCATCGCCGTCGGTCTTCAAGCCGAAGGCAGCGAGCGCTTCGGCGGGCGTGCCACCATCGCGGAAGACGCGGGCGCAGGTCTGACGGCTGACGGCCAGGGCCTGATGCCACTGGATCGGATTGACGTGGTCGGGGAGGGACGGATGAGTCATGGCCTCGCTCCTTTGGCGACTGATACCCTTATGCTCCGCATCGCGACGCGGCACTCACCGCGCTCGTGGACGACGCAGACGACATACTCGAAACGCAACGCACGCTCTGAACGCTAGAATGATGGGAGGCAGACACACAGAGCACTGTTGGGCACCACTACGCGAGACCGTGCCAAATGGTACCTGCTTGAGGGCTAACTCGCATGCGCTCCATATGTCTGCCAGCTCGTTCGGAACCGGAGGGTTCCGTAGAATTTCGCTGTTATCCGCCGGTCTTCGTAGGATCATTTCCGGCAGGAATTATCTTCGCCTTTAACAACACGGAGGCGACAACCGAACGCAACTGACGCCAATCCCGGGAGGCCGCATGCGCCTTGGGGCGGGCCGGCACGGCAGGGGTATGCAGAATCTCAGACATCGCGAGTGGCTCTCTGAAGGTGCGGGCGAGCCGCCCAGACATACGCTCGTACTTATCTGTCCGAGCC
>OEIU01002290.1_pt1 | contig 10410 bp, 6 predicted proteins | sample 1539221 | NCBI WGS metagenome assembly OEIU01 (sample SAMN03792071, study PRJEB22550) | activated sludge metagenome | feature: wastewater treatment plant; material: activated sludge; isolation source: Wastewater treatment plant of a petroleum refinery complex | place: Argentina: Zarate | collected... | reverse complement strand
GTTGTACACGAGAGTGAATGGGCGACTTTGATGGGTGATCGCTATGAGTGATGATTGAAAACCACCCGTTTGCTGGCGTAGAACCTGTAGTTTTCAAACAACCACTAGGATAGACTTTGTCCAAATAGAGAGCCGATCTTTTTTGGCTGCTGAACTTGGTCTCCGCCGCACTCCGGTGATACGATTGGCCTTATGCAATCGTTCAACGGAGTGTTGGCGCAAACCGCCCGGCCCGCGGCCAGCCGCTTGGTCACCTGGCTCTGGCTGGCCGTGCTCAGCTGCGGGCTGGCCGGCGTCGCCTGGCTTTGGTGGGCCACGAGCGCGCCGCCAACAGAACCGGCCACACCACCAACGCTGGTGACTGAGGCGATCCTGACGCCGGGCAGTGTGGCCCGCATGGACGGCTTGAAGACCCGCTTTGTACTTTTGGAGCCAGGCGGGTCAGTGGTCGCGGAGGGCGCCGACCCCGCCGAGCCAGCCGACCCGTGGCAGTCGCCGGCCGGGACGCTCACCTTCCGTTTTGCGGGCGATGACCTGTGGCTTTTGCTGGCGGCGGGTGATTATTGGGGCTATCTCTATGTCACCGTCGATGGCCAGCCAGCCAATCGCCTCCCCGACATCCCTAGCAACGAGAACAGTCTCGGCAGAGCAGCCGGCTACCGCACCTTGTACGCTCCAGAACTGCAGCGCGCCGACGGTCCAGCGCCGCGCTGGGTCCAGCTCCATCATGCCGGAGATGGGGGCGAGCACACGGCCTATGTCGAGATCTGGCGTGGCTGGGGGCAAACTCCCTTGCGTGCGGCAGCAACCACCCAAACGGTTTCTACTCAGCCACCAGTGTGGGTGGGTGTGGCCCTGCTGATGACGGCCGCCTGGCTGCTATTGGCCGCGCTGGCCTGGCGCCGGCAATCCGGCGAGCAGCAGAGCACTACGGACAGGCTGCGCCTGGGCTGGCTGCACAGGCAAAGCGCAGCGCTCAGGCCGCTGGCGCTGCCGGTGGCCCTGCTGGCCTTGCTCCTGATCGCCGCCGGCCTCTATGCTACCCAGTGGTGGCTGGTGACAGCGGGGCTAGGGCTCTTGGGTCTGGCTGCGCTGGTGCGTCCCGCCGTGTGGCTGGCAGCTTTTCTCTTTGCGCTGCCCTTTTACTTTCAGTATTCCTTGCCCCTGCTGCCAGGGCGATCATTTAGCCTGATCGACATTGGCCTGCTTGGCGCATTGCTCCTGGTGGGGGTTGCTTGGTGGGCGCCCGATGCGGCAGAGAGCGGCGCTGAACTATCGCCGCGCGCTCAGCAGCCAGCGCGGGTCAAGCCCGCGCTCGGGCGAGTTGACTGGCTGTTGCCCGCCGCGCTAGCCAGTTGGGCGCTCATTGCCGTCTTTGCCGCTGACCAGCGTGGGGTCGCGCTGCGCGAATGGCGAGTCGTCTTTCTGGCCGGTGCGTTGGTCGCCGTGGTGCTGCCCGTCCTGATCCGCAGGCAGGGGCCTCCGCACCTGGCGACAACACTAGCCGATGACCGCTGGTTGCTGGTGGTGGCCTGGCTGGTTGGCGGGTCTGTGGTGGCGGGTGCGGCGCTCTGGCAATATGCCAGCGGCGCCGGTCTGATCACGGCCGAGGGGGTTTGGCGGGTGCGGGCCTTTTACGGTTCACCCAACAATCTCGGCCTATACCTGGAACGCACACTAGCTGTTTTACTGGCCCTAGTCCTCTTTGCCCAATCCTGGCCAGGCCGCCTGCTCTGGGCCGGCCTGGCTGCCGTCACGGGGCTGGCTCTGTTGCTGACCTTTAGCAAGGGTGCGCTGCTGCTTGGTCTGCCGGCGCTGCTGGCTGTGCTCTGGCTGGGGGGCTGGGTGATCTTGGGCCGGCAAGGCCGGTCGCGGCGTTTGTTATGGGTGGTGGCCGGATTGGCAGGCTTTGCGGCACTGGCAATGACGCCATTTTTGGCTACGGAGCGCTTCCAACGTTTGCTGGATTTTAGCCAGGGGACGGGTTTTGTACGGCTCAGCCTCTGGCGCAGCAGTTGGCAGATGGCGTTGGACCATCCGCTGTTGGGTGTGGGGCCAGACAATTTCCTCTATGCCTATCGTAGCCTCTATCTGCTGCCGGCAGCCTGGCAAGAGCCCAACCTAAACCACCCGCACAACTGGCCATTGGATTGGTGGACACGACTTGGCCTGCCCGCGCTGGCGCTGGCGCTCTTTTGGTTTGGCTGGATGATCCGCCGGCTCTGGCATGGCGTCAAGGCTGGCCAACAGCCGGTGTTGAGTCTGGGGCTGTTAGCTGCCGTGGTGGCCGGGTTGACCCACGGGCTGATCGATGCCAGCTACGCGCTGCCCGACTTGATGGTGGTGTGGGTGTTGATCGGGTTTTTGGTCATTGAGACAGAGAGGCGTAGAGAGATAGAGACGTAGCATACTACGTCTCTACGTCTACTGGATTTTGGCGATCCCTTCGGCCAGGGTGATGCGGTTCATTTCGCCCATCCACAGGTGACGGATGACCCCCTCGCGGTCGATAAAGAAGGTAGTCGGCAGCCCCTGCACGTTGTAGCTATCACTGACGGCAAACTTCTCGTCCATCAAGACTGGATAGGTGAGCCCAAACTCCTCAATAAAATCTTTAACCGTGGCAGCCTTTTCGCCCTGGTCGAGGCCCAGGATCACAACATCGCCGGCATACTGGTCGGCGGTGGCCTGCAAGGCAGGCATTTCGCGGCGGCACGGGTCGCACCAGGTCGCCCAGAAGTTGAGCACGACCGGTTTCCCGCGCAGTTCAGCCAGCGAGATCGTCTCGCCGGACAAGGTCGACAGCGTGAAATCCGGGGCCTGATAGCCGATCGCCGGCTGCGGGCTGCGGTCGCTGCTTTGCGCGGTGACGGGCGCCCGGCTTTCCCACACCCAAGCCACCCCCAAGACCAGGATCACAAGCCAGGCCAGATGCCAACGGTTCATAGATTTGGTTACGCCTCCCAATTGGAATGGAAAATTCCAGCTTTGTCCCCCCGCTCATAGGTGTGGGCGCCAAAGAAATCGCGCCGCCCCTGGATCAAGTTGGCGGGCAGACGGGCAGTGCGGTAACTGTCATAATAGGCCAGGCTGGCGCTAAAGGCCGGGACGGGAATGCCCAGCCCGACGGCCAGTTGCACGACACGCCGCCAACCGGGCAGCCGTTCAGCCACCGCCTGGCCCAGGTCGGCGTCGGGCAAGAGATTGGCCAGGGCTGGGTTGCGCACAAAGGCGGCGGTAATGCGATTGAGAAAGCGCGCCCGGATGATACAACCTGCCCGCCAGAGCGCTGCCACTTCATCCAACTTGAGGTTATAGCCATATTCCTGGCTGGCCAGACGCAACATCGCCATACCCTGTGCGTAGGCGCTGATCTTGCTGGCATAGAGCGCGGCGCGCACGTCATCGATCAGGGCCTGACGCTCCCCCTTGTATGCCGGCTGGGCGCTGGCTGGGAGCACCTTGGCGGCCTCCAGCCGCTCGCCCTTGAGCGAGGAGAGAATACGCGCTTCCACGGCGCTGTTGATCGTGGGGATCGGCGCGCCGATGTCAAGCGAATCCTGGCTGGTCCACTTGCCGGTGCCTTTTTGCGCGGCTTTGTCCAGAACCAGGTTGACCAGCGGCTGGCCGCTGTCGGCGTCGATGCGGCGAAAGATCTTGCCGGTGATCTCGATCAGGAAGCTGTCTAATTCGCCCTTGTTCCATTCGTCGAAGGTCTGCGCCAGCTCGGCCGGTTGCAGACCGAGCGCTCCCTGCAAAATATCGTAGGCTTCGGCGATCAACTGCATATCACCATATTCGATGCCGTTGTGGACCATCTTGACATAGTGACCGGCGCCGCGCGGGCCCAGATAAGAGACACACGGTTTGCCATCTTCGGGCGCTTTGGCGGCGATTGCTTCAAGCATCGGGCGGACATCTTCCCACGTCTCGGGTGAGCCACCGGGCATGATGCTTGGCCCCCACAGGGCGCCTTCTTCGCCACCGCTGACCCCCACGCCCATAAAGCGAAAACCCTGGGCTTCGAGGGTTTTAGTGCGCCGCTCGGTGTCGGGGAAGTGGCTGTTGCCGCCATCCATGATCAGATCCCCCGGTTCGAGCAACCCGGTCAGGCTGTCGATCACGACGTCGACTGGGCTGCCGGCCTTGACCATGATCAAAATACGCCGCGGCCGTTCCAGGCTGGCGACAAATTCCGCCAACGTGCGGGCGGGCACCAGCCGTTTTCCAGGGTGGGCGGCGACAAATTCCGCCATCGTCGCCGTCGTGCGGTTGTAGACGGCCACGGCAAAACCATTTCGTTCCAGGTTGAGAACGAGATTTTGACCCATAACGGCAAGACCGATCAGACCAATGTTGGCACTGGGCATTGCAATGCTCCTCTCCCTATGATTATGGGTGGCAGGCCCTCGTTGCCGCTCCAGCGGCTGAGGGCAGGTGATTCATTTGAGCATGGTGTCGCTGCACACCACGGGTGATCAAGAGCGCCGACGCAGGGCAAAGAGCCGCCGGCGCGGCGGTTCACTCGCTTGCGGCGGGTGAAGAAAAAGGCTGCCATCTGGAATCCGCAGCGAAAGGGTGATGCTGCCCCAGGCCGGGTCCTGGTTGGCGGACCAGAGAGCGCGGCGAGCTTCAGTGACCACTTGATCCACCGGCAGATAATCGGCGATCGCCCGATAAAAGGCGTTGAGAAAGGCCAAACTGGTCTGGCTAGCGATCGGCTGCTGGATCGCCACTGCCGCCGGCAACCCGCGACGCAATAACTGTTGCGCCACCCCGCTGTAAGGGTTGCGGCGACTGGGCTCAGCCGTGCTACAGGCCTGGAACGTCGCCAGCCGTAGCGGAAAGTGATCGTTGAGCAGGGCGCCCAAATGTTGGCTATTGACCGGACGCGTCCGCCCCATTTCGTCTTCAAAGAGCAGGGAAAAATCTTGGGACAGACCGTCATACAGACCGTGGCCGACAAAATGCAACAGGTGATATTGATTGTGGCGCAGACACCGTTGCAGCTCGTGGACGGTCGGACGCATCAGCCGTTCGAGAATCAGTTTCCCCTCGGCAGCCAGATAGTCCAGCGCATCGACCAGCGACAGCCACAGGTCGTCTTCGTCGTAGAGTGGGCGACCCCCGGGGTTGGCCAACACCACCATCATCCGCAAGGGCGGCACAACCTTGAGCGGGACAAGCAAGCGTTTGAGGTCAAAAAAGCGCACCAGCGGCGAGTGGCCGGCCAGGGCCAGAAACTCGCGCCGGAAGGGGTCATAGAGAGTTTCCCAGGGTAGCTCGGCAAACTCGGGCACTGAGTGCAAGTGCAGCCGCAAACGCAAGTTGAGGCGCTGTGTGTAGGCGAGTCGATTGCTCTCTTCCCAGCAGAGCCGGATATTGTTGCTAAAAACGGCCTGAAAGAGCTGCTCGCCACAACGGTGAATGGCGTTCTGCCGGTCTGCCCCCGGCACCCCTTTATCGCTGGCAGCGACCAGCTGTTGGCGCAGTTCGTCAAGCTCGCGCGGGGAGAAGGGGTTGCGGACCGCCGCCACCGCCTCGCCGGCTGGCGAAGCCAGCACTCGCACAAAATAGCCGTCTTCGGTCTGTTCAACGGCCAGGTCAAAATTCAGCGCACTTGTCTCCATAAGGTGCCATCATTGTACACGGGGGCCAGTGGTCAGGCAAGCCACCACCCGCCTGGCGTGGTGCGATTTCTGCGTTGTGCTGCGCCTGGCGTCAGCGCATCATCTCTCTTTCATGTTGGTCTCATCTGTGCTTCAGGCAGCCGGAGCAGAATAGCCGCACGTCCACTGGCACCAAATACGCAGCACCAGTATAATGCAGTTTGTCCCCCTGTACGTCGTAGCAGTTGCGATCCCATTGCCCCTTTGGCCCGCAACAGTTCAAGCAAAGCCAACCATCTATGAAATTGAACCTTCTACCCGTGCTTCTCCTGCTTGGTTTCCTCATCTCCCCAGTGCGGGGGCAGGCCCAGAGCCAGAAAAACGCCTTTCCAGCAGCGCCCATCGTCCACGATGAAGGTGGACCGGTGGCCTTGCGCGGCCAGTTGACCTACTCCAACCCGCTCTTTACAGTGGGTGTGGCCGCGCCGATGGTCATTCTCGAAGACCAGGCCGGTTTTATCGACCGCAACGAAGCCTTTGTCTTGCCCAAAGCATCGCAGACCTTGGGGCAGATCACCTCCGACTTTTATAGCTCGCCGGTTTCCTACACCTTAGCCTTGCCGCTCGAGCCACAGGCGAGCCTGCGCGATGTCGACCACAATGGCCGGCCCGACCGCGGGGTGATGGTCTTTGCGGTGGCCTATTGGACCAATATTTTTGGCGACCCCTTTCTTGAAGAACGCGACCTCTTTGGCGGCGGCTGGTCCACGGCTTACGCTTCGACGCGCGTCAGCGATGAGATCGAGACCAGGCGCGAGGTGATTGGCGGCAAATTGCTGGTCTATGCGCCGGATGATCAACAAGGGTTTCCGAGTGATTTTGGCGCTGATGGGCTGCTCTTTACCGCCGACGACCCGATCGTGGGGCTGCCGGCGGGCTATTCGGTCGTCGACCTGGACGCCAGACCCTTTGGCTTTGACCGCAGCCGCTATCCGGTGATCAACCTGATCGAACCGGATGGTTCAGCGCTCACCGATTTCTCGGCGATGAGCTACAGCGCGGCCTTTGATGCCATGATCGACCTCTTTCGCACCAAATATGCCTTTACCGAATACAAAAAGCTCGACTGGAACGCGATCAGCGCCGAGTTCCGGCCGCGCTTTGTCGAGGCCGAGCAGAAAAAGGATGTGCGCGCCTATCTGCGGGCGCTCCGTGACTTTACCTTTGCCATCCCCGACGGCCATGTCAGCGGCCCTGTCGTGTCGCAGGACTTTCAAGATGCTACCATCGGCGGCGTCGGCATGGCGATCCGCGACCTGGATGACGGCCGCACCATTGTCAACTTCCTCACACCGGGTGGGCCCGCCGAAAAGGCCGGCATCAAACTGCGCGCCCAGATCATCACCGTCGATGACCGGCCGGTTGGCGAAGCGATTGACGCCACCTTCGCCTGGTCGGGCCCCTTTAGCTCGCCCGAACCCAAACGGTTACAACAGCTACGCTATGTCTTGCGTGGGCCGCTCGACAGCGAGGTAAAGGTGCGCTATCGCAACCCTGGCGCCAGCGAAGACGAGACAGTCACCTTGACGCGGGTGAATGAACGTCAGAGCTTTGATTTCTCATCGTTTGAGAGTGGACGCACCGGCGCCGAATTGCCGGTCGATTTCAAGCTGCTAGACAACGGCTACGGCTATGTGCGCATCTACAGCTTTGCCGACAACGATCTGCTCTCGGTGCAGCTGTGGGAGCGCATGATCCGGCTGCTGAAAACACAGCTTGTGCCAGGGCTGATCATCGACTTACGGCAGAACGGCGGGGGCAGTGGCTTTCTAGCCGACCAGATGGCGGCGTACTTTTTCGATCAGTCACTCAAGTTGGGCAATACCGGCTACTATGACCAGAAGTTGGGGGCTTTTTACTTTGACCCACGCACCGAAGACCGCTTCTATTTGCCCACTGCGGATCTGCGGTATCATGGCAAAATCGCTGTGCTGATCGGGCCAAATTGCAAAAGCGCCTGTGAATTCTTTGCCTATGACATGAGTCGCGACGACCGTTCAGCCATCGTCGGCCAATATTCCACCGCCGGTCTTGGCGGCAGCGTGGCTGACTTCAAGATGCCGGGCGGCCAGTTTATCCGCTTTACAATTGGCCGCGGCGTGGATATGAATGGCAATATCCACGTCGAGGGCAAAGGCGTCGCCCCCACCATCCGTGTGCCGGTCAACGAAGAGACGCTCTTTAGCCCCGGCGACCCGGTGTTAGAGGCGGGCAAACGGTATGTGGAGGGCTGGCATTGAATAACCAGGTGAGCGGATAAGCGGATTTTTAGTCGGCGGTGGCGTCCAGCGCAGAGCCGCTCACTCACCAGCTTGACCAGATGAATAGAAGCGCCTCTCCTCTCGTCATCTGGTCAAGCTGGTCACCTGGTCACGACTTGCCCATCGGGACCACCAGATCATACGGATAGTTGGTCAGGTTGACCAACTGGCCCGCTTCGCTGAAGGCCACCGTATCTTCGATGCGGACGCCAAACCCACGCTCGGGGAAATAGAGCCCAGGCTCGACGCTAAAGACATGGCCGGGTTGCAGCAATGTGTTGTTGCCCGCGGCGTGGCTGAGCCGTGGCTCTTCGTGGATGTCGAGACCAAGCCCGTGGCCCAGGCTGTGGACATATCCCTCGTCCGTGCCGGGGTGGCTGCGCGGGGTCTTGTGGCCTTTGCTCTCGTAATAGTCACAGGTCATCAACTGGTAATCGCGCGCCGGGCGACCAACAGCCAGCGTGCTCATCACCTGGTCGAAGATCTCTTTGGTTTGATCCCAGGCCGCTTGCACCTCGTCTCTGGCATAGCCAAGCGACCAGGTGCGGGTGATGTCATGAAAGTAGCCCGTCTCCACTTGCGGGAAGAAGTCAAAGATGATGCTCTGCCCCAGCCGTAGCGGCATGGTGTAATCACCGCGATTGTGCGGGACACCGGCATCGCGACCCTGGCTAAAGATATTCTCGTGGTCTTCTTTCATGCCGTGCGCAGCCAGCCGCGCCCGGATAAAGGCTTTGACGTCGCCGATGGTCAGTGGCCGTTCATCCGCCCGCATGACGACCTCGTCGCGCACCCGGTGCCCCTGGATAAATTCCTGCACCTCGCCCATCAACAGACACGTATTGCGCCCCGCTTTGCGCATTTCGTTGATCTCACGGTCGTCTTTGGTCTGGCGCGCCAAGCCAAAGAGCGTATCGCCAAATTCGCCCACCAGTTCGGTGTCGACCAGCGCATCCTGCAAATGGTTGAAGACGGTGTACGCTGCGCCAGCGTCGATCCGCCCATAGATCCCCAGCCGGCCGCGCAGCTGCTGGTCGTCGATCAGCTTGCGCAGGGTGCTGACTTCGGCTGCCAGCCGGTCGCCGTTGTGCTGTTTGAGCAATTCGTAATAGTTAGTGGCTGGGTGCGGGTCAACCAAAGCCAGCCCGGTCTGGGCGGCCGTGCCGCGCCCCATGCTGCGGTGACCCAGGGGGAGCGGCCCGCCCCGACGTTTGACAATATACGCTCGTTCAAGGGCGGCGCCACCGGTCAGGTAATTCATGGCCGGGTTGCCGCTGGCATCTCCCAACACCAGCAGGGCGTCGAGATTGCGTTCGGCCATCAGGCGGTCGAGGTCGGCTCTCATGGTTCTCCTCTCTTGCAACGGATAGACGGGCATCAGTCATTGTCCACTGGTATACAACTAGTGGGAAGATCCTGTCAATCCGTGTGGTGGACAGAAGAGCAATTTCGGCGCTGCGCACCTCTCGGACGGAAATCCGTGCTGAGGCGGCGGATAGGATGCATCAGGTGGTGGACAAATCAAGGGGCGGGGCAGAACCAGTTCACCTTTATTGGTGAAGGTAATTCTGGTTCTGCCCCGCAGCTAACGTGCAGGAGGACGGGCCGGCGTGCTACCCGGCTACGTCACGGGCTAGATTGTCACGGGCAGAAGAGTTTAGTGAACGCTGGTTTGAGAGCCGTCGGCACGATACAACTGGCAATGCCGATCGAGTCGTCCGCCCGGATCTGCCACTTGCCAGCCTCCTCGATATCAATGGGGCCGCACGCGGTTAGCTTTGATTCTGACAGACCAAGCGCGGTGGCGACGGGTTCAACATACCCCGGGTCACCCGTAGGTTCAAACTCGGAGAATATCGTGGGGTCAGCCTTGTACAACCGCGGAACCCGTGTATCCAGTTCGCCATTCTTCTTAAACTTGTCATCATCGAGCATGATGAGCAACACACTGTTGTTCGGCTGTACGATTGGTTCAGACTCCGTGCCGAATAGCGCGGTCTTGATGGATTTCTCGACAAAGGCTGCCGTGAGCTTGTCACAGTAATTACCTTTGCAGGCCCAGACCCGCTCCGGGTGATCCTTGTCGTGCTGTGGATCTACCGATCTAGACTCGTAGGTCTTACCGGGTTCCTTCAGTTTGACCTCTTTGAAGCAGAAGGTCATCCCCGGTGTCTCGCACGGATCTTCTATTGAAACATCAAACTTCTTGACAATCAGGTGATCATAGCCAGCGGGCAGGGTGTAAACCCCCGGGCCTTCCGTGATAACACGGGTTCCGGTAATGCCCGTGACCTCCGTGAGCTGTTTTGGCATCATCAGTTCACCGGTGTCAGGAGCCAGACAGCTGTTGGTGGTGTAGAAGCCAAAGTCCACGGTCAGGTTACAATTGGCATCGAGCGTGTCGCCACACCCTGGGCCAGCATCCGCTTCGCCGGTCGGTTCCCCATCGAGACTCAAGGTCACAACGCCGCTGCGGATGC
>OEIU01002289.1_pt1 | contig 10410 bp, 6 predicted proteins | sample 1539221 | NCBI WGS metagenome assembly OEIU01 (sample SAMN03792071, study PRJEB22550) | activated sludge metagenome | feature: wastewater treatment plant; material: activated sludge; isolation source: Wastewater treatment plant of a petroleum refinery complex | place: Argentina: Zarate | collected... | reverse complement strand
GGGAGAAGGGGGGTCGGGCAGCGGGGGGATTTGGTTGCCGTATAGCGGGGCCAGGCACGGGCGGGGGGGGCGCCCCCGGGCGCGAACACGCCGATCCAGGCATAGGCTTCGTAGCCGGGAAATCCCGCCTCGGCCATCGTCGGCACATCCGGCAGGTCCGGCATGCGCCTCGTTCCGGTCACCGCCAGCGCCTTCAGCTTGCCCGAACGGATGTTGCCGCGCATCGACGCATAGGACAGGAAGCTGTAGGCGACCTCTCCGGTGACCATCGCCATGATCGATGGCCCGCCGCCCTTGTAGGGCACATGGACCAGCTCGATGCCGGCTAGCCGGTGGAAGTTCTCGGACATCAGATGATTCGAGCTGCCCTGACCGACCGACGCGTAGTTCAGCCTGCCGGGCTGCTTCTTCGCCAGCTCGACGAATTCGCCGAGCGTCTGCACCGGCAGGCCGCTCCAGGCGCCCATCACCTGCGGCACCCGTGCGAGCAGCGTTATCGGCGCGAAATCCTTGAAGGTGTCGTACGGCAGGTCGTTGTGCACGATCGGGTTGATCGCATGCGAGTCCCATGACAGGAACAGCGTGTGACCATCCGCCGGGGCCTTGGCGACCGAGTTGGTGGCGATGACACCCGCTGCGCCCGGCCGGTTCACGACCAGCACGGGCTGCGCCAGCCGCTCGGCCAGCCGCTGCTGCAGCAGGCGTCCGACGATATCGGTGCCTCCGCCGGGCGCGAAAGGGATGACCAGGGTCACCGGCCGCGACGGATAGTCCTGCTGGGCGAAGGCCGGCCGCAATGAAGCGCCCGGCACGGCGACGGCCGCCATCGCCTGCAGCAGGCTCCTGCGGTGATTCGCGAAACGACTGCGATCATCCATTGCGGTCTCCTCCTGTCGGATCGAACACTTCGTCGCGCAAGCCGGCGACTGCGGCGAACATGACCTTGGCGGCATAGCCGAGCGAGACGAAGCGGTAGCCGCGATCGATCGCGCGGCGGGCGACCGGGGCGGTCGCGGTGTGCATGCCGGCGACGAGGCGGTGACGCCGCGCCGCTTCGGCGACCCGGTCGATCGCCTCGTCGACCTTCGGATGGTTCGGCGTGTACGACGGCTTCGCGCCATAGGAGATGCCCAGATCGTTCGGGCCCAGATAGATCATGTCCAGGCCCGGCGTCGCCGCGATCTCGTCCAGGTTCTCCATGCCGCGGGCGGTTTCGATCAGCGCGATCTTCAGGATCTCGCGCCCGCAACCATCGAAATAGTCGCTGCCGCCGTACAGCAGACCGCGCAACGGCCCCCAGCTCCGCACGCCGGCGGGCGGATACAGGCAGGCGGCCACGAAGTCGCGGCATTGCGCGGCCGTCTCGACGGTGGGCAGGATCACGCCGTACGCGCCGGCATCCAGCACGAACGCGATCTCGGACGGGTCGTTCTGGGAGACCCGCACCAGCGGAGCGCCCTGTCCGAGAGACAGCGCCTGCAGCACCGGCACCAGCGCGGCCCGATCGATCGGACTGTGCTGGAGGTCCGCGGTGAGCGAATCGTAGTTCAGGCGGGCCAGGCCCTGGGCCGTGACCGGCCAGCCGATGTCCCCCCACAGATTCGATGCGACCTGCCCGGCCGCCCACCGCGCCCTGACCGGATTGCTGCGCATGCTGCCGCCCCCCGCTGCGCCGTTCACGGCGAGACGGGTTCGGCCAGCAGCGGCTCGGTCTTCGCGCGGTCGGTGGTGGCGGTGCCCCGCACGGTGGTTCGGAAGAACTTTCGCAACTGATCGAGCGGGTAGTCCAGACTGCCGCTGTGCCAGGCGCTGCGGTTCTCCCACATGATGGTGTCGCCGACGCGCCATTCCTGCTGCCACTGATAGCGATCCTGCGACGCCCATTCGAACAGCTCGTCCAGCAGCGCATCGCTTTCGCCGCGCGGCATCCCCAGGATGTTCACCGTGTGGTACGGATTCGCGTAGATCGCCTTGCGGCCGGTCTCGGGGTGCACCCGGATGACCGGATGGACGACGTCGGCATGATGAGCCTTCGCATCCATGATGCCCTGATTCAGGCCGTGACGGCCGCCCTGGCGGAATCGTGCGAACCTGCCGTCGACCCGCGCGCGCAGCGATGCGGGCATCTCGTCGAACGCCATGTACATGTTCGCGAACCGGGTGTTGCCGCCGCGATCCGGAATCGCCACCGCGTGCAGCAGCGTCGCCTTGGCCGGCACCCATTCGTACGCCAGGTCGGAATGCCAGCCGACGCCGCGCTCGGCGCCGACCCGGTCGAAGTTGCCCTGCTCGTCCTGGTTGATCATCAGCACGACCTCGGGCGCATCCGGATGGTGGTACTTCCGGGCGATATGGGGCTGAAGCTCGCCGAAGTTCCGGCTGAACGCGCAAAGCTGCAGCGGCGTCAGCGGTGACTGCCTGAACCGCAACACCAGGCGGCGCCTGAAGGCGTCCTCGATCAACCGCAGTTCATCGCGTGACAGGGGGGCCGTCATGTCGACGCCGACCACGTCGGCGCCCAGCGGTCCGTCGGTATCGCGGATCTCGATCGCCATGCTGTGTCTCCTCGCTGCTGGCGATCCGAGTGTGCGGCAACGCACGGGCCGGCGGCCAATACATTATTGGCTTGCCAGTCATAAACGATTTCGTATGTCGGCCGGCTCGCCACGAGGCGTTGCCTGCCAGACGCCGTCCCGCACCAGGTCGAGAAGAACATCCACCGCGATGCGCGACAGCTCCCGCGCAGCCCGCGAAGTCACCTGCCCCTGCCGGCGCACCAGGCACACCTCCCGGCGGATCGCCGGCCTGACGATCCGCAGCACTCTGAGGTCGTGGTGCTTCAGCTCGCGATAGACGTTCGCCATCGAGAAGATTCCGCAACCGACGCCCCGCATCACCAGGTCCTTCATGATGTACAGCGAGTCGATCTCGGCATCGATGTCGAGCGTGACGCGGCGCGTGCGGGCACTCCGTTCGAGAAGCTCGCGCATCGCATGGGACCGTCTCGACAGGAAGAGCGGCACGTTGCCGAGCCTGTCGAGCTCTATCGTCGACGAGCGCATCGATCCGACGAGCCCGTCGAGCAGCCGCCGCTGACCGACCACGCACATGTCTTCGGTCAGCAGCCCGACCGATTCCACGCCATCGCCATCGGCGATGTTGTACGAGATCGCGAAGTCGATCTCGCGCGACCGGACCAGATCCGGCAGCAACCCGCTCATCATCTCGCGGACCTGGATTCTCACCCGAGGCAGCCGGCGCATCGCGGTCTCGATCAGCGGCGCCGCCAGCAGCGAACCGACCGTCTGCCCGATGCCGACGACGACCTCGCCTTCGACGACCGGCGAGCCCGCCTTGACCCGTTCCACCATCTGCTGCATGTCGGCCAGCATCCGGCGGGTCTCCTCGAGAAGCTGCCTGCCCGCCTCGGTCAGCCCCACGCCACGCGGCCCCCGCTCCAGAAGCTGCACACCGAGCTCGGACTCGAGCGCATGCATGTGATGGCTCAACGCCGGCTGCGCGACATGCAACGTCTCGGCGGCACGTGTCAGCGAGCGCAGCTCCGCCACTTTGACGAAGTAGCGCAGGCGGCGCATCTCGAAGGTTCCCGGCATGAGGCATCCTGAAAGGTTGCCGACAAACTAACGTGCAACCGGGCCCCGCCGCAATCCGCGCGGCCGGCGCCCGCGATCGGCCGCGTTTCGCTACCATCACATCGGCGGCCCGCGGCGGATGCGCCGGCACCCGCGCGCGGACATCAACGGAGACACCGATTGGCCACGACGACAACCCCCGAACCCCTGGACCTCCTGATCGTAGGCGCCGGCTTCGCCGGCCTGTACGGGCTTCACCAGGCGCGCCGTCACGGGTTGAGCGCGCGGGTGCTGGAGGCGGCGGGCGGGGTCGGGGGCACCTGGTATCACAACCGCTACCCGGGCGCGCGGGTCGACATCCAGAGCATGGAGTACTCGTTCTCGTTCGACGACGAGCTGCAGCAGAGCTGGCACTGGAACGAGCGCTATTCGCCGCAGCCGGAGCTGCTGCGCTACGCGAACCACATCGCCGACCGCTACGGCCTGCGTGACGGCATCCGGCTGAACACCCGGGTGACCGGGGCCCGTTTCGACGAGGCGGCCGGTATCTGGCAGGTCGAGGCCGATACCGGCGAGCGCTGGGCGGCGCGCTTCGTCGTGATGGCCACCGGGCCGCTGTCGTCGCCGAACACCCCGCACTTCGAAGGGCTGGACGAGTTCGAGGGGCCGGTCTATCACACCGGCCGCTGGCCGCACGAGCCGGTCGATTTCCGCGGCAAGCGGGTCGGCATCATCGGCACCGGTTCATCGGGCGTGCAGGTGATCACGACGATCGCGCCCCAGGTCGCCGAGCTGACGGTGTTCCAGCGCACCGCCGCCTACGCGGTGCCGGCGCACAACGGGCCGCTCGATCCGGAGTACGAGACGAAGATCAAGGCCGACTATCCGGGCTTCCGGGCCCGCAACCGGCAGATGCGCGGCGGCTTCGGCTCGGAGCTGCCGCCGTACCCGGCGTCGGCGACCGAGGTGTCCGACGAGCTGCGCGAGGAACTGTTCGAGGCGCGCTGGAAGATCGGCGGCTTCGCGATCCTGTCCACGTTCACCGACATCCTGGTCAATCCGCGGGCCAACGAACTGGCGGCCGAGTTCGTCCGCCGCAAGATCCGCGCGGCCGTCTCGGATCCGCGCACCGCCGAGTTGTTGTGTCCGCGCCAGACGGTGGGCTGCAAGCGGCTGTGCGTGGACACCGGCTACTACGAGAAGTTCAACCAGCCCAACGTCCGGCTGGTCGACATCGCGTCCGACCCGATCGAACGGATCATGCCGCGCGGGCTGAAGACCCGCGATGCCGAGTACCGGTTCGACGAGCTGGTGCTGGCCACCGGCTTCGATGCGATGACCGGTTCGCTGACGCGCCTGGACGTGCGCGGACGGGACGGGGTGTCGATCCGCGACGCCTGGCAGGCCGGCCCGGTCAACTACCTGGGCCTGATGATCCACGGCTTTCCGAACCTGTTCAACATCGTCGGTCCCGGCAGCACGTCGGCGTTCACCAACGTGATCGTCGCGATCGAGCAGCACATCGACTGGGCCATCGGCGTCGTCGACGACCTGAAGCGCCGCAAGGTGGCGACGATCGAACCGGACGCCGACGCCCAGGCTCGCTGGGTCGAGCAGGTCAACACCGCCGCGCGGCGCACGCTGTTCCTGACCTGCAACTCCTGGTACCTGGGCGCCAACATCCCGGGCAAGACGCGGATGTTCATGCCCTATGCGGGCGGGTTTCCGGCCTATGCGCAGCTTTGCGCGGAGGTGGTGAAGGACGGGTATCGGGGATTCGAGCTGTCGGCCTGACGCCGGCACCGCTTTGCGCTTACGGCTTGCGGCCGATCACGGCGCCGTTCGCGGCAGGTGCGTCGAACCACACCGTCTCGATGTACCGGAATCCGGCTTCCTCGAGCCACGCCGAATATTCGGCCGGCGTGTAGTTCCGCCCTTCCGTCTCGATCAGCATGTTGAGGCTCATCAGCGCAGCCGGCGCCGGCCCGGTCTTCTCGTCGTTGACGAGCAGTTCGCTGATGACGACGGCGCCGCCGCTCGGCAGAGCCTCGAAGGACCGGCGCAGCAGGGCGCGGTTCTTCGCCTCGTCCCAGTCGTGCAGGATCATCGACAGGAGATGCAGGTCGTGATCCGCCGGAACGTGGTCGAAGAAGCTGCCGCCTGCCGTCCCGATGCGGTCGGTCAAGCCGGCTTCGGCGATCTTTCCCGCGGCGATCGCGGCCACATGCGGCAGATCGAACACGGTCGCGCGCAGCGCCCCGTACTGTTTGCAGAGCTCGATGTCGTACGCGCCCGATCCGCCGCCGATGTCCAGCAGACGGCGGAAATGACCGAGATCCACGGCTTCGCCGAGCTTGCGCGCGGTCATCGTGGACAGCGAATGCATCGCCTCCCAGAAGAGAGCCAGCACCATCGGATCCTCGCCGTCGAACATCGACGACTGCGCCGCCGGGTCCCAAGTGGTCGGCCGGTTCGTGCGCAGCGCTTCGGCGAGTCTGCCCCAGCCCGCGTAGAGCCGCATGTCGGCCATCTGCACGAAGCCACCGAAGTAATACGGCTTCCCGCGCACGAGATAGGTTTCGCTTAACGGCGTATTGCGATAACGGCCCTCCGCTTTCTCCAGGAGCCCGAGTGCGGCGCAGCCGGTCAACAGCATCTCGGCCGGGCGCGGGTGCAGGCCGAGCGCTTGCGCGAGCTCGCCGGCAGTCGTGCCCTGGCCGCCCGCGAGGCGGCTGAAGAGGTGCAGCTCGTGCGCAGCGGCCAGGGTCTTGAAGGCCCAGAAGCCGGTCGAAAGCGCCATCAGCGGGACGGCGGAAGGAAGCTCCGGCGCGGCAATCGGCTGATCGACCGCCCGCAGCTTGGTCTCGCCCGATATCGAACCGGGAGGGCGGGCAAGCGTTGTCTTGCGCGCAGCAGCGCGCTGGGGTTGGTTGAACATGGCGCATTCCTCAGTGTTGACGTGGGTTCGCAGGACGCAAAGCTCTGCTTCTTCCGCGGCTTTCATCGTAGGAGGGAGGAAGGACTGGTAGAAGTGCCAATTCCGACAATTTCAGCCAAGCCAATTTCCGGGCTCCAAGAGCATGACGGCCTTTCACGTCAGCCTGGTCGGGCGCAAAGACCTCACCGGCGAGATCTATCGCCAGATCCGTCGCGCCATTCTGGATCGTCGGCTGCGGCCCGGGGATCCTCTGCCGCCCGGTCGCGAACTGGCACGGGCGCTCGTGGTGTCGCGTACCACCATAACGGTTGCTTACGAACGGCTTGCCGCGGAAGGGTTCGTCACATCCCGGCAGGGGTCGGGGACGTTCGTCAGCGAATCGGTCACGCCGACCGAGCGCGACAAGGCAGGATACCGATCCAGCGGCCCGCTCCGGGCGCGCCCGATCTGGGAAGCGATGAACCCGCCGCCGACGTTCGAGCCGGCCAGGTTCGACTTCCGCTCCGGGCTTTGCGATGCCTCGCTGTTTCCACACAGCTCATGGCGGCGGTCGGTGACCCGGGCCCTGCGCTCGGGCGAGACGACTGCCGGTGTCTACGAGCACCCCGCCGGGCATCACGATCTCAGGGTCGCCATCGCCCGGCACATAGGCATCTCCCGCGGGATCAGGACCTCGGCTGACGACATCATCGTCACGAACGGTACGCAGCAGGCACTCGATGTGCTGGCACGCGTGCTGCTGGCGCCGGGCGACGGAATCGCCGTGGAGGATCCGAGCTACGGTCATCCGACACGGTTGTTCAGGGCGTTGGGCATTCGCGTGGTCGGCGTGCCGGTGGATCGCCAGGGGCTGGTCGTCGATGCGCTGCCGCGCGGAATCCGAGCCGTGTATGTCACGCCTTCGCATCAGTTTCCGCTTTCCGTAACGATGACGCTGCCGCGCCGGCAGGCGCTGCTGGCCTGGGCCGAGCGCAACAATGCGGCCATCATCGAAGACGACTACGACAGCGAGTTCCGTTTCGGGGACCGCCCTCTCGAACCGTTGCAGACGCTCGACTCGAACGGCCGGGTCGTCTACGTAGGCTCATTCTCGAAGACGATGCTGCCGACGCTTCGACTGGGCTTCCTGGTGGCGCCCCCCTCGCTGCGAGCGGCGCTGCACAAATCGAAATTCGCCTGCGACTGGCATTCATCGACCCTCGCGCAAGCGGCACTTGCGCGTTTCATCGATGACGGATCGTTTGCGCGTCATATCCGCCGGATGGGCGCGATCTACCGGGAACGGCACCAGATCCTCGCTGCCGCCATCTCCCGTGATTTCGCCGAGCATCTCGAGTTCATTCCGTCGACGACGGGGCTCCATCTCACCGCCCTGGCCCGCAGAATGTCGGTGGACCAGATCGCCGAGGTCGCCCGCCGCGCCGCCGACCGCGGCGTCGCCGTCCAGCTCCTGTCATGGTTCGCCGTGAGCGCGCTTCCGCGAGCCGGGATCATGCTGGGATACGGTGCGATACCCACGGCGGACATCGAAGAAGGTCTGCGGTTGCTCCGGGCCTCCTTCGACGCCGAACCGCGGTGAACCCGGTGTGAAGGTCGGCGCGACAAAAAAAGAGCCCCGCAGCGGTCGCCCGGCGCAGGGCCAGAACTCCACGGACCGTGAGGGTATCCGTGTGTGGAGGGAGAGGAGACGGGTCAATCGTAGGCGCATGCGCGGCGCGGCGCAATCCTACGAAAGGGGTATGCGGCGGCCGATCGGGCTGGCCGGTCGGCCAACCGGGCGGCCTCCGGCCCTGCGGCGCGATGCCTGCGCCGGTCCGTCGCATCAGAACTTGAACGTACCACCGACGCCGATGATCCGCCCCTGCCCGACGAACACCGACTGGGCGGTCGGCCCGAAATTCTGGCCGGACGCCTCGTAGCGCTTGTCGAGCAGGTTGTAGGCGAACGCGTAGACGTCGAACGATCGCCCCTCCCAGCCGAACCGGCCGTTGACCAGCCCGTAGCCGCGCAACGTGAAGCTGTTGGCGACGTCGTTGGCGCGTGAGCCGACGTACTGGTACGCCAGCCGGCCGGCGAACGTTCCGGAGACGCCGAACGCGCTGCCCGGCTGCTGGTAGTGCACGCCGATGTTGGCGGTCGTGCGCGGCACGTTCGGTACCCGGTTGCCGGAGCGTGCGCCGGTCAGGCTGCCGGGCGGAACCGCGCCCAGCTCCGCCTGGGTATAGCCGATCCCGCCGAGCAAGGTCCAGCGCTCCGACAGGCGCGCGGTCGCCTCGAGCTCGGCGCCCCGGCTGCGGTAGTCGAGCGTCGCGACGGTGAACACCAGGTTGGGCTGGTCGAACACCACCAGGTGGCCGTTCTTCACGTCGTTGAGGAAGATCGCGCCGTTCACCTTCAGGCGCCCGGAAAGATCGGACTTGAAGCCCATCTCGTAGGTCCGGCTGGTCGACGGCGCGAAGGCTGGTTCGGCCTTGCCGATCGGGTTGTTCACCGAGATCACCGGGAAGCCGCCGCCGACGTAGCCGCGGGCGACCGACGCATAGGTGATCAGCGCCTTCGACCAGTCGTAGCTGAGCGCCGCGCGGCCGGTCGCGAAGTCGTCGTCGAGCTGGTTCTGCTGCGAGAAGGCCGGCACGACGCCCGCCAGCCCGGCCCCCTGGAAGGCATAGCTCGCCTCCCGCTTCTCTTTCGTCATCCGAAGCCCCAGCGTGCCGCGCAGCCGCTCGGCCAGCGGCACCGTGATCTCGCCGAACACCGAGCTGCTGGTGGTCTTGAAGTGGTTGTCCTGGTTGCCGTTGGAGAATGCGAAGTTCGGCAACGTCGAGCGGCCGCTGCGGGTCAGGTCGGTCGTCGAGCGGAAGAAGTTGACACCGGCGGTCCAGACGATGCGGCTCTTCTCGGTCGAGGACAGTCGGAACTCCTGCATCAGGCTGCCTTCGCCGATCGTCAGGCTCGCGGTGTCGGTTCCCGGCGCATTGAAGAATGCCGCCGGCAGACCGGTGACCTTCGAGAACAGCAGTCCGTCGGTCAGATCGAGCCGCTGCAGCGAATCGCCGCGCTGGTGCGTGGTGATCGATTCGAGCACCAGCGCATCGGCCTCGTGCCGGACCTTCAGATTGATGCCGTTGTTCTCGCGATCGACGCGCGTGCGCGGATCGACCGCCGACACCGGGAAGCCGGGCGCGTCGCGCAGCACGAAGCGCGGCAGCGTGTCGTCATTGCGGTCGTGGGTCAGGCCGAGCGTCACGAAGGTCCGCTCGCCGGGCACGAAGAGCAGCGACCCGCGGACCGCCGCGGCGGTGACCGCGCCGTCGCGGCCGCCGAGCACGGCGTTGGGGATGTCGCCGCCGAACCTCGAGTAGCGCAGCGCGAGCCGCCCGGCGACCCGATCGGCGACCAGCGGCGAGTTGACGATCAACTCGCCCAGGCCATGCCCGCCGCTGCCCGCCTCGCCAGTGACCCGGAACTCCCGCCTGAACGTGGGCTGGCGCGACACCACGCTGACCGCACCGCCCTGGGTGTTGCGACCGAACAGCGTGCCCTGCGGCCCGCGCAGCACCTCCACCCGCTCGACGTCGAGCAGGCTGGGCGGCGCGCCGAACACCGTCAGCGGCGCCTCGTCGACATAGAACACCACGGAGGTGTCGTCCGGCGCGAGCGCGGAGAACGAGCCGACGCCGCGGATGCTGGAGAAGTTCGACGCCTGCCCGCCGATCTCCACGACGCTGACGTTCGGCGCCGAACGGGCGAGGCCCGGGTTCGACGAGGTCGGCGATACGGTGGTCAGCCGGTCCCGGTCGAGCACCGTCATGCCGCCCGGCACGTCGCGCTCGGTCTCCGCACGCTTGCGGGCCGTCACCGTCACCGCGTCGAGCGTCG
>OEIU01002288.1_pt1 | contig 10414 bp, 11 predicted proteins | sample 1539221 | NCBI WGS metagenome assembly OEIU01 (sample SAMN03792071, study PRJEB22550) | activated sludge metagenome | feature: wastewater treatment plant; material: activated sludge; isolation source: Wastewater treatment plant of a petroleum refinery complex | place: Argentina: Zarate | collected... | reverse complement strand
GCGGCATCGTCGGGCTGTTCATCACCGGGCAGTACCTGTCGGTGCCGTCGGCGATCGGCTTCATCGCCGTGTTCGGGGTGGCGATGCTGAACGGCATCGTGCTGGTCAGCTTCCTGAACGACCAGCGCAAGCACGGACTGCCGATCCGCGAGGCGGTGCGCCAGGGCGCAGCGCTGCGGCTGCGGCCGGTGCTGATGACGGCCTCGGTGGCGATCCTGGGCCTGATCCCGATGCTGATCTCGACCGGCGTCGGCGCCGAGACGCAGCGCCCGCTGGCCACGGTGGTGATCGGCGGGCTGATCACGTCGACGCTGCTGACCCTGCTGCTGCTGCCGCTGATCTATGAATGGTCGGAAACGCGGGCCGAGGCGAAGCAACGCGCCCGCGCCGATGCCGACGATATCGAAGCGGCCGAGGCCGTACCCCTTCCCCAACCGAAGCCGGAGACGCCATGAAAGAGATCAAGGCCTACGTGCACCGCAGCCGCATTGCCGACGTGGTCGCCGCACTGAAGGACTCGCCCGCCTGGGGCGGCGAACGGGGCGGGCGCCGCCACAACCTGGCGATGTACGTCGTCAAGGGCTCGCTGCTGCCGCTGGACAGCGACGAACAGCACTACTCGATGGACCTCGGCGACGAGGTCGTCAACGAATACAAGCTGGAGCTGCTCTGCGAGGACAGCGAGGTCGAGCCGCTGAAGGCCGCGATCACCGCGGCCGCACGCACCGGACAGGCCGTGGCCGGCTGGATCACGGTCATCGACGTGCTCAGCGCGACGCCCATCCATTGACATGCAGATTCATCCACGCCCCGACCTGAAAGGAACCACCATGAAGACCCTTGCTGCCGCTGTGCTGTTCGCCTGCGCAGTCACGCTGCCTGCAGCCGCCGCGGAAGACCACACGCCCAAGCACGGCGGCGTCGTCGTCGAGACCAAGGCCGGCGACCTGGAATTGGTCGCCAAGCCCGAGCTGATCGTCATCCACGTCAGCGACCACGGCAAGCCGATGAAGCTCAGCAGCGCCAGCGGCAAGGTGACGGTGTTCAGCGGCAACGACAAGACCGAAGCGCCGCTGGCCCTGGTCGGCGACAAGCTCGAGGCCAAGGGCAGCTTCAAGCTCGGCGCCGGCACCAAGGTGCTGGCCGAGGTGTCGCTCAACGGCAAGCCGGCGGTGGCGGCAAGGTTCACGCTGAAGTAGGTTCGGCCGCGCAGATCGCCTCCGCCACACGCGCGGCTTGATGACCATCTGCGCGCCCACCGATTCGGCACTGCGCCGCGCCGTCATCGTCGTGGCGCTGGCCAACCTGGCCTATTTCCTCGTCGAGTTCGCCGTCGCCCGGCGCATCGGATCAGTCTCGCTCTTTGCCGACAGCGTGGACTTCCTGGAGGACGCCACCGTCAACTTCCTCATCGTCGCGGCCCTTGGCTGGTCGGCTCGCAGCCGCGCGCGCGTGGGCATGTTGCTGGCCGCCGTGCTGCTGGTGCCGGCGCTGGCGCTGCTGTGGACGGCATGGCAGAAGTTCAACGCGCCCGTGCCTCCTGACCCGCTGCTGCTGTCGGCCACCGGAGTGGGCGCGCTGTTCGTCAACGTGGGCTGCGCGCTGCTGCTGGCACGCTTCCGCCATGCCAGCGGCAGCCTGACTCGCGCCGCGTTCCTGTCGGCGCGCAACGATGCCTTCGCCAACATCGCTATCGTCGTCATCGGGCTGGTCACGCTGCGCTGGCCTTCGGCTTGGCCGGATCTGGTGGTTGGCGTGGCCATCGCCGCCATGAACGCGGATGCGGCGAAGTCGGTGTGGCACGCGGCACGCGACGAACACAAGGCAGCGCTGGAAGCATGAAGCCGACTTGTATGTACAGAGCGCGGGTTTGCGTCGCTTACGCCCCTTGCCAAGCTGTCACACGAGCGGAGCAGGCCTCCCGTGCCGGAGAGCAGCATTCCGAGGTTTACCCCTCGGTTTACACCTGACTCACTACAAGAAGAAACGGGTTAGCTCCTCGTGAGAGCTAACCCGTTGATGTCATTGGTCGGGACGGCGGGATTCGAACTCGCGACCCCTTGCACCCCATGCAAGTGCGCTACCAGGCTGCGCTACGCCCCGACTGAGCGTGAATTATAGGGGCCGCCCGCGACGGCCCCACCTCATGCAACCGTCAGCAGATCGCGGATCGCGATCAGCTCGAGGCGCATCGCCTCCGGCGACAGCGCCGCGTCTGCCGGGTGCGTCAGCGCGGGCTCGCCGGCGCGGCGACGTGGCGCCGGCTCGCCGTCGGGTGGCGATGCCGTCGCGCCGTCGGGTGGCGATGCCGTCGCGCCGTCCGCCACGGCGGCCGCCAGCTCCGGCAGCACGAAGTCATCGTGCCGGCGTCCGGGCGTGACTTCGGAAAGCCGGTTGCGCGCGCCGCTGATCGTGAAGCCCTGCTCGTAGAGCAGTTCGCGGATGCGGCGAATCAGCAGCACCTCGTGGTGCTGGTAATAGCGCCGGTTGCCACGCCGTTTGACCGGGCGCAGCTGGGTGAACTCCTGCTCCCAGTAGCGCAGCACGTAGGGCTTGACGCCGCACAGGTCGCTCACCTCACCGATCGTGAAGTAGCGTTTGGCAGGGATGACCGGCAGCGCTTTCTCCATAAGAATCAACAAGATCGGAAGAGAAAGCTAAGACTTTACTCGAACTCGTCTCCAAGCGGGATATCGCCCTGCACGACGCCCTTGAGTTTGTGGCTGGCGTGAAATGTGACCACGTTCCTGGCCTTGATCGGGATCGCCTCGCCGGTGCGTGGGTTGCGCCCGGGGCGCGGCGCCTTGCGCCGGATGCTGAAGTTGCCGAAGCCCGACATCTTCACATCGCGCCCCTCGACGAGCGCGGCGTGGATGATGTCGAAGAAGGCTTCGACCATGTCCTTGGACTCGCGCTTGTTCAGGCCGAGGCGCTCGAACAGCAGTTCGGACAACTCGGCCTTCGTCAGCGTCGGCGTCTCGAGCGTCGGCAACAGGACGCGCGGGCTCGTCTTGTCGTTCATCGCCGGCTCCCTCAGGCACGCAGCCGCGCACCGAGCCGCTTGCGCAGGGTTTCGACGATGCGTGCGACTTCGGCGTCGATGCGCTCGTCGGTGAGCGTCGCCGCGTCGTCCAGCAGCTCGAGGCGCACCGCGAGACTGCGCTTGCCGGCCGGGATGTCGGCGGTCGGCGCCGCCGGCTTGTAGACGTCGAACAGCTGCGCGCTGCGGATCAGGCGCTGCGGGCCGGCGTCGATCGCCTGCATCAGGCTGTCGTGGCTGACGGCGTCGCCGACGATGAGCGCAACATCGCGCCACGCCGACTGCTGGCGCGCGACCGGCGTGTGGACCGGCACGTCGCGGCGCTGCAGCGCCTCGGCGTCGAGTTCGAAGAGCACCGGCGCGCTCGGCAGCTCGTAGTCCTGGCGCCACTTCGGGTGCAGCTCGCCGACGAAGCCGATGGTCGCGCCGTCGAGTTCCACCGCTGCGCAGCGGCCCGGATGCAGCGCCGGATGCGACGTCGCCACGAAGCGCGCAACGCGTGGCGCGAGCAGCAGCTCGATATCGCCCTTCACATCGAAGAAATCGACCGCGCGCTCCTTGCGCGCCCACTGCGCTTCTTCGGCAAGCCCCCAGGCGAGGCCGCCCAGGCGCAGCGGCTGCGCGACGCCGGCGACGCTGCGTTCGCCGTCCGCCGCGGAAGCATCGCGCCGGAATACGCGGCCGAGTTCGAATGCGCGTACACGCGGCGCCTTGCGCGCGAGATTGAAGCGCAGTACGTGCACGAGGCTGCCGACGAGGCCGGAGCGCATCACCGACTGCTGGCTCGCGATCGGATTGAGCACCTTGATCGGATCGGCGTTGCCGGCGAGTTCATGCTCCCAGCGCGCGTCGACGAAGCCGAAATTGATCACCTCCTGGTAGTCGAGCGCCGCCATCGCCCGGCGCAGCGCGTGGGGGCTGCGCTGCGTCTCGGAGCACACGCGCGGCGTGACCACGGCAACCGGCGGCGCATCGGGCAGCGTCGCATAGCCGAGGACGCGAATCACCTCCTCGATCAGGTCTTCTTCGATCGCCAGGTCGAAGCGCCAGCTCGGCGGCGTCACGGTCAAAAGGTCCGGCGCCTCGGCGAAGGGCAGTCCGAGGCGCTGCATCACGCCGGCGCATTGCGCCTGCGTGACCGGCATGCCGATCACGCGCGCGGCGCGCAACGGGCGCAGCCGAACCGGCTCGCGCCGCGGCAGGTTGACGACCTGATCGTCGATCGGCCCGGCCTCGCCGCCGCAGATCTCCTGCACGAGCTGCGAGATGCGCTCGATATTCGCGGCCGTCTGCGCCGGATCGACGCCGCGCTCGAAGCGGTGTCCGGCATCGGTCGAGAAGTTGAAGCGGCGCGAGCGTCCGGCGACCGCCTCGGGCCACCAGAACGCGGCCTCGACATAGATATTGCGCGTCGCGTCGGATACCGCCGTCGCCTCGCCGCCCATGATGCCGGCGAGCGATTCGACGCAGCGCTCGTCGGCAATCACACCGACCGTAGGATCGACCTCGACCGTGTTGCCGTTGAGCAGCTCGAGCTTCTCGCCGGCGCGGCCCCAGCGCACGTGCAGCGCGCCGTGAATCTTGTCGAGGTCAAAGATATGCGACGGCTGGCCGGACTCGAACATCACGTAGTTCGAGATATCGACGAGCGCGGCCACCGGCCGCTGGCCGCAGCGCCGCAGGCGCTCGACCATCCAGGCCGGCGTCTTCGCGGCCGGGTTCACGTTGCGGATGATGCGGCCCGAGAAGCGGCCGCACAGATCGGGCGCCTCGACCTTCACCGCCAGCGTGTCGGCGTGCTTCACCGCGACCTGCGGCACGGCAGGCGTCGCAAGCGGTGCGCCCGTCAGCGCCGCGACCTCGCGTGCGACGCCGTAGACGCTCAGTCCGTGCGCGAGATTGGGCGTGAGCTTGAGCGTGAAGAGCATGTCGTCGAGCTGCAGCAGCTCGCGCACATTGCGGCCGAGCGGTGCATCGACCGGCAGCTCGAGCAGGCCGGCATGATCGTCCGAGAGCTTCAACTCGCGCGCCGAGCACAGCATGCCCTGGCTCTCGACGCCGCGCAGCTTGCCGAGCTTGATGGTGAACGGCGCTCCGCCCTCTTCCGCCGGCGGCAGGACGGCACCGACGAGCGCGCACGGCACCTTCATCCCGGCGCGCACGTTGGGCGCACCGCAGACGATCGTGAGATTCGTGCCGCTGCCGGCATCGACAGTGCAAACGTTCAGGCGGTCGGCGTTCGGATGGCGCTCGACGCCGAGCACCTGCGCGACGACGACCTTCTCGAACGGCGGCGCGACGGCTTCGAGCGACTCGACCTCCATGCCCGACATCGTCAGCAGCTCGGCCAGTTCGGCGGTCGAGAGCGGCGGGTCGCAGAACTCGCGCAGCCAGGATTCAGGAAACAACATTGCGCGCTTGCTCCGTCTTCATCATCGATAGCGTTGTCACTTGAACTGGCCGAGGAAGCGCAGGTCGCCCTCGAAGAACAGCCGCAGGTCGCCGACCCCGTAGCGCAGCATCGCGAGCCGGTCGATGCCCGAGCCGAAGGCAAAGCCGATCTGGCGCTCGGGGTCCAGACCCATGTTGCGAATCACCTGCGGATGGACCTGGCCCGAACCCGAAACCTCGAGCCAGCGGCCGGCGAGCGGGCCGCTGCCGAACATCATGTCGATCTCGGCGCTCGGTTCGGTGAACGGGAAGTAGCTCGGCCGGAAGCGGATCTGCAGATCGTCGGTCTCGAAGAAGGCGCGCACGAACGCGAGGTAGACCGCCTTCAGGTCCTTGAAGCTGATGTTCTCGCCGATCCACAGCCCCTCGACCTGATGGAACATCGGCGAGTGCGTCGCATCGTTGTCGACGCGGTAGGTGCGGCCGGGGGCGATGACGCGGATCTCGGGAATCGTCTGCCCGGCGGCGATCGCCTCGGCGTGCCGCGCGGCGTGCGCCCGTGCATAGCGCACCTGCATCGGCGAGGTGTGCGGGCGCAGGTTCAGCCAGCGTCCCTCGGCGTCCTTCAGGTCGACGTAGAAGGTATCCTGCATCGAGCGCGCAGGATGGTTTTCGGGGTTGTTGAGCGCGGTGAAGCTGTACCAGTCGGTCTCGATCTCGGGGCCGTCGGCGACGTCGAAGCCCATCGAGCTGAAGATCGCCTCGATGCGCTCCATCGCGCGCATGACCGGGTGCAGGCCGCCGCTGCCGCGCTTGCGGCCGGGCAGCGTCACGTCGAGCGCCTCGGCCTGCAGCTGGCGCCCGAGTTCGGCATCCGCGAGCGCCTTGCGGCGCGCATCGAGCGCCGCCTCGACGCGCTGCTTGGCGGCGTTGATCTCGGCGCCGCGCGTCTTCTTCTGCGCCGCGTCGAGCGCGCCGAGGCCCTTGAGCAGCTCGGTCAGGCGGCCGGCCTTGCCGAGATAGCGCGCCTTCGCATTTTCGAGATCGGCGGGCGTCGCCGCCTTGGCGAACGCGTCCTGCGCCGAGAGCAGCAGTGTGTCCAGATCGTTCATCGCGTCGTCGTCGAGACCGTTGTCGGGCAGAAAAAAGGCCGCTTCGGTCGGCGGCCTTGGAGGGCTTGTCCCGCGTGCGGCGCGGGGCCGTTCGAAGGCTGCGGCGCTCGCGCCATGCCGCGCACGGCATGGCGCGCGCTGCAGATCAGCTCAGCTGGGCGCGCGCCTTCTCGACGATGCTGCCGAAGGCAGCCGGGTCGTTGACGGCCATGTCGGCCAGCACCTTGCGGTCGATCTCGACCTGCGCCTTCTTCAGGCCGGCCATGAACTTGCTGTAGGAAAGGCCGAGCCCGCGCGACGCCGCGTTGATGCGCGCGATCCACAGATTGCGAAAGACGCGCTTCTTGGTGCGGCGGTCGCGATAGGCGTATTGCCCGGCGCGCATCACCGCCTGCTTGGCGATGCGGTAGACGTTCTTGCGGCGGCCTCGGTAGCCCTTGGCAAGGGCGAGGATCTTTTTGTGACGGGCGTGCGCCGCCACCCCACGTTTTACGCGTGACATGTCTTGTTCTCCTTCGTGCGTTGGACGCGCTTCACAGGCCGGCAAATGGCAGCATCTGCGCCATGTGGCCCATGTTGGTCTCGTGCACCGCGGTCGCGCCGCGCAGGTGGCGCTTGTTCTTGGTGGACTTCTTCGTCAGGATGTGGCGCTTGAACGCCTGGCCCCGCTTGACGGTGCCCCCCGGACGCACGCGAAAACGCTTTGCAGCGCTCTTCTTGGTCTTCATCTTGGGCATGACTGCTCCTTCTAGGTTGCTCCTGCAGGCGCCCGTGAGGTTCACGGTCTTGTAAGCCTGCAGGGGCTTCTTGCGACGCCCGGGCGACCAGACCCCGGCGTCGAATCTTCGACAAAACTCTCCCGCGCGCCTTCAGTTCTTGCGCTTGGGCCCGAGCACCATCACCATCTGGCGGCCCTCGAGCTTGGGCATGTGCTCGACGACCGAGATATCGGCCAGCTCGTCGCGAATGCGTTCGAGCAGGCGCATGCCGATCTCCTGGTGCGTGATCTCGCGGCCCCGATAACGCAGCGTGACCTTGCCCTTGTCGCCGTCCTCGCCGATGAAGCGGCGCAGGTTGCGCATCTTGATCGCGTAGTCGCCCTCGTCGGTGCCGGGACGGAACTTGACTTCCTTGATCTCGATGACCTTTTGCTTGGCCTTCGCCTCGGCGGCGCGCTTTTGCTCCTGGTATTTGAACTTGCCGTAGTCCATCAGACGGCAGACCGGGGGATCGGCGGCGGCCGCGACTTCGACCAGATCGACGTCGAGGTCGCCCGCCATGCGCAGCGCTTCCGAGATACTCACGATGCCGAGGGCTTCGTTATCGACGCCGTTCAACCGGACTTCGGGCGCCATGATCTCGCGGTTCAGGCGGTGCTTGCGCTCGACGTTGGGAGTGCGACGGTCAGCAAAAGAAGTAGCGATGGTCCATACCTTTCAACGGGTCCGAAGGCGTCGAACCCCAAATTCGAACCGGCGCCCGCCCGAAAAGCCACGCAAGAATCATCGACGCGATGCGATGTCGCCGACGAGCTTCTGTGCGAAGCCGTCGAGCGCCATCACACCCAGATCCTGGTTGCCACGGGCGCGCACCGCAACGGTTCCATTCGCCTTCTCCTTGTCGCCGACGACGAGGATGTACGGAACCTTCTGCACGGCGTGCTCGCGTATTTTATAGCCGACCTTTTCGTTGCGCAAATCGGTTGCGACTCTAACTCCTTGTTTTTGAAGCATTTTCGCGACGCTTGCGGCATAGTCGGACTGCTCGTCGGTGATATTGGCGACGACCACCTGGAGCGGCGCGAGCCAGGCCGGCAGCGCGCCGGCATGCTGCTCGATCAGGATCCCGATGAAGCGCTCGAGACTGCCGACGATCGCCCGGTGCAGCAGCATCGGCGTGCGCCGCTCGCCCGATTCGGCGACGTACTCGGCGCCGAGGCGCTCGGGCATATTGGGGTCGACCTGCATCGTCCCGCACTGCCACTCGCGGCCGATTGCGTCTTTCAGCGTGTACTCGATCTTCGGCCCGTAGAACGCGCCCTCGCCCGCCGAAACCTGGAAATCGACCCCCGATCGGCGCAGCGCCTCCATCAGCGCGCCCTCGGCACGGTCCCACGCCTCGTCGCTGCCGATGCGCGCGTCGGGCCGGGTCGCGACCTTGTAGATGATCTGCGTGAAGCCGAAATCGGCATAGACCTTCTGCAAGAGCGTGGTGAAGGCGGCGCATTCGTCGAGGATCTGATCCTCGGTGCAGAAAATGTGGCCGTCGTCCTGCGTGAAGCCGCGCACCCGCATGATGCCGTGCAGCCCGCCCGACGGCTCGTTGCGGTGGCACTGGCCGAACTCGCCATAGCGCAGCGGCAGATCGCGATAGCTCTTGATGCCCTGCTTGTAGATCAGCAGGTGGCCGGGGCAGTTCATCGGCTTCAAGGCATAGTCGCGCTTCTCCGATTCGGTCGTGAACATGTTCTCGCGGTATTTGCCCCAGTGGCCGGTCTTCTCCCAGAGCGTCTGGTCGAGAAGCTGCGGGCCCTTGACCTCCTGGTAGCCGTTGTCGCGATAGACGGCGCGCATGTACTGCTCGACCTGCTGCCAGATCGTCCAGCCCTTGGGGTGCCAGAAGACGAGCCCCGGCGCGTGCTCGTCGAGGTGAAAGAGGTCGAGTTCGCGGCCGAGCCGGCGGTGGTCGCGCTTCTCGGCTTCCTCGAGCATGTGCAGGTATTGCTGCAGTTCGTCCTTCGTCGCCCAGGCCGTGCCGTAGATGCGCTGCAGCATCTCGTTCCTGTGGTCGCCGCGCCAGTAGGCGCCGGCGACCTTCATCAACTTGAAGTGCCTGAGTTTTCCGGTACTCGGCACGTGCGGGCCGCGGCACAGGTCCTCGAAGCTTCCCTCGCGGTAGAGCGACACGTCTTCGCCGGCCGGGATGCTGGCGATGATCTCGGCCTTGTAGAACTCGCCGATGCCCTTGAAGTACGCCACCGCCTCGTCGCGCGGCAGGACGCGGCGCACCACCGGCTCGTCCTTCGCCGCCAGTTCAGCCATCTTCCGCTCGATCGCGGCCAGATCCTCGGGCGTGAACGGTCGCTTGTACGCGAAGTCGTAATAAAAGCCGTTCTCTATCACCGGCCCGATCGTGACCTGCGCCTCGGGAAACAGTTCCTTCACCGCATACGCCAGCAGGTGCGCCGTCGAATGGCGCAGCACTTCGAGGCCATCGGCGTCCTTCGCGGTGACGATCGCAAGCGAGGTATCCGTTTCCAGCCGGTGGCTGGTATCGACGACACGCGCGCCGGCGCCGCTGCCGATGCGGCCGGCGATCGCCGCCTTCGCCAGGCCGCTGCCGATCGAGGCTGCGACGTCGGCGACCGTCGGCGGCGATGCAAATTCGCGCCTGGAACCGTCGGGCAATTGAATCGAGATCATCGGAAGTCTCCACGGAAACGAAAAAGGCGCGGTGATCGACCGCGCCTTGTGCTTCACGAAACAACGAACAGGATGGACGTGACAGCGCTGCGGTCAGCAAACCTCGGCAAAGGGGGTGCGAGTTCGCGGTGTCATAACCAGTGCGCCTTTCCTGCTCTTGCTCGTTGAAGGAACGCGCCCATTGTAGTTCAGCGTTGGCTTACCATCCGCCGATGGCGGACGACCACGACGACGGCGATCACGCGGCCAGCCACCTCGGCCCGATGGATCTGCGCGTGCGTGCGCTGGAGACGGTGCTCGCGCAGAAGGGCTATATCGACCCCGCCGCGCTCGACACCCTGATCGACACCTACCAGACGCGAATCGGGCCGCGCAACGGCGCGCGCGTCGTCGCTAACTCTCATGGCCCGGGCGGGTCACCCTGGATGATGGAAGACACTGGGGGTGTG
>OEIU01002287.1_pt1 | contig 10415 bp, 11 predicted proteins | sample 1539221 | NCBI WGS metagenome assembly OEIU01 (sample SAMN03792071, study PRJEB22550) | activated sludge metagenome | feature: wastewater treatment plant; material: activated sludge; isolation source: Wastewater treatment plant of a petroleum refinery complex | place: Argentina: Zarate | collected... | reverse complement strand
TCATCACCCGGCCTCGACCGGTTGATCCAGTATTGCCGAAACACCAGTGGTGAGATCGCGAAGCCGCAGCGTACTGGATGCCCCGCTTTCGCGGGGTATGACGACCGTGGGTAGGGAAGCTAACTTACGTCCGAACCGCCCGACGCCATGAACGCCGCCAGCGCCTCGCGGTCGGCGGCGGGCATCGTCAGCCCGAGCTTCGAGCGCCGCCACAAGACGTCATCCGGAAACCGCGCCCATTCCTTCGTCATGAGATAGCGCACTTCGGCGCCTGTCAATTCGGGGCCGAACGCCGGGCCGAGATCGGACTTCTCCCTGGCGTCGCCCAGGATCGAAACCAGCCGCGAGCCGTAGGCGGCGACCATGCGGCGGGCCTGGTGTTCGCTCAGAAATTTCCAGTGGGCACGCGCCTCGTCCACCTCGTCCTCGAATTTGGCCCAGTCGAAATCGCCGCCGGGCAGCGGCGTCTTCGCGGTCCAGCGCGGCGACATCGGATAGAACTGCGCCAGCTTGTTGACCGCCCGCTCGGCGCGCAGCCGCGCGGTGGTGATGTCGCCGCCGAAGATCGTCAGCAGCGGCGCCTTGCCGCGTTTGGCGTCGAATCCCGTCGTGCCGTCGCGTTGCGTGCTGCGCGCGCCGGCGCCGATCACCGAATTGACGCCCGATACCATCCGCACCACATCGGATGCTTCGACCCGCTCGCGAAAGTAGCGGTTGGCGGCGTCGCAGAGATAGGCGACGTCGTTCGCTCCCATCGAGACGATCGCGGGATCGCCTTTGAAGGGATGGCCGACGCTGCCGATCAGGGTGAAATCGCGCTCATAGGGGCTGGCGAAGATCAGGCGGCGGTCGTGATTCTGGAACACATAGACGTTGTCGCTGTCGAACAGGCGGCGGACCACGACCTGGCCGATCTGGGTGGTACCGAGCGGCGGCGCCGGCACCCGCAGCACGGTATCCGCCACCGACGCGGTCCAGGCGCCGGTGGCATTCACCAGCGCACGGGCGGTGAAGACCTTGCGGTGGCCGCGGTCGATCGCGGCCAAGCGCCAGGTGTCGCTCCGGTCGGCGCGGACGCAGCGCGCACCGGTGCGAATGTCGGCGCCGCGCTCGGCGGCGTCCACTGCACTCAGCACGACCAGGCGGGAATCGTCGGCGACGCAATCGGAATATTCAAAGGCGGTGCCGAACGGCCGCTTCAGCGCGTCGCCGACCGGATGGTGGGTGACGTCGACGGTGGCGGAAGCCGGCAGGCGCCGCCGCGCGCCGATCCGGTCGTAGAGCAGCAGCCAGGCTCGCAGCACCCAGGGCTGACGCTCATCGGCATGGGCGGGAATGGCAAAACGCATCGGCCGCACCAGGTGCGGCGCGATCTTCAGCCAGATGTCCCGTTCGGACAGCGCGGCGCGGACGCGAAAAAACCCCCGCCGCTCCAGCACCGACAGATCGCCGTGGATCAGCCTTGGCGAGGCCGAGGAGGCGCCCGAACCGAGGTCACCCTGCTCCAGCAGGATCACCCGGAGACCGCGTCCCGCAGCGTCGCGCGCGATGCTGACGCCGTTCAGACCGCCGCCGAGGATTGCAAGATCGTAGTCCGCCATACGCAACGCTTACCGCAGTGATCCGACCCGATCACCTCTAGCCGGTCTTGCGCGCGGGCTCCATGACATTGATGACGTTGCGGCCGATCACCGCGGAAAAATGTCCGATCGGCGCCGGCTTGCCGAGCAGATAGCCCTGCACCGCGTCGCAGCCTTCCTGGGCGAGGAAGCTCAGTTGCTCCGCCGTCTCGACGCCTTCGGCGACGATGGACATTTCGAGGCCGTGGCCGAGATCGATCACGGCGCGGACGATCGCCGCCGATTGCGGATTCTTGCCGAGATTGACGACGAAGGCGCGGTCGATCTTGATTTTGTCGAACGGGAACGCCTGCAGATAGCTGAGCGAGGAGTAGCCGCTGCCGAAATCGTCCATCGATATCCGCACGCCGAGCGCCTTCAGGCGCCGCAGCAGCGCCAAGCCGCGGTCGAAGTCCTCGATCAGCACGCCTTCGGTGATTTCCAGTTCGAGCCTGTCCGGCGCCAGCCCGGTTTCCAGCAGGATCGAATGCACGAGATTGACGAGGTCGCCGTGCATGAACTGCGCCGGCGACAGGTTGACGGCGATCTGCATCGGCACCGGCCAGGAGGCGGCCTCGCGGCAGGCCTCGCGCAGAATCCACTCGCCCATCTCGACGATCAGGCCGCTCTCTTCCGCCAACGGAATGAAATCGCCGGGCGAGACGAAACCGCGCACCGGATGCATCCAGCGCGCCAGCGCCTCGAAGCCGACCACCTTGCTGGTCGCGACCGTATGGCCCGAAGCCGCCTGCGGCTGGTAATGCAGCGACAATTCGCCGTTCTTGATGGCGAGCGAGAGGTCCTGATGCAGCACGCGGCGGTCGCGGATCTGCTGGTCCATTTCCGGCTCGAACACGCTGATAGTGCCGCGCGACTTCTGCTTGGCGCGGAACAGCGCGGCACCGGAATTGGCGAGCAGCGATGCGGCATCCGAGCCGTTGTGCGGGAACACCGAGATGTCGGTGGTGACGCCGGTGCGGACCGACTTGCCGTCGATCTGAAATTCCTCGGCGAGCGCTACCGCGAGCTGTCGCGCCAGCGCCACGCCCGCTTGAGGCTGCTTGCCATCGATGATCAGGCCGAACTCGTCGCCGGACAGCCGCGCCACCACGCCGCCGCGCGCGGATTCCTGCAGGCGCCGCGACACCTCGATCAACAGCTTGTCGCCCATGGCATGGCCGAACACGTCGTTGATTTCCTTCAGGCCGTCGAGGTCGAGGCAAAGCACCGCGAATTCCTCCTCGGTATCGGCGCAGGCCTCGATCATCTGGGTCAACGCCTGCAGGAAGGCGGCCCGGTTCGGCAGGTCGGTCAGGCCGTCATGATAGGCCATGTGCGCCATGCGCGATTCGGTCTGGCGGCGATCGGTGACGTCCTCGTGGGTCTTGATCAGGTATTGCGGCTCGCCGGCCTCATCCAGAACGGTCATGCGGCGGGTCAGGAACAACCGCAGGCCATCCTTGGTCGAGATCGGGTGTTCCTCAGTGAGCAGGCCGCGCTTCCTGATCGCCGCCTCGTCGCGCGCCACGATCAGCTTCGCCTCGCGCGGGTTGAAGATGTCGTTTGCGGTGAGGCCGGTGGCGTCCTCTCGGCGGCGGTTGAGGATGGTTTCGGCGCTGCGGTTGGCCAGCAGGTATTTGCCGTCGCTGACGCGTTCGACGATCAGCGAGACCGGAATATTGTCGACGACGAGTTCGAGGAACTTCTTGGTGCTCTCCAGTTCGCGCGACAGCGAGCGGCGTTCGGTGACGTCGTCGAACAGCGCGATCAGGAATTCCGGCTCGCCCTTCTCGTTGCGGGCGATCACGCGGTTGGACGCGAGGGTGCGCTTCTGCGAGCCGCGTTCGACCTGGAATTCGTTGCGGTGGTAACCCTCCGGCGCCACCAGCGCCGCTTCGTCGGCCTTGACGATGGCGGCCGCGGTCGCCGGGCTGAAGATATCCTCCGCGCTCCTGCCGACGATGTGGTCCCGCGAGAAACGCGAGAAACGCTCGAAGGCGCGGTTGGCGAAGATGTAGCGGCCATCCTCGATGTTCTTGGCAGCGACGCAGACCGGCACGTTGTCCAGCACCGATTCGAGAAACTGCGTGGTCGACGACAATTTGCGCGCCAGCTTGCGCTGCTCGGTGAAGTCGAGATGGGTCGCGACCGAACCGCCGTTGGGCAGCTTGAAATATTTGACCAGCACGGCCCTGCCGTCGGGCAGTTCCGTGATGAGGCCTTCCGGCTCAGCGGCCCTGGCGTAGAAGTCCTCGACGCTCACATCCAGCACGCCGCGCCGGCGCCGCATCTCCAGCAGCTCCGCCCCGCTCATGCCGTGCGGGACGTCAGCCCGCGCAAGCCCATAGATCTCGAGGTAGCGGTCGTTGCAGTACACGATCCGTGCGTTCGGATCGGTCATCACCACGCCCTGGTTGAGGTGGTTCAGCGCGGAGCTGATGAAGGCATTGCGGCGAAGCCGGCCGCGTTTGGCCTTGCGGAGCGACGAGGCGATCCAGAGGGCGATCGCGACGACGAAGGCGACCGCGACGATGCCGCCGATCAGCAGTTCCCAGATCATCTGTGGATCGAGCGAACCGAGATAGCTTGCCGGCGCGAATCCGCCCGATGCAGCCCGGGCGTCAGCGTGCGGAAGCACGGTGGCGACAAGGCACACGACGGCCGCTGCAGGAATCAAATCCTTGCTGCCTGCCTGCCAATTCTTGTCAGCCATCAGTCACCCGCGCAGTCTTTGCGCCGGAGTGTCCCGCCGGACGGGTTTGGATCGGGTAAACGTCTATCCGTACAACTCAAAAATGTGACTTAAATAACGGCAATTGCCCTGACATAATTAATGCTTCACTAACGGGGAATGGCGGCAGGCATATTCGAGGCAATCCAACGGGTTGATCGAAGGCACCCGTTAAGAGGACGACAATAGACGGATGCTGCCGAGACAGCGGCACGCCGACATTTCCCGGATTGAATGCACATGGACAGGGTTGATTGCGTCGTTGTCGGGGCCGGGGTGATCGGCCTTGCGGTCGCGCGACGTCTCGCGCTCACCGGGCGCGAGGTGATCGTGCTGGAGGAGGCCGAAGGGATCGGCACCGTGACCTCCTCGCGCAACAGCGAAGTAATCCATGCCGGGATCTACTATCCGGCCGGAAGCTGGATGGCGCGGATGTGCGTGGCGGGCAAGCACGCGCTCTACCGCTACTGCGACGAGCGCGGCATCCCCTATCGCAATTGCGGCAAGCTGATCGTCGCCACCACGCCTGCGGAAACGGAAAAGCTGCAATCGATCCGCGACCATGCCGAGGCCAACGGAGTGGCCGGCATGCAGACGCTGTCGGGCGAAGCGGCGCGCGCGCTGGAGCCGGCGCTCAGTTGCGACGCCGCGCTGCTGTCGCCCTCCACCGGCATCATCGACAGTCACGCCTATATGCTGGCGCTGCGCGGCGAGGCCGAGGCGGCGGGCGCGGCGTTCGCGTTCTACACGCCACTGGAGCGCGCCCGGGCCGCAGCCGGCCATATCGAGCTTGAGACCGGCGGCGAAAGCCCGATGTCGCTCGCCTGTGATCTGCTCGTCAATGCCGCGGGTTTGAACGCGCCTGCGGTCGCCCGCAGCATCGAGGGCATGCCGCTCGAACTGATCCCGGTGCCTTATCTGGCCAAGGGAAACTATTTCAGTTGCAGCGCGCACGCACCGTTCTCGCGGCTGATCTATCCGGTGCCGGAGCCCGGCGGACTCGGCGTCCATCTCACGCTCGACATGGCGGGCCAGGCGCGGTTCGGCCCCGATGTCGAATGGGTAGACAGCATCGACTACACGGTGGACCCGGCGCGGTCGGAAAGGTTCTATCCTGCAATCCGGAAATACTGGCCGACCCTGCCGGATGGCGCGCTGATGCCGAGCTATTCCGGCATACGGCCAAAGATCGTGCCGCCGGCGGTGGCACGGCAGGATTTCCTGATGCAGGGGCCACGCGAGCACGGCGTCGCCGGGCTGATCAATCTGTTCGGGATCGAATCACCCGGGCTGACGTCGTCGCTCGCCCTCGCCGACCATGTCGCGGACATGGCCGCGGCCTGAACCGTTGCCGACGGGCGCGGCTCCGCGGCAAACGAGCACGGGAGCGCTCATCCTGCTGCGGGCGACTCGTCCGTACGGTTAAAGGAGGCCGATCAGTGGACCGTGGCTTCGGCGGTATGTCTCAACCGCTCGATCTGGTCCTTGACCATCAACTTTCGTCGCTTCAACTCGACAATCTGCAGGTCGTCTGTGGAAAGGTGCACGAGCGCATCGTGCAATTCGTCTTCGAGGATCTTGTGCTTGCGTTCAAGCTCGACAAGATGCGCCTGTATTGCCATACGAAATCTCCTCGGTAGGTTAAACCTCAGATTCGATCCGGACGAGCAAGTCTACACAAGCCTGTCATTCTGTCGATGGGTATCGCGAATCGGCGCCCTCATATTTTCGGGTTATCTGTAATCAATCGTGAGTATGGAACCGGCTCGGCTTGCGCCGGGGGCCGGCAAGGATGATATTCGCAAAGCAGTGGCGGCGAGCGGCCCGTTCACAACCTCATCGTGCTGATTAGTTAACATACACCATGACCGACGAAGACGAGCGCGAATTCCAGGCCGAGCTGATGCGGCTACAGCAGGAGCACCGCGATCTCGACGCTGCCATCGACGCCCTGCACCAGTCGCCGGCGCCCGATCTGCTGCGCCTGCAGCGGCTGAAGAAGCGCAAGCTGCAACTGCGGGACCGCATCGCTTTCATCGAAGACCAGATCACGCCGGATATCATCGCCTGAAAATGATCCGGAAAAGTGGAAACCAGATTTCCGGAAAGATCATGCTCAAACAGGGAGATGGAATCACGATGCGGTTTTTGTGATCGCATCGTGATCTAGTCTAAGTGATGGCCGTCAGTTCGCGAAGCAGGACGGCGATCGCTTCCGGGCGGTAAGGCTTGGCGAGGAAACGGCCGCCTTCGGGCAAATCCTTTTCCCCGACATCCACAAGACCCGAGGTGGCGACGATCTTGATCGGCGGCCAGCGGCCGCGGATCGCGCGCGCCAGCTTCAACCCGTCCATCGAGCCGGGCATCTGGACGTCGGTGAACACCACCGCGATGTCGCGCCGTGCTTCGAGAATGTCGATGGCATCGTCGGCATCGGCAGCCTCGATCACGTCAAAGCCCGCATCCGATACCATCTCGGCGGCATGCATTCGCAGTAACATGTCGTCCTCGACGACCAAGACGACCGGCCGCGTTGCAGACGAAGAACCCATGCATCCGCACTCCCGATCAGCACCAAGAAGCGAACGCTGCTTTGGTTCCGGAATACCTTTGACCGGCGTTTGCGTCCCGACGCGGCCAACAGGCGCGTGCAGAGGGACGTGAAAAAATCCATTCGGGTCCCTCTTGACTCGACGAGAACAAAAACGGAACATATGAGCCAGCCAATGGGAGTTCTCCATGTCCGCACCGTCTCAACTTCTCGACAACAGCCGTTACGAGCAGGCCTGCGACCAGGCGATCGCCATGTGCGACGGCAATCTGCGCTCGACCATCAAAGCGCTGATCATGGCCAACGAATATCTCGAATCGGAGCTGGAACAGCTGCAGGCGGCGGTGGCAGCCGGCTGCGTGCCCACCAGGTCAGGCGCACACGCGAGCAGTAACGCGGCCTAACCGGCCCAGGGGAGGAACCCATGGCCGACATCACGTACTACGTCGCATTGCCTTTCCTGCAGGACGATAGCGGTGAATTGGTCGCGGGCGCGGCCGAAGAGTGCCAGAGCGCGACCACCGCGTTGCGGCGGGCCGAGATGATGTCGCGCATTCCCGGCAGCATCGGCGCGGTCGCCTTCAGCCGCACCGGCGATCCCATGATCGGCGAGTTCGGCGATGCGCATCTGTTGCGGAAGTTCGGCAATGTTCCGGAGGATCTGAGCGGGCTTTGAGCTCACGCCTTCTCGTGCCGACGCTGCGCCTTGCGCACATACATGGCGCGGTCGGCTTCCTCGAGTGCCCGGCGCGGATCGGAATGGCTTTTGAGGACGGCGACACCCGCAGAAGCGCCGGTAGTGACTGCGCTGCCGCGGAAGGTAAAACGCAGCCCGTCGATGATCTCTTCAAACCGGGCCGCCTTTGCGCGCGCATCGGTCTCGCTGAGATTCCACAGCAGCACGGCGAACTCATCGCCGCCCAGCCGGCCCACCACGTCAGAGGCGCGCACCTCGCGCAACACCGCGGCGACGATCGCCTTGAGCACCTGATCGCCGGCCGCGTGGCCGAATTCGTCGTTAATCGGTTTCAGGCGATCGACGTCGAGCACGACCAGGGCGCCGCCGGCCTGGTAGCGCTTGATGAAGGCGATGGCGCGGGTCAACTCGCGCTCGAAGCCGCGGCGGTTGAGGATGTCGAGCAGGAAATCGGTCTCGGCGGAGGCCTTCAGTTCCTCGATCCGCGCCAGCGCCTTGGCCAGTTCGCTGCGCAGGCGCCGGACGGTCAGTTTGGCGTCATTGGGCGCGGCCGGCCGAGGCGCTGCCGCCGGTCGGCCGCGCGACGAGGCGGCCTTTTGCGCGGGTGCGGCGCCTTTCCGGCGTTTTGCGGTTTCCGACGTCCCGGCCCTCCGTTTCCTGGTCATACCCATCCTTGTTGAGGCCCGCATATCTGGACTTGCCGGGATTCACCAAGACAGGATAGTCCATTCCTTCTCTCTTGCCACGCCTTGGATCGACCCCGGGCCGACCCTATAATCGGTCTATGCTTTTGGATTCCCGAACAGAATTGAGCTTATGACCGCCCCCATCGCCATCATAATGGGCAGCCAGTCGGACTGGGAAACCATGCGCCACGCCGCCGAGACGCTGGCCGCGCTCGACATCGCCTGCGAAAAGCGCATCGTTTCCGCCCATCGCACGCCGGACCGGCTGTTTGCCTTCGCCAAGGGCGCTAAGGCTGATGGATTCAAGGTGATCATCGCCGGCGCCGGCGGCGCGGCGCATCTGCCCGGCATGGCCGCCTCGCTGACCGAACTTCCGGTGTTCGGCGTTCCCGTCGAGTCCAAGGCACTGGCCGGCGTCGATTCGCTTTATTCCATCGTGCAGATGCCTGCCGGCATTCCGGTCGGCACGCTGGCGATCGGCAAGGCCGGCGCCATCAATGCCGCACTGCTGGCGGCCAGCGTGCTGGCGCTGAACGATCCGGCACTGGCGGCCCGGCTCGCCGCCTGGCGCAAGCAGCAGACGGACGCCGTTGCCGAGCGCCCGGAGGGGTCGGCGTGACGGCTGCGAGCGAGGCGAAGCTGAAACAGGTCAAACTCAAGCCTGGCGACACCATCGGCATTCTCGGCGGCGGACAGCTTGGCCGGATGCTGGCGATGGCCGCCGCGCGGCTCGGCCTCAAATGCCAGGTGTTCTCGCCGCATCCGGATTCGCCCGCCTTCGACGTGGTGCTGACCGCCACCTGCGCCGAATATGCCGACGTTGAGGCGCTGGAACTGTTCGCCAACGACGTCGACGTCGTCACCTATGAATTCGAGAACGTGCCGGCCGCCACCGCAATGGTGCTGGCGGCACGCCGTCCGGTGCTGCCGGCGCAGAAGATCCTGGAGACCACGCAGGACCGGCTGATCGAAAAGGATTTTGTCAGCAGGCTCGGGATCGGCACCGCCGGTTACGCCGACGTCTCCTCGCTCGAAACCTTGCGCGCCGCGATCGCGAAGATCGGGCTGCCCGCCGTGATCAAGACGCGCCGCTTCGGCTATGACGGCAAAGGCCAGGCGATCATCCGCGAAGGCGACGACCTCGAAAACATCTGGAACGAACTCGGCACCAAGTCCGCAATCCTTGAAGCCTTCGTTCCGTTCGAACGGGAGATTTCCGTGATCGCCGCCCGCTCCGTCGACGGCCACGTCGAATCCTTCGACGTCACCGAAAACGAGCACCGCGACCACATCCTGAAATTCTCGCGCGTGCCCGCCGCTATTTCCGATGCGCTCGCTGCCCAGGCGCGAAGCATCGCCGAAAGGATCGCGACCGCGCTCGATTATGTCGGCGTGCTGGCGGTAGAGATGTTCGTGGTGCCGGGCAAGGACGGGCCCAGCCTGCTGGTCAATGAGATTGCGCCGCGGGTGCACAATTCCGGACACTGGACGCTGGACGGCGCCTCGGTTTCGCAATTCGAGCAGCATATCCGCGCCATCGCCGGCTGGCCGCTCGGCAAGCCCGTGCGCCATGGCGAGGTGCTCATGACCAATTTGATCGGCGAGGACATCAATACCTATGAGCGGTGGCTGACGGTTCCCGGCGCCACCGTGCATCTCTACGGCAAGGGCCCGGCGCGCCCCGGCCGCAAGATGGGTCATGTGACCGAAGTCGGCGGTGCGGCGGCAAAACCGCGTGATCGGGCAAAATAAGCCGCATTTTGCGGTATCTGAGGGCCTTCCCCAGGTGGACATTTGCGGTTTTGTCTGATACATCCGCGCGCTCAAAGGTCAGGGGCAGCGCGTTTCGCCGACCCCTCGCCTTACCCGAATTCCGATCCGATCCATTGAAATAAAGGATGCCGCGTGCAGGTTCTCGTCCGCGATAACAACGTCGATCAAGCCCTCAAGGCGCTGAAGAAGAAGATGCAGCGCGAGGGGATTTTCCGCGAGATGAAGCTCCGCGGTCACTACGAAAAGCCCTCCGAGAAGAAGGCCCGCGAAAAGGCCGAAGCCGTGCGTCGCGCGCGCAAGCTGGCCCGCAAGAAGCTGCAGCGCGAAGGCCTGCTGCCGATGAAGCCGAAGCCGGTGT
>OEIU01002286.1_pt1 | contig 10422 bp, 12 predicted proteins | sample 1539221 | NCBI WGS metagenome assembly OEIU01 (sample SAMN03792071, study PRJEB22550) | activated sludge metagenome | feature: wastewater treatment plant; material: activated sludge; isolation source: Wastewater treatment plant of a petroleum refinery complex | place: Argentina: Zarate | collected... | reverse complement strand
GACGCGTGTCAATAAGCCGGGGCGTGGGACGTACGGCTCCGCGATTTTTTCGGTCCGAGAACGGCGATTTCCTGCTTCACGTCCCAATAGTCGGCCCAAGGATCCTTGCGACGTTTGCGAAGCATCTTGATCACCTCGTCGAAACTGTAACCGGCCGGATCGAGCGAAGGTCTCACCTCCCGCCAAGCGATGGGCATCGCCACCGTCGGATATTCGCGCGCGCGCAGGGAATAAGGCACGACCGCCGTCGCTCCGTACCCGTTGCGCAGGTAATCCAAGAAGATTTTCCCTTTGCGCTTCGCCTTGATCATGTTGGTTGTGTAATCCCCGGGCTCCTCACTCTCCAGAACTTTCATAAGGCTATGGGAAAAACTTTTGATCGTGTCCCATGAATAAAGCGGTTCGACGGGCACCTGCACGTGCAAGCCCTTGCCGCCCGTGACTTTGACGAACGATTGAAGGCCCAGGGTTTCGAGCATGTCGCGAATTTCGAGCGCGGTTTCAACCACGCGCGGCCAGAGCCGGTCTGTTTCGGGGTCCAGATCGAAAACGATCAAATCGGGTTTGGTGACGTGAGAAAAACGCGTGCCCCAAACGTGAAACTCAAGCCCCCCGTTCTGCGCCATGCGCGGGATATCGGCGGGGGATTCCAGGCAAAGCGCTTCGCCCGACTTATCTTTGTAGTGGACCGGGCGGTCCTGAAAGCCCGCCAGACCGTGCTTTTGAAAGAAGCAGGCCTTGGTCGAAGTGTTTTGGCAGCGCAGGATGGACGCGGGGCGATTTTCCAGGAATGGGAACATCAGGTCCGCGACCTCGGCGTAATACTTCAGAACGTCGGCTTTGAGCGTTTTGCTTTTCGAGTAAATCACGCGGTCGGGATGGGTGATTTTAAGTTTTGTTTCCGCCGTTTTCGAGGACACGATTCTCTCTTGGTGAACGGACTTCGGCGCTTTGTCCGCGCGCAGACCTTGGAACGAAGCGTGACGAACAAGACCGTCGCCCGTCCAAGCTTTGAATTCGACCTCGCCCGCGAGTTTGGGCTCAAGCCAGTGAATGTCACGCCCGCGGGGCGAGTTGACCGTGAACGGCGATTCCCCCGACTCCAAATCGTCAAAACGAGCTTTCAAATCCCGCATCGTTTCCGCCGAAAAGCCGGTGCCGACCCGCCCCGCATAGCGAAGCCCGCCCTCTTCGTAGACTCCGAGCAACAGCGCGCCGAACGAGCGGCCACCCGATTTTGAAGCGGCGTAGCCGCCGATGACGAATTCTTGCCTGAGCGAACATTTGGTCTTTTGCCAAAGGGGACTGCGGCCAGGCACGTACGGTTGATAGGCCTCTTTCGAAACGACGCCTTCCAACCCGATTTTGCAGCTCTGCTTGAGCATCGCCTTGCCCTGATGGGCCCAATGTTCGCTGTACAGAACGCGTTGAACGCGCGTTTTGTTTCGCGCCAGCAGTTTCTTGAGTTTGGCTTTGCGTTCCTTGAGCGGCAGCCCGGTCAGATCCGCGCCGTTCAAGTGCAGCAGATCGAAGACGTAATAAGTCAGGCGATTCAGGTTTCCGCTCGACAACGCGTTTTGAAGACCTTGGAAATCGGCGCGCCCGCGAGCGTCGGTCCAAATCACTTCGCCGTCCATCAAGGCGTTTTCGATCCGCAGCGCCTTCAACTCGCGCGCGAGCGGCCCGTATTTCTTGGTCCAATCGAGTCCGCTCCGGGTGAGCATCCGAACACCGCCGTCCTCAAGGCGCGCGAGCGTGCGGTAGCCGTCGAATTTAATTTCATGAATCCACTCTTCGCCTTCGGGAACCTCGTCCACGAGCAGCGCGAGTTGCGGCTTCACGAATTCGGGCAAAGGAGCGCCTTTCCAGGGGGGTCGTTTTTTCCTGAGCACGCTTTCGGGGCGCTCCTCGACGATGTCATAGTCTTCGCGCGCGTACCGATCCGGGCGTTTGAACAAAAGCCAATTGTCGCGTCGTTCGCCGCCGCGGTTTCTCAAGCGAATCAAACTCCAGCGGCCGCGGAGTTTCTGGCCTTGCAACTCAAAATCCAAGTGACCTTCGCGTAACAGCGCCGGTACGTCTTCGGGCGGATCCCAAGTGCCGTTGTCCCAAACGATCACGTGTCCCGCGCCGTAGTGGCCATGGGGAATATCGCCTTCGAAGGTCGCGTAACTTAAGGGGTGATCTTCGGTGCGTACCGCCAAGCGTTTGTCTTTGGGATCAAGCGACGGACCTTTCGGAACAGCCCAACTCATCAGGACGCCGTCGTATTCCAGACGGAAATCATAGTGCAGCCGACGCGCGTCGTGCTTCTGAATGACGAAACTCGACTTACCTTTGCCGCGCTTGGCGGCCTCACCGCGGGGCTCGGGCGTCATTTTGAAGTCCCGCATCTGGTTGTAGCGCGCGAGCCCCATCGCGCCCTACCGCGCCCGCGAATGAGCCGATGGCGACTTCTTGCGTTTCGCGCGGGCGGTGCCGCCCAGTGATTTTTTTAGCAGCGCGGTCAAATCGATGACGTTCGAAACATCTTCGTCGCCGGCCGCCGTTTCGACTTCCTCGACTTCGGCGGTGGCTCCGCGACGAACCTTGTTTTTGATCAGTTTCATCAAGTCGTCGCGGTACGTGTCTTTATATTTGTCGGGCTTCCAATCACTGCTCATGCCTTCAACCAGTTGTTCGGCGACCGCGAGTTCGCGCGGCGAAATTTTCGCGCTCCGCATCGCCGTATTGTCCAGGAAATCGATTTCATGCAGCTCTTTCACCTGGTTCGCGAAACGCAGAATTTCCAGGACGATGTAGTCTTCGCGGGCGATCAGCGCCACCAGATGCTGGACGGTGTGCATGACGATGGTCGCGATGGCCGCCTTTTCCGTTTTCTTGAGCACGTCGCGCAAAAGCACGTAGCCCTTCTCGCTCCCTTTCTGGGGGATCATGTAATAGGGCTTTTCGAAAAGCAGCGGATCGACGCTTTCAAGTTCGACGAAGTCTTCGATGGCGATGGTGCTGGTGGCTTTGACGTTGGCCTTTTTGAAATCGGATTCGGACATCAGGACGAATTCGCCCTTTTCATATTCGTAGCCTTTCACGATGTCTTTGCGAGAGATTTCCTCTTGGGTTTTCTTGTTGATCTGCCTGTAACCGACCGGAGCGTTGTCGCGTTTGTCGAGCATCCGAAAGCGGATTTTTTTGTCTTCCTCGGCCGATTCCAGAATCACGGGAATGTTCACCAAGCCAAACGAAATGGAACCTTTCCATATGCCCCGGCGGGCTCCGAACCTATGCTTATGGGAATCTGGTTTTGCATTTTTCTTCGCCATGCCCAGCGATAGAGCAATACGGATGCCACCGACTCAACCCTCTTATCCACGACCGCCCGATGGACACGAGGAGTTTTTCCCCATACGCGCGCGCCCATCATCGGCCAAGCCGCGGCGGGGTTTTCCCCGGATTGGGTATGATCGAAATCCCCCCATCGCGTTCCAACACGGCATGCTGGATTTGATCGAACCGGCTTAAGCCATGTTCGCGGCGCGCCGCCTCTAGGATGTCGTCGCGGCTCAATCGCGCCATGCTCACGCGATCTTCGAGAAATTCGCCCTGGCGCACCAACACGGTCGGCACTCCGTCGAGCAGTTTATCGATAAGAGCGGAGCGTTGTTTGGCGAGTGAAAGACCGATGTCCATCAGCACCAGGGTCGCGATCACGATGATCGCGTTCATGCCCGAGAAGTCGTTGCCGAGCAGAGCTTGCTGAGTCGCTTCGCTGATGATCAGCAGCAACACGAAATCGAACGCGGTCATCTGCGCGAGCGTGCGGCGGCCGGAAATGCGGGTGATGGTCAGAAGAATCGTGTAAATGAACAGGCCGCGAAGCGCGGATTCCATGATGGCTCCCTAAAAAAAGACGAACGGATTCAGGTCCGCCCGACCTTCGCCCCCGGCCAAACGAATTTCCCCGTGCAGCCGGCCGTAACGAAGGGGTTTGAGTCGAAAATGAATCGGGACGCTGGACACGGCGTCGCGATCAAAGACCAATACCGTGAACTCTTTTGTCGCGATTTGCGCCCGGGGAAAAGGCGCGACTTCGACAATATTGATTTTCTCCAGAAGTTCATTTGAAATCTCGATTCGATCGCTGCCCGGACCAAGCTCGATCTTGACGGCGAAATCCGTTTCTTGACGCGCGAAGCGCGGAAATTCCAATTTCAAATTCGCGTCCGTGATTTTCGCCGTCGTCAGTTCGGACGGCCCGGTGAAACCTAAAAACGCAAGGACCACAACCACGCATAACAAGATCCAGCCCACGCGTTGAACGATCCAAGTCTTGCGCTGAAATCGAATGTCATCCTGAATTTGCAAATCAGACATGACCGATCCTTCTCTCCTTTCGTCTTTCGTCGGGACTGCACAATGCCTGCCAGATTTTTCAGTGCGTAATATGCGGCTCGGTGGTCGCACGAGAATATATGCCCCATGGCACCGAGCTTGCTTCCCTTGGCTTTGAATCCATTCATCCTCGGAGAACCGCATGGAACGACTCAAAGTCCTTTTCAACAGTATCAATAAGCACGAAGTCTTCACCCTTGCCGGTTCGCTGGCTTACACGATCGCGCTCGCACTCGCGCCACGGAACGCGCCCCGCTCAAGAACTGCCTGATCGCCGGAGTCAGCGCGGCCGTATTCTTTATGGTCGGTAAAACTTTGATCGGTCTTTACTTAGGAGCTTCGGCGGTCGGCTCCGCATACGGCGCGGCCGGCTCGTTGGTCGTGCTCTTGGTTTGGCTCTACTAAAGCTCGCTGACGATGCTGGTGAGTTATGAATTCACGAAGGCGTTCATTCTGCAAAATAAATCCGGCGCGCCGTGAATGAACTCCGCGCCGAGCTCGATGGGTATATGATCGTGCGGATAAGAGGTCGACGCGGGCTGAGAAAGAGAAGGACCCGCATCGACCCGAAATTCAGCTGTAATCTCTAACGTCTGACGCGGGAATCAGGCATGCGTGTGGCTGTGGCGTCCCCCTTTTTTGCTGGGCGCGGTGTTCTTCACGCGTTTTCCCGCGCCGCCCGTTTCTTTGTTGACCGTCGCCCAAGCGATTCGCGCGGCGGTCTTCGAACTCTTGCCGCTTTTTTTAGCACCGTCTTCAATGTGCTTGGCCATACGTTTTTGTTTACTCGTGTATTTTGCTTTGCTTCCTTGAGCCATGTGCTCCCCTTTCAATAAATTGCCAAACTGTCATGTGCGCCACCGCACCTCGCGACGCTTGCACTGCATATGCGATGCCATCTGGGTCGCCGCGCCCCCCTATCACGCTGCGCGCAGCGGACATTCTGAACGTTCACAAATTCTGAAAACGAACAAGAGCGATATCGGCTTTGGCTTATGACTTGCAAAAGTTAAAAAGCAGAGTCGTTTTTCGAAATTCTTCGAAGAACTTATTTTTAGGAGGCCCACGTGGCAGATCAACAGAATCAAGATCAAAAGTCGCAACAAAAATCCGGTCAAATGGATCGTTCTTCGCAAACTTCACAAACGGGCACGCAACAGCAAGGCCAGCGCGACCAAGCTCAGCCGGCGCAAAAACAGAACAAGTAGTTCTCTTTGTTTGTCTGCCAAATCAAGAATCGGGGCCCGCATACGGGGCCCTTTTTCTTTTGGCGACTATCTTTTTGAATTCGGTTTCGTCGACTGCGCCTGCATGGCGGCGCCTTGCTTCTCGGTCACGATCTTCGCCATTCCCGCTTGCATGTTGTTCATCATCGATCCCGCCACGCCAGGATCGCGGCCCGCCATGAGCGCGTCGAACCCATCTTGCGCGACCTTGGCCGGATCGTCCTTTTTACCTTCGCCCGCGGGAGTATGGCTCATGCCCGCACGCTCGAAAAAGTTCGTGTCCGTCGCGCCCGGCTGCAGGGCGGTCACGGTCACGCCTTTGTCCTTCAATTCGAAACGCAAGGCTTGCGCGAACGACTGAACGAACGCCTTGGTCGCCGCATAAACCGCGTAATACGGACCGGGCATGGTCGCCGCAATCGAAGACGTGAACAGAATACGGCCCTGTCCCCGGGCAATCATGTCCGGCACAACACGCTTTGCCAAATGCACCAGGCGAACCACGTTCAATTGCAGCATTTCGATTTCACGGGCCAGATCCGTTTCGGCGAATTCACCCCCGACGCCGACGCCCGCGTTCAGCGCGATCGCATCTAGCGGACGGGACTGCTCGCGAATTTTCGCCACCAATTTCTCGACACCGTCGTGGGTCGAAAGATCGGCCTGAACCGCTTCGACCCGACCGCCCGCCGAACGAAAGGCGTTGCCGGCGTCGAGAATTCCCACATCTTCAGCCGCGACGATCAAATCGAAGCCGTTGTTCGCGAAAATCTTGGCGAGTTCGTAGCCAATCCCGCTGGACGCGCCCGTCACGACCGCAAGGCCGCGCTCATCGTTTCTGTTATCTGTTGATTTCATTTTCACCTCTCAGGTTGTTGAATCGCGAAACAGGATTTTGCAATGCGAATGCCTGATTCCGCCCGCGACTAAGGCGCGGCAATCAACCCCATTCGGGGCAATGGTACTCGCGATTTCAACGTTTTATGCCCCACTCCCCGACTTGGCCCTGAAGCATGTCTTACAAAGTCACCCGCCAGACCGAGGAAAATATCGATGCGTGAAGAACAATCAGGAACCGATCCGTTTGGTCGTCATCGACAGGCACTAATCAGCGCGTTTTATCAGGATGGTGGCGCGCCACGTACCAAGAGCACAGCGCCGCGGTCGTCAAGATCGCGGTGATCACGATCAGGGACACCCAGCTCGGAATCTTAAAGAAGTCGATGATCAACATCTTCACGCCGATGAACCCTAAGATCGTGGCCAAGCCCGGTTTCAAATAGCGCAGCTTCGCGACCCAATCGGCCAACACGAAGTAAAGCGCCCGCAAGCCCAAGATCGCCAAGATGTTCGAGCCGAACGCCACGAACGCGTCTTGCGTCACCGCAAAAACCGCCGGAATCGAGTCGACCGCGAACACCAAGTCGGTGACCTCGATCACAACCAGCGCGAAGAACAACGGCGTGGCTTTGCGAACGCCGTTTTCGAGAGTGAAGAAATGATGACCGTCGAACTTGTCCGTCGAAGGCACCACTTTCCTTAACCAGCGCCCCGCCCAGTTCTCTTGCACGTCCTGCTCGTTGTCCGTCTCGCGCAAGAACTTGACGGCGGTCACCACCAAGATCCCGCCGAAGATGTAAAGCACCCAGTGGAACAGATGCAGCAGCTGGGCGCCAACGATGATGAAAAACGCGCGCAAAACGATCGCGCCCAAAACTCCATAGAACAAGACGCGATGTTGATACTTGTCGGGAATGCGGAACGAACTGAATATAAGGAGGATCACGAAAAGATTGTCGACGCTCAAGCTTTTCTCGACCAGGTAGCCGGTCAGAAACTCGATGCCGAGTTCGCTTCCGTAAGCGAATCCAAACCACAGATTGAAAATCAGCGCGACCGTGATCCAGCCGGCGCTCTCGATCAACGCTTTCTTCTTGGAGACCTTGTGGTCCCCGCGCCCGAACAAGCTCAAATCGATAATCAAAAGAACGAAGACACCGGCCGAAAACGCGATCCACAACCAGCTTGGCGCGATAGAGACGTCTGCGATAAAATTCATGTCTCTTTCTACTTGAGCGAACACGCGCAGAGAAGCGAGAAGCGTCGCATAACGGGGTCAAAACGCCACTGCTCAGAACGGCACGCCACTTGCTGGATTAAATTCCGTTCATAACCCAAGAACTTACAGGGAGAATTGTCATGAAACTGTTTTTGACCGCGCTACTGATGTCTTTCTCGGCTTCTGCTTTCGCGTACGACTCGTACATCGTCACGTGCGAGAGCGAGAATCGCCAAGAAGAGTTCTGTCCGACTTCGGGTCGCGTGATCGACGTGCAACTCGTCAATCAACTCTCGGGCACACGTTGCGTTGAGGGGCGCAATTGGGAATTCGATCGCCAGGGCATTTATGTCACCGGCGGATGTCGCGCCCAGTTCCGCGTGTTCATACGCGGCACCGGCGGCGGCGGCGCGCAAATCGTGTGTGAAAGCCATGATCGTCGACTCAACGAATGCGATGCCGGCGGCCGTATCGCCGATGTCGGCGTCGAGCGCGTGCTCTCGACCTCGTCTTGTGTCAAGGGGCGCTCATGGGGCCACGGTCGCAACACGATTTGGGTCGACAACGGTTGCCGCGCGATTTTCCGCGTGCACTATCGATAGGAATCAGCGAGCGATCCAGAGCGCGGACGCGCCGCTCGGCAGGCCCAGTCCGCGCTCATCCATGATGAGCATTTCGGCGGCGGCGCGCGTCCCGCCCTCGCCAAAAATTTTAGCGAGTTGGTTGCCTAAAGACGTCGGCGTGTACGCCTCGGAATGGGCCGAAAGACAGACGAACGAGCCGGCCGTCGCCGAGAAAATCTTCTTCAGCTCGCACAACAATGGCATCAAGTCGGTTTCGATTTTCCAAACTTGGCGTTTCTCGCCTTTGCCGTAACTCGGGGGATCCAAAATGATCCCGTCGTAAATGGCGCCGCGACGAACCTCGCGCGCGACGAACTCTTTCACGTCGTCGACCAGCCAGCGGATCGGTTTGTCACCCAAACCCGAAGCGCGGGCGTTCTCACTGGCCCATTTGACGGTGCCGCGCGAAGCATCGACATGCGAAACTTCGGCGCCGGCCGACGCGCAAAACAAGGAACTGCCGCCGGTGTAGGCGAAAAGATTTAAAACCTTCGTTCCCGCGCCGCGCGCGCGACGCGTTTGAATGAGTTCCTGGAACTTCAGCCAATTCGAAAGCTGTTCCGGAAAAATTCCCAAGTGACCGAAACTCGTGAGCTTGATGACGAACTTCACGCCGTGGACGTCGATCTCAAAAGGCTCTTTCACCCGGGGGTCTTTGATCTTCCACTCGCCCGTGCCGTCCCGGTGGCGCACGAACTCAGCGGCCACATTCGACCAGTCTTCTTCAAGGCGTTCCGGCCCCCAAACGGCGGTCGCGGCCGGCCTGACCAGGCGATGCGGCCCCAGCTGCTCCAGTTTCTTAAAGTCCCCTGAATCCAGGAGCCGATAACCCAATTCCGACATGTCCCATACATGCCATAAGGTCGTGACATGGGGTATCAGAATCGACAAAATATGGCTCCCTGCCGGGTGGCATGTCCCTCGCAATCCCTATCCCTGGTCATCTATGTCGAGTTCCAAATTTCCATGGAGGGAAATATGAAACACCTGATCTTTTTGTTCATCGGATTCTGCGGATCGATTGCCGCCGCCCACGCTTGCCCGAACCTAAGTGGTTCTTACGTTTTCGCGGAGGCGCCGTGGAACGGTTCCGTTGAAATAGAGCAGAAAAATTGCAAGTCGGTGAGGATCACGCACTCGCGAAACGTCGCGGTGAGCGCGCGCTATCCCGAGGGCGTTTGGATCGAGAGCAAAAACTTGCGCGTCGATGGTCGCACTTATGTCGGGTTCACCGACGCCACGGAGCCGGCGAAAGACCAGTCGGAAGTGTTCCAAAAAACCTCGTGGGAGGATCGACATCTAGTGATTCGCAATTTCGCGGGTTCCCCCCGGAAGTGCGGCTACGCCTACTTCACCAGCCGCGGCGAATGCCACGTCGCCAAGTCCACTTTGCGGCGCGCCGATCACGGCGACGGTCTGATATGGGTGCAAACCGGCGTGTGGTGGAACGAGGGCGGCGAACCCGTCACCGCAAAGCACCGCTTGATCCGCAAAACCGAATCCGATTCGCTCCCGCGCTACGCGAGCAACTAGTCGCCTAGCGCACGCCCGAAGCATCCGGCGCGGAGCTTTGCTCCGCCGAGTCTTCGTACTCAGGCAAGCGAGTCACGCCGATCTCAACTCCTTCGGCCGTGCCGCGGCGAGCACCATCAGTTTCGCGATTCGTTTCGTGCCCTCGGCCTTTCCACAATCGGCGCGCGGGCGATCCACTCGACCCAGTTGACGAAAAAATTATGGAAGCGCCGCGAGGGATGATTTTCTTCGTCGGCCACTGTCACATTGCCAATCGAAAACCAATTGCCTCTGCCCATCGCACCCGTTACATTCGGAATCGTTAGGGAGTAGTCGATCGGGCCTGGCCCGAAACCTGTCTCGACATACTGGGATAAACCCCGGGGCAGGTGCGAAGTTCGGCTTCGTTGACGAGACTGACACGCGCGATTTCAAATCGCCGTGCGGTCTCATGCCCTGACCATCAGGACAACCTCACGGCACATCAGGCGAGGTGACCGTGGATGCGGCGATCAATTCCTTCTTGTTAGTTTTCGTCAGCGAGATGGGCGACAAGACCCAATTGCTCGCGTTGATACTGACCGCGCGCTATCAGAAACCGTGGACGATCTTA
>OEIU01002285.1_pt1 | contig 10441 bp, 8 predicted proteins | sample 1539221 | NCBI WGS metagenome assembly OEIU01 (sample SAMN03792071, study PRJEB22550) | activated sludge metagenome | feature: wastewater treatment plant; material: activated sludge; isolation source: Wastewater treatment plant of a petroleum refinery complex | place: Argentina: Zarate | collected... | reverse complement strand
GCGATCGAGCGGCTTGAGGAGGAAGCCGTTCATGCCGGCGTCGAAGCAGGCGTCGCGGTCTTCGGAGAGGGCGTTGGCGGTCAGCGCCAGAATCGGCGTGGGCATTATGCCGCGTTCCGCCTCGCGCTCGCGGATCCGGCGGGGGGCGGCGGTGGCCTCGAGCTTGGGCCTCTGCCGAGCCATCCGGCGCAGATCGTAGGGCGTGCCGGCGATCTGCGCGGCGAGCCGGGAGTTGACAGTCATCTGCCCCGTGGTCGCGAGAACCGGTCGATGTCCGAGCCGCGTCAGCAGCGAGCGCGTTAGCAGAGCGTTGATTTCGTTATCCTCGGCGACGAGGATCGACAGCGAACCGGCGGTGGCCGTCTCGAACGGCGGCGCGGTCGGCGTCGGCGCAGCTTCCGGCACAACTTCGACGGCCGCTCGCGTCAGCGGCGGCGCCGGAGTTTCTGTCGGTACGATGGACGGCTCGCGCGGCGATGTCGTCAGGCGCGCCGCGAGCGACGAGGCGCGCAGCGGTTTCACCAGATAGCCCGAGCAGCCTTCGTCCTTCAGCGCGGCGAGGTCTTGGCGATGGGCGGGTGTGATGGTGACGATGCGCCGGCGGGCGATATGGCGCGCGCTGGCGATCAGGCGTCGCACGAGGTCGAGACCGAAATCGTGATCGATCAGCACCGCCTGCCATATCCGCTCCGGCATCAAGGCTACTGCGGCCTCGACGTCGGAGACGACGCAGGTCAGCGCGCCCCAGCGCTCGAGCTGGCGCGCGATCAGCGACGCTTCGATCGCCTTCGGCGCGACCAGCATCACGGCCTGCCCGGTCATGTCAGGCGCCTTCATTATCGCGGCGCTGTCCGGCGCGGCGGCCATCGGCAGCACGAGTTCGAAGGTCGAACCGAGGTTCAGCGTGCTCTGCACACTGATGCGTCCCCCCATCCGCCGCGCGATGCGCTCGCTGATGCTGAGGCCAAGGCCGGTGCCGCCGTAAGTGCGCGCCGTGTTCTCGTCGGCCTGCTCGAATTCGCGGAAGATTCGCTCGCGCGCCTCGGGCGCGATGCCGATGCCGGTGTCGCGGACGAGGAAGCTGACGGTCTCTTTCTCCGGCCCCGGTTCGACGATGATGGCGACCCCGCCATGCGTCGTGAACTTGACGGCGTTGCCGGCAAGATTGAGCAGCATCTGCCGCAGCCGGGCGGCGTCGCCGAGCATCTGCGCCGGCAGCCGTTCGTCGACCGAGGCTGCGATTTCGAGACCCTTGGCCTGGGCGCGCGGGGCGAGCAATTCGGTGACGCCCTCGATCAGTTCGGCGAGCGCAAAGGGGCGCCGGTCGAGGTCGATGCGACCGGTCTCGATCTTGGAGAAGTCGAGCAGTTCCTCGATCAGGGCCAGCAGCGCGTCGCCCGACGTCTTGACCGCGCGCACATAGGTCGTCTGTTCGGGAGTGAGCCGGGTGTCAAGCAACAGGCCGCTCATGCCGATGATGCCATTGAGCGGCGTACGCAGCTCATGCGAGGCCATCGCCAGGAAACGCGATTTTGCGCGGTTGGCGTTATCGGCCGCATCGCGCGCCTCCGCCAGGACATGTTCGGTTTCCGTCCGGTCGGTGACGTCACGGCCGACGCACTGCAATTCGACGTTGTCGCGGTTTTCGCTACGAATCCAGCTTTCACGCCAGGCGATCCAGTGCGGTCCGAGGGGCGTTGCGATCCTCTGGTCGTGAACGCGCGCGCCGTCAGGCTCGATGGCGGCGTCACTCTGCTCAAGGACCTCGAACTGAAAGTCGACGCCAATCAGCTCGTCGCGTGTGGATCCGGCCAGCGCGCAGAATGCGTCGTTGACGAAAGTGATGCGGCCATCGGTATCGCGCAGCACGATCAGGTCGCCCTGCGATTCGAACATCAGCCGCACCCGCTCCTCGGCGTCCTTCAGCTCCCAGTTGCGGTCGGCGAGTGAATCGTTGCGCAACGCGAGGGTGCGCAGCTGCCGGCGCAGGCTGCGAAGGCGCATGCTCAGCGCGGCGAGCCCGACGCAGGCCAGCGCGAACAGGAAGCTGACGCCGATGGCGAAGGCCTGCGGATCGTAGCCGGAGACTTCCGAGCGGCTGCCGGAGATGAAGCCGAAGGCGATGCCGAACGAGGTGCTGAAATAGAACAGCAGCCGCGCCGCGAGCAGAATGCGCGGATGGCGTCGCTTGAAGCGACGAAACCGTGACCTGATGCGCAGTCCCTTTGTCATCCCGCCTCGGCCGGTGGTGTCGTCCGTGGTTGCATCTGTGATTGTCTGAAAGAAAATCATGCGGCCGGGAGTGTTGCGAAGTGATTGCGTCGGGTCGGCGAAGCGATGGCCAACCGCAGTCAGAGTTAATGCGGCGCTAACGATGCTACAGCGTGGACGCCGCCAGCCGCGCCTGTCCACCCCGCGCGCCGACAATCAGCGCCGCGGCTTCGCGCGCGGTAAAGGAACGGGATGCGACGTAGATCCGGTAGTCGGCGTCATCCTCGCGCGACAGGTAGATCACCGGCTCGTCCGCGTTTGCCGCAGATGTGATGGAAATCAGCCGCATCGCATCGCTCATGCCACAGCCGTCGGCCTCCAAAGCGCGCGCGTCGTCGGCGACGGCGAAATCGGCAAGCTCCGGCCGGTCAACGATCTGAACGCGAACGGTCGCCTGTGCGGGGTTGTCGGTGAAGGCAACGCGGCGCTGGGCGCGCCACGGCGTCGACGTCATCTGAAAGACGGCGAGGCCGGCCGGAATGCAGGGCTGAGCGGCGGGAGCAAACCAGTCGGACGCCATGCCGCCGACCAGCGCGAGCGGAATGACCGAGACGAGAAGACGATAACGCAACATGATACGCCTGCAGCGAACCGGCGACGCATGACGCGCGCGGTTATGGTTCCTGAAGCGTAAAGGAAAGTTGTTACCGCCCTGTTAGCGCTCGGGCGATTTGCGGGACAGGCGGGATGATCGCGTTACGCGGCGCGGCGAATGTCATCGCCGACGGCGCGATAGGACAATGCCTCGGCCAGATGCAGACGGCCGACGCCTTGCGAGCCGTCGAGGTCGGCCAGCGTCCGCGCCACGCGCAGCACGCGGTGATAGCCGCGCGCCGACAGCCGCATCGTGTCTGCTGCGTCACGCAGCAGTGCCAGCCCTGATTTGTCGGAGCGCGCCACCTCGTCGAGCACCGACGCCGGCGCCTCGGCATTGGTGCGCACACGATCGAGACCGAGCGCCGCATAACGCACGCGCTGAATCTCGCGCGCGGCGGCGACGCGGGCGGCGACTTCCTTCGATCCTTCCGCCGGCGGCGGCAGGATCAGGTCGGCAGCCGTCACCGCAGGCACTTCGATTCGAAGATCGATCCGGTCGATCAGCGGTCCCGAGATGCGCGCCTGATAATCGGCGGTGCAGCGCTCGATGCGGCCGCGCCTGCAGGCATAGCCGGCCTCATAGGCATGGCCGCAGCGGCATGGATTCATCGCCGCCACCAGCATGAAGCGCGCCGGATAGGTGACGCGGTGGTTGGCGCGTGACACGGACACCTCGCCGTTTTCAAGCGGCTGCCGCAATGCGTCGATCACGCGCGGATCGAATTCCGGCAACTCGTCAAGAAACAGCACGCCGTGATGGGCCAGCGAAATCTCGCCGGGCCTGGCGCGCATCCCGCCGCCGGTCAGCGCCGCCATGCTCGCTGAATGATGCGGTGCACGGAACGGACGGCGATTGGTCAGCGCTCCGCCTTCGAGTTCGCCGGCGACGGAGGCGATCATCGAGACGTCGAGCAGTTCGGCCGGCGACAGCGGCGGCAGGATCGTCGGCAGCCGCGCCGCCAGCATCGATTTGCCGGCCCCCGGCGCGCCGATCATTAGCAGATGATGGCCGCCGGCAGCGGCGATCTCCAGCGCGCGCTTGGCGCTCTCCTGTCCCTTGATGTCTTTCAGATCGAGCGTCGGGGCGTCGATTTCGCGAATCTGCGGCTTTGGCCGCGACAGCACTTGCGAACCCTTGAAGTGGTTGGCGATCTGGATCAGCGAGGAGGCCGCGATGATCTCATTGTCGGGACTGGCCCAGGCCGCTTCCGCGCCGCACGTCGCCGGACAGATCAATCCTTCGGCGCGCGAGGCTGCGCCAAAAGCGGCCGGCAGCACGCCTGCAACCGGCGCAATCGAGCCGTCGAGGCCGAGTTCGCCGAGCACCGTCAATCCGTTCAGCGCATCGGCGGGAATGGCGCCGATCGCCGCCATCAGGCCGAGCGCGATCGGCAGGTCGTAATGGCTGCCTTCCTTCGGCAGATCGGCTGGCGCGAGATTGACGGTGATTCGCCGCGCCGGCAGCGCCAGGCCCGAAGCAATCAGCGCCGAGCGGACCCGCTCGCGCGCTTCTGAAACGGCCTTGTCGGGCAGGCCGACGATGTTGAAGGCCGGCAGTCCCGGCGCGACCTGCACCTGGACGTCGACGCTGCGCGCCTCGATACCCTCGAAAGCCACTGTCGAGACATGCTGGACCATGCCGCCGCCCGTCCTCATTTGCCCGGACGAAAGTTAACCCGACGCGGCCAACCGCGCAAGAACATTTAGGGAACACGCAGACGAGGCTGGTCGCGCGTCAGGCTGGCGCCAGATCAGGGGCGGAATCTTTCGCGCCAAGAGCGATAACCGGCCGATGCACATGCAGGCGCACCGCAAACACATCCGGGAAGCGGATCACCTCGATATCGAAGTCGTCGCTGCGGAATATCTGCAGCGCGCTGCGTTCGGCGGGCTGCGTCGGCAGTTTGAAGCCGAGCTGCAGACTCTTCAGTTTCGGCAGCTGGCTCAGTCGCAGATGGCCGATCTCGCCGTGAAAACCTAGCACGACGCGCGCGGCCTTGTTCATCGCGACGATGCGGCCGTCGACGACGTTGCCGGCGTCGGCGTTCACCGGCCGCGCCACGATCACCGCGTCGGGACTGCCATGAAACAACTGCTCGTAGACGTCAGGCGATGGCCGCGTCTGCTCGAGATGACAGGCCAGCATCACCATGCTGTCGAGCTGAAGCGGAAGCACGAGGCCTTGCCACATCAGGCCGTTATGAACCCGCCGTCCCGGAAAGCGGAAAAAGGCCGGCGTCATGGTATCGCTGACCTGCCGAAACACCTCGCCGGCGGCTTTCGCGACCGGATGACCGCTCTGTACCAGCCGCGATCCGGTCGGATCGCGGCGAAAGCCGGTCTGGATGTTCTTTCCGACATACATGAACACGAAATCGTCCGTCCCGGCCGGGATCAGGAAGGCGAGATCGTCGCGGGTAACGGTGTCGGATTCCTCGGTCAGGCGCTGCAGCGAGAGCGATCTGATGGAATTGAGCGTCTGCCATTTCGCCCACAGATATTCGGTTGCGCTGCTGGTTAGTTCGCGTACCAGCGTGGAGCCGTGAAAGACCTCGATTGCCATGACGGTGGCCGCTTTCGAATCCGAACTGCGCCGTCGCATTGACGGCGTTTCGGCGAATCGGCCCAGACTACAGCGTTCGCATGACCGGACGGTTAACGGCGGTTTACGCGCAGCCGCGACAGGTCAGCGGCGCTTCGCCTCGATCTTGTCCCACACCAGCGCTGCGATGTCCGGACCGCCGAGGCGCGCGATGGCGCGGATGCCGGTCGGCGAGGTGACGTTGATCTCGGTGAGATTGCCGTCGATGACGTCGATGCCGACCAGTAGCAGGCCGCGGCTGCGCAGCTCGGGACCAAGCCGTGCGCAGATTTCGCGCTCGCGCGGCGTGAGGTCGGTGGCCTGCGCCGCGCCGCCGCGCACCATGTTGGAGCGCAGGTCGTCCGCCGCCGGCACGCGGTTGACCGCACCGGCGAATTCGCCATCGACCAGAATGATGCGCTTGTCGCCGTGCTTCACGGCGGGAAGGAATCGCTGGATCACCCAGGGCTCACGAAAGGTCGTCGAGAACATGTCGTAGAGCGAGCCGAAGTTGAGGTCTTCGCGCGTCATGCGGAATACAGCGCCGCCGCCGTGGCCGTAAAGTGGCTTCATCACCACGTCGCCATGCTCGGCGCGAAACGCCTTGATCTCGTCGAGGTCGCGCGTCACCAGCGTCGGCGGCATCAGGTCGGTGAATTCCATCACCATCACCTTTTCCGGCGCATTGCGCACGTGAGCCGGATCGTTGACGACGAGCGTGTGCGGATTGATCCGCTCGAGCATATGCGTCGTCGTGATGTAGGCGAGGTCGAACGGCGGATCCTGCCGCAGCAGGATGACATCGAAGCTTTTCAGGTTGACGCGCTTCGGTTCGCCCAGCGTGTAGTGATCGCCTTCGACATCGCGCACCTGCAGCGGCTGCACGCTCGCGAAGATGTCGCGGCCGCGCTGCGCCAGCCGGTCCGGCGTGTAATAGCTGATCGAGTGCCCGCGCTTCTGCGCCTCGAGCAGCATGGCAAAGGTGGAATCGCCGCGAATGTTGATGCGCGCGATGGGGTCCATCTGGACGGCGACGTTGAGCTTCATGGCTTGATCCGGCTGCAGGCGAGGGGTGGGGAGCGGCAATCTGGTCGATAACGCGCGATCTGGCTAGAGCATGATCCTGAAAAGGACGTAACGGCTTTCTGATCAGATCATGCTCAACAGGTCCGGCGGATTCTCAGAGACTTGCGTCGAACGCCGCCGTCAGATGCTGCGGAAGGCGGCCCGGAACGACGAGAATCGCATCGAAGCGGATCTGAAAATTCTGAAACTGCGGATGCTCCGCCAGCCAGGCTTCCGCGGCGGCGACGATGCGCTGGCGCTGGCGTGGCGTCACCGCGTAGGCGGCGTCATCGAAGCTGGCGCGGGCCTTGACTTCGACGAAGACGAGAACATCGCGCCGCCTCGCGATAATGTCGATTTCGCCGGCCGGCGTTCGCGTGCGCCGCGCGACGATTCGATGGCCCTTCGCGATCAACAATGCCGCGGCGCGGCTTTCCGCAGACAGACCGGTGTTGAAGGCGGCGACGCGCTCGGGCGCGGCCGGCTTCGGCGTGCTAGAATTTTTCCGATCGCGCGGCGGCGAAGGCGGATCATACGTCGCCATGATCGCTTCCATCCGACGCGCGATGCTTCGCCACTTCGAGCGCGCGGGCGTAGACCTCGCGGCGCGGCCGGCCCGAGACTTCCACGACATGCGCCACCGCGTCGCGCAGGCTGTCGCTGCGCAGCCGCGCCGCGAGAAGCTCGTCGAGCGCGGCATCGCTCATGGTGGAGGCTTGCGCATCGGGTGGCGCGACGACGATGACGAATTCGCCGCGCGTTTCGTGCGCGTCCGCGCTCGCGGCGAGCTCGGTCAGCGGCGCGCGCGTCACCTCTTCATGCAGCTTGGTGAGTTCGCGGCAGATTGCGGCCTTGCGCGCGCCGAGCGCAGTAGCGAGATCGCGCAGCGATGCGGCAAGGCGCGGCCCGGTCTCGAACAGCACCAGCGTGGCTTCGATTCGCGAAAGTTCGCGCAGCCGCTCGCGCCGCGCGGTCTCCTTCGGCGGCAGGAAGCCCTCGAAGAAGAAACGATCGGTCGGCAGCCCGGCCACGCTCAGCGCCGCAAGCACCGATGATGCGCCAGGCACGGCGGTGACCGTGAGGCCGGCCGCGTTGGCTTCCCGCACCAGCTTGAAGCCGGGATCGGAGATCAGCGGCGTGCCGGCGTCGGAAATCAGCGCGACCGCCGCGCCGTCGGCGATCTGCTTCAGCAGCTTCGGCCGCATCGCGCTCGCGTTGTGCTCGTGATAGGATGTCAGCGGCGTCGAGATACCGAAACGCTCGAGCAGGCGTCGGCTGATACGGGTGTCCTCGCAGGCGATCAGATCGACGCCGGCCAGCGTTTCCAGCGCGCGCAGCGTGATGTCGCCGAGATTGCCAATCGGGGTCGCCACCAGATAGAGGCCGGCCTTCGCCTTGGGTGCGGCGACGATATGGGAGGCCACCGTGTAGCCGCGCAACGGCGGTGCGGCAGCGGCGGAACCGGCCAGATGATGGGATGACGGTATCGGCATGGCGGCAATCTAGCGTGTTTTGGCGCGAAATGGATACCGGCGGCGCTTGCGGCGCGACTTCGAAAGAACTGCGAGCTGCATCCGGCCGCCACGGCAAAGGCGCAACACCCGGCCAATATTTTCTGTCCGGAAATACCAAAACCCCTTCTGTTTGGTTAACCAATTGCCGACATTATGCCCGAATGCGCAGGAAAATATCGTCTTGCCGCCATGACAGGCATTGGGCCGCCGCTGACAACGCGTGGCCGAGTGAAAGAATGGAATGATCAAACCGCCACCGCCGCCAGTTCTGCGTCCGGCTGCCTCGCGCCGCTCGGCGCTCGGGTTGATTCTGGGCGCGCCACTGGCCGCCTGCTCCAGCATGCCGTCGTCGCTGAATTCGATCTTTCCGGGGCAGGGCGCAGGCGACCAGCCGCCTCCGGGCCCGAGCGGTCCTCCGCAGCAGCCGACAGCGGTCGGTGCCGGTTCGGTACGCGTCGGCCTCGTGTTGCCGCTGTCGGGGCAAGGCAACGCCGGACTTGCAGCGCAGTCGATGAAGAACGCCGCCGAACTGGCGCTCGAGGAATTTCAGAACCCCAACATCCAGCTTCTCGTCAAGGACGACGGCGGCACGCCGCAGGGCGCGCAGACCAGCGCGCAGCAGGCAGTCGACGAAGGCGCGGAAATCCTGCTCGGCCCGCTGTTCTCGATCTCGGTGCCGGCGGTGGCAAACGCGGCGCGCACGCGCGGCATTCCGGTGATCGCGTTCTCGACCGATTCGAGCGTGGCCGGCCGCGGCGTCTATCTGCTCAGCCTGCTGCCGGAATCCGACGTCAACCGCATCGTCGATTACGCCGCCAGCACCGGCAAGCGCTCCTTCGCGGCGATGCTGCCGGAAAACGCCTACGGCAATGTCGTCGAGGCGGCGTTCAAGCAGGCGGTGGCGCGTCGCGGCGGACGCATCGCGGCGTTCGAGCGCTATGGCGCGGATCGCTCGCAGATGCAGCAGGCGGCGCGCAACATCGCGCAGGCGTTGGCGAGTGCCGACGCGCTGTTCCTGGCCGATGACGGCGACGCTCTGCCTGCGGTGGCGGATTCGCTGACCTCGTCGGGCGCAAATCTCAAGCGCGTTCAGCTGCTCGGCACCGGGCTGTGGGACAATCCGCGCGTGCTCGGCAATGCGACGCTGCAGGGCGGCTTTTTCGCCGCGCCCGATCCCGCCGGCTTTCGCGCTTTCGCCGGCCGCTATCGCCGCCGTTTCGGCAACGAGCCGGTACGCACGGCGACGCTCGCTTACGACGCAGTGGCGCTGGTCGCGGCGCTGGCGAAGACGCAGGGCGCGCAGCGCTTCTCGCCGCAGGTGCTGACCAACAGTTCGGGCTTCGCCGGCATCGACGGGTTATTCCGCTTCCGTCCGGATGGAACGAACGAGCGCGGCCTCTCGGTCATGCGCGTCGCGCCGGGCGGCGCGCAGGTTGCTTCCGCCGCGCCGAAGAGTTTTGGCGCATAGCTGCAGCGCTATCTTCGATAGCCGTTGAAAGCAGTGGCGGCGCTTATCCCGCCGCGGTGTCTGACTTGCTGCCGTCGCCCGACGCCGGAGCGGCTTTCGCGCCGCCTTTCGACACGCCGACGAGCGCCGGGCGGAGCACGCGCTCGCCGATCATATAGCCCTGCTGGACGACCTGCAGCACGGTGCCGGCCGGCACCGACGGATCGGGGATTTCATACATCGCCTGCTGGAAATTCGGGTTGAATTTCTCGCCGGTCGGATCGAACTTCCTGACGCCGTTCTTCTCCATCGTTGCATGCAGCGAACGCTCGGTCAGCTCGACGCCTTCGATCAGGCTCTTGAGGCCGGCGTCGGCGCTCTCACGCGCTTCCGGCGGCACAGCGTCGAGTGCGCGCTGAAGATTGTCGGCGATGTCTAGAACGTCGCGTGCGAAACCGGCGATGCCATAGGCGCGCGCGTCGGCGACTTCGCGCGTGGTGCGGCGGCGCAGGTTCTCCATCTCCGCGAGCGTGCGCAGAACCTTGTCCTTGGCTTCCGCAAGTTCGGCCGCCAAGGCATCATTCGGCTCCGGATCGTCTGGCATGATGTAGGGCTTCGACATCCGCGGCTTTTCATTCGCGGCGGCCTCGCCCTGCGGATGATCCTTGTGTCCGTCGGTCTCGCTCATTGGACTCAAACCCTGTCGTCACTGAATTGGTAAATGCGCATCATGCGCTTACAAGCGCATATCAGGTTTCGCGGCTCAAAAATCAAGCTGCAACGGCATTTTCGCGCGCTGCACCAGCGCAAAAGGCCGATCTGCGGAAACCTATTTGCCCAGAATCTGGCTCATCACCCGCGCGGCGTAGTCCACCATCGGTATGACGCGCGCGTAATTGAGCCGCGTCGGCCCGATCACGCCAAGGACGCCGACGATATGGCCGGCGCCGTCGCGATAGGGTGCGA
>OEIU01002284.1_pt1 | contig 10442 bp, 9 predicted proteins | sample 1539221 | NCBI WGS metagenome assembly OEIU01 (sample SAMN03792071, study PRJEB22550) | activated sludge metagenome | feature: wastewater treatment plant; material: activated sludge; isolation source: Wastewater treatment plant of a petroleum refinery complex | place: Argentina: Zarate | collected... | reverse complement strand
GCGGTGGTGAACTTGTTGCAGTCGCCGGTCTCGTCAGTGGGGCAGTAGATCCCGCCGGCAATCTTGTGGCCGACCTGGGCCAGCGACGGCTCCAGCGCCAGAACCTGCTTGCGGTCGAGCACTTCGATCTTCTGGCCGCTCCGCGCCAGGACCTGCATGTGATCGATGCCTGCTTCGAGCCGGCCCTGCGTGCGATAGAAATAGAGGATGCCGCGGTCGACACGGTCGTAACTAATGTCGAGCGCCGAGAGCGTCTCATGCAGGATGGACTGGGAATACGTCGCGAGACGATGCTTGCGTATCGTGTTGTATTCAGATCTGCTTTTCGTGCATTGGGCAAGAAATTTGAGCGACCAGGTCCAGAGAGCCGGATCGAGGGACGGTTTGAAGCGCAACGACTGATCCCGCATGACGAGCGATTTCAGCAGGATCATCGGCGCGTGCGGCGACGACCAGGCAAAGGAGTGGCCGGGCGCCACCATGCCGGCATTGCCCCAGCTTGTCTCGATGCCTGCGGCCTCGTTCTGCTCGACAAGCACGATCTCGTGCCCGTCCTTCAGCAGTTCGTAGGCAGCTGTCACTCCGACGACGCCGCCGCCCATGACCAGAATTCGCATGTGGACCCTCAAGGCGAGATGGCGATTGCGATCCTCTTCGCACCATCGCCACTCAGTTGTAATTCACTATTGTCGACAGAGTTGCGTTTTGATGTGCGTTTGTCAACCGGCTTTATTTGAGGTTCGAATTTTTCCGCTGGCGCTGCAGTGTCGCCCCTGCCCTCAATTGATCTCGAATAGGCCGGCAGCGCCCATGCCGCCACCCACGCACATGGTGACGACGACGTGGCGGACGCCGCGGCGCTTGCCCTCGATCAGTGCATGCCCGACCAATCGGGCTCCCGACATGCCGTATGGATGGCCGATGGAAATCGCGCCGCCATTGACATTCAGCTTTTCGGGGTCGATGCCCAGTCGGTCGCGGCAGTAGACGACCTGCACCGCGAACGCCTCATTGAGTTCCCAAAGGCCGATGTCGTCGACCGTCAGCCCGTGCGCCTTAAGGAGCTTCGGCACCGCGAAGACCGGACCAATCCCCATTTCGTCCGGGTCGCAGCCCGCAACTGCAATGCCGCGATAAATGCCGAGCGGCTTAAGGCCGCGCCTTTCCGCCTCCCGCGCCTCCATGATGACGCTCGCCGACGCACCATCCGAGAGCTGCGAGGCATTGCCGGCGGTGATGTATCGGCCGGTCTCTATAGACTGCCCGCCGGAAAACACCGGCTTCAGGCTCGAAAGGCCTTCCAGCGTTGTATCGGCGCGATTGCCTTCGTCGCGCTCAAGCGTCGCCTCGATGCTCTTCTCCTCGCCCGTCGCCTTGTCCTTGACTTTCGTGACGTTCTTCAGCGGCACGATCTCCGCGTTGAAGCGACCTTCGGCCTGCGCCCGCGCCGTGCGCTGCTGGGAAGACAGCGCGTACTCGTCCTGGACTTCGCGCGAAACGCCGTAGCGGACGGCGACCACCTCGGCGGTTTCCAGCATCGACATGTAGATGTCGGGCCGGTGCGCGACCAGCCATGGGTCCTCGGACCGGTCAAGGTTCATCTTCGGCGTCTGCACCAGCGAAATGGACTCCACCCCGCCGCCGACAGTCACCGTCATGCCGTCATGCAGGATCTGCTTGGCCGCCGTAGCGATCGCCATCAGGCCCGAGGCGCACTGCCGGTCGATCGTCATCCCGGCAACACTGGTAGGCAGACCCGCACGCACCAGCGCCTGGCGCGCGACATTCATATGGGTTGATCCCTGCTGCAATGCGGCTCCCATGACGACGTCGTCCACTTCCGCCGGATCGACGCCCGCCCGCGCGACAGCGCTGGCGATCGCATGACCCGCCAGTTCCTGCGCCTGCGTATCGTTGAAAGCGCCGCGATACGCCTTCCCGATCGGCGTTCGCGCCGTCGATACGATCACTGCTTCTCTCATCTTTTCCTCCGTCCGGAACCGGCAAGCGCTATCGAGTGTCCTTACTAAACTGTACAAATGTACAATTTTTGTCGACAGCCTGCAAGGCCGGAGTTATATCGGCCATCGACCAGTTTCGGGAGGTTTGCATGTCGATGATCGTGGACCGGCGCGAGCTCGACTTTATCCTGTTCGAATTGCTCGACATCGAGCGCCTATGCCGCCATCCCCGCTACGCGGCTTACGATGCCGGCGCGATGCGTCAGATGCTCGACACGGCGCAAGGAATCGCCGAGGAGCATTTCCTGCCGGCAGCCGCCGAGGTGGACGCCGACGAGCCGCGCTTCGTCGACGGCGAGGTGCTGATGCCCGCCGCGACCGGAACGGCGTTGAGGGCCTACGCGCAGGCAGGCTTTTTCGCACTGCCCTTCACGGAGGATATCGGCGGACTGCAGGCTCCGTGGGTGCTCCACACCGCCGCCAGCGGCATGTTCGTCTGCGCCAACACGGCGGTGACGAACTACGCCTTTCTCACGATCGCTGCGGCCAACCTCCTCAACGCCTTCGGATCGGAGGAACTGAAGGCCCGCTTCCTGCCTCCGATGCTCGAAGGCCGCTGGTTCGGCACCATGTGCCTGTCGGAGCCGCAGGCCGGTTCTTCGCTTGCCGATATCCGGACGATCGCAACGCCCGGCGATGACGGTCTCTACCGCATCCGCGGCAGCAAGATGTGGATCTCCGGTGGAGAGCACGACATTTCGGACAACATCCTCCACATGGTGCTGGCCAGGATTCCGGGCGGTCCCGCCGGCAGCAAGGGCATCTCTCTTTTCCTCGTACCCAAGCGTCGCCTTGAGGAGGACGGTTCCGCCTGCCGCACGAACAACATCGCGCTTGCCGGCCTCAACCACAAGATGGGGCAGCGCGGCACCACCAACTGCCTGCTCAATTTCGGCGAAAGTGGAGAAACGCTCGGCTATCTCATCGGCGAGCCGCATCGCGGCCTCGAATATATGTTCCATATGATGAACGAGGCGCGCATCGGGGTTGGCCACGCTTCAGTGATGGCGGCGCTCGGCGGCTATCTCTATGCGTCGGATTACGCGAGGACGCGCGCGCAGGGTCGTCCGATCGACCAGAAGGACCCGCTCGCACCGCAAGTGCCGATCATCGAGCATGCCGACATCCGCCGCATGCTGATGGCGCAGAAGGCGGCGGTGGAAGGCGCCCAGGCGCTGTGCCTTTACGCGGCGACGCTGGTCGACGAACTGGCAATCGTGGATGATGCCGAGGAAGCCGTCTGGCTTCGCGCGCTTCTTGGCCTGCTGACGCCCATCGTCAAATCCTGGCCTTCGGAACATTGCCTGGAAGCCAACAAATGGGCGATGCAGGTGCTCGGCGGCTACGGCTATACGCGGGACTATCCGCTGGAACGCCTCTATCGCGACAACCGCCTCAATCACATCCATGAAGGCACGTTCGGCATACAGGGCATCGACCTGTTGGGCCGCAAGGTCGGCGGCGACAAGGGCCGCACGATGCGGCGCTTCATAGCCTTGATGCGCGAGACCGGGGCGGCGGCGAGCCGCATCGAACACCTGTCGGAAGACGCCGCAAGGATGGCCGAATGCCTTGATGCTCTCTCCGAAACGACCGACGCGCTGCTCGGCTGCGGCGACCCGGCTGTCCGGCTCGCCAACGCCACCGTTTATCTCGATGCGTTCGGCCATGTCGTCATAGGCTGGATGTGGGTCCGGCAGGCCATTGCCGCCGCGAACGCGCTTCGGATTGGAGCCGGGGCAGAAGACCCGTTCTACGAAGCAAAACTGGCGACCTGCCAGTATTTCATCCGCTACGAGCTGCCACTGGCGGTCACGCGCCTGAAGCTGTGCGCCGCGCTGGACACCACCTGCCTCGACGCGCCGCCGGCGATGTTCGGCAGCGGCTAGGCTTGAAGTCGAAGCTGAGTTATCCAGTGTGCCGATGGAGATCTCAGGCCCAGCCGATAGCATGCGCGACCGCGGAGCGCCGAAGCGCGCCGCGCAGGAAAGAGCGCTTAGGACGCGCCGAAAAATCGCGGAAGGCGCGATTCAGGTGCTCGCGGCGCGCGGGGTCTCGGGCCTGACCCATAGGGCCGTGGCCAAGGAGGCCGGTGTCAGCCTCGCGGCAACGACCTATCACTTCGAGACCAAGCAGGACATCCTCGCCGAAACGTCGCGCATGCTGATGGAAGGCTATCTGGAAGCCTTCCGGCGGCTGAAAACACGCGTGCGGGCCGGCGAAGAGACCGCGATCCGCTCCATGGACGATCTCGTCGAGCGCGTGGTGGGCAACGCGCTCGGCCGCGAAAGGACGCGTTCGCTCGCCTGGTGCGAATTGATGCTGCATGGCGGGCGGCACTCTGACGGACGCGCTCTCGCCCAGCGCTGGTATTCGGAACTGGACGCGATCTGGGATGAGATCGCCGACATACTGCCCAGCCGCTCACCGCTCCGGCCGGGCGCCGCGATCGACATCGTCGTCGGTTTCAGCATCCTTTTGCATCCGCTGATGCTGGAGGCCGGGACAGTCTCCGAACTGCTGCATGGAACCATTGCTCTCGACCAGTTGAAGGAAGCCGGGACGGACGTCGAGCCCGGCACGCCCTCGCTCGACACGCTTCGCCCGCGACAGATCGAGACACGTGGGCGGCTGATCGAGGCGGCGATCGAAGTGCTTGTCGCCGAAGGGACAGCCGCTGTCTCTCATGCCGCCGTGGCCGAACGGGCCGGCATGGTGCGCAGCGGCCCGGGCTATTATTTCCCCACCATCGAGGGGCTGTTGCGCGCCGCGCAGACCGCGCTGTTCGAGCGGGCCAAGTCCCGCTATCGCGCCGGCATCGGCGCGACGACGGCGACAAAAATAGACGCAGCCCGTCTTGCCGATCTCACCACCACGATTTTCTTTCGCGAACTGCTTGAATTCGCCCGCGAGAATGCCGGCTACTATTCGGTCTGGATGAGCGCGGCGCAGAACGCGCAACTCCGCCCGACAGTCAGAAGCGCCCTGCTGGACCAGCACCACGCCTGGGCGAGACGCCTGAATACTGTGCATGACGGTGCAGTGCCGCATGCCGCGCCATTGCGCTTGCAGGCGCTTTTCGTCGGCAAGCTGATCCGCGGCATTGCCGGCCAGCCTGACAACACGGATCTTTCGCGCTCCCGCGAGGATTTTGCCGCTGCGATTGGCGAAGCCATGGCGCTATCGAACCGATAAACTGTACATACGTACAAATTCACTTGTCATGCTGCATTGCGAAGCCTATTCACGCGGCATGCGATCCATGAACCGGAGGCCGTCATGCTTGATACCGCATCGCTCTTTTCGCTCGACGGACGCATCGCGCTCGTCACCGGCGGGTCACGCGGCATCGGCAGGATGATCGCGGAGGGTTTTCTGGCGCAGGGCGCGCGCGTCTATATCTCCGCGCGCAAGGCCGACCAATGCGACGCGGCCGCGAGGGAAATGGGGCCGAACTGCTTCGCGCTTCCCGCCGACGTTTCGACCGTGGAAGGCGCGCAGGCGCTCGCCGCGACATTCACCGCACGCGAACCGGCCCTCGACATCCTTGTCAACAATGCCGGCGCAGCCTGGGGTTCGGATTTCGAGACCTTCCCCGAGGCCGGCTGGGACAAGGTATTCAACATCAACGTCAAGGCTCCCTTTTTCCTCACGCAGGCGCTGTATCCCGCGCTCAAGGCCAGCGCCCGGCCAGACCGACCGGCAAAGGTCATCTCCATCGGCTCCGTCGACGGCCTGCGCGTCAGCCCTTGGGAAACCTACAGCTATCAGGCGTCGAAGGCCGCGATCCACCATCTGGTGCGTAGGATGGCGGCGCGGCTGATCCGCGACAATATCGTTGCCACGGCCATCGCGCCGGGCGCCTTCCCGTCCGAAATGAACCGGGCGGCCCGCGACCATGGCGAACACTATGTCGCATCCATACCGGCGGGCCGCGTCGGGCGGCCGGAGGACATGGCGGCGGCGGCGATCTATCTGGCCAGTCGTGCAGGGGATTACGTGGTCGGCGAGGTGCTGACCGTCGATGGCGGCGTCGTGCATGCCTGTCCGCCCGAGATGGTCGAGCCATGAGGGATGCTGCCGGATATTGCAGGCCGCGTGATAAGAGCTGAGAGCAAAATGGTCGATCTTTCGGGAAGGGTGGCAATCGTCACCGGGGCAGGGTCCGGGCTCGGCCGCGAGCATGCGCTGCTGCTGGCTGCGCGCGGCGCGAAGGTCGTCGTCAACGACCTCGACGAGATCCCCGCCGAAGAGGTGGCAGAGGAAATCCGCAACGCCGGTGGCGAGGCGTTGGCGGTCGCCGCGTCGGTGACCGATTTCGATGCGATGCAGGCGATGGTCGCGAAGGCGCTGGAGCGATGGTCGCGAGTCGACATTCTGGTCAATAATGCCGGCATCCTGCGCGACAGGACCTTCGCCAAGATGGACCTCGCGGATTTCCGGATGGTTGTCGACGTACATCTCATGGGTTCGGTGAACTGCACAAAGGCGGTCTGGGACCATATGCGGGCGCAGAATTATGGACGGATCGTCATGACGACATCGTCGTCGGGTCTTTACGGCAATTTCGGCCAGTCCAATTACGGCGCGGCCAAGATGGCGCTGGTCGGCCTGATGCAGACGCTTGCGCTGGAGGGCGCGCGCAACAACATCCGCGTGAACTGCGTCGCGCCTACTGCGGCCACGCAGATGCTAGAGGGTCTTCTGCCGCAGGCCGAACTGGACCTGCTGCGGCCTGCCCGCGTCAGTCCGGCGGTGCTTGCTCTCGTGCGCGAGGATGCGCCGACACGGACGGTCCTCTGCGCGGGCGCGGGCTCGTTCGAGACGGCGCATATCACGCTCACCCCCGGCATATTCCTCGGCGAAGGCGCGGAGGTGGCGGACGTGATCGTCGAACGGTGGGATGAGATTTACGACCGCCATGGCGAGATCGTGCCGGGTTCGGGCGAGCAGCAGGGACGGCTCGAACTTGCCAATGCCGGCTACGAGCGCGCGCCGAATGGCTGACACAGGCATTCGCGACATGACAAGCGCTACGACCAGCCTCGCCGACTATGCCGCGCGGGTCGGTGAGGAGATCGGCGCTTCGAACTGGATCGAGGTCGACCAGTCCCGCATCGACTCCTTCGCCGAAACGACGCTCGATGGCCAGTATATCCACGTCGATCCGGAACGCGCTGCGTCCGGGCCTTTCGGCGGCACGATCGCGCACGGCTTTCTGACTTTGTCGCTGCTCAGCCGCATGTCTTTCGACGCCCTCCCCGCGATCGGGGATGCGAAGATGGGCGTCAACTACGGCATGAACAGTCTACGCTTTCTGACGCCGGTAAAATCCGGGCAGCGCGTGCGCGGACGCTTTCTGCTGCGCGACATAGCGCGCAAGGACGAGAACCGTGTCCTGATCACCTACGACGCCACTGTCGAGATCGAGGGAGCCGTGAAACCCGCGCTCGTCGCCGAATGGCTTATAATGACGATATTATGAGCCGGCTATAGATCGGCATCTGAAGTCGAGGCGGCTTTCGCTCGCTCGAACTTGCGGACGAGACCAGCACCCATAATCAGTTCATGCTCATGCGGCGGCAGTGCGCGGAGCTTTGATTCCAGCAGCGTATCTTCGAAACCGACGAATTCGAGCGCCGGACTGAAATCCGAGCCCCAGTGGAGATTTTGCGGTCCGAAGGTCTCGAGGAGCAGATCGACGAAAGGCTCCGCGAGCCGATGCGGGGGAACGGGATCGACGGCATAGAGACCGGAGATCTTTACGCCGACATTTGGCAGATGCGCCAGACGCAGGAACGGATCGAGCCTTCGCCTTGCTTCCGCTGGTGCGGGAAACCGCTCGCAGCGGCCCGGCAGGCCGAGATGCGCGAACAGGAATTCGCAACGGTGAAACTGCTCGATCAAGGGCTGCAACGCGGCGATCGCTTCCGGCCGCGCGTTCAGCGAGATGATAGCCCCGCTGCGCTCAAGCCGCTCCCACATTACGCGCGGCCATGCCAGCAAGGCCTCCGCCGCTCGCACGTCCGGCAGATAGACAGCGATTCCGCAATGACCGGCGGCGATCTGTGCCTCAATGGCACCGAACGATGGGACCGGGTCCGGCTGCAGGAAGGCGACGCTCGCGATCCATGGCCGCGTCGTTGCCAGTTCGCGCACATAGGCGTTGTTGTCCGGATCGATGCCGTCCGCCTCGTAGCAGACCACCAGGCCGGCCTCTATCCCGTACCGCGCCATCAGCCGCTCATAGGCGTCCACTTCCGACATGCCGCGAAGGATCGGCACGCCCTGCGAAGGACCAAAACCGTGGCGGAACAGATGGAGATGCGCGTCGGTGATCATTCCCGACCGTCCAGTGCGTCCAGGATCATCTCTGCGGCGAGCAGGCCATGCAACGCGTCATGCGGGGTGACGGGCGCCTGAGAAATGCCCGCGCGGATTCCCGACAGGAAAGTTTCAAGCTCGGTCCGGAGCGGATCGTCGTCCGGGGCGAGTTCGATCCGCCGGTGAGCCCTGCCGAAAACATCGATATGGCTAGCGGCCGACAGTTCGGCACTGCCCTCGGCGCCGACGATTTCGCCCCGGTCGGGGGGGCACACAATACCGGGATGCAGCCAGGCCGTGGAGAGCTGCCAGGTCGCACCGCCGGTACTTTCGAGCTGCGCCACCGTCAGCGAGCGGGCGGTCGCGCGCGGACGCCGCGTCGCACTTGCGGATGCTGCGGTGCCGCCATCGAACCAGAGCGCCAGATCGATGTCGTGGATCATGGTCATCAGTACCGGATCGATGTCGGTGTAGCGTTCAGCATGGCTGGCGTCGCGGTATCGGCGGGAGCGGAAATGCAGGATTTTACCGATTTCGCCGGCGGCGAGAATGTCGCGCAATCGCCGGTGGCCGTCCGAGAAGCGCAGAATGTGCCCGGGCTGCAGGAAGGCTGAGCTTCGCGCCGCGAGCGCTTCCAGTTCGCGCATCGTCGCCGCGTCCGGCGTCACCGGTTTCTCGACCAGCACCGGAATGCCACGCTCCAGCGCAGCGCCCGCAAGCGGCGCATGCGCCTCGGCCGGCGTGGCGACGACGATCCCGTCCGGCGCGAAACGATCGAGAAGCGCAAATGCGTCCACGTCACGGTCGAAGAGTCGGAACATACCGCCGAGACGTGCCAGTCCCGCCTCGCGCTTTTCCGGGACGGCGAGTGGCATCCCGCCGATGGCGGTGAGCGTTTTCAAATGCTCCTTGCCGAACGCGCCGCCGCCCGCGACCATGATCCTCATGGACCGGCGCCTTCCGCGCCCGCGCCGCAGATCAGCGCGCAGACATGCCGGCTTCCGGAAAACACCGGGTGCCCGCTCTGGAGCGCAGCTATGGATGCCGCCCCGGAAAGATCAGCGGCGATGCCGAACTCGAACCACAGCCATTGCGATGCCGCGAGCATGGCGTTGTCGGAGACGAGAACGACATCTTCGATGTTGCGTCTGGCGATTTCGAACAGACGTTCGTCGGTGCGGCGGCAGCTCATGGTCGGGACGCGGCTGGTGATTTCCGGCAGCGTGACGACATGGCCGGCTTCAAGGCTCGCCTTGATCGTCGGCGAACCGGTCGGTTCTACCGCGATCACCCTGACATCCGGCCGCCGCGCCTTGATCGCGGTGGAAAGGCCGGAGATCAGCCCGCCGCCACCGATCGCTACCACGATCGTGTCGAAATCCGCGATCTGGTCGAGGATTTCGAGCCCCAGCGTTCCTTGCCCCGCGACGACGAGCGGATCGGCGAACGGATGAAAATATGCCGCGCCGGTCGTACGGACATGGTCGAGCGCCGCTTCGTTGGAGACGCTCCAGTCGGAGCCGACGATACGCACATCGGCATTCCAGCCGCGCATCTTCTCCACCTTGGCCGGCGATACGTTTTCGGGCACGTAGATCACTGCCGGAACGCCGGCCACGCTCGCCGTACGCGCCACCGCGAGACCGTGATTGCCGCCGGATGCGGTAACGATGCCGTTGCGGATCTCCTCCTTCGACGCGCCGAGCAGCCGGTTCATGGCGCCTCGCGCCTTGAACGATCCCGTGACCTGATTGAGCTCCAGCTTCATCGTCACGCGCGCGGCCGACGGGAGCGGATCGCGAGCGAGCAGCGCCTCCATCACCGGCGTGCGCCGCACATGGGGAGTGATGCGTTCGCGCGCGGCCTCGATATCGGAAATGCCGATCATGCCCGTCCCCTGTACGGCGAGGCCACGACCACGCAGCAATTGCCCGGCGAGACGCGACCGGGATGACGGCGGCCATAGACGATGCCGTCCACGCCATAGTGCAGCGTGATCGGCTGGGCCGTGAGATCCCAGATGCGGAGGATGCGGCCGGCGGGCTGGCCCCCCGAAACCTGCCGGCCGGTGACATGGAAAGGCTCGAACACCGCCTC
>OEIU01002283.1_pt1 | contig 10454 bp, 10 predicted proteins | sample 1539221 | NCBI WGS metagenome assembly OEIU01 (sample SAMN03792071, study PRJEB22550) | activated sludge metagenome | feature: wastewater treatment plant; material: activated sludge; isolation source: Wastewater treatment plant of a petroleum refinery complex | place: Argentina: Zarate | collected... | reverse complement strand
CTACAGGTCGGCGTGGAGTTGCCACACCTTGAGCGCCGAGTCCTGCCAACTGAACGCTCCGGCCCGATCCAGGCCCTGAAAGTGCAACTGATCGGCGAGCTCCGGCCGGGTGACAACCTCGGCGATGGCCGCGGCGAGGCGCGCCGGATATCCGTCGGCATCCGCCAGCGGCACAGCGATTCCCGCCCCCGCCGACACTTCGAGCGCGGCCGGGTCGTCCGAGTGAATGACCGGCGCACCGAACTGGAACGCTTCGATGAGCGGAAGGCCGAAACCTTCGACCATGCTGGGGAAGACAAACACGGTAGCCCGGTGGAACGCAACGGCGAGGTCGGCATCGGCGAGGAACCCGAGAGTTCGCACTCGGTCTGGTGCGAGTCCGGCTTCGGCCGCGAGAGCCGCGACGTCAATGTCCGAGGAACCCCGCGGGCCGACGAGGAGAAGCGGAAGATCCACGGCATCCGGATGCGCAAGGGACGCAATGAGTGCTGCGATCCCCTTTCGCGGCTCCAAAGCGCCAACGCTCAGGAGGTACCGCGGCGGCAGGTCGAGTCGGCGCGCACGGTCGTCGGCGTCGATGGGGAGCTGCAGTTTGGAACTCACCGCGCCGCCGATTACCCGGATCCGGTCGCCGAAATCCAGAATGTCGCCGAGTTGGGATGCCACTGAATGGGTTGGCACGACGACGGCGTCCGCGTACCGCCGCGCGCGCTTCGCCATGGCTTTCTGCCAGGCCACCTGCCGCGGGTCGAGCAGTTCGGGGTGCGTCCATGCGGCCACGTCGTGAATTGTGACGACGACCTGGTCGGCTTCATTGTTGAGCCGATCATGCTTGCCGAGCGGGGCGAGCAGGCTCGTGGCGTGGACCATTCCTTTGCCGCGGACGCTGCCAACACCGAGCCGCCAGGCCGCTGACTGCTCCCTGTGGTGCAGCCGACCCTTGCTGAGGTGCCCGAGGCCGGGAAGCAGCATCTCGATCCGCGCATAGTCTCCGTCGCTCGAGGCGGAGACGATCCCCGTGACATCGCAATCGGGGGGCGCGACCCGGATGAGTTCGCGGGTCAGTTCCTCCGTGTACCTGCCAATTCCGGCGGAGGCGTGGGACAGCATCGGGTCGACGATGACGTTCAGCGTGGTCATGGTGGATCGAGCACTCCCTGCGTGGCGGCATCGGATAGCGCGTCCACCCAGTTTCTCATCGGGGCGAGCCCCACCGCACCCCACGCGTCGTGCCCGAGAACCGAGTAGGCGGGTCTCGGGGCTGGCCGCGGGAACTGCGCGCTCGGAATAGGAAGGATGCGCTCGGGGTCAAGTCCGGCGTGCCGGAATATTTCGCGCGCGAACTCGAACCAGGTCGTATGCCCGGCGTTGGTGGCGTGGTAAATGCCGGGCGGGATATTTGCATCCAGCATGGCCGCGATCTGCCCGGCGACATCGCGGGTCCAGGTTGGCTGGCCCTGCTGGTCGTCGACGACGTTCACGGTGTTGTTCGTGGCAGCCAGGCGCACCATGGTTTTCGCGAAGTTCGGACCGTGCGCCCCGTACAGCCAGGCCGTGCGCAGAATGCACGTTCCGTCGGGGTTCAGTTCGAGCGCAAGACGTTCCCCTTCCGCTTTCGTGCGGCCGTATGCCGACACCGGATGTCGCTGGGCGTTCTCCGGATACGGTGTCGTCGCCGTGCCGTCGAACACGTAGTCGGTGGACAGCTGGATGAGTTTCGCGCCGTGCAGTGCGGCCGCCTCCGCGAGGTAGCCCGCTCCCGTCGCGTTCACCGCAAACGCTGCGCGTTCGTTGGTTTCGGCATCGTCGACCCGCGTGTACGCCGCGCAGTTGATGACGACGTTGTGCCCGGCGACGGCCGCCTCCACGGCGTTGCGGTCGGTCACATCGAGGTCGTCGCGCGCGAGCGCGGTGACAGCCCGGTCGGCGAGCACCGATTGCAGGTCGCGGCCCAGCATGCCGTTGGCGCCGGTGATGAGAATGGTCAACGTGTTCTCCTGGTCAACGATCACTCCTAAATTGTGCCGTCTTCGACGGCGGCGGTGATCCACGGGATCACTTCGTCGAGCATGTCCTCAAGCGTCGTCGTTGCTTCGAAGCCGAGCACGTCCTTCGCCTTCGTGACGTCGGGAATGCGCTTCTGGACATCGTGCTCGAACCCCTCGTCGTGGACGAGCCGGAGCGGCACATCCGGGCCCTTGATCTTGCGCCAGATCACCTCGGCGAGCTCCGCCACCGTGTGGCCGTGCGGCGTGGACATGTTGAAGTCGTTGTTGCGCGCGTCCGGGTGGTCGAGCGACAGCACGATGCCGCGGGCCAGATCGCCGCCATAGGTGTAGTGGCGAATCTGCTCGCCGGAGCCCAGAATGTGCAGTGGATCCTGACCTTTGACGATCTTCTGCACCAGATCGGGCACGACGTGGCTCATCGCGAGCTTGACGTTCCCCGAGTCGATGTCGACATCGCCGAGCGCCCGGCTTTCGCCGATCCCGACGCAGTTGAACGGCCGCAGGATGGTGAACGGCAGCGTGTACTGGTCCCACGCGGCATGGGCGAAGTATTCGACGGCGAGCTTTTGGAAACCGTATGACGACAACGGCGGCGGGATGAGGCGCTCGTCGCCTTCCTTGCTCGGCCAGCGGTCCGCGGATTCGAAGACCATCGAGCTCGACATGTAGGTGACCTTCTCCAGCCGGCCGGCCTTGTGCGCGGCGATGGCGGCGTCGACGGAGGAGGCGATGATGCGTTCGTTTTGGGCAAGCAGGTCGTAGGCGTACGTGTGGAAGTATGAGATGCCGCCGATGAGCGCGGCGCCGGCGATGAAGTGGTCGGCATCCGACAGCACCCGAGTCATGAGTTCCACGTCCTGGACGTCGCCGACGATGAGCTCGTAGTTCGGGTTGTCGTCGTAGGATTTCGCGACCTTGCCGTACTTCGAATAGTTGTCGATTCCGACGACCTGGTGACCCTGGCGAAGCAATTCTTCGACGATGTAGCCGCCGATGAATCCCGCCGACCCGGTAACGACAACTCTCTTCATGACGTGGCTTTCCTGTTCATTTTCGCGGTCAGTTCCTCGACGGTCAGTTTGGGGCCGAACGCGAAGCGGTACCAGTGGAGGTATTTCGGAATCCACCGGGTGAGCTTGAAGTTCGATTCTCCCGCCGTGCGGTCCAGCCAGATCGTGGGGATCTCCGCGATCGGGAGCCGCAAACGCCGGGCTTTCGCGGTGAGCTCGAGCCCGATCTCGAATCCGTCGCGGCTGTCGATTCCGACCGATCGGACGAAATCCACATCGTATGCCTTGTAGGAGTTCGTCGCGTCGCGGGTGCCCGCGTTCGCGAACGTGTGCAGTGTGCGCCCGGCGAACCGGGAGAGGAAGGACTTGAACCGGGGGGCGCCGACCTGCTGCCCGCCCGCCATGTAGCGGGACGCCGCGGCCACGACGACCCCCCGTTCCACGAGGAGCACGAGGTCGTCGATCTGGCGCGGGTCGTCGCACCCGTCCGCCATTGTGACGACGACGGTCGGGGCCTGTGCCGCATCGATGCCGTAGCGGATGGCGTTCGCCGGCCCGCGGCCGTAGTCGTTGATCGCCACCCGCAGCGTGGGGTGCTTTGTCGCGAGCCGGTTGACCGCCGGGATCGTCGTGTCATCCGCCGAGTCGACGACGACCAGAAATTCGGCCTCCGATTTCACGGCGCCGAGAATGCGCCGCAGCCCGGGGGTGATGTTGTCCCCTTCGTTGTAGGCGGGGATGACGATGGTCGCGCGAGGCGTCATACGACGACCCCGTTGCCGAGAATGTTCCACACGTCGGCTACCGGCTTGTCGGTGTGGAGGTGGCGGTATTCGGCGTGCGGAGTTGCGATCACGAGCACATCGGCTTTCGCCAGTACGGCATCCAGCGGCAGAAGAGTGTCGTCGACATCCTCGCCCACGTAGGGGTCGGTTGAGAGCACGGCCTTCGCCTTGAATTTCAGAACGCGCCGCAACTTGTACGACAGGCTGGCTCGGATGTCATCCGACTCCGCCTTGAATGCCATCCCGAGAATGCCGACGGTGAGGTTGGCCAGGTCGAAGCGCTTTTCCAACTGGCTGACGACGTACAGCGGGAGCCCCTCGTTGACCAGCATCGCGGAGTGGCCGAGGCTGAACGTGTTGTCGCTGAACGCGGCAAGCTGCATGGTGTCCTTGAACAGGCACGGTCCCGCGGCGAACCCGGCCCCCGGCATGTCCCGTGCGCGCGGATAGTCCGTCGTAAGCCCCTGGCGGATGCGTTCGAAATCGAGTCCTCGATCGTTGGCGATCATGTAGAACTGGTTGGCGGCAGCGAACTTGATGTACCGCCACGCGTTGGTGAAAAGCTTCGCGAGCTCGGCCTCTTCCGGCTCCAGATGGACGATGGAGTCGGTGAGGAGACCGAAAAGTTCCGCCGCCCGCGTGCGTCCGGCATCCGTGCGGGCGGACACGATCTGCGGGAGGCTGAACAGTTCGGTCATGGCGCGGTGCTCGGCGATGCGTTCGGGGCAGAACGCGACCGGGATATCCACGCCCATCCCCGCGATCATCCGTTCGACGAGCGCCGTCACGCCCGGGTACACGGTGCTGCGAAGAACGAGGAGCTGGCCGTCGCGAAAGTGGGAGCTGCACGCGGCGAGAGCTGTCGGGATGGCGGTCGGGTCGGGGTTGAGGTGGCCGTCGACGGGAGTTCCGATCACGACCACGATATTTCGGGCCTGCCCGACGATCGCGGCATCGGTCGTGGCGCTCAGCATGCCGGCAGCGAGCGCCTTTCTGAGCATCGGCTCAGCGCCGGGCTCGAGGAAGGGCATGACCCCGCTGTTCACGAGGTCGACCGCGGATGCGCTCACGTCGTAAATCTGAACGTTTGCGCCGCGATCAGCGAGGGCGATCGCGAGGGGCAGCCCAACGTGACCGGCGCCGCCGACGACCACGACATCGTGGGCAAAGTGTGCAGGCATGCGGCAATCCTAGAGGCCGTGCGGTGCGGTGGTGTTGGCCTGAGCGGCAGCCGTGCGCGCGGCGAGGCCGTCTGGGCGGTGGTCACCGTACACCCAAAACCGGTACATGAGGAACCGGAACGAGGTGGCGAGCACAAGTCCGATGACGTTCGTGGAGATGTTGTCGGCGAGCAGGCTCGTGAACCCCAGAACGTAGTGGGAGATGTAGAGGCATGCCAGCGCGATGCCCATTCCCACGAGGGCGATGGTGCAGAACTCCAGCAATTCGAGCATGAAATTTTTGCGGCGATTGGCGCGGAACGTCCAGTACCGGTTGCCGAACCAGGTGGCGAGCGTCGACACCGTCACCGAGACGATTTTCGCGCCGATCGGCCCCTGGAAGAAGTGGTCGTCACCGAGTACACCGAGTCGGAGTGCGTTGAATATTCCCACGTCGATCGCGTAGCCGGTGAGGCCGACGATGCCGAATTTGATGGCGTAGCCGAGGATCAGGTCGACGAGTCCCGCGACTGCGGCGCGCATTCGTGTTGCCAACGGCGTCCTCCGGTGATTGTGTCGTGCCCCCGATATGCTATTCGGGAAATGCCAACAGACTTGCATGCTCGCAGGCTCACGGGCGCGGCTGGCGTGCACTATGCGGCCCTCGCCGTGAGTTTCGTCGTGATCCTGTGGATCGGGCGGGACCAGTGGTTTTTCGGCGACGACTGGGCGATTCTGGTGCCTCGAAATGATGGCGCGATCATGGTCCCGCACGTCGGCCACTGGAATCTCGTGCCGGCCGTCGTGTTCCCGCTCGTGCGCAACTGGCTGGGTTTGGGGAGCTATCTTCCGTTCCTCGCCCTTGCCGTTCTGGTGCATCTGCTCGTGGCGCACCTGGTGTGGCGGATTCTGCGCAGGACCGGCACCAACGACTGGGTCGCGGCGGGTTTGAGCGTGTTCGTCATGCTGCTCGGTGCGGCATCCGAGAACCTGCTGTGGGCGTTTCAGTTCGGCTTCATGGGCGCAATCGCGCTGGGGCTCGCTGTCGTGTTGTTGTTGGACCGGCCCCGCCTCGCGGTCGCCACTGTCGTCGCGATTGTCGGATGTTCCCTGCTCGCTCCAATGTTTTCCGGGACCGCGATTCCCGTGCTCGCTGCGGCGGCGGTAGTCGGGTGGATTCGCCACGGCTTCCTGCGGACGGCGGCACTCCTGGCACCGGCTGCGCTGACCTACCTTTTGTGGTTCTTTCTCGTGGCCAGGAACTACCCGACTCCGCACGCGGGAATTGCGAGTCTCACCGATCTGGGAATGGTGATGCTTTTCGCCGCCGCCATGTACGCGGGAGGGCTGGGGCGCGCTTTCCCGTTCATCGCGATCGGGGTCATTCCGGCGGCGATCGCCGGCGTGTGGTTTTTCGCGACCATCCGCAAGGGGATTCGCACGGCGGCTGCGCCCGCGTACGCGCTCGTCATCGGGTCGGTGGTTTTCGCCCTGTTGACGGCGTACTCCCGGTCCACCTTCGGGCTGTCGGTCGCCGCGTCTGAGCGCTACGCCTACGTGACGATTGTGCTCCTCGTTCCGGCTTTCGGGCTGCTCCTGACCAAACTCGCGCGACGCGGCCGACCCTATTTCGTCTCGGCCATGGTGTTCCTCGCCCTGCTGGCAGGATTCAATGCGTTTCTGCTCGTTCCTGATGCTGGCGCCCAGGCGAGTCGGGAGGCGGCCAGCCAGGTGCGGATTGAGGATGCGCTGGCCAGGGTGATCCAGAATCCGACCGATCCGTCGTTGCTCGCGTCGGTGCCGGATCCGCAGTGGGCACCGGACGTGACCGGTTCCGACCTGCTCGAGCTTTACCGGTCAGGTCAGTTGGCGCAAGCCCATCGCTGAGCCTCGGCCGGTCAGAGGGCGGCGCGGTGTTTGAGCGGTTCCCACCAAGAACGGTTGTCGCGGTACCACTGCACGACATCCGCGAGGCCCTGGTCGAACGGGACCTGCGGCGCGTAACCGAGTTCGGTGGAGATCTTCGTGATGTCCACCGAATACCGCAGGTCGTGGCCTTTGCGGTCGTCGACGTGGTCGACGTACGACCAGTCCCTGCCGGTCGCCTCGATCAGGAGGCGCGTGAGCTCCTTGTTCGTGAGTTCGGTGCCGCCTCCGATGTTGTACACCTCGCCAGCGCGGCCGCGATCAAGGACGAGGGCGATGCCGCGGCAGTGGTCGTCGACGTGCAGCCAGTCCCGGATGTTGTTCCCCTCGCCATACAGTGGCACATGCTTGTCGTCGATGAGGTTGGTCACGAACAGGGGGATGACCTTCTCGGGGAAATGATACGGGCCGTAGTTGTTCGAGCAGCGGGTGATGGAGGCGTTCAGCCCGTGGGTTTTCACGTAGCTGCGCACCAGAAGGTCGCTTCCTGCCTTCGATGCGGAGTACGGGGAGTTCGGCTCGAGGGCGCGGTTTTCATCCCAGGAGCCCTCGGCGATGGAGCCGTACACCTCGTCGGTGGATACGTGCACGAACCGTGCGACGCCGGCCCGAAGGGACGCGTCGAGCAGGCGCTGGGTGCCGAGCACGTTCGTCTCCACGAAAATGGAGGCATCACGCACCGAGCGGTCGACGTGCGATTCGGCGGCGAAATGAACGACGGCGTCGACGCCCGGAAGAATCCGATCGAGCAGTTCGGAGTCCCGGATGTCGCCGTGCACGAAGGAGTAGCGGGAGGATTCCGCGACGGGGCTGAGATTCTCCAGGTTGCCGGAGTAGGTGAGGGCGTCCAGGACGACGACATCCGCTCCATCGAGGCTCGGGTAGGCGTTGTCGATGGTGCGCCGCACGAAGTTCGATCCGATGAAGCCGGCGCCGCCGGTGACGAGGATTTTCATACGTTCAGTTTCCCTGCTTTCTGACCCGCCGGGTGACGAGCGCCGATCGAATGGCGAGACCAGCAGTGAGTGTGGCGCGGACGGGCCAGAGGAGCGGTCCCGCGTATTTCTTGGCAAGGAACAGTTTCGCGCTCGTGTGGTGTGCAGCGATCATGGTCACGGACTCGGTCGTGGTGGAGTGTGCTCCGGTGTGCGTGACCTTCACCGAGGGCTCGTACACGTTGCGGTACCCGTCCTTGCCGAGGCGAAAGCCCAGGTCGACGTCCTCGAAATACATGAAGAAGCGCGGATCGAATCCGCCGAGCCCGGTGAACACGTCGCGTCGCACGAGAAGGCACGCTCCGGAAAGCCAGCCGGCGTCGCGTTGCTCCGTGGGGATCTCCGAATCCTTGCGGTAGCGGCGACTCCACGGGTTGGTCGGCCAGAGGTTGGAGAACATCGCGTGGCCGACGCCGGTGCGCAGTGACGGCACTTCCCGCGCGGACGGATAGAGGGTCCCGTCGGAGTTCAACAGTGCAGGTCCGATGGAACCGATGTGCGAGTCGGCCTGGGCGGCGTCGACGAGCCGATCCACCGCGCCGTCGCTGAGCACGACATCCGGGTTGCTGAGGAGCACCCAGGTAACGGATTCGGGCAGGGCCGCCACCGCCGCGTTCATGGCTGCACCGTATCCGACGTTCACCGGCAGCGGGACGTAGATGGCGTTGGATGCCACTGCGAGCCGCGTGACCGCCGAGTCTTCGGTGGGCAGGTTGTCCGCGATGGCAATCGCGAGCGGCGCCGCCGATGCGCGCCTCACGGAGGCGAGGAACGGCCCCAAAACCTCCTCTGAGCCGTAGCTGACCGTGGCGATGCCGTACGCGGGATGCGTGGTACTGCCGCTTGAGGTCGCCATGATGGCTCCAATCCTAGTTCCGGCTCGCCGCTTGCTCTTCGGTGTTGCTTAGACTCTCACCGTGAGTCAAATGGGAAGCAATGCGTCTCAATCCGTGGCGACGCAGCCCACGGTGTCGGTGGCGTTATGCACCCACAACGGCGTGCCTTTCGTTGTCGAGCAGGTGCAGAGCATCCTGAATCAGACGGTTTCCGCCAGGGAGATCGTTCTTTCCGATGACGCATCCGCCGATGACACGGTGGCGGTAGTGCGCAGATTGGTGCGCGGACATCACACCGATCACGGCGTCGCAGCACCCAGACTCGTCGTCCTGCAGAACGATCCGGCTCTGGGGGTGACGGCAAATTTCGAGCAGGCAGTCCGTGCTGCGACAGGGGATCTCGTCGCGCTGTGCGACCAGGATGATCTCTGGCAGGCCGATCGTCTTGCCCTGATCGCTGCAGAATTCCAGGCTCGGCCAGAACTCACGCTGCTCCACCACGACGCGAGGCTCGTCAACGATCGGGGTGCGCCGCTCGGAACGACGCTGGCCCAGGCGATCGGATTCACGGCTGCGGAGCGCCGACGGGAGCACGAGGGAAATGCCTTCGCGGTGCTGCTGCGACGCAATACCGTGACCGGTGCCACGACCGTGTTCCGCAGGGACCTGGTGGCTGCCGCAGTTCCGTTCCCGGCGACCTGGGTGCATGACGAGTGGCTTGCGATGATCGCGTCCATGGTCGGGCAGGTGGATTACCTGCCCGCGACGCTCATCGACTACCGACAGCACGCCTCGAATCAGATTGGCGCATCGAAACCTTCTCTCTCCGAGAAAGTCTCGCGGGTCACGGAGCCGCGAACGGCAAGGAATGACCGTCTGGCCGCCCGGGCGAACTCGCTCGCCGAGCGCGCCGTGGCACTGGATGGAGTTCCGGGCCGAATGCGTGCCGCTGTGGAACGCAAGGCGGCGCACGAGCGGTGGCGAAGCGGCCTGCCCGCGTCACGCATTAGGCGTGTTTTCCCCATCCTCGGTGCGGCCCTGCGCGGCCGCTACCACCTGTTCGGCAGGGCGAGGTACGACATTGTGCGCGACGTGCTCCAACCGGCCGACTGACCTCGGCGGTTAGGATTGCGGCGTGCAGATTCGCGAACTCGACATCCCCGATGCCTTTGAGATCACCCCGGTGCAGCACGAGGATGACCGCGGCGTATTTCTGGAGTGGTATCGGTTCGATGACCTCGAGGAGGCGGTCGGCCATCCGTTCACCCTCAGGCAGGCGAATATTTCCGTGTCGCGCAAGGGAGTGGTCAGAGGTATCCATTTCGCCGAGATCCCGCTCGGCCAGGCCAAATACGTCACGGTCACAAGCGGCGCGGTGCTGGATTTCGTCATCGATATCAGGGTGGGTTCGCCCACGTTCGGAATGTGGGATTCCGTGCTCCTCGACACCAGGGATCGCCGCGCGGTGTACGTTGCGGAGGGGCTCGGCCACCTTGCCCTGTCGCTCACCGATGACGCCACCTTCACTTACCTGGTTTCCGACATCTATCAACCCCAGCGCGAACACGGAATCAATCCGCTCGACCCTGAAGTTGGACTGGTATTCCCGAACGATGCCCCGGAGCTTGTGCTGTCGAGCAAGGACACGGATGCGCCCGGCCTGCTGGAGGCCCAGGAACTGGGAATCCTGCCGTCGTGGGACCAGGCGAAGGCCTTTTACCGGTCGCTGTCGA
>OEIU01002282.1_pt1 | contig 10456 bp, 11 predicted proteins | sample 1539221 | NCBI WGS metagenome assembly OEIU01 (sample SAMN03792071, study PRJEB22550) | activated sludge metagenome | feature: wastewater treatment plant; material: activated sludge; isolation source: Wastewater treatment plant of a petroleum refinery complex | place: Argentina: Zarate | collected... | reverse complement strand
CGCCATTGCCAGAAGCAGAGGATCGGGGCGACGGCGAGTTCGCCCGCCAGCGCCGCCAGCACGTGGAGAGGCGGCGTGTCGGTCACGCCCGTGCCGGCGAGGCGGGAGAAGCCGCCGATGACGACGAGCAGGGACAGGAGGCGGAAGCGCGGCCCCACCGCCTCGATATTCGGGATGGTGGACCAGAACAGCAGGCCGATGCCCAGATACAGGCCGGAGAGAAAGCGGTAATGGCTGTCGCCCGAGAGTCCGAGGCGGTCGCCCGTGAGGGCTGCCCCGAACACGACGCCGTAGAGGCCGGCCACGACGGGACCGAGCGCGACGATCGCAACGACAATCTGGAGATGGCGCCGCTGCCGCTCGAGCGAGCGGAGCACCCGCGGATCTTCCGCGACGGGATCGTTGTCTGGCTGGGGATCGGACATCGCGGCGGCCGTGCTCACACGATTCTGCCTCTCGGGGGGGCGTTGCGGGCACCGTGCAGGAACATGCGGGGCGACGCAACGCCGGCCGTTCCCCGCGGATGCCGCGGGAGCCGGCAGGTGGGGCTTGCGCTTCGCCGGCCGGCCGCGTTGCATAGGGAGGCAAGGAGAGAACACGTCATGGCGGCCATCTCGCAGCAGCCGATCGAACTCTACTACTGGCCCACGCCGAACGGCTGGAAGGTCTCGATCATGCTCGAGGAATGCGGCCTGCCCTACGTGGTCAGGAGCGTGAACATCGGCAAGGGCGACCAGTTCAAGGCCGAGTTCCTCGCCATTTCTCCCAACAACAAGATGCCGGCCATCGTCGATCCGCAGGGGCCGGGCGGGGAGCCGGTCTCCATTTTCGAATCCGGGGCGATTCTCCAATATCTCGGCCGCAAGACGGGCCTGTTCTATCCGAGCGAGGAGCGCGCGCGGATCGAAGTGGAGCAATGGCTCTTCTGGCAGATGGCGGGGCTCGGGCCCATTGCCGGGCAGACCCATCATTTCCGCATCTATGCGCCCGAGCCGATTCCCTATGCGGTCGAGCGCTTCACCCGCGAGACGAGCCGGCTCTACGGCGTCCTGGACAGGCGCCTCGCCGATCGCGAGTTCCTGGCGGGCGACTATTCCATCGCCGACATGGCGACCTACCCCTGGGCGAAGATGTGGGGGCGGCAGGGGCAGGACATCGCGGACTTTCCCCATGTCAGGCGCTGGCTGGAGGCGATCGCCGCCCGCCCCGCCGTGCGGCGCGGCATCGCGCTCAACGCCGCCGACAAGAAGCTCGTCGACATGAGCGATCCCGCCGTGCGGGCCATCCTGTTCGAGCGCCAGGAGGTGCGGTGAGGCGGCGGCGGATCAGTTCCGGGGCGGAAGGCTTCCGGTCGCCATGTCCGTGCGCTCCCATGTCTCGGAGCCGCAGAGCAGGCCGCCGAGGACGCAGCCGCCCACCTCCAGGGCGCGGCCCTTGGGCGTGAGCGTGGTCTTGTAGGTCTTGCCGTTCTCGGGGTTGTACATGGAGCCCTGCCAGGCTCCCTTGCCGTCCGGGCGGATGTCCCGCGACAGGCTGAGGCCGATCACGGGCCGCTTGCGCAGGGCCGGGTCGGGGTTCTGGTCGTCGGCATCCGCGCTCCTGGCCCAGACGATCGTGGCGCAGAGCATCTTGCCGCAAGGGGCGATCCTGATCTTCGAGCTGTGCTCTTCCGTGAGCCAGAGGCCGGCCGGGCTCTCGGCCGCGATCGCGGCCGGGCCGGCGAGGCTCGCCGGGATGACCAGGGCCGTCGCGAGACGTCGCATGGCGATCTCCCTTCGAACCCGAGCTTCGCGGCGGATCGTGTAGGAATCAAGGCAGGGGATGCTGCGAATCGTTCCTCCCTCGGCTTGAGGGCGGGCGGGCCGGCCGCTATAGGACCGCTCCTTCTTCTCCCCTCCGGCGCAACGACGACAGGATCAGAGCCTCATGGCGCGCGAACAGACTTTCTCCATCCTCAAGCCCGACGCGACGCGGCGCAACATCACGGGCCAGGTGAACGCCGTGATCGAGAAGGCGGGGCTTCGCATCGTCGCGCAGAAGCGGGTTCTCATGACGCGCCAGGAGGCCGAGACCTTCTATGCCGTGCACAAGGAACGTCCCTTCTTCGGCGAACTCGTCGAGTTCATGACCTCGGGCCCCGTGGTCGTGCAGGTGCTCGAAGGCGAGAACGCCGTCGCGGGCTATCGCGAGGTGATGGGCGCGACGAACCCCGCCAACGCGGCCGAGGGCACGATTCGCAAGCTCTTCGCGGAATCCATGGGCGAGAACACCGTCCACGGCTCCGATTCGCCGGACAACGCGAAGATCGAGATCGAGCAGTTCTTCTCGGGCAACGAGATCGTCGGCTGAGCGAAAGGGCCGGGACGGCTCGCGCGGCCCCGGCCCTCTCGATTTCCGTCAGCTCGCCGCCTTGGCGGGCTCTTCCGCCGCGGCTTCCTCGCCGAGCCACGCCCCGGCCGCTTCCCGGCCCGCATCCCGCAGGCCCGTCAGGAACGAGCGCTTCAGGTTGAGCGCGCTCTGGTGGTTGAGGTCGGGATACCAGTCCTCGGCGCTGACATGGTCGATCGTCAGGGCCTTGAGCTTGCGGGCCGCGTCCGTGCGGCCGCGCTCCTCCTCGCTGAGGCGTTGCAGCGCCGCGATGGTCTCCAGATCGCGCTGCAACGCGTTGTTGAAGGTGATCTGGTTCAGCCGGTTGACGATGCTCGGCGAGGTCGTCGGGTGATCGTCGCCGCTCGTGGGGATGAGCTGGATCAGGAGCACCCGGTCGACGTCGCTCGCCTCGACGAGAGGCAGCAGCGGCGGATTGGCGGCAAAGCCGCCATCCCAGTAGCTCTCCCCCTCGATCTCGACCGCCTGATGGATCAGCGGAAGGCAGGCCGAGGCGAGGACGGCGTCGAGGCTGATCTCGTCCTCACGGAAAATCCGCAGCGTGCCGTCGCTGACCTTGGTCGTCGAGACGAGAAGCTTGAGGGAAGGGTCCTTCTGCAGGGCCTCGAAATCGACCGTCTCGCTCAGCAGTTCCCGCAGGGGGTTCAGGTTGAGCGGGTTGAGCTGGTAGGGCGAAAGCAGCCGCGTCGAGAGGTCGATCGCGCGGGCGGCTCCCTGCGAGGGCATGAGGCTGGGCGAGACGCTCTGTCCGAATTTCGTCCAGAACACGTCCAGCTTCTCCCGCGCCGCCTCGGGGCCGCCGAGGCGCAGGCCGTCGGCGAGAAGCACAGAGTTCAGCGCGCCTGCGCTGGCGCCGCTGGCAGCGTCGAATTCGAGATCGGGCTCCTCGAGAAGCCTGTCGAGGACGCCCCAGGTGAATGCGCCGAAGGCCCCGCCGCCCTGAAGAGCGAGGGAAATACGGCCGATCGGCGCCTTCGGAGCGGCGGGCTTGCCCCCGCGTTTCCGGAAGATGTTCGTGATCATGGCCCCAATTTGTGCGGTGCAACATGAAATCGCAAGCCCTTCTTTTCGGCAGTGGCTCGGCAGGGGTGTCGCAGAGCACAAATCGCGCGATTGGCGCTTGACCTCGCCTTCGGGACGATTGATGCGAGGGCTCATGCCGAACGCTGCCGCATTCCCGGAGCCGCCCTCGGGCGGCCTCATCGTCGCGCTCGACCTGCCGACCGTTCGCGAGGCGGAAGCCCTGGCCGAGCGGCTTTCGAGCCTGCGGCCGGTCTTCAAGATCGGGCATCAGCTCGCCTATACGGGCGGCCTCGCCTTGGCCGAGCGGCTCGTCCGGGCCGGCCACGAGGTGTTCCTCGACCTCAAGCTGCACGACATCCCGCGCACGGTGGAGGAGGGGGTGCGGTCCCTCGCCGGATTCGGCGCGGCCTTCCTGACCGTCCACGCCTATCCGCAGACCATGCGCGCGGCTTTGGCCGGGCGCGGCGCCTCGAATCTGAAGCTTCTCGGCGTCACGGTGCTCACCTCCATGGACGACGCGGATGCGCGGGCGGCCGGCTATGCCGCCCGCGTCGCCGATCTCGTCGACGCCCGCGCCCGGGACGGCGAGGCGGCCGGGATCGACGGCCTCGTCTGCTCGCCGATGGAGGTCGCCTCGCTGCGGCGCCTCCTGTCCCGCGAGCGTCTTCTGGTCGTGCCCGGAACACGCCCGGCCGGTGCCGATCCCGGCGACCAGAAGCGCGTGCGGCTGCCGGCGGAGGCCGTCGCCGACGGCGCCGATTACCTCGTCATGGGCCGCCCGATCACGGGCGCGGCCGATCCCCTCGCCGCGGCGCGGGCGATCCTGGCCGAGATGCGGAGCGCAAAGACGTCATGACCCAGGGCCTCAGCTTTCCCGATCCCGAGACCATTGCCGGGATGACGGCGCGCATGCTGTTCGAGGTCGAGGCGGTGCGCTTCTACGAGGGCAAAGAGCCCTTCATCTTCACCTCGGGCTGGGCGAGCCCGGTCTATATCGATTGCCGCCGGCTCATTTCCTTCCCGCGCGTACGCCAGACGCTGATCGATTTCGGGGCGTCGATGACGCTCCGCAATGCCGGATTCGAGCAATTCGACGTCGTCGCGGGGGGCGAGACGGCGGGCATCCCCTTCGCGGCCTGGATGGCGGACCGGCTGATGCTGCCGATGCAATATATCCGCAAGAAGCCCAAGGGCTTCGGCCGGAACGCACAAATCGAGGGCCATGTCGTCGAGGGGCAGCGCACGCTGCTGGTCGAGGACCTGACGACGGACGGACGCAGCAAGGTCGTCTTCGCCAAGGCGCTGCGGGAGGCGGGCGCCCATGTCGAGCATATCTTCGTCGTCTTCTACTATTCGATCTTCAAGGAATCCCAGGGCATCCTCGACGAGATGGGGGTCAAGCTGACGCATCTCGCCACCTGGTGGGACGTGCTGGCGGCGGCCAAGGCGGGCGGCAAGTTCGCGCCCCCCGTCCTGCGGGAGGTGGAATCCTTCCTGCACGATCCCGCCGGCTGGTCGAAGGCGAATGGCGGAATCGAGAAGGCTCCCGATTGATCCCCGACCACCTCTATCGTCTCGCGCGCCCCGCGCTTTTCCGCCTCGACCCCGAGCAGGCCCATCATCTCGCGATCCGGGCATTGGCCTCGGGATTTGTCCGGGGATCCGTTGCGGCGGATGACCGGATTCTTCGGAGCCGCCTGTGGGGGCGCGACATTCCGAACCCCATCGGCCTCGCGGCGGGCTTCGACAAGCATGCCGAGGCGATCGGCGGCTGCGTCGCGCTCGGCTTCGGGCTCGTCGAGATCGGCACGGTGACGCCGCGGCCCCAGCCGGGCAATCCGCAGCCGCGCCTCTTCCGCCTCCCGGCCGACGAGGCGATCATCAACCGCAACGGCTTCAACAGCGAGGGGCTCGCCGCCTATTGCAGCCGCTTCGCGCAGCGCCGCCGCTCGGCTGTGCTCGTCGGCGCCAATGTCGGCAAGAACAAGGAGACGGCGGACGAGGTCGCCGATTTCGTCCTCGGCATCGAGGCGACGGCCCCGCTGGCCGATTATCTCGTGATCAACGTCTCCTCGCCCAACACGCCGGGCTTGCGCGATCTCCAGGGGCGGCAGTCGATGGAGCGGCTGATCCGCGCCTGCCAGGAGGCGCGCGCGCGCGTAGTGCCGGAGGCGCCGCCGCCCCTGCTCGTCAAGCTCGCTCCCGATCTCGACGAGGCCGGCCTCGCCGATGCGGCCGAGGTCGCCCTGGCGACCGGCCTCGACGGCCTCATCATGGGCAACACGACGATCTCGCGTCCGCCTTCCCTGCGCGATCCCCGGAAAGGGGAGGCGGGAGGGCTCTCGGGCCGCCCGCTGCGCGACCTCTCGACCTCGAAACTCGCCGCGCTCTACCGGCTGACCGACGGGCGCATCCCGCTGATCGGCGTCGGCGGCGTCGCCTCGGGCGCGGATGCCTATGCCAAGATCCGGGCCGGCGCCTCGCTGGTGCAACTCTATTCGGGCCTTGTCTATGGTGGGCCGGGCCTGCCGGCCCGCATCAAGCGCGATCTCGCCGCCCTGCTGCGGCGCGACGTCTTCGCCTCGGTTACCGAGGCCGTGGGGGTGGATCATCGCTGAGCGGCGGCGCGCGGGCTTTCCGGGATGAAGGCCGCCGCCCGCCTGTCGGCCGCGATCGAGGTCCTCGCTGACATCGAGACGCGCCGTCGCCCGGCTGCCGACGCCCTGAAGGATTGGGGCCTCTCGCACCGATTCGCCGGCTCCGCGGACCGCGCCGCCATCGCAGGTCTCGTCTACGACGCCTTGCGCCGGCGTGCCTCCTCGGCCTGGCTGATGGGGGGCGATGCGCCGCGCGCCGTGCTCCTCGGCTCGCTGCGGCTCGCGCGCGGAATGGCGGCGGACGAGATCGCCTTGCTCTGCGACGGCTCGCGCTTCGCGCCCGAGCCGCTCGCAGGCGACGAGCGGGCGGCCCTGGCTCGCCCCGGTCCCGGCGAGGCGCCGCCCCTCGGCGAGGCGCCGCTCGATGTCGCGGGAGACTTTCCAGCCTGGATCGCGCCCTCGCTCATCCGCCTTTTCGGAGAAGAGGTTGGGGCCGAGATGGCCGCCCTCGCGGCGCGGGCGCCGCTCGATCTGCGCGTGAACACGCTGAAGGCCGGGCGCGAGGCCGTCCTCGCCGATCTCGCGCATTGGTCCCCGGCAGCGACGCCCTATTCGCCCTGGGGCCTGCGGGTGCCGCCCGGGCCGGACGGCAGGGGTCCCTCGGTCCAGAGCGATCCGGCCTTCCTCCAGGGGCAGGTCGAGATCCAGGACGAGGGCTCGCAACTCGCCGCCCTCTTCACCGGGGCGCGGCCCGGCGAGACCGTGGTCGATCTATGTGCGGGGGGAGGGGGCAAGACCCTCGCCCTCGCCGCCATGATGAAGAATACGGGGCGCCTCGTCGCGACCGATGCCGATCCGCGCCGTCTCGCCCCTATCCATGCGCGCCTGCAACGGGCGGGGGCGCTCGCCGAAATCCGCACGCCGCGCGGCAAGGCCGATCCGCTCGCCGATCTCGACGGGGCGGCCGATCTCGTCGTCGTCGACGCGCCCTGCACGGGGACCGGCACCTGGCGGCGCAACCCCGATGCGAAATGGCGCCTGCGTCCGGGCAGCCTGTCGCTGCGGCTCTCCGAGCAGGCCAAGGTGCTGGAGCGCGCGGCGCGCCTCGCGAGGCGGGGAGGGCGGATCGCCTATATCACCTGTTCCGTCCTGCCGGAGGAGAACGACGACGCCGTCGCGGCCTTCCTGGAACGCCACCCGGAGGCGCAGGTCGAGCCGGTCGCGGAGGCGGCGCCCTTTGCCGGCGTGGTCCGGCAGACGCGCCATGGAATCCAGATGACCCCCGCGCGGACCGGAACGGACGGATTCTACGTCGCCCGGCTGCGCTGCTGAGGCCTGCCGGAGCCGGGTTCTCGGATGTCAGTGGGCGCCCGAGCGCCTGCGATAGCCCCCGTTCGACTGCCGCTCGAACATCTCGCCGATCTGCGGATGGCGCAGAGGCTGGCCGCTGTCGTCGGGCAGGAGGTTCTGCTCCGACACATAGGCGATGTATTCGCTGTCCTGGTTCTCGGCGAGGAGGTGGTAGAAGGGCTGGTCCTTGCGCGGGCGCATTTCCGCGGGAATGGCGAGCCACCATTCCTCGGAATTGGAGAAGACCGGGTCCACGTCGAAGATCACGCCCCGGAAGGGGTGGATCCGGTGCCGGACCACCTGGCCGAGCGAGAACTTGGCCAGACGCATTTCTCCATTCCCGGACATGCGTGGAAGATACAGCCGGATGCGCCGGGCGAAAAGACCTTACGATGCCGCGGCGCCGTCCTTGGCCTCGACGAGATCGGCGAGGTCCACCAGCACCTTCGCCTGCTTCCAGGTGGCGTCGTCCTGCATCTTGCCGTCGATCATGACCGCGCCGGCCCCGTCGGGCATGGCGGCGATGATCTTGCGGGCGAAGGCAACCTCGGCGGGGTCGGGCGAGAAGACGCGCCGCGCGATCGCGATCTGCGTGGGATGCAGGGTCCAGGCCCCCGCGCAGCCCATCAGGAAGGCGTTGCGGAACTGGGCCTCGCAGGCTTCCGCGTCCGAGAAATCGCCGAAGGGACCGTAGAAAGCCTTGATCCCGTTCGCCATGCAGGCATCGACCATGCGGGCGACCGTGTAGTGCCACAGGTCCTGCTGGGCCGCCGCGCGCGGGCCCGAGCCCGCATCCGAGAGCACCTTGTAGTCGGGATGGCCGCCGCCGACCCGCGTCGTCTTCATGCCGCGGGAGGCCGCGAGATCGGCCGGGCCGAGGCTCATGCCGTGCATGCGGGGGGAAGCCTGCGCGATCTCCTCGACGTTCTTCACGCCTTCCGCCGTCTCCAGGATGGCATGGATCAGGATGGGCTTGCGGGCATGCGCCTTGGCCTCGAGCTGGGCGAGGAGCTGGTCGACATAATGGATGTCCCAGGAGCCCTCGACCTTGGGCACCATGACGACGTCGAGCTTGTCGCCGACCGCGCCGACAATCTCGACGAGATCGTCGAGCGCCCAGGGGCTGTTGAGGGCGTTCATGCGAATCCACAGGCCGGTGCTGCCGAAATCGGTGGCCTTGGCCATCTCGATGAAGCCGCGCCGCGCATCGAGCTTGGCGTCGATCGGGATCGCGTCCTCCAGGTTGCCGAGCACGACATCCACCTGCTTTGCCAGCTCGGGCACCTTGCTCCGCATCTTCTCGACATGCGGCGGCACGAAATGGATCATCCGCTCCAGCCGGACGGGGAGGGTGCGCAGGGGCGCGGGCGCGCCGATGGCGAGGGGCTGGAAGAAGCGGCGGGGAAGTTTCATCGGGCGCACCTTCGATTGGCACCGCGATGCAACATGAAGCGGCGCCGGGCGCAAGAGCGGCGCGGGCTCGCCCGAAGGTCTTCGCTGCGCTGTGGCCGGAATGACGGTGAGCCCGGTCCAGACGCCCCGAACGGAGACATGCTCCAGAGCAGGGCAGGGCGGCCGCAGAGGCGATTGCCTCTCCCGCGGCCCCGTCGCAGAAGCGGCGCGTGTCGGACCTCGTCGGCCTCCTCTCGCTCCTGGCGCCCTTTTTCGGGCTGATCAGCCTCGGCTTCGTGGCGGGGAAGATCGCCGCCCTGCCCGTCGAGGGGCTCGCCTGGATGCGGTTCTTCCTCGTCTATCTCTCCCTGCCCTGTCTCTTCTTCCGGCTCGTGGCCGACAAGCCCATCGCCGAGATCGCCAATGCGCGCTTCGCGATGCTCACCACGACGGCCACGGCCCTCGCCTTTGTCCTGGGCCTCGCCACCGTGCTCCTGGCCACGAGGCGGCTCCCAGAAGGCGTCCTGGGCGGGGTCGCGGGGGCTTATTCCAATATCGGCTATATGGGGCCGCCGCTCGTCCTGTCCTTCCTCGGCCCGGCCGCCAATGCCCCGGTCGCGCTGATCCTGATCTTCGACACGCTCTTCCTGTTCACCATTGTGCCCGCCCTGATGTCTTTCGCGGGACTGGAGCGGCGCGGGCCGGGGAAGGCGATTCTCGCGGTGCTCGGGCGCGTCGTCTTTCATCCCTTCATGCTGGGCACCGCGGCGGGCGTGCTGGCGAGCCTCCTGCGCTTCCGGCCGCCGGACGTGCTCGACAAGATGACGCTCTGGCTCGCCAACGCCGCCGCGCCCTCCGCCCTGTTCGTGCTCGGCGTCGTGCTGGCGCTCCAGCCGGTGGGGAGGATCGGAGCGGATGTGATGGCGCTCGTCCTCATCAAGCTCCTGGCGCATCCGCTCGCCGTGTGGATTCTCCTGTCGCTCTTCGGCGATCCCGACCCGGTTTGGGTCCAGGCGGCCGTCGTGATGGCTGCTCTGCCTCCGGCCCTGAACATCTTCGTTCTCTCGGCCCAGTACCGGGTCGGAGTCGAGCGCGCCTCGGCCTGCGTCCTCGTCGGGACCGTCCTGTCGATGGCGACGCTGATCGGGCTGCTCTGGCTCTTCCGCACGGGAACGGTGCCGGTGATCCTGTTCCGGTAACGCGCCGTTCGCGCGGCGCGGGCCGGGGCGGCGATTTCGCCCCCCGATCCCTTGATCCGGGGTTGACGGAACCCGAGTCGGCGGCATAGAAGCGCGCCAATCCACGGCAGGCCGTACGTCCCGCGGGGTCGAGCTTCCTTTAGCTCGATGCATCGGACCTAAACGCTGCCGTCCCTAACCGGTATCGCCCATTTTTCGGGCTTTGGATGGCAAGACCGCCTTCGGGTGGTCCTCTGCGCTTTTCCTCGCGGCAGAGGCTTTCGGGCCTGTGGCGCGGTTTTTCGTTTGGCGCGACGCCGGTTCGGCGGGGCGCCGAGGAAGGTCAAGTGCCGCTTCGGCGGTCGGTCACGAGGGCTCTATGCCGACGATCAGTCAGTTGATCCGCAAGCCGCGCACGGTGCCGGCGAGCCGCAACAAGGTTCCGGCGCTTCAGGCTTGTCCGCAGAAGCGCGGCGTCTGCACGCGCGTCTACACGACGACGCCGAAGAAGCCGAACTCGGCGCTGCG
>OEIU01002281.1_pt1 | contig 10456 bp, 7 predicted proteins | sample 1539221 | NCBI WGS metagenome assembly OEIU01 (sample SAMN03792071, study PRJEB22550) | activated sludge metagenome | feature: wastewater treatment plant; material: activated sludge; isolation source: Wastewater treatment plant of a petroleum refinery complex | place: Argentina: Zarate | collected... | reverse complement strand
GCGACCTCTTCGGCGCCGGCAAGATGTTCCTGCCGCAGGTGGTCAAGAGCGCGCGCGTGATGAAGCAGGCCGTCGCCCACCTGCTGCCCTACATCGAGGAGGAAAAGCGCCTGCACATCGAGGCCGGCGGCGAGGCGCGCGCGAAGGGCAAGCTCGTCGTCGCGACCGTGAAGGGCGACGTGCACGACATCGGCAAGAACATCGTCACCGTCGTCCTGCAGTGCAACAACTTCGAGGTCGTCAATATGGGCGTGATGGTGCCGTGCCAGGACATCCTCGCCAAGGCGAAGGAGGAGGGCGCGGACATGATCGGCCTGTCGGGGCTGATCACCCCCAGCCTCGAGGAGATGCAGCACGTCGCCGCCGAGATGCAGCGCGACCCGTACTTCACCGAGCGGCGCATGCCGCTCCTGATCGGTGGGGCGACGACGAGCCGCGTGCACACGGCGGTCAAGGTCGCGCCGCACTATGACGGGCCGGTCGTCTACGTGCCCGATGCCAGTCGCAGCGTCGGCGTCTGCAGCGACCTGCTGAGCGAAGAGCGCTCGGCGGCCTTCCTCGCCGACGTCGCCGCCGACTACGAGCGGGTTCGCACGCTGCACGCGAACCGCAAGGTCACGCCGCTCGTCTCGCACGCCCAGGCGCGCGCCAACAAGACGCCGATCGTGTGGCAGGGCTACACGCCGCCGATGCCGAGATTCATCGGCCGGCGCGAGTTCCGCAACTATGACGTCGCCGAACTCGCCGCCTGCATCGACTGGGGGCCGCTGTTCCAGACCTGGGATCTGGCCGGGCGCTACCCGGCGATCCTGACCGACGAGGTCGTCGGCGAAGCCGCCAGCCGCGTTTTCGAGGACGCGCAGGCGATGATGAAGAAGATCATCGAAGGCCGCTGGCTCGCGGCGTCCGGCGTCATCGGCCTGTATCCGGCCAATACGGTGGACGACGACGTGATCGAGATCTACACCGACGAGACGCGCAGCGAGGTGCTGATGCACTGGGCGCCGCTGCGCACGCAAAGCGTGCGGCCGGTGATCACGGCCGAGGATGGCAGCCAGTTGACGCGACCGAACCGCTGCCTGGCCGACTTCATCGCGCCGAAGGCGAGCGGCCTGGCCGACCACATCGGGCTCTTCGCCGTCACCGCCGGCATCGGCGTCGAGAAGAAGGAGAAGGAGTTTCTCGCCGAGCTCGACGACTACAGCGCGATCATGTTCAAGGCGCTCGCCGACCGCCTTGCGGAAGCGTTCGCCGAGCGGCTGCACCAGCGCGTGCGCACCGAATTCTGGGGCTATGCGCCCAACGAGGCGCTGAGCGTCGAGCAGCTCGTCGCCGAACGCTATGTCGGCATCCGCCCCGCGCCGGGCTATCCGGCATGCCCGGATCACGGCGTCAAGCGCGACCTCTTTCGCGTCCTCGCGGCGCCCGAGGTCGGCATCGAACTGACCGAGAGCCTTGCGATGCAGCCGGCGGCGAGCGTCAGCGGCTTCTATCTGTCGCACCCCGAGTCGCGCTATTTCAATGTCGGCCGGATCGGGCCCGACCAGCTGCGCGCATGGGCGCAGCGTACCGGGCGCGACCTGGCGCAGGCCGAGCGCGCGCTCGCCGCGATCCTGTAGCCGCGCCCGCCGCTGCCGCGGCGCCGGGACCGCGCCTTCGCACATCCCGTTGCAAGCGACGCATCTGCCGGCCGGGCCGGCAACACCGCGTCACACCCGCATGCTCATGCTTGCGACGGTTGCTGCCGAAATGCCAAGTGTTCACGCCGCGCCGGGCCGCACGCGCCGAACATCCGCCTGACGGACCCGCAACGTGCACGGCGCACGCCGGGCCGCGGCGAGCGCAAGCGGGGGGACCGAACTTGAATGCCATCCATTGGGACGGGGCGCGCATCGAGCGTCTCGTGCGTGCCGGCGCGACGGCCCTGCTGGTGTCCGTGCTCGTCGCCTGCGGTGGCGGCGGCGGCGACGCCGGCGGCCCGGTTGCATCGGTGGATTCGGGGTCGGGCGGCGGCACCGGTTCCACCGGCAGCGACGCGGGCGGCACCGGCGCCTCCGCGCCGAGCGAGACCCCGGCCGCCGCGCTGCCGGCGTCGCGGGCGGATGCGCGGCGCTTCCTGGCGCAGGCGACCTTCGGGCCGACCGAACCCGAGGTCGATCACCTGATGAAGGTCGGCTACAGCGCCTGGATCGACGAGCAGTTCGCCAAGCCCCAGAAGCTGCACCGCATCTACTGGGACGCCGAGAACAAGGCGATCAAGAAGCTCGATGCGAACCGCTCGGCCGGCCAGCGCGAGGTGCTCGACAGCTTCTATCAGCAGGCGTTGAAGGGCGACGACCAGTTGCGCCAGCGCGTGGCCTTCGCGCTGTCCGAGATCTTCGTCATCTCGATGGTCGCCGACGGCCTGGGCGGCGACAAGGGTCAGGGCGTCGCCGGCTACCTCGACATGCTCGGCCGCGACGCGTTCGGCAACTACCGCACGCTGATCGAGGACGTATCGCGCCATCCGATGATGGGCATCTACCTGTCGCACCTGCGCAATGCGAAGGAGGACCCCGCCAAGGGCCGGGTGCCGGACGAGAATTTTGCGCGCGAGGTGATGCAGCTGTTCTCGATCGGGCTGCACCAGCTCAATCCGGACGGCAGCGTGAAGCTTGCGCTCGACGGCAAGCCGATCGAGACCTACGGGCCGAAGGATATCGCCGGCCTCGCCAAGGTCTTCACCGGCTGGAGCTGGGACGGGCCCGATACCGGCGACGGCCGCTACTACGGCTGGGGCGTGGAGTGGGCCGATCCGGCGCGCTACTACACCTCGATGCAGGGCTATACGCAGTTCCATTCGATCTCGGAGAAGCGCTTCCTCGGCGTCAAGGTGCCGGCGCAGACGCGCGCCGATCCGTATGCGAGCCTGACGACAGCGATGGATGCGCTCGCCGCGCATCCGAATGTCGCGCCCTTCCTCGGCCGGCAGCTGATCCAGCGGCTGGTGACGAGCAACCCGAGTCCGGCCTACGTCGGCCGCGTGGCAGCGGCGTTCGGCAGCGGCGGCGACATGAAGGCGATGATCCGCGCCGTGCTGCTCGACCCCGAGGCGCGCGACGCGAAGATCGCGGCCGGCAAGAGCTACGGCAAGCTGCGCGAGCCGGTGCTGCGGCTCACCGCCTTGCTGCGCGCGTTCGATGCGACGTCCGACAGCGCGAAATATCTGATCGGCACGACCGACGATGCCGGCAGCCAGCTCGGCCAGACGCCGATGCGCTCGCCATCCGTCTTCAACTTCTACCGTCCCGGCTACGTGCCGCCGAATACGTTGGCCGGCAAGCAGGGCCTGGCGGTCCCGGAAATGCAGATCACGCACGAGACGACGGTCGCCGGCTACGCCAACTACATGATCAGCGGCGTGATGTACGGCTTCGGCCAGAACGGCGTCGACTGGCAGGCCAAGCGGCGCGACGTGCAGCTCGACACCCGTTCGCTGCTCGCCAGCGTCGGCAGCAGCGAGGCGCTGGCCGACCTCGTCCTTGCCCGGCTCCTCGGCCCCGGCAAATACGACGCGCTCGAGACCGAGATCGTCGCCGCCGCCGACTCGATCGCGCTGCCCGAGCTGAAGGCCGACGGCAGCAACAAGGACTGGGTCGAGACATCGAAGAAGTACCGCGTCAGCGCCGCCCTTGCGATCGCGCTCGTCTCGCCCGAGTTCCTGATTCAGAAGTGAGCGCCGCAGCATGAGCCAGCAACCCTCCAATGCATCGCGGCGCGCCTTCCTGCGCCAACTCGGCGCCTTCTCGGCGACCTCGGTCGCGGCACCCCTTGGCATCAACCTGGCCACCGTCGGCAATGCGGCGGCGCAGGCGGCGAACGGCTACAAGGCGCTCGTGTGCATCTTCATGTACGGCGGCAACGACGCCTACAACACCGTGCTCGCGACCGATCCCGAGTCGTGGAACCACTACCTCGCGATGCGCGACGAGATCGCGCTGCGCGCGCCCGGAACGCCGCCGCTGCTGTCCGCCGGCGCCGGCTCGCCGGACCGCCTCGGGGGCGTGCTTGCGATCGTGCCGGCGCGCGCCCAGGGCCGCAGCTTCGCGCTGCATCCGGTAATGACAGGCGCACGCGAGCTGTTCGAAGCCCGGCGCCTGGCCGTCGTCGCGAATGTCGGGCCGCTGCTGCGCCCGACCTCGAAGGCGCAGTATTTCGACGACAAGTTCGCCAAGCCGGCCAAGCTCTTCTCGCACAACGACCAGTCGTCGACCTGGCAGGCCGGATCGCCCGAAGGCGCGGTCGCGGGATGGGGCGGGCGCGGCGCCGACCTGCTCGCCGACGGCAACCGCCATCCGGTCTTCACGAGCATCTCGACCTCGGGCAACGCGGTCTGGCTCGCCGGCAATGCGGTGCTGCAGTACCAGGTCACGGGCCGCGGCGCGATCCGCATCGGCAGCTGGGGCAATACGCTGTACGGCTCGGCCGAGGCGCTCACGCGCATGCACAGCGTGATGCGCCGCGCGCGCTCGTCGAACCTGTTCGAGCAGGATCATGCCGCCGTCGTCGGCCGCTCGATCGACGCCGAGACGCGGCTCGCCGCCGCGCTGCCGGCGAGCGACGTGGCGCCCTACGGCACGCCCGGGATGAACAGCGACCAGGATCCGCTGCTGAAGTACGACAACCCGCTGTCGGGCCAGAAGTCGACCAATTCGCTCGCGCAGCAGTTGCAGATCGTCGCCCGCATCATCGGCGCGCGCGGCGCGCTCGGCGCGCAGCGCCAGGTGTTCTTCGTCAGCATGGGCAACTTCGACACCCACAGCGACCAGAGCCGGATGCAGGCCGACAATATGGCGCGCCTGTCGCACGGCCTGCGCTATTTCAACGATGCGCTCGCCGCGATGGGCGTCGGCAACGACGTCACGGCCTTCACCGCGTCCGACTTCGGCCGCACCTTCACGAGCAACGGCGACGGCACCGACCACGGCTGGGGCGCGCACCACTTCGTGATGGGCGGCGCGGTGCGCGGCGGCGATCTGTACGGCAACTTCCCCGCCTACAGCCAGGCCGACGACAAGGGCAACTTCGCGAGCCCGAACCAGATCGGCAACGGCACGCTGCTGCCCGAGGTCTCGGTCGACCAGTATGCGGCGACGCTGGCGCGCTGGTTCGGCGTGCCTGATGGTCAACTGCCGGAGCTGTTCCCGAACCTCGGGAACTTCGGCGCCGGCGTGCGCGATCTTGGTTTTTTGGGGTAGGCTGACTGGAATATGCACGCGCCGCCGGCGCGTGGCCGACCGATCGGAGAATCCGGCATGCCGAACCGAACCGCTGCCCCTTCAGCTGCAATATTCATGCTCGCAGGCGCACTCGCGCTCGGCGTTGCGGCGGCCACCGGCACGCCCGCGGCGAGCGCGCCCGCATCGGCGGTCGCACCGCGCCTTGCCGGCCTGTGTGACGGCTGCGCGATCGTCGATTCCGTCACGACCGAAAAGCAAAAGGGCGAGGGCGGCATCGTCGGCAAGGTCGGCGGCGCGGTCGTCGGCGGCGTTCTCGGCCACCAGATCGGTGGCGGCACCGGCAAGACGCTGGCGACGATAGGCGGCGCCGCGGCCGGCGCCTACGCCGGCAACGAAGTGCAAAAGCGCAGCAGCGCGAAGACGATCTGGCGCACCCGCGTGACGCAAAAGGACGGCAGCCAGCGCAGTTTCGAGACGAGCACGGACCCCGGATGGAAGCCCGGCACGGTCGTTCGCATCGACGGCGCGACGCTCAGGAAACCGTGAGCACGCGCCGGTATTGGATCGCCTCCGCCAGATGCGCGACCTGGATCGCGCCTGCGCCCTCGACGTCGGCGACGCTGCGCGCGATGCGCAGCACGCGGTGAAAGCTGCGCGCTGACCAGCCCAGGCGCGCGGCGGCGGCCTGCAGGAACCTCGACGCCGTGGCGTCGAGCGCGCAGTGCCGGTCGAGCGCAGCGCCCGCAAGATCGGCGTTGCGGCAGCCCTGGCGCGCGATCTGGCGTTCGCGCGCCCGCGCGACGCGCGCCGCGACATCGGCGTTAGATTCGCCGGCCGCGCTCGCCGCCAGCGCGTCGGGCGCGACGGCCGGCACCTCGACCTGGAGGTCGATGCGATCGAGCAGCGGCCCGCTGATCCGCCCCTGGTAGCGGGCGATCGCATCCGGCGTGCAGCGGCAGTTGCGCAGCGCGCTGCCGAGGTGGCCGCAGGGGCACGGATTCATCGCCGCCAGGAACTGGAAGCGCGCCGGAAACTCGGCTTGGCGCGCCGCGCGCGAGATCGTGATGCGGCCCGACTCGAGCGGTTCGCGCAGCGCTTCCAGCGCGGCGCGCGGGAACTCCGGCAGTTCGTCGAGAAAGAGCACGCCGTGGTGGGCGAGCGAGATCTCGCCCGGTCGCGGCGGCGAGCCGCCGCCGACGAGGGCGACCGGCGAGGCGCTGTGGTGCGGCGCGCGCAGCACGCGCTGACGCCAGCGCGCGGCGCGGAATTCGCCGCTCAGGCTCAGCACGGCCGCCGATTCGAGCGCCTCGTCGTGCGTCATCGGCGGCAGCAGGCCGCCGAAGCGCTGCGCCAGCATCGACTTGCCGGTGCCCGGCGGGCCGACCATCAGCACGCTGTGGCCGCCGGCGGCGGCGATCTCGAGCGCGCGCCGCGCCGCGGCCTGGCCCTTCACGTCGCGCAGGTCGGGCGCCGCTGCCGGCGCGACGGGCGCCGCGCCTTTCGCCAGCGGCAAGGGCTCTGCCGCGTCGCCGCCCTGCAAAGCGCGCACGACATCGAGCAGGTGCGCCGCGGTGTGGATCGCGAGGCCGTCGACGAGTGCCGCCTCCTCGGCGCTGCCGGCGGGCAGCACGAGCGCACGCGTCGTGCCAAGGCGGCTAAGCGCGAGGCCCATCGCGAGCGCGCCGCGCACCGGACGCAGGTCGCCGGCGAGGCTCAGTTCGCCGGCGAACTCGAAGCGGTCGATCTGCGCCGCGTCGAGCTGGCCGCTCGCGGCGAGGATGCCCAGCGCAATCGGCAGATCGAAGCGGCCCGATTCCTTCGGCAGGTCGGCCGGCGCGAGATTGACGGTGATCCGCTTGTTGGTCGGGAATTCGAGGCCGCTCGTCTGCAGCGCCGCGCGCACCCGCTCGCGCGACTCCTTCACTTCGGTCTCGGCCAGGCCGACGAGCGTGAAGCTCGGTAGTCCATTCGCCAGATGCACCTCGACCGTCACCTCGGGTGCGGCGAGGCCGTCGAGCGAGCGGCTGCGGATCACGGCGAGCGACATCGGAGTTTCCTCTTCGGCGGCCGGACGACGAACCGGCACGGTCCGGGCAGCGGCGATTGTGCCTTTGCACAGTGCGCCGCCGATGCACCAGAAGCGGGATCGGCGCGCCTGCCGGCTCGGCATCGACCCAGGCTGGTGCGCGCCGCACGCATGCCGGTGCGGGCGCGCCCCGCGCTGGCGCGGCGCGCGGGCCGCGTCGCCGAACGGGCCCTTGGCACGGAAGCTGCGATGGGTGGGACATACCGATTCAACCAGGGAGCCTTCACCATGTTCAAACCTTCCTTCGCGCTTGCAGCGCTTGCGCTGGCCGCCGTCTCGCCGACGTTCGCGCAAACCTCGACCGAGCCGGCCGCGGCAGCGGCAGCGCAATCGCCGTGGGCGTTCAGCGCCAATATCGGGCTCTTCTCCGACTACCGCTTCCGCGGCATCTCGCAGACCGACCGCAAGCCGGCGCTGCAGGGCGGCTTCGACCTCGCGCACAGCTCGGGCCTGTACGCCGGCAACTGGAATTCCAACGTCGACAGCGCGCTTTTCAACGGCGCGAATCTCGAGATGGACTTCTACGGCGGCTACAAGCACGCCTTCGACGGCGGCTTCGGCCTCGACCTCGGCGTCATCTACTACTACTACCCGAACTCCGGCTCCAGCCCGGTCGGTTCGACCCGGATCGACAACACCGAGCTCTACATCGGCGCGAGCTACGGGCCGGTATCGCTGAAATACAACTACGCCGTTTCGGACTTCTTCGGCACGCCCGATTCGAGCGGCTCGAGCTACCTCGACGCCGGCTTCGCCTACGACCTCGGCCACAACTTCGGCCTCGTCGCGCACTACGGCTACCAGTGGCTCAGGGGCGGCGCAGTCGTCACCCAGATCGATGGCAGCACGGCGAACAACATTTCCGACTGGAAGCTCGGCCTGACCTACACGATCGACGGCTGGGTGATCGGCCTCGCCTACGTTGCGACGAACCGCGACCTGACCGGCGGCACGGCGGCGCTGACCAACCGCAACATCAGCGGCAACACGGCGGTGGCGTCGGTCACGAAGACATTCTGAAGACCCAACAGCAAGGAGTACGGACCATGAAGATGGTGATCGCGATCGTCAAGCCGTTCAAGCTCGACGAAGTGCGTGAGGCCCTGAGCGCGATCGGCGTGCAGGGCATCACGGTGACGGAAGTGAAGGGCTTCGGACGCCAGAAGGGGCATACCGAGCTCTACCGCGGCGCCGAGTACGTCGTCGATTTCCTGCCCAAGGTGAAGATCGAGGCCGCCGTCGACGACGCCATCGTCGAGCAGGTGATCGAGGCGATCGAAGGCTCGGCGCGCACCGGCAAGATCGGCGACGGCAAGATTTTCGTCGCCGCGCTCGAACAGGTGGTGCGCATCCGCACCGGCGAGACCGGCCGCGACGCGCTCTGACGCGCAAGGACGACGACCATGATGAAAAAACTCATTGCGACTCTCGCCCTCGGCCTCGCGGCCCTGGGCTTCTCGGCGGCGGCGTTCGCGCAGGCCGCGTCCGCGCCCGAGGCGGCCGCCTCGGCGGTCGCCGCCGCGCCGGCCGAGGCCGCTTCGGCGCCTGCCGTGGTGCTCAGCGCGGGCGACACCGCCTGGATGCTGACCTCGACCATGCTTGTCATCCTGATGACGATCCCGGGCCTGGCGCTCTTCTACGGCGGCCTCGCCCGCTCGAAGAACATGCTGTCGGTGCTGGTCCAGGTGTTCACGATCTTCTCGCTGATCACGTTCCTGTGGGCCGTCTACGGCTACAGCCTCACGTTCGCCGGTGGCGGACCCATCTTCGGCAGCTTCGAGAAGCTGTTCCTGAAGGGCATCACGCCGGACACGCTTTCCGGATCGATCCCCGAGTACGTGTTCGTCGCATTCCAGTCGACCTTCGCGGCCATCACCTGCGCGCTGATCGTCGGCTCCTACGCCGAGCGCATCAAGTTCGCCGGCGTGCTGCTGTTCTCGGTCATCTGGTTCACGTTCAGCTATGTGCCGATCGCGCACATGGTCTGGGCCGCGGACGGCTGGCTGTTCAAGGACGGCGCGCTCGACTTCGCGGGCGGCACGGTGGTGCACATCAACGCCGGTGTCGCCGGGCTGGTGGGTGCCTATGTGCTCGGCAAGCGCACCGGCTACGGCCGGGAGTCGTTCACGCCGCACTCGCTGACGCTGACGATGGTCGGTGCCTCGCTGCTGTGGGTGGGCTGGTTCGGGTTCAACGCCGGTTCGGCGCTCGGCGCCAACGGCGCGGCGGGTCTGGCCTTCATCAATACCATCCTCGCGACCGGTGCGGCGACGCTGTCGTGGCTGGCCGGCGAGGCGCTGCACAAGGGCAAGGCCTCGATGCTGGGCGCCGCGTCGGGTGCGGTGGCCGGCCTCGTGGCGGTGACGCCGGCGGCCGGCTTCGTCGGGCCGATGGGCGCGATCGTCCTCGGCCTCATCGCCGGCCTGGTCTGCCTGTGGGGCGTCAACGGCCTGAAGAAGATGCTGGGCGCGGACGACTCGTTCGATGTCTTCGGCGTGCACGGCGTCGGCGGCATCGTCGGCGCGCTGCTGACAGCCGTCTTCGCGGCCGGCAGTCTGGGCGGCGTCAAGGCCGACGACTATGCGATCGGTGCCCAGCTGGTGATCCAGGTCAAGGGCATCCTGACGACGATCGTCGTCTCGGGGGTGGTCGCCTTCGTCGCCTACAAGATCGTCGACCTCGTGATCGGACTGCGCGTCCCCGAGGACGAGGAGCGCGAGGGTCTGGACATCACCTCGCACGGCGAGACGGCGTATCACGGCCTGCGCTGAGTGCTGCGAGCGGGGCGCTTGCGCCCCGCGCGAAACGGATGGGCCGGCTTCGGCTGGCCCATCCTTCGCGCACCCGGGCCGGCCGGCCCGAAAGCCCCGGTGCGCACGGGCTTGCCGGGCAAGCCCGCTGCGGCGGGTATTTGCGTTGCGAGACGTCTTGCGAAGCGGGCAACAGGCGCCAGATGCCTAGAATGCAACCGGCTTTCGTCAGCGAGTCGTCCGCATGGTCCCGCACCTGATCACAGCCCTCACGGGCCCCATCAACGAGCTCGAGCAGCGCATTCTCGAGTCGATGCCGGCGATCGAGCGCTGGTTCCGGCTCGAGTGGATGGAGCACACGCCGCCGTTCTACACCTCGGTCGATCTGCGCAACGCCGGCT